>Ga0209266_1000048_pt1 | contig 106740 bp, 106 predicted proteins | sample GraSoiAngelo_132_FD_185889 | JGI IMG/M metagenome (GOLD analysis project Ga0209266, IMG submission 185889) | Grasslands soil microbial communities from the Angelo Coastal Reserve, California, USA - 14_0929_02_40cm (SPAdes) (version 2) | ecosystem: Environmental > Terrestrial > Soil >...
ACCTCCTCGTGAACGGCTCGGCGGGCATCGCCGTCGGGATGGCCACCAACATCCCGCCCCACAACCTCTCGGAGGTCGTCGATGGGCTCGTGATGCTGATCGATGACCCGCAGACGCCGCTCGAGCAGCTCACCCAGGTGATCAAGGCGCCGGACTTCCCGACGCGCGGCTACATCTACGGCGCGGGCGGCATCGCCGAGGCGTACACGACGGGGCGCGGAACGATCACGCTGCGCGCCAAGGCCCACGCCGAGAAGATGCGGGGCGGACGCGAGGCCATCATCATCACCGAGCTGCCGTACCAGGTGAACAAGGCGAGCCTCATCGAGAAGATCGCGGAGCTCTCGGGGGACAAGAGGATCGAGGGCATCTCGGAGATTCGCGACGAGTCCAACCGTGAGGGGATCCGGGTCGTGCTCGAGCTGGGGCGCGGGGAGATCCCGCAGATCGTCATGAATCAGCTCTACAAGCACACCCAGATGCAGACGACCTTCGGGATCATCATGCTCGCGCTCGTCGACCGGCGGCCCCAGGTCGTGGATCTAAAGCAGATGCTCGACGCGTTCGTCCGCTTCCGCCGCGAGATCGTGACGCGACGGACGCGCTTCGACCTGGCGCGCGCGGAGGAGCGGGCGCACATCCTCGCCGGCCTCCGCAAGGCCGTGGAGCACCTCGACCAGGTGATCCGCCTGATCCGCCAGGCGGAGAGCCCGGACGCCGCGAAGGACGCCCTGATGGCGCGCCTCGACCTCTCGGAGATCCAGGCGAAGGCGATCTTAGAGATGCGGCTCCAGCGCCTCACGCAGCTCGAGCGCCACAAGGTGGTCGAGGAGCACGAGCAGACGCTGGGGCTCATCGAGGAGCTCAAGGGCATCCTGGCCTCCGACACGAAGCTCATGGGCATCATCCGGAAGGAGCTGATCGAGCTCAAGGAGGAGTACGGCGACGTCCGGCGCACCGAGATCCTCACCGAGACGGCCGAGCTGACGATCGAGGACCTCCTGGCCGATGAGGAGATGGTCGTCACGATCACGCGCTCGGGCTACATCAAGCGGACGCACGTCGAGTCGTACCGGAGCCAGCGGCGCGGCGGCAAGGGCGTGACGGGCATGGAGACCAAGGAGGAGGACATCGTCGAGGACCTCTTTGTCGCCTCGACCCACTCCTATCTGCTCTTCTTCACCACCCTCGGCAAGGTCCACTGGCTCAAGGTCCACGAGATCCCGGAGGGCGGACGCCAGGCGAAGGGCAAGGCGATGGTGAACCTCCTCTCGCTCGGCGAGAGCGAGGCGGTCGCCACGTGCGTCCCCGTACGCGACTTCGGCGCCGGCGGCTACGTCCTCTTCGCGACCAGGCAGGGCAAGGTGAAGAAGACCGAGCTGGAGGCGTTCTCGCACCCGCGCGCCGGCGGCATCCAGGCGATCGGCCTCGATGACGGCGACACGCTCATCACGGCGCGCCGCACCGATGGCCGGCGCGAGGTGATGATCGCGACGAAGCTCGGCATGATCATCCGCTTCCCCGAGGAGGAGGTGCGCCCGATGGGGCGCGGCGCCGCTGGCGTGCGAGGCATCGAGCTGGAAGAGGGCGACGCGGTCATCAGCGCCGATGTCGTGCAGGAGGGCGTCACGATCCTGACCGTGACCGAGCGCGGGTACGGCAAGCGGACGCCGCTCGAGGAGTACCGGCTCCAGGGCCGGGCGGGCAAGGGGATCATCGACATTAAGACCGGCGGTCGCAACGGCAACGTCGTCACCATGCTCCAGGTGCGCGATGGCGACGACATCCTCGTCGTGACGACCAAGGGCAAGGTCATCCGCTTCCACGCCGCCGACGTCTCCTCCCAGGGCCGCAACACCTGGGGCGTCCGCATCATCGAGCTCGACGCGGACGACCACGTCGGCTCCGTGGCCCGCGTCGAAGCCGAAAGCGCCGCGCCTGTCGAAGCGCAGTAGCCGCCCGTGCTGGACCTCCGGCTGATCCGCGAGGATCCCGAGGCGGTCGCGCGCGGGCTCGCCGACCGGGGCGGTGCGGAGCTGGTGAAGAGCGTGCTCGACCTCGACGCCTCCCGCCGTCGTCTCGTCAAAGAGAGCGAGGAGCTCAAGGCCCTCAAGAACCGCGCCTCGGAGACGATCGGCCACGCGAAGCGGCGTGGCGAGGACCCTGCGGCGGAGATGGCGCGGATGCGTGAGGTCGGCGAGCGCATCAAGGCGCTCGAGGCCGAGCTCCAGCGGGTGGACGCCGAGCTCGAGCGCGTGCTCCTCCAGATCCCGAACCTCCCCGACCCGTCGGTGCCTCCCGGGACCACCGAGGCGCAGAACGTCGAGGTGCGCCGCTGGGGAACGCCCCGCGTGTTCGGCTTCATCCCCAGGCCCCACGAGGAGCTCGGCGAGGCGCTCGGCCTCCTCGACTTCGCGCGCGCGGCGAAGATGGCGAAGTCGCGGTTCACGGTCCTGTGGGGCGCGGCGGCGCGCCTCGAGCGCGCGCTGATCCAGTTCATGCTCGACCTCCACACGCGGGAGCACGGCTACACGGAGGTCTGGGTGCCGCACCTCGTGAACGCGGCGACGATGCAGAACAACGGGCTCCTCCCGAAGTTCGAGGAGCAGATCTTCAAGACGCTCGAGGCCGACGAGGGCCGCGCGCTCTACATGATCCCCACCGCCGAGGTGCCGGTGACGGCGCTCCACACGGCCGAGATCCTCTCCGAGCCGACGCTGCCGCGCCGCTACGTGGCGTTCACGCCGTGCTACCGCCGCGAGGCGGGGACGTACGGCAAGGACATGAAGGGGATGATCCGCCAGCACCAGTTCGACAAGGTGGAGCTGGTGAAGATCACGACGCCCGCGCAGTCGAACGACGAGCTCGAATCCATGGTCCGGAACGCCGAGGAGGTGCTGCGGCGCCTGGAGATCCCGTACCGGGTCGTCCTCCACTGCGCCGGGGACATGGGGTTCCAGGCGGCGAAGAGCTACGACGTGGAGGTCTGGCTCCCGGGGCAGGGGAAGTTCCGCGAGATCTCCTCATGCTCGAACTGCGAGGCGTTCCAGGCGCGCCGGGCCGAGATCCGCTACCGCGCGGCCAGTGGCGGTAAGGTCGACTACTGCCACACCCTCAACGGCTCCGGCCTGGCCGTCGGCCGGGCGCTGATCGCGGTGCTCGAGAACGGCCAGGAAACGGACGGGAGTGTGACGATCCCGTCCGTGCTCCGACCGTACATGGACGGCCTCGTCCGCCTCACGCGGCCGACGTAGGCTCGCCGCGCGAGCCGCGCCGCGACCGCCGGCCCGTGCGACAATCCCTGCTCACGGAGGGCTAGCCTCAACTGGTAAGGCAGTGGACTTGAAATCCACCGGGGCGCAGGCCCCTTGGGGGTTCGAATCCCTCGCCCTCCGCCAATCAAATCACGAAGTCGCGGATCATGGCGTGACGGCATTCCAACCGGCCAAAGCGTGAAATTGTGCCAGAACTGCGTCAGAACTCTGGTTGAGGCTCTATCAGCAGTGAAATGGTCGCGTCGCCCGGGGCGTGGGGCGTCCGAGTGCGACGTGGTGGCGGTAGCGATTCAGCCGGGTCACAACGGAGATGCTACCGCCGCGCAAACTGCTGCGGATCATCCAACTCGGCGGATCAGAGATCTGCGTGCTGAGGGCCCTTCAGAGTGTGTCGGGACTTCGACCCCTGAAGGACGGCTAGGATACTTCCGCGCGCAGACTGGCCCGCTCCTTTCGGCTGGGCGGGGCGTGCTGCATGGCGCGAAAGGTCTGACGGAGCGTTTGCGTGCGGACTTCATCGATCGAGCGTGTCGCCCGCCAATGCTCGCTAAAGCAGTTCACGTCGGCAGGAATCCGAATGCGGCGCGGGTGCCTCAAGACGGCGAAGGCGCTCGGCCTGACGATGCCGCAGTCGATTCAGATCCGGGCCGATAAGATCATCCAGTAACCGAGGCGAGGAGCGCGCGCCCGGGCCCGGCGAATGAACAGCATTACGGAGGACGCGCGTTGGGGTTCGATCCAGGGGAGGGCAGAGCATGCGTCAATCTCGCTTTGTTCCTGTCGCTGGATGGTTGTCCCTGGTGGTCTTGGTCGTCCTCGCCGGATCTCCCACGCTAGGTCAGGCACCCAAGTATGGCGGCGGGCTCACTCTGCGGTTGCGCGAGGACCTGCCGCAGGGGTTCGCGATACACGAAACTGCCACGATCTCCACCATGTGGCCAGCCATGCCCTGCTTCAGCAACCTGGTGCTCTTCGATCCGCTCAAGACCACGCACCGGATGGACGCGATCGTCGGCGAACTGGCGGAGAGGTGGTCGTGGCAAGACAACGACCGCAGCCTGGTCTTCTTCCTGCGGACGGGAGCGAGGTGGCACGACGGCACGCCCGTCAGCTCTAAGGACGTGAAATTCACCTTCGACTTGCTTCGCGAGACGCCGGACGCTTCGGCCAGGCTCCGCATCAACCCGCGGCGAGACTGGTATACGAACGTCGAAGCCGTTGAAGCCGTCGATCCCCAGACCGTCGTGTTCCGACTGAGACGGCCGCAACCCTCGCTGCTCCTGATGCTCGCATCCGGCTACACGCCGATCTACGCGGCTCACGTGCCGCCGGCCAGCTATCGCACGGGTTGCGTCGGGACCGGGCCCTTCAGGCTGAAAGAGTGGCGCAAGGGCGAGTTCGTCGAGTACGTGAAGAACCCGGACTATTTCGTCAAGGGACGACCCTATCTGGCCGGCCTCCGGTATCTGATCATCGGCGAGCGAGGAACGGCGACGGCGGCGCTCCAGGCTGGCCGGGTGGACACGGCGTTCCCTGGCCAGACACCCAAGCCGATCGCGGAACGACTCAGGAAGGCAGTGCCCCAGCTCGTGATGACGCCGGTGAACACGAGCGTCATCGATCATCTCGTCGTCAACACCAAGAAGCCGCCCTTCGATAATGCGAAGGTGCGGCTCGCCCTGAGTCGCGCCATCGACCGCCGCGCGCTGATCGACGCCGTGTACCAGGGCGGGGCGGTCCTCGGAGCCTCGATGGCTTCCCCGCCCTACGGAGTGTGGGGGCTCCTCGATAAGGACATCCGTGCACTCCCCGGCAATGGCAAAGCGGCCGACGAGAAGGCGAGGGCGCGGACCCTCCTGGCCGAGGCGGGGTTCGGGCCCAAGGCCCCACTGAGGCTCGAGATCTTGACGCGCGCGCTCCCCGACTTCCTCGATGTGGCCTCCTTCGTGATCAATGAGTTGAAGCATGTCGGCGTGGAGGCGTCCCTTAAGCAGGTGGAGTCGGCCCAGTGGCATCCGCTGCAAACGCGCGGCGACTTTCAGATCGGGATAGAGCGGACCGGTATCGAGCCGGACGACCCGGACGCCAACTTCTACGAGAACTACGGCTGCGGGTCGCCGCGCAACTATCCCCGTTACTGCGACGAGGAGATCTCGCGGCTGATCGATCAGCAATCGCAGGAGCTGAACCCAGCCAAGCGCCTCGCGCTGGTTCAGGTAATCCAGAGAAAGCTCGAGGAGGCTGCGGTCCGCCCCGTGCTGGGGTGGCGGCTGGACTACTACACGGTCTGGCCGTATGTGAAGAACCTGGTTCCTCACCAATCCATATACAGCTGGGGCCGCATGCAGGAGGTGTGGCTCGACAAGTGACGTATGCACGCTGCTCTTCGCGGGCGGGGGACACCCGAATGTGGCCTCACGGGGCCGAGGACCCGGTCTTGGGCCGAGCCGACGAGAGTTCACTGTGCCAGAACTATCGGCCAGCAACGGTCGCAATCGGGCAAAATCGCTGAACAGACGTCTTAGGGCAGGGGCCTGGGATTGTTGCCAATGGTGCCCGATAGTCCTTTCCGGTTTGAGAACATCCACGACCCCACACGTGGTTTCGGAGTTCGAATCTCCGGTCCTCCGCCAAACTTCTCGGGGATTTGAGTACTGAGAATCGCGGAAGATCGGAGAGACGGAGAAGTCCCCCGAGCGCCGCGGCCGGCTTGCGGTCGGGCTGCGCGCCGACCTCGCCCTGTGGGCGGTCGCGCATCCCGCACGAACTGGCCTAGTGGATGGGCGGCAATCCCTGCGCGGGGGCGAGTAAGGACGGCATCCCCAGACGCTTGCGCTGACCCTGCGGCGGAGCTGCTTGTGCAGGTGCGGGAGCTACATTAGTATCCCCGAACATTGGCGGTGCTGACGGTCGTAGCACCGCTCGAGGGGCCGGCGGCCAGGTCGGTGCGGCTCCGATCCTCGAGACCGTGAAAGGACGCGCGCCGCCGCCGCTCGAGACTGCGTCGCACGGCCACAGCCACTCGAACTCAGGGAGGGTCACGCATGCGAAAACTTCTCAGCGCTGCCCTGGCCGTCGCGGCATGGGGCCTGGTCGGCGGCCCGGTCGGCTCCAGCCCCGCGGCGGCCCAGACCATCAAGATCGCCCATTCCACCTGGGTGGGCTATGGGCCGCTCTACATCGCGCGCGACAGAGGCTTCTTCAAGAATCACGGCGTCGAGGTCGAGCTTACGGTGATGGAGGATCCGAAGCTGCGCTTCACCGCGCTGCGCGCCGGGCAGATCAACGTTATCGCGAGCACGGTCGACACGGCGCTGCTCTACCTCAAGAAGCCGGACGACTTCAAATATGTGGCGGCGATCGACGATTCGAACGGCGGCGACGGTATCGTCGCGACCAGGGACATCCAGTCGATCAAGGATCTCAAAGGCAAGAAGGTCGCGGTCAACGAGGGCTCGGTGTCCCAGTTCTATCTCAACGTGCTGCTGGCCAAGGCCGGTCTCAAGGAATCCGACCTGCAGACAGTCAACATGACGGCGGCGGACGCGGGGAGCGCGTTCGTGGCGAAGAAAGTCGACGCAGCGGTGACCTGGGAGCCCTGGCTCAGCCGCGGCAAGGCGAGCGAGCACGGCCATCTCCTAACCGACAGCTCGAAGACGCCCGGCCTGATCACCGACGTGTTCATCGTTCCGAAGCAGTTCGTCGCCACGCACAAGAAGGAGCTCAAGGGCATTGTCGCGGCGTGGAACGAGGCCGTTGCCTATCAGCGCGCCCATCCCGACGAGGCCAATCAGATCATGGCCAAGGGCGTGGGCGGTTGGCTCAAGGACCCGAAGGTGTTCGCCGAGACGCTGACCGGCATCAAGTTCTACGGCGCCGAGGACAACAAGAACTTCTTCGGCACCAAAGCCAACCCGGGCCCGCTCTCCCGGACCGTCAAGGAGGCCATCGACGTCTGGTCCAGCCACGGCAAGATCCAGGTGAAGACGACGCCGAGCGATCTTATCGACTACGAATTCGTCAACGAATGATCGCCTCGTTCCTCGAGGCGTATACCGCACCGAAAAGGGAGATCCCACGGCGGGTTTACCTCACGGTGAGTACGCTCGTGGGACTCTGCAGCCTGCTCGCCTGGTGCACGCTCAGCTATGGCGGGCTGGTGCGCTCGGATTTCCTGCCGACCCCCGTCGCCGTCGTCCAGGCGGGCATCGACATGGCCCGGGACGGCTCGCTCTTCGTGAACACGGCGGCGAGCGTCACCGAGATCATGGCGGGCTTCATCGTCGCCTCGTTGATCTCGGTGCCGCTCGGCATCCTGATGGGCAGCTTCAAGATCGTCGAGGCGGCGGTCGAGCCGGTCACCAATTTCGTTCGCTATCTCCCGGTCTCGGCCCTGATCCCATTGCTCATCCTCTGGGTCGGCATCGGCATCGAGGAAAAGATCACCGTCATCTTCATCGGCACCTTCTTCCAACAGCTCATTCTGATCGCCGACGTCTCGCGCGGCGTCTCCCAGGATCTGCTCGACGTCTCCTACACGCTCGGCGCGGATCGGCGGACGGTGGTGACGCGTGTGCTGATCCCTGCCACCATGCCGGGCGTCATGGACACGCTCCGGGTGACCCTCGGCTGGGCCTGGACCTATCTCGTGGTCGCCGAGCTGGTCGCCGGCAACAAGGGGCTCGGCTATCTCATCCTCAACGCCTCGCGCGGGCTGTTTACCGACCAGATCTTCCTCGGCATCATGGTGATCGGCCTGCTCGGCCTGATTTCCGACCAGCTCTTCAAGTTCATCCGGGATTGGCTGCTGCCCTGGGCCAGCAACCCCTGAGGCACGCGGTCCGCCGAACATGGGCAAGCTGCGCATTGACAACGTCATCCTGCGCTTCACGCCGCGGATGGGACACCCAGTCACGGCACTCGACCGCATCTCCCTCGAGGTCGACGAGAACGAGTTCTCGGTCATCGTCGGCCCGTCGGGCTGCGGCAAATCCAGCCTGTTACGGCTGGTCGCCGGCTTGATCCAGCCGACGGCGGGCGCCATCTATCTGGACGGCAAGCTGGTCACCAAGCCGGGCAAGGACCGCGGCATGGTGTTCCAGTCCTACACCCTGTTTCCCTGGCTCACCGTGCAGGACAACCTCGAGTTCGGCCTTAAGATCGGCGGCATGGCCGCCGACGAGCGCGCCGCAGTCGCGCGCCGCTTCATCGCGGAAGTCGGCCTCGAAGGCTTCGAGCGCGCCTACCCCAAGCAACTCTCGGGCGGCATGATGCAGCGCGTGGCACTTGCTCGGGCGCTTGCCAACGATCCCGACATCCTGCTCATGGACGAGCCGTTCGGCGCCCTCGACAGCCAGACCCGCTCGCTCATGCAGGAGCTCCTGCTCAAGATCTGGGAGCATTCGCACAAGACGGTGCTCTTCATCACCCACGACATCGACGAGGCAATCCGGCTCGGTGACCGGGTTTACGTCATGACGGCCCGGCCAGGCCGCATCAAGGAGGAGGTCGCGATCGACATCTCGCGTCCCCGCTCGGTCGATGTGCTGACGGCGGACGAGTTCATCGCCATCAAGCGGCGGATCATGACGCTGATCCGCGAAGAGGCGGTCCGCGCGATGAGCTGAGGAGCAGCCGCGAGATCGGGAGGTGTCGATAAAGAGGCCCTTGGGGGTGCGAATCCCTCGCCCTCCGCCACTCAAATGCGGGAAGATCGTCCTGACGGTGCCGGAGGTCAATAGACGTGGATCACGACCGCGAACGCCTTCGAGACCTCAGCGCTCGGCTGATGAAGCTTCACCGCGCACTTCTAGACCGTGAGCGGCGTAGATACGAAGACCGGCGCGGGTCGATTCCGTCAGGCGAGCTGCTTCAGGTTGTCATAACGGACCCGCAGTTCGCCTGGCTGCGGTCGCTTTCGGTGATGGTCGCGGAGATTGACGCGACCGTGGATGCGGGCGACCCGATGACGGAGGAGACCGTCGCCAGAATGTTCCAGGGCGCGTACCGGTTGCTCAGAGCCGGAGGCGACAGCGAGTTCCAACTCAAGTACCTTGACGCGCTGCAGGACTCTCCGGATGTTGTGATGGCGCATGCCGAAGTGAGCCGAGTGCTCCCGGCATCGCTCTCGTCGAAAGGGCCATCCTAGGGCCGCGTCCTACGCGGCGTCCATCGGGCCATGCTTTGCCCTCTTGTGCCGCCCCAGATGCATCGGGAGGGCGAAGACGCGGTGACACTCTGGACACGCGAGAGCGTCAGTCCGATGACTGCGTCGCTCCAGTATCTGGCGCTCAGGCTCGGGGACTCCGAGCATGCGCCGGATCGTCGCGATTCGATCGCTCGGGATGCGCTTTCTGGCGATGCGCGCTAAGCGCGCCGCCTCGGTTTCCTGACGAGCGAACTTTGCTGAGAGCTTGATGCCCATCGTGTCTGAACGCTCCCAATCTGGTCGACGAGAAGCTCTGGCTGCGGCTGGTGCTGCATTCTCGCGAGGGCGAGCCGTCGCCCACGCGTCACTAGATTATAAACAAAACTATGAGCAAAACGCGCGCTGCACGGGAGGGGCGAAGGTACCAGGGAGACCCCGGCGGCGCCCCGGGCGCCCAGTGCTATACTGGCTCGCGCGATGTCTGGCGACGGCCCGAAGACAGCGTACGAGCTCGCGATGGAGCGGTTGCGCCAGAAGGACCGAGAGTCCGCGGTCGAGGAGCAGCGCCCGCTCACAGACGCGCAGAAGGTCAGCATCGCCGAGGCGCGAAACGTCTACCAGGCCAAGGTCGCCGAGCGCGAGATCCTCCACCAGGATGCGCTCGCCAAGGCGAAGACCCACGAGGAAATCGAGAAGCTCAACAAAGAGATGGGGCGCGACCTCGAGCGGCTGGCTGGCGAGCGTGACCGGAAGATCGACGAGATCAGGAAGCGCGGGTAGGGTCGAGCCGCCGCCTCCCTGATCGTCTCGTCTGCCCCCCATGCCGATCGCCCGCGTGAATGGCGTCTCGCTCTACTACGAAGTCGCCGGGCGCGGCGCCCCGCTCGTGCTCGTCCACGGCTTCGCGTGCGGCATCCGGAGCTGGGACCCCCAGGTTCGCGCGCTGTCGCGGTACCGCCGCGTGATCACCTACGACGTGCGCGGCCACGGGCTGTCGGACGCGCCGCCCGAGGCCGCGGCGTACTCCCAGGCGACGTCGGTCGCCGATCTGCACGCGCTCCTCGCGCACCTGAAGATCGGGAACATTGCGCTGAACTTCGCCCTCGCCCATCCGGCAATGGTCAGCGCGCTGATCGTTGCCGACACCGGCGCCGGCTCCGAGGAGGCCGGCGACTGGGCCGCGGGACTGCGCGCGTTCGCGGACGTCCTGAACCGTGGCGGCGTGGAGGCATTCGCCGACATGGCGGTGGCGCACCCGCTCTTCGCCCGCTACGTGGCCCAGGGGCCGGAGGCCGAGCGGCTCGTCCGTTCCTGTCTCACGACCCATCGGGCCCGGGGCCTCGCCCACACCGCCCTCGAGGTCTTGGCCAAGCGGCCGAGCATCTACAGCCTCGACGCGCGCTTGCGCGCGCTGGGCGTGCCCACGCTCCTGATCGTCGGCGAGTACGACACGCCCTGCCTGAAGCCCCACCGATTCATGGCCGACGTCATGCCGAAAGCGCGCCACGTCGTCCTGCGTGGCGTGGGCCACCTGACGAATCTGGAAGCGCCTGCGGCGTTCAACGCCGCGGTGAAGAGCTTCCTCCGGCTCCGCGCCGCGCTCCGACCAGGTCACTAGCCTAGGCTTCGGCACGCCGGACTCGCGGCTGCACCAGGCTGGTGCAGTTGCACCAAAGTGGTGCAAGACACCCGCGCCGCGCCGCCGGGCCACGGGACAACGGAACAAGAGAAATCAAAAGGACTTCGCCAACTCGCGCGCGAGTGGCACCGCCATTGCGATTCCGCCGAGCGGGTTGCGGGCGCGAACCTTCCGGAAATCGGCGATGACCTCTTGCACGCGGTGAGGTGGCCCTGATGGGCGACAAGGCGCAGACGCCGGCGCGAATCCTCGTCATCGACGACGATTCAGGAAACGTCAGGCTCCTCGAGCGGTTCCTCAAAGACGCCGGGTACCGCGACGTTCAGAGCACGACCGACTCACGGAAGGCGCCTGCGCTCTACCAGACCTTCCAACCGGATCTCATCCTGCTCGATCTCATGATGCCGTACCTCGACGGGGTGGCCGTGATCCAGCAGCTCTCCATTCCCGAGGGCGTCTATCTCCCGGTGCTCGTGCTGACCGCGGACGTGACGCTCGAGGCCAAGCAGCGCGCCCTGGCCGCCGGCGCGAAAGACTTCCTGGCCAAGCCGTTTGACCGGCTCGAAGTCCTCCTGCGGATCAAGAACCTGCTCGACACTCGGCGGCTCTATCTCGAGCTCGAGCGCCACAACCGATCGCTCGAGCAGACGGTCCTGGAGCGAACCCAGCAATTTCTGCGGAGCGAGAAGCTCGCCACGATGGGATCCCTGCTCGCCGGTGTCGCGCACGAGCTCAACAACCCCCTGGCGGTCCTCATGGGACAAACGCATCTCATGCGAGAAGTCGTCCGGGACGGACCGCTCCGCCAGCGAACCGAGCAGATCCGCGCGGCGGCCGAGCGCTGCGCGCGCATCGTGCGCAACTTCCTCGCGATGGCCCGCCAGCAGCCGCCGGAGCGTCATGAGGTGGCCCTCAATCAAGTGGTTCGAGAGGCGGTCGAGCTCCTCGCCTACGAGCTACGGACCGACAACATCGAGGCCGTCCTCGATCTGGCGGACGACCTCCCCGTCCTCTGGGCCGACGCCCACCAACTCCACCAGGTCGTGGTCAATCTCGTCGCGAACGCGCATCAGGCGATGCGGAGCCTGCCCGCCGCCCGCCGGATCACCATCACGACCCGCTTCGACCGTGAGCGGGCGCGTGTCCAGCTCGCGATCGCCGACACCGGCCCCGGGATCCCGCGCGACATTCAGGCCAAGATCTTTGAGCCGTTCTTCACGACCAAGCCGCCGGGCCAGGGGACGGGCCTCGGGCTCTCGCTGTGCCAGGGGATCGTCGAGGAGCACGGCGGCACGATCGCGGTCGCCAGCGGAGCCGGCGAGGGAGCCGCCTTCCAGATCGACTTCCCGATCCTGACGCGCCCCCTCGGGCCCACGCGAGCGGCCGGGGCGACCGTGCTCCCCACCCTTCCCCCGATCGGCGCCAAGGCGATCCTCGTCGTTGACGATGAACCAGAGATCGCCGGGGTGCTCGCCGAAGCCCTGGAGCGGATGGGACATCACGTCGAGGTTGCACTGGGCGGCGGTAGGGCGTTAGAGCTCCTCACGCAGCGAACCTATGACCTTGTCCTCAGCGACACCAAGATGCCGGGCGTCGACGGCGTCGGTCTCTATCGTGAAATCGAGCGCCGATTTCCCGCGCTGCGTGAGCGAGTGGTGTTCCTGACGGGGGATGTCCTCGATCCTGAGAAGCGGGCCTTCATCGAGCGCGCGGGGCTGCCGTTTCTGACGAAGCCCTTCGACGTCGAGGAGGTTCGACGGGTCGTCCACCAGGTCCTCGCCGGTGGCGGGCAACGTCGGTGAAAACTCAGGTGGATGGCGGGGCGTCGGCGGGCGGCCCTCCCGAGAGGGCGAGCGCGACGAGATGCTCGAGGCGTGGGAAGTCGAACGGCTTGGGGACATACGCGAAGACGCCGGCGCTCAGCGCTTCACCCGCGGCCTCGGCGTCGTCATTGGCTGTGACCATGAGCACCGGGACCCGTATCTTGTTCTGACGCATTTTCTTCAGTAGCTCGAGGCCGTCCATGCGCGGCATACGCATGTCGAGCAGGACAAGGTCGAATTGCGTGCGGCGGAGGAGGGGAACCGCCTTGACCCCATCGGTCGCCGTCTCGACCTCATAGTCGTGGCCGTGCTCCAGGCCCGTGAAGAACTCCTGCAGGAGCTGGATGATCTCGGGGTCATCCTCGACGATCAGAACCCGCTTGGACACTCTGGCAGTATACCTAACCAATAGCCGCGCGAAGCACTCGTTGGTCACGTCGAGGTCGTCACGGGCCCCGCCGAGTCGCCGCAGGGAATCGGCTGCCCGACTGGGACGCCTTCGCCGACGCGCGAGTGGAGGGTTACCGGCGGGCCCAGCATCGCTACGTCGGCGCGGGCGCGTCCGGGAAGACCGACGTCCGCGCGATCCCGGCCGAGCACTTCACCCTCAGCGTGATGTTCGTGCCGCCAGGGCAGGGCAACGCGGCCACCGCCACGAGGTCGAGGAGGTGTTCTTCGTCCTCGAGGGCAAGGTGAAGGTCTTCTTCGGGCTCCAGGCGAAGCGCGACGCGCACCTCGGGGCGACGCGCGCGTGACGGTCGGCGTGTCCGTCAAGCGCAAGGAAGACGCGCGCCTCCTCGTCGGCGCGGGCCGCTACCTCGACGACCTCACGGCCTCCGGGCTTCTGCATCTCGCGGTCGTTCGGGGAGCCCGCATCCCCACGCGCGCGTCCTCGCCGTCGACCGGCGCGCGGCGCTCGCGGGCGCGGGGACGGTCGCGGTGCTCACCGTCGACGACCTGCCCGAGTTGGCCGGGTCGATCCCGCCGCTCGTGCCGACACCGACGATCCGGTCGTATGCCCACGCGGTGCTAGCCGGGCCGGTCGTCCGCCACGCCGGCGAGGCCGTGGCGGGCGTCGTCGCGGAGGATCGGTACCGCGCCGCCGACGCCGCCGAGCGGGTCCGCGTCGAGCACGAGGTGCTGCCGGCGGCCATGACGCCCGCGTCGGCGCTCGCCCGCGGCGCGCCGCGTGGTCACCCGACTGGCCCGACAATCTTGCCAGCCGGAACTGCGTCGTGGTCGGCGACCCCGACCGAGGCTTCGCCGAGGCCGCGGTGGTCGTCGAGGGCGAGTTTCGTCTATCCCCGGATGACCGGCGTGCCGATCGAAGCGCGCGGCGTGTTCGCCGTTGTCGACCCGCTGAGCGGGGTGCTCAGCGTCTGGAGCTCGACCCAGGTGCCGTTCGCCGTGCGCAGCGCCATCGCCAGGGTCCTACCCGGACAGCGTGACGTGGGCGTTCGGTGCTCACGGCGCCGCCGTCGAAGTCGACGTCGAGGCGGGGGCGGTGCGGCTGCTCGCGTACGCCGCGGTGCACGACTGCGGGCGGCCCATCAACCCGATGGTCGTGGAAGGCCAGGTCCACGGAGGTATCGCGCAGGGGATCGGCGCGGGTCTCCAGGAGGAGCTGATGTACGACGAAGCGGGGCAGCTCCTCACCGCCACGTTGATGGACTACGCGCTGCCCCGCGCCGACCAGGTGCCTCCGCTCGGCGTCGAGCACCTCGAGCACGCGTCGGCGGTGAACGCGCTCGGGATCAAGGGCGTGGGCGAGAGCGGCGTCATCGCGCCGGGCGCCGCCATCGCGGGTGCCGTCGAGGATGCGCTCGCAGAGTACGGGGTGACGGTGGACCGTATCCCGCTCACGCCCGCCCGCGTGTTCGAGCTGCTGCGCAGCGCCCGGCGCAGGCACTCGTGACGCGGGTCGTCGCCCCGTAGTCGTCCTGGCACGTGCCCATCCGCTCCGTCCCAGAACCGCGCGGAATCTCGTGGACGTCCCTGTGGCACCCCCCTTGCACAATCCGCAACGATAGTTCTGCGAGCCGGAGGCGTGCCATGACCTGTCCGCGCTGCCAAGAAGCCGAGGCGTCGAGCGAGCGGTGTCCCAGGTGTGGCGTGGTCGTCGCCACCTACCTGGCCGCGCTCGAGAAGATGCGGCGGACACCCGCGCCCCGTCCGTCCGCGCCCGCAGCTCCTCTGGTGCCGGCCGCCGCGTCGGGCGGCGTCTACGCCCTCTCCTTCCACGGCCACGCCGGCACGCTGTTCGGGATCCAGATCGTGAACATGCTCCGGGCGCTCCTGACCCTGGGCGGCTACTACTTCTGGGGCAAGGCGAGAGTGCGGTCCTACGTCTTCGGCCAGACCGCGCTCGAGGGTGACCGGTTCGCCTACCACGGGACGGGTGGCGAGCTGGCCCGCGGGTTCGCGAGAGCGATGGCCTTCTTCATCCTGCCGGTGATCGCGCTCAACCTGCTGCCGCGGCTCCTCGGCACCGGCCCGCTCCTCGAGCGCTCCGCGCAGCTCCTGGGGTACGTGGTCGTGTCGGTGTTCATGCCGATCGCCGCGGTCGGCGCGCACCGCTACCGGTTGAGCCGCACGTCGTGGCGGGGCATCCGCTTCTCGTTCCGCGGACGCACCCGGGACTTCGTCAAGCTCTTCATCGGCGGCTCGATGCTCACGACGCTCACCCTGGGCCTCTACTATCCGGTGTTCGACACCCGACGGCGCGCCTTCATGGTGGCGCACGCGCACTTCGGCAACCGCCCCTTCGGCTTCGACGGGAACGGCCGGCAACTCCTGCTTCCATTCGTCGTGGCGGTCCTCCTCACGGTGCCGACGCTCGGGCTCGGCTGGTTCTGGTACGTGGCGCGGAAGCGCCGTTACTTCTGGGAGCACACGACCTTCGACCGTGCGCGGTTCCGCTCCACCGTGACGGGACGCCTGCTCCTGAACCTCGTGGGCGGTAATGTGCTGCTGCTCATGGTGACGCTCGGTCTAGGTTGGCCGTGGGTGCTCGTCCGAAACGCGCGGTTCGCCTGCGACACCGTGAGGCTCGCCGGGGCGCTCGACCTCGCGGGCGTCGTGCAGGCCCCCCAGAGCGAGGCCGCTACCGGCGATGCGCTCTCGACATTCCTCGGGATGGACGTCGGCATCGCGTAGCCATGGCGACGGTCTTCGCCGCGCACTATCTCGACGGGCAGACCCCCGTGCGCCGGCGCGCCTCGGTCCGCGTTGCCGCGACCGGGCTCGAGATCGCGGTGGAGGGCGGCGCGACGCTGTGGTGGCCGCTTGGCGCGATCCGTCAAACGCAGGGAATCTACGCCGGCGAGCAGATCCGTCTCGAGCGCGGCGGGGCGATGCCGGAGACCCTCCTGGTGGACGACCCGGCCCTGCTGGTCACCCTGCGCGGCATCGGGGCGGCGGGCCGGCGATTCCGTGGGCCGCGTCGCCCGAGTCTCCGTGTGCTCGTCACGGCCCTCGCGGCGCTCGCGGTGGTCGCCGTCGGCGGCGCCCTCCACGTCTGGGGCATTCCCGCCGCGTCGAGCGTCGTGGCGTCGATCCTTCCGGTCTCGTGGGAGGACCGGATCGGCCGGGCCGCGGTCGCCCGGCTCGCGCCGAGCGACCGGCGATGCCTGGACCCCGCCCTCCAGGCGACGGTCGACGCCATCGTCGCCCGGCTCGTCGTGCGGGCGCCCGACACGTACCGCATCCGCGTCACGATCGTGGACCATCCGGCCGTCAACGCGTTCGCCGCGCCCGGCGGCCACATCGTCGTCCTGCGCGGGCTGCTCGAGCGCACCCGCACGCCCGAGGAGCTGGCCGGGGTCCTCGCCCACGAGATCCAGCACGTCTACCATCGGCACCCGACCCGGCTCGTCGTGCAGCACACGTCGGCCGGGCTCCTGGCGGCCGCGGTGGCCGGCGACGTGAGCGCGCTGATGGCGTATAGCCTGGAAGCCGCCCGGATTCTCGGCACGCTACGTTACTCGCGCCAGTACGAGGCGGAGGCGGACGCCGCCGGGCTCCGCATGCTGGCGACCGCGCGGGTCGATCCGCGCGGCCTGAGCTCGTTTCTCGGTCAGCTCGTCCCCGCGGAGAAGGGCGCGCCGCCGGCGCTCGCTTACTTTGCCTCCCACCCGGCGACCGCGGAGCGGATCACCACGCTGCAGCGTCTGGCTGCCGAGGTCCGGGACACGCCGACCCCGATCGTGACGAGCCGCGACTGGAAGGACATCGCCCGGCTGTGCGGTGCGTGACGAGCCGGGTGGGCGTGTTCCGCCCCGAGCGTCGTAGCATCACGTCGCGCCCCGTGTAACTGCCCGTCAGCGCGTCCTGGCTCAGAGGACACCGGAGAGAGCCCCCCAGCCATTCGACTCGAATCGGGTCCGCTCAAGGCGGGTGGGTTGATTCGATGGGCCTCAGGCAGTATAGGAAGGGAGCGGGAGCCGCGCTCCCGCAGCACAAGGAAAGAGGGGTTGAGCATGAAGGCACGCCTCGCATGGCTGATCGCAGGGCTCATGGTCGTCCACGGCGTCTCGCTGGCTCTGGCCGCCAACCTTGCCGAGAAGGTCAAGGTCGAGCTCGAGAGCACCGAGCGCCACGCCGGGATGGAGCCGGGGACGTACGTGTGTGCCGCCGGCCACCTCCACGTCCGGGGCACGGTGCAGAACCTCGCCGACGTCCCACTGGGGCCGATCAAGGTCGCCGGCCGAGCGCTCGACTCCGCCGGCAAGGTCCTGGGCACGGCGACGGCCTCGACCGAGCAGCGAAAGCTCAGTCCCGGCGCGAAAGCCGGATTCGACCTGGAATTCGTCACCGTCACCGGGCCGCGGATCCAGCAGGTGAAGAAGCACGAGATCAAGGTCGTCGACGCTCCGGTCGCGCGCTGACGACCCCGGCGACTGAGGAGGCCTCGATGGGGCACACGCTCGAACAGTTCGCGGCCGCCTGTCACCGCATCCTCGCGACGGAACCCGGGCCCGGGGGTCGCCAGAAGGTGTGCGGGCTCGTCCAGGAGGTCCTGAAGGACGAGGCATTCATCGCCAGGCATCTCGGCGACGGCGTGCCGGAGCGCAAGATCCTGTACGAGGACTCGCAACTCGGCTTCTGCGTTCTCGCCCACGTCTACACGGGCGCCAAGGAGAGCCAGCCGCACGACCATGGGCCGTCGTGGGCGATCTACGGCCAGGCTCGGGGGGAAACCGTGATGAGCGACTGGGCGATCGTCGAGCCCGCCGCCCAGGCCAAGCCGGGCAGAGTGCGCCCCGTCAGGAGCTACACCCTGAAGCCGGGGATGGCGCACGTCTACAACGAAGGCGACGTCCACTCCCCGCGACGCGACGGCCCGACCCGGCTGATCCGTATCGAAGGCACGAACATGGACAAGGTACGGCGCCTCGCTTACGAGCGCGGCTAACCTGAGGGGCGCGAAGCCCTACAGCGGGACGCCCGCGCCCTCCGGCAGACGGAGGGACCATGCTTGCCTGAGTCGCATCTTGATCTCATGGAGCAGCTTGACACTGTGGTCGTCGCAGATTCCGTGCGACTCGAGCGAGCCGTCGCACGAGTCTTCCTCGCGGAGCAAGGCTGGCCGCCCTTCCTTCTGGCACCACGCGCAAACAACCCTCATCAACCCCTCCCCTAGTGTCCGGCAACCAATCTCTCAGTCCCCTTGCACCCTGCCACGGTGGCGCGCGGGCGGTCTTCCGACAATTAGGTAAATCCTGGAAAACGCGAGGGGAGAACCCAGGTGCTGCAGTCGGTCTCAGGGCCTGGAGGAGAGTGGAGAACCGGGGCGCAGACTCCCCGCGCTGTAGACGATTCGACCTCCAACGATCGTCATCTCGGCCGTGATGTCCTTGATCCGGTCCTCGGAGCACGTCAGGGGGTTGTCCGACATCACGACGAGGTCGGCAACCTTGCCGGGCTCGAGCGAGCCCTTTTCACCTTCCTCGAATGTGAGATAGGCCCCCTCGAGCGTCGCCGCCCGCAAGGCCTCCTCTCGTGACAGACGCTGCCCGGGCGCGACGATGCGGCGAGACGAGCGCTCGCGCCTCGCGACCGCGTGCCAGATCGGGTGGAACATCGAGGTCGGCACGTTGTCGGTCGCGAGCGCGACGTGGACGCCGGCGTCGCGGAGGCTCCGGAGCGGGACGATCGAGTCCTCGGCGTCGGCGCCCAGGCGTGAGCGGAGGATGTCGCCCTCCTTGAAGAGGTAGCGGTTCGTGTGGGTCGTGACGACCACGCCGACGTCGCGGAGAGAGGCGATCTCGCCGGCGGTGAGGGTGCTGATGTGCTCAACGACCCAGCGTCGGTCGCGGATGGGCACGATGCGGTTCACCTCCGCGTACAGGTCGAGGAGGTCGGTCCCCATGCTCGCGATGCGGATCTCGCGCCGCGCGGCCTCGAGCAGCATCTCCCGCAGCGCAGAGCGCGGCAGTGCCGCGTCGTAGGCGAAGCCGGCCCAACCCGTGTACGGCATCGCCCGCGCGCGCACCACGTTGTCGGGGGTCGGATTCCCTTCGGCGACGAGGCCCGCGACGCGGAGGAAAGCGTCGCCGGCGCCACGGCCGGCGATTCGCGCCTGCCAGGCGTCGAGCCGCGCTCGCATCGATACGGGATCGCTCGCGCCCCACGAGGGGCTCAGGAGCAGATGGGCCCGCACCGTCAGCTCTCGGCGGCCGGCGAGCGCCTCGTACGCGCGGAGCACCTCCTCGGCGACGCCGTGGCCCTCGACGACGCTGGTCGTTCCCGTGGCGTTGTAGATCCGCATCGACTCTCTGAGCGCCCGCACGCGCTCGGCATGGCTGAAGCGCGGCGCCGTGGCCATCAGGGAGAGCTCGACGAGTGGCACGGGGGTCTCCTCGACGAAGACGCCCGTCGGCTCGCCGCGTGGGTCCTTCTCGATCGTCACGCCTTCCCACGGAGGCACGGTCTCGCGGGTGATCCCCGCGCGCCGCAGGGCCTCGCTGTTGGCGATCGAGACGAGCGGGAGCGTGTGGCGCCAGTAGCCCCAGATCGCGCGGATGTAGACGGGGTTCCGCGGGGCGACGCGGTCCAGCTCCCAGCGCGTCGGGAACCGCCCCTCCTTGAGGTTCTGCGGCACATCGAAGTAGTAGGGCGGGTCGCCGAGCGGCATCGTCACGATCCACTCGCCGGGCGCCGCCACTCGCACCAGGGCCTCGATGCGCTGGAGCACGTCCTCGATCGAGGCGGCGCCGGCGAGCGAGGGACAGACCGTCTTGAGACCTTCGCGGTCCATGTGGGCGTGGGCGTCGACGAGGCCCGGGACGACGGCGCGGCCGCCGAGGTCGATCAAGCAGGTGTAGCCATGGGCGAGCGCGCGGACCTCGGCATTTCCCCCCACGGCGACGATGCGGTCGTCGGCGACGGCCACGGCCTCCGCGAGGCGGAAGGCGGGGTCGATCGTGATGACCGTCCCCCCGTGGAGGATCAGATCAGCGGCCAACGCGGTGAGCGACGCAGTGGGCGAGCGCGACCGGCGCGCCGTCCTCGGTGGTGACCTCGATCTCGTAGAACCCGGCCCGGCGCCCCTGCTTCTTCTCCCGCCCCTCGGCGATCAGCGTCGCGTCCGGCGTCACCGCGTCGAGGAACGCGATCGTGACGTTGAGCGCGACCGCCGCCTCGCCGTGGGAATTGCACGCGGCGCCGAAGGCGACGTCAGCGAGGGCGAAGATGACGCTGCCGTGCGGGTAGCCCTGGAAGTTCACCATGTGAGGCTGGAGCCGGAGGCGCACGCGGCAGTAGCCACGGCGCAGGTCGAGGTAATGGATGCCGAGCGCGGCGGCCCAGGGATCCTGCTGGATGCGCTCCCGGAGCTCGGCGCGGATCTCGGGGTAGTCAGACGCGCTCACAGGCTCCCATGTTACAACTTGAGCCCGTGACCGATCTCCCGCGGTGATCCAGAGGAGGAAGCGATGAGGACGCCAGTGATGCTCGGGGTGCTGGCCGCCCTGGTCTTCGTGTCGGGTCCGGCGCGAACGGCGACGGGGGAGGTGCGGGGCGGCACCATCCGCATCGGCATGGATGCCGACATGACGACGATGGACCCGCATCGGTCGACCGCCGCCGTCGACCGCCAGGTCTACAACAATCTCTACGGCAAGCTCGTGGACATCGATGCCAAGTTCGGGATCGTCCCGCAGCTCGCCCAGTCGTGGGAGATCAGAAACGGCGGGCTGACCTACGTCTTCAAGCTCCGCAAGGGCGTCAAGTTCCACGACGGCACCGACTTCACCGCCGAGATCGTCAAGTGGAACTTCGACCGAATGCGCGATCCGGCGCTCGCCTCGCCCCGTCGCAGCGAGATCGCGCCGGTGAAGGAGGTCAGGGTCGTCGACGCCGCCACGGTCGAGGTGACGCTGACGGCGCCCTTCTCGCCGTTCCTCTCGGTCCTGACCGACCGCGCGGGCATGATGGTCTCGAGGGCCGCCGTCGAGAAGTACGGGGAGGACTACGCGCGCAACCCGGTCGGGACCGGGCCGTTCCGCTTCGTCGAGTGGGTGAAGGACGACCATCTCACGCTCAAGCGCTTCGACGGGTATTGGGACCCATCGCTCCCGCACCTCGACGAGATCGTCTACCGGCCGATCCCCGACCACTCGGTCCGCTTCGCCGCGATGCGGACCGGGCAGATCGACGTCATGCACCAGATCGCGCCGAAGGACGTCGCCGCCGCGCGCGCCGAGCGCGGTCTCAAGGTCTCGGAGATCGCGAGCCTCTGGTGGCAGGCGATCCACCTCAACAACCAGGTGCCCCCCTTCAACGTGAAGGCGGTCCGTCAGGCGATCTGGTACGCCGTGGACCGCGCCGTGATCCAGCGCGTCGTTTACTACGGCCAGGGCGCCCCCGCGTGGGGGCCGTTCCCGCCGAGCATGTGGGCCCAGGACCGAGAATTCACGGACTGGAAGCGCGACGTCGCCAGGGCGAAGGCGAAGCTCGCCGAGGGCGGGATGCCGAACGGGTTCAGCTTCACCGTCAAGGGCTGGAACCAGCCGACTCACGTTCAGGAGCTCCAGATCGTCCAGGCACAGCTCAAGGAGATCGGCGTGGACATGAAGATCGAGCTGCTCGAGTTCGGCAAGCTCCTCGCCGACCTCAACAGCCACACCTTCGTCGCGCTCAGGATCGGCTGGTCCGGACGGCCGGACCCCGACGGCAACGCCCACGTGTTCCTGCACAGCAAGGGTGGGCTCAACCGTGTCCGGTACTCGAACCCGAAGATGGACGAGCTGCTCGATCAGGCGCGGGCGGAGTCTGACATCGGCAAGCGCAAGGCGCTCTACGTCCAGGTGACGCGGCTCGCCGCCGAGGACGCCCCGTATACCTGGCTCCACCACGACGCCGAGATCAAGGTGTGGGCCGACCACGTGAAGGGATTCGAGCACATCTCCGACGGGATGCTGCGGATGAAGGGCGTCTGGATCGAGCAGCGCTAGCCCGCTGTGGTCAAGCTCCTCGGCCGCCGGCTGCTCGCGACGATCCCGCTCCTCTTCCTCGTGAGCCTGGTGGTCTTCGCGCTGGTTCACGCCCTGCCGGGCGACCCGGCGGTGCTGTTCCTCGGCGAAGAGGCGGACCCGGAGACGCTCGCACGCTTCCGGGTGCGGCTCGGCCTCGACCGGCCGTTGGTCGCGCAGTACGCGGCCTGGCTCGGACGGGCGCTCCGGGGCGACCTCGGACGCTCGCTGCGCACCAACCAGCCCGTGGCCGAGGCGATCCTCGAGCGGCTGCCCGTGACGCTCGAGCTCCTCGTGGCCGCGCTCTCGGTCTCGCTCGCGATCGCGATCCCGATGGGCATCGTCTCGGCGGTCAAGCGTAACTCGGGCGTGGACCTCGTCAGCACGGTCTTCGCGCTCGTCGGGTTCGCGATGCCCGGCTTCTGGCTCGGGATCATCCTGATCTACGTCTTCGCGCTCCTGCTGCGGTGGCTGCCACCCTCGGGCTGGGTGCCGCTGCCCGCGAGCGTGCCGCAGAACCTGCTCTCCCTGGTCCTGCCCGCCTTCACGCTGGGCACCGCGCTCGCCGCGCTGGTGACCCGGCAGCTCCGCTCGGGCATGCTCGAGGTGCTCCGGCAGGACTACGTGCGCACGGCGCAGGCGAAGGGACTCAGCGAGCGGCAGGTGGTCGGCAAGCACGCGCTGAAGAACGCGCTCATCTCCGTCGTCACCGTCGTCGGCCTCCAGCTCGGTGGGCTCCTCGGCAACACGATCATCACCGAGACGCTCTTCGCCCTCCCCGGCGTGGGGAGGCTCATGATCGACTCGATCTTCAGTCGCGACTTCTTCGTGGTCCAGGGCGTGATCCTGTTCCTCGCGGTGGGCTATGTGCTGTCGAACCTGCTCGTGGACGTCCTCTATTCGTACCTCGACCCACGGATCCGACTCCACTGATGGACGGCGCGAGCCTCACCGCGATCGCGCTCCGGCAGTTCCGGCGGAGCCATGTCGGCCGGGTGGGCGCCGCCCTCGTCGCGACGTTCCTCGGGCTGACGGCGCTGGCGCCGCTTTTAGCGCCTTATGATCCCGTCGCGACCGACTTCGCCACCGTCCTGGCGCCGCCCTCGTGGACACACCCGTTCGGCACCGACGACATCGGGCGGGACATCTTGAGCCGCGTGATCCACGGCAGCCGGGTGTCGCTCGAGGCGGGGCTGTTCACGGTGGCCGTGGCCCTGGTCGTCGGTCTCCCGCTCGGCCTCGCCGCGGGCTTCGTCGGCGGCCGCGTGGACGACCTCATCATGCGCGCGGTCGAGGTGATCCTGTCGTTCCCGACCCTCGTGCTGGCGCTCGGCATCACCGCGATCCTGGGACCGAAGCTGATCCACGCGCTCTTCGCCATCGGGGTCGTCTTCGTGCCCCACTTCGCGCGGCTCATCCGCGGCCAGGTCCTCGCGGTGAAGGAAAATGACTTCGTCGCCGCGGCCACGGCGCTCGGCGCCACGGACCTCCGCGTAGTCGTGCTCCATGTCCTGCCGAACTGCATCGCGCCGCTGCTGGTGCAGTCGTCGTTCTCGATCTCGTTCGCGATCCTCACCGAGGCGGCGCTGTCCTTCCTCGGGCTCGGCACCCAGCCGCCGACGCCCTCCTGGGGGATCATGCTGTCCACCGCGCGGGCCTATCTCGAGCAGGCGCCGTGGCTCGGCGCGTTCCCGGGACTCGCGATCTTCCTCACGGTCCTCGGGTTCAACCTCCTGGGTGACGGGATCCGCGACGCCCTCGACCCGCGCCTCACGCTCTGACGTCGGCGGACGCCCCCGCCGCCACCTCCTCGAGGGAGCCCGGCGCGCCGCTGCGGCGCGTGATCTGGAGGTGCCGCGTGTGGAAGGGGCCCAGCGTGGACCGATGGCTGATGCTCACGATCGTGGTTCCCGGGAGGCGGGCCCGGAGCAGTCGGTACAGCTCCGCTTCGGAGGCCTCGTCGAGCGCTGAGGTGGCTTCGTCGAGGAAGAGCCACTCCGGCCGCTGCACGAGGGCGCGGGCGAAGGCGATGCGCTGCGCCTCGCCCGGCGAGAGCACCTGGGCCCAGTGCCCGGTCTCGTCGAGGCGCGTGACCAGGTGCGGAAGCCCGCACGCCGCGAGCGCCTCCCGCAGCGCCCGGTCGTCCACACCCGCCGCCGGCATCGGGTAGGCCACGACCTCCCGGAGCGTGCCGATGGGCAGGTACGGGATCTGCGGTAGGAACAGCACGCGCCCGTGCTCCGGGCGATGGATCTCGCCGCGCCCGAACGGCCAGATGCCGGCGATCGCGCGGAACAGCGTGCTCTTACCGGCGCCCGACGGTCCGGTGATCAGGACCATGTCGCCGCGCGCGACCGACACGCTCACGCCGCCGAGGAGCGGCTGTCCGTTCGGGAGCGCCAGGTCGACGCGCTCGAGGGCGAGCCGCGCGTCGGCGCCGGGCAAGACCCGGATCCCGCCGACCTCGCTCCGGACGCGGTCGATCGCGTCGCGGAAGCCGACGAGCCGATTGACGACCGCGCGCCACTCGGCGATGTCGGCGTACGCGTTGACGATGAAGCTCAGCGACTGCTGGACCTGGCCGAAGGCCAGCGCCGTCTGCACGAGCCCGCCGAGCGGGATCTCGCCGCGGAAGAAGCGCGGGGCGGCGACGACGAACGGGAAGATGATCGCGGCCTGGTTGTAGCCGGCCGTGAACCACGTCAGCCGCTTCTGCTGGCGCATGATGCCCCACCAGTTCCCGACGACGTGCGCGAAGCGCTCGCGGAAGGTCCGTCCCTCGTCGGCCTCGCCCGCGTAGAGTGCCACGCCCTCGACGTTCTCGCGGAAGCGCACGAGGTTGAAGCGGAAGTCGGCCTCGAACCGCTGCTGGTCGAAGTTCAGGCGGATCAGGGGTCGGCCGATCTTGTGGGTCAGCCAGGTCCCGGCGATCGCGTAGACGAGCGCGGCCCAGACCATGAAGCCGGGGATCGTGAGGCCGGTGGCGCCGAGCGGCAGGGTGGCGGCGCCCGAGAGCCCCCAGAGGATGGCGATGAACGACGCGAGGGTCACGACCGCGCTCAGGAGGCCGAGGGAGAGGGCGAGGGTGCGGGCGACGAACAGGCGTAGGTCCTCGGCGATCCGCTGATCGGGGTTGTCGGTGCTCCCGCCCACGAGCTGCATCCGGTAGTAGGCGCGGTCGGCCAGCCAGGCGTCGAGGTAGTGGTCGGTCAGCCAGCGCCGCCAGCGGATCTGGAGCATCTGGTTCAGGTACAGCTGGTACACGGCGACGATGATGAACGTCGCGGCCAGCCCGGTGAAGACGCCGAGCTGGTGCGTGAACGCCCCGTAGTTCTTGTCCTGCAGCGTGTTGTAGAAGGCGTTGTTCCACCGGTTGAACAGCACGTTGAGGTACACGAGCCCGAGGTTCATCGCCACGAGCACGGCCAGCAGTCCGCGCGCCGGCCAGCGATCCTCGGAGAACCAGTAGGGGATGGCGAGGGTCCAGACGTCGCGCAGGAACTGTCGGAGGGCGGTCATGGTGGCTCCTTGGGTCTCGAGTCGTCGTCGGCGACAAATCCGTTATACTCTTGAGGCTCGACGGTTCGGAGAGGTGGCCGAGTCGGCCGAAGGCAGCCGCCTGCTAAGCGGTTACAGGGGCAAAACCTCTGTCCCGGGTTCGAATCCCGGCCTCTCCGCCATGCGCCCTTAGCTCAGGTGGACAGAGCGTCGGACTACGAATCCGAAGGCCAGAGGTTCGAATCCTCTAGGGCGCACCACCAAAATCCCCCCCGTCCCCCGGGGTCCTAGGCCGATTCCTTACGCCTCCTTCGGGGGCTTTCTCTTCGTCGATTGAAGGATTCGCCCGATGTGATCGGGCCCTCGACATCGCTATCCTCCAGGGACCCGCTCGATGTCTATCCTGTGACGATGGAGACGCATACGAACAAGAGCACGCAGCGACCCTGTGGGAGATTTGCTCACGCGGCAGCTCTGCTCGTTATTTTCAGCGTTGTCTTGATTGCACCACTTCAGAGTTTCGCACAGCTACCGTTGCCGCTACCGCTGCCGGGCAGCCTGGTGGTGACCCTTACCTCCCCAAGGTCTGGGTCCACCGTCGGCGGCACGATCCCTGCTACCGCCAGCGTCACCATTATCGGGAGTCTGATCGTGAGGGGTGTGCAGTTCCAACTCGATGGTGGCAACCTTGGCGGGGAAGACACCAGCGCCCCCTACTCGGTCTCCTGGGACACGAGCACGGCGGGCGAGGGGCCGCATACCCTGACCGCCGTCGCCCGTGATCCGCTCGGCCTTCAGTACACCTCCAACGCGGTCACGGTGATCGTCTCCAACGGTCCTCCCCCCGACACCAGCCCGCCGACGGTCACCCTCACGTCTCCGACTTCTGGGTCGACCGTCAGCGGCCCGATCGAAGTGCGTGCCACCGCTTCCGACGACGTCGGCGTCGCGGGAGTCCAGTTCAAGCTCGACGATACCGACCTCGGCGGGGAAGACACCACGGCACCGTACGCCGTTTCCTGGGACCCGAGCACGACGAGCGAGGGGCCGCACACCCTGACGGCTGTCGCGCGAGACGACGGCGGCAACATGACCACCTCCGAGCCGGTCACGGTCACGGTTTCCCACGCGCCTCCCCCTCCGCCGCCCGCGACCTTTGCGCCCGGTGACGTGTTCGTCTCGCTCGAGACAGGGTCAGTGCAGTGGCGGAGCCCCGACGGCACGCTCCACGCCGAGCTCGTCGGCCAAGTGCCGGGCGCCGCCGAAGGCATCAGGTTCGACGCTACCGGCAACCTGTACGTCACCCACTGGTGCGCGGACGAGGCCTGCACCACCGGCAATACCGTCGAGAAGTTCAACACCAACGGAGTGTCGCAGGGGACGTTCGGCAGCGGGTACAACTGTGATCCGCACGCGCTCGCCTTCGACACCGCGGGCAGCCTCTACGTCGGCCAAGCCCACTGCACCGGCGCCATCCTGAAGGTCTCGCCGGGCTCGCCGTCGATCGAGTATACGGTCGCGGCCGAGAATGCGGGATCGTTCTGGATCGACCTCGCCCCCGACGGCTGCACCATCTTCTACACGTCGTGGGGCCCCGACGTGAAGCGCTTCGACGTGTGTACCGACACGCAGCTCGCTGACTTCAATCGCGCCCCGCTCCCTGGCGGCGAGACCCATGGGCTCCGCGTCCTGCCCGACGGCGGCGTCCTCGTCACGAGCGGCGCGGTCGTCTCGCGCCTGGACTCGACCGGCGCCCTCGTCCAGACCTATCGCGTCTCGACTGGCGAGCCCCAGTACTGGGCCGGCGTCGATCTGGTCGGCGACGGGACGTTCTGGGCCGTCAACTACTTGTCGTCCAACGTCTACAAGTTCGACCTGACGACGGGGGCGGTGCTGGCGAGCTTCACCACCGGGACGCCGCCGCAAACGGTCGTCGACGTCGGCGTGAGCCCCGGGGCGCCTCGGTAGAGGGTGTCGCTCAGTTGCCGCGCGACCCGATGTCCCAGGACGTCACCGTCACCCGATAGGTCGCCCCGACGCGCGGAATCGCGATGACGAAATAGGTCCGGCCGCCCGCGAAGAGGTTCCCGAACACCCAGCCATCCGCCTCGCCGATCGTCGTTCCCGCGGCGTCGAGGACGGCGACGTGCAGGCGGACGTTCTGCAGCGTGTAGAAGGAGCCGTTGGTGACGTAGCCCGCGAGGCGAGGGTAGGGAGCGCGCACCAGGCTCGCCTCGATCGTGAGCGCATCGGGCAGCGCGTTATGGAGGTCCTGGGCTCTGGCGAAGACGCCTGAGCCCAGGACGAGCGCCAGTGCGGGCGCGACACCGGCGGCGCAGCGGAGGATCGCGCCCACCGCCCGGTCAGGCCCGCTCGATCATGTAGAGGTGCGGCAGCATGTCGACGTAGATGTTGGCCTCGAGGACGAACTCGCCCTGGCGGTTCCTTTCGATCCCACGGACGTTCGGCTTGGCCGCCGCGTAGCGGACGGTCCACGCCACCGGAACGTAGCCGACATCGGTCTGCATGATCTCCTCCGCCTTGGCGTACGCCGCCATGCGCTTCTTCGGGTCGCGCGTGTCGCGGCCCGCCTCGAGCTCACGGTCGAAGGCGTCGTTGACCCACGCCTGACGCTTGCCGGTCGTCTTCTTGCCGTAGAAGGTGTCGAAGTACTCGTTGTGCGGGTCGGGGTAGTCCATGAACCAGCGGATCCAGACGAACTGGAGGTCCTGCTTCCAGAGCCGCTCGCGGAAGACGCGCGGCTCGAGGACCTCGAGGTCGGTCTTCATGTTCAGGTGCTCCAGCAGGACCGACTGAACGGCCTCGGCGAGCGGCTTCGAGCCGAGCGCCTCGTCACGCATCGTCAGGGTGACCTTCGGCCAGTTCTTCCCGCCCTCGAACGGCGTGCCCCTGAGCTGGGCCATTGCGAGCTTCGCGTCGAAGTGCTGGATCGCCTTGATCTTCGGGTCGTCCAGCGCGCCAGGGAAGCCCGGCGGGATCATGGCGTGGGCGGGGATGGCGAAGCCCTGGGCCACCTTGACGGTGTTCGCCCGGTCGATCGCGTGGGCGACAGCCCGACGGACCTTGAGGTTGTCGAAGGGGGGCTTCGTCACCTGCGGGATCAGGTACCAGGTGCCGGGGAAGGGGTAGCGGAAGACCTCCTCGACCGTCTTCGGGTTCGACTGTAGGCGCTTGAGATCGCCGGTCTGGAGCGAGGTGAGATCGAGCTCGTTGTTCTCGTAGGGCAGGGCTCCGGAGGCGACGGGGACGATCGGAATCGTGACCTTGTCGAGGACAACGTCCTTGGCGCCGAAGAAGTGCTTGTTCTTCCGAAGCACCATGACCTGGCCGTGCTGCCAGGTCTCCAGCACGAAGGGTCCGTTGCCGACGATGTTGGCGGCCTCCGTCCACTTGTCGGCGTGCTTCTCGACGGAGGCGCGGTGCGCCGGCAGGGCCGCCAGGTAGGCCGCGAGGACCGGGAAGTACCCGCGGGGCCCCTCGAGCGTCACCTCGAGCGTCCAGTCGTCCTTGGCGCGGACGCCGACCTGGCTCGGATCCGTCACCTCCTTCTTGTTGAAGGCCTGGGCGTTCCTGATGTCGTAGAGGAACGCGGCATAGGGCGCCGCCGAGGCCGGATCGAGCTGGCGCTTCCACGACCACTCGAAGTCCCGGGCTGTGCAAGGGCTGCCGTCGGACCACTTCGAGTCCTTGCGCGTGATGAAGGTCCACTGCGAGCCGTCCGAGTTGGAGGTGACCTTGCTCGCGACATAGAGCACCGACTGGTGGTCGGCGTTGAACTTCATGAGCCCGGCGAAGAGTGCGGGCACCCCGTTGCAGTACAGGTCCTTGTTGAAGTCGTGGCTGGTGGGGTCATCCTGCCACCACCCGCCCCCGCCGTAGCGGAAAGACTGGTCCTTGGCCAGCTTCTCACCCGGGGCCAGTTTGGGCGCGGCGTCCGCGGGCCGGTGATTGAAGCCGGCCGGGCCCATGGCGGCGAGGCCCGCGGCGACCTTGAGGAACTCGCGCCGGCCGACGCCGACGGCCCGCAGGCGCTCCGCGAGCAGGTCGACCTGCGCATCCGTGATCCGTGGGGTCTTCATGGGAGCGGCCTCCTTCATTTTAGTTTGGGGTCGAGCGCGTCACGGACCCCGTCGCCGAAGAACGTGAACGACAGCATGGTGATCGCGATGGCGATCGACGGGAACACGCAGAGGTGCCAGTAGGAGCGGATGTACTGCTGCCCCTCGCCGACCATCTGTCCCCAGGACGGGGTCGGCGGGTTGATGCCGACGCCGATGAACGACAGCGCCGCCTCGGTGAAGATCGCCTCCGGGATCCCGAAGGTGACCGAGACGACGATCGGCGTCAGCGCGTTGGGCAGGATGTGGCGCGTGAGGAGGCGGCCAAAGCCGGCCCCGAGGGCGCGCGCCCCGTCCACGAACTCTTTCTCTTTGATCGCGAGCACCTGCGCGCGCGTCTGCCGCGCGATCCCGACCCAGCCGGTGAGGCCGATCGCGATGAAGATGTTCGTGAGCCCGGCGCCCAGCGCGGACATGACGAGGATGACGAAGAGGAGCCGCGGGAAGGCGTACATGACGTCGATGAAGCGCGTCAGACAGATGTCGGCGCGGCCGCCGAGGTACCCGGAGAGGGCTCCGATCGGCACGCCGATCAGCACGACGATGATCTGCGCGCCGAGCCCGACGAGCATGGACACGCGCGCGCCGTAGATCATCCGCGAGAGCAGATCGCGCCCGACCTGGTCGGTGCCGAGCGGGAACTCCCGCGAGGGCGCCTCGTTGAGGCGGCCGAAGTTGGTCTTCGTGTATGGCAGCGGCGCCAGCACGTCGGCGAAGACCGCGACGAGGCAGAGCAGGAGGATCACCACGCCGCCCGCCATCGCGAGGCGGTTCTTGCGGAGGCGGCGCAGGCCGTCGCGCCAGAGGTTCGACGACCGCGCGGCCTCGCCGCTCTCGTTCGAGCGCGGGCTTTGCCCGCGCAACCTCTCCTGGGGGGAGGTATCGGAAGGGGGGCGCAGCCCCCCTCCGAGTTTAATACCGGATGCGGGGGTCGAGAGCGCCATAGAGCAGGTCGACCACGAGGTTCATGACCGCGAGAAACGCGCCGTACGTCAAGATCACCGCCATGATCATCGGGTAATCGCGGCCCGTCATCGACAGCACGAAGAATCGGCCCATGCCGGGGACGCGAAAGATCGACTCGACGAAGAACGACCCCGTCCCGACGGCGGCGAACATGGGTCCGAGCAGCGTCACGACCGGAATGAAGGCGTTCTTGAGCGCGTGCTTGAAGATGACCGCGCGCTCGCCGAGTCCCTTGGCCCGCGCCGTCAGCGTGAAGTCGGCGCGGATGACCTCGAGCATGGACGCGCGGGTGAAGCGCGCGATGATGCCCATCGGCGCGAGCGCGAGCGTGACCGTCGGCAGGACCCAGTCGCGCGGCGAGTTCCAGCCGCCCGTCGGGAAGAGCGGCACAACGAACGAGAAGAGGATGATCAGGAACACGGCCAGGACGAAGTTGGGCACCGCCACGCCGACGGTGGCGAGGCTCACCGAGACGTAGTCCCACATGCGGTTCTGGTAGACGGCGGCGAGGATCCCGAGCGCGAGCCCGCCGACGACCGCGAGTGCGAGCGCCAGCGCGCCGAGCAGGAGCGAGACGGGGAACGTTTCGCGGAGGATCTCGGCGACCGTCCGCGTCTTGTAGACGAACGAGGTGCCAAAGTCGCCCCGGGCGGCCTTGCCGAGGAAGATGGCGAACTGCTCCGGCAGCGGCTTGTCGAGGCCGTAGATCTCCGCGAGGTTCTTCTGCGCCTCGGGCGAGAGCGGGTTGGCGCCTTCGGCCACGGGGTCGAGCGGGCTGCCCGGCGTCGCGTGCATGACCAGGAACGTCACGAGCGCCATCGCGAGCAGGGTCGGTACGAGCCACAGGGCGCGGGCGACGATGTATTGGAACACCCGTTTCCTCCCCGGGGCATTATCGCATTAAGTTGATTTCTTGCGGGGTTACGGTTACGGTTAGAGTCCCTTGTCAATCGAAGAGACGTTCATGCGCGCGGCGCTCGAGGAGGCGCGGCGCGGGCTCCTGGCCGGCGAGGTGCCGGTGGGCGCCGTCGTCGTGCAGGATGGCGCCATCGTGGCTCGTGCCCACAACGCGCCGATCGCCCTCAATGATCCCACGGCCCACGGCGAGGTTCTGGCCCTGCGTGAGGCGGGGCGGAAGCTGGGGAACTACCGGCTGACGGGCGCGACGCTCTACGTGACCGTGGAGCCATGCGCCATGTGCTGCGGCGCGGCGCTTCACGCGCGCCTCGCGCGTGTCGTGTACGGCGCGGCCGACCCGAAGGCGGGCGCCGTGGAGTCGCTCCACCGGCTGCTCGACGACGCGCGCGTCAACCACCGCGTCGAGACGGTGGGCGGCGTCCTCGCCGGCGCGTGTGGAGGGCTGCTGCGCGAGTTCTTTGAGACGAAGCGAACGTGAGCGAATCGCGGAGGGGTGGCCGCGCCAGGTCGAAGGCGTCCGAAGCTACCGCTGCCCGGCCGGTGCGGTGGACACGCCCTTGGCCGTTTGTCCGACGGGGCGGAAGAGGAGCCCTGACGTGGAGACCCGGAGCTCGAGCTCGGCGGGCCCTCGCGCCGAGCTGAAGGTCGCCGATCCGTACTCGGTGTCCACCATGCGCCCCAGGAAGGCGAGACTCCGGGCGAGCTGGAACATGTCCACCGGCGTCGGGCGCGAAAGGGCGAACATCCGCCGCGGCTTCGTCTGCTCGTCCTCGAGCCGGTCGTAACGCCCCGAAACGCGATCGAGCTGGTACGCGGTGTGGAGCCCCAGAATGTTGGCGAGCGGGTGCCACTTGACGATGTGCGCGTCCACGTAGAGCGCGTTCCCGGCGAGCTCGTAGTCCTCACGCCGCCCGTCAGGGAAGGTGAACGTGGCCACGAACCGCTCCGCGCCGCTCGGTCGCGTCGTGACGGTCGCCGCCACCGTTTCGCGCGTCAGGGCCTGGTACCCTCGCGTCGCCAGACTGATGGTGGCGGCCAGCGCCGCCAGGGCCAGGGAGAGGAGGGCGAGGACCAGCGCCATGCCCGTCCCCATCCAGCGGCGCTTCCGCACGGCCACCAGCGCCGACACGAGCAGGACGACGCTCAGCAGGGCGAAGGCGGCCATGACGAGGACCAGCGGCTCGGGCATACCACCAACCTAGCGTGCGTCGCGGGCACGGAACAAGTTTTGCCCGCGCCGCGGCACAACGTTGCGTAGCCTGGCAGACCTTTGCTTCCCGGCTTGTCGCCGCTGGGGTAGACTTGCGAGGCGAGAAGATCGTGACAGTACCCGCCATGGTCGTCCCGGGGGCCGTGAGCGTTCCAGACCGTCGATGCGGAGGGGTGGCCGAGCCCGGTTGAAGGCGTCCGACTCGAAATCGGATAGGGGCCCAGAAGGTCCCTCGGGGGTTCAAATCCTCTCCCCTCCGCCAATCTTCTGCGCGACCGGCGGGTCGAGCGTCAGAGGAGGGGTGACCGAGCGGCCGAAGGTGCGGCACTGGAAATGCCGTGCACGGGTAACCCCTGTGCCGCGGGTTCGAATCCCGCCCCCTCCGCCATCATTGCGACGTGGCCGTGCTAGACGGGGAGTTAGCGGTGCCCTGTAACCCGCAATCCGCTTCAGCGGGGTTGAATTCCCTCTCGAGGGTGGACGGTGTTGAGTGAGCCTCACGGAGCGGCGTTGAAGGTTGGGCCCCACGCAACGAGAATCGCCGAACCCCGCCAGGCCCGGAAGGGAGCAACGGTAAGGCGACCCTCTCGTGTGCCGTGGGAGTACCTGACCGGAGCTGGCGTCGTGGGGAGATCGCAGGACTGTTCGTTCGAAGGAGGGTGCACGGTCATTGTATTGGAGCGCGAGGCCGGATTGAACCGAGGGTGGCGAGTGAGAGGCAGGGGCGGCTCCGCTCGTGGAGTCAGCCTGTGAGCTATCAAGTCCTGGCCCGGAAGTGGCGGCCGCAGACGTTCGACGCGGTCGTCGGCCAGGACGCGATCACGCGCACGCTCCGGAATGCGCTCGCCTCCGCGCGCATCGCCCACGCCTACCTCTTCGCGGGCCCGCGCGGCATCGGCAAGACCACGACGGCGCGGCTCCTGGCGCGGGCGCTCCTCTGTCCCGAGCGGACGGGCCCCGAGCCGTGCGGGCGATGCGCGGTGTGCCGTGAGAGCCAGGCCGGGGCGCTCATGGACGTCATCGAGATCGACGGCGCGTCGAACCGTGGCATCGAGGAGATCCGCACGCTCCGCGAGAACGTGAAGTACGCGCCCGCGCGCGGCCGGTACAAGGTCTACATCATCGACGAGGTGCACCAGCTGACCGAGGCCGCGTTCAACGCGCTCCTGAAGACGCTCGAGGAGCCGCCGTCCCACGTCGTCTTCATCCTCGCCACGACCGACCCGCGCGACATCCCTGCGACGGTCCTCTCGCGCGTCCAGCGGTTCGACTTCCGCCCGATCGCGCCGGACGCCCTGACCGCCACGCTCGAGGGCATCCTGCGCGAGGAGGCGATCCCCTTCGAGCCGGGCGTGCTGCCGGTGATCGTGCGTGCGGCGGAGGGCTCGCTGCGCGACGCGCTCTCGCTGCTCGACACGGCGATCGCGTACGGCGACGGGCGGCTCGAGACGGCGACGACGGCGGAGCTGCTCGGCGTGAGCGCGCCCGCGACCGTGAGCGCCTTCGGCGCGGCGCTCCTCGGCCGGGACACGGCCGCTGCGCTCGAGACGATCGACCGCGCGGTGCGCGAGGGAGAAGACCTCGTGGCGTTCGCGCGCGACGTCGTCGAGCTGCTTCGGCGCGCGCTCGTGCTGAAGGCCGCGCCCACGGCGAAGCTCGCCGACCTCACGCACGCCGAGGGCAACGAGCTCCGGAAGCTCGGCGAGCCGGCGACGCTCGACGAGATCCTCTACGTGGTCCGCGCCTTCCTCGAGGCGGATACGCTGATGCGCGAGTCGCCCCACCCGCGGGTCGAGTTCGAGATCGCCACCGTTCGCGCCACGCGGCGGCCGGCGCCACAGGCGATCGAGGACGTGCTGCGACGGGTGGACGAGGCGCACGCCCTGCTCCGTCAGCAGGGGGTGGCGGCGCCGGCCTCGCCACTCGCACCCGCCCAGGCGAGCCTTCTGCCGCCGGCCGAGCCGCTGCCGCCGCGGGCCGGCGGCGACGCGCGACGCCGTGAGGCTCCGCCGCCCGCGCGCCCCGCCCCGCCGCCGCCCGCCCCGCCCGCGGCTGCCCCGGCGCCGGACCCCGAGCTCTCTGCCAGGTGGGACCGGGTCGTGGAGGAGGTCATGAAGAAGCGGCCCACGCTGGGCACGGTGCTGACCCAGGCGCGGCCTGGCGCGGTGAGCGACGGGGAGCTCACCATCGTCCTGACGGGAAACCACTTCCACCGTGAGATGCTGGCGGACACGGCCAACCGCGAGCTCGTCGTGCAGGCGGTCCGGCGGCACGTCGCCGGCGCCGACCGGATCAACCTGGTCGTGGCGGGCGAGGGCACCGGGGGCGTGGCGCAGCATCCCGTCGTCCAGGCGGCGATCGCCGAGTTCCAGGGCGAGGTGGTCGCGGTGCGCCCGCGCCTGCCGGAAGGAGAGGATCAGTGAAGGGGTTCGGGAACATCATGAAGGAAGCGCAGCGGCTGCAGCAGCAGATGGCCGCGATGCAGGAAGAGATCGGCAAGAAGCGCGTGGAGGCGACGGCGGGCGGCGGCATGGTGACGGTCGAGGCGAACGGCAAGCAGGAGATCGTCGCGATCAAGATCGATCCCGAGGTCGTGAACCGCGACGACGTCCAGATGCTCGAGGATCTCGTGCTCGCGGCTTGCAACGAGGCGCTGCGGAAGTCGCGCGAGCTCGTGCAGCAAGAGCTCGGCAAGCTCACGGGCGGGCTCAAGATCCCCGGCCTGGGCATGTAGGGCGGCGCCGGCGTGGCGTACTACCCGGAACCGGTCGCGCGGCTCATCGAGGCGCTCGAGCGGCTGCCCGGCATCGGACCGAAGACGGCCCAGCGGCTCACGTTCTTCCTGCTCAAGCGCCCGGTCGAGGAGGTGCGCGAGCTCTCCGAGTCTCTCCTTGCCGTGAAGGAGCGGATCGTCTCCTGCCGCACCTGCTTCAACGTCACCGACGAGGACCCCTGCCGCATCTGCGCCGATCCCGCGCGCGACGCGCGCCTGCTCTGCGTCGTCGAAGAGCCGAACGACCTCCTGGCGATGGAGCGGACGGGCGAGTACCGCGGGCGCTACCACGTGCTGCTCGGCGCCCTGTCGCCGCTCGACGGCATCGGTCCCGACGACCTCAAGGTCAAGGAGCTCCTGGTCCGGCTCGAGGGCGGCGAGACGGCCGAGGTCATCCTGGCGACCAACCCCAATGTCGAGGGCGAGGCGACGGCGCTCTACCTCGCGAAGCTGCTCCGGTCGTTCGGGATCCGCATCACGCGGATCGCCCGTGGGCTCCCGGTCGGCGGTGATCTGGAGTATGCGGACCAGGTGACGCTCTCGAAGGCCCTCGAGGGCCGGCGCGAGATCGGCTAGGGGTCCCGCCGCGCGCTGAGCTCCTGGCACGACGGGAGCGCCGCGAGGATCCGCGCGCGGCGCTCGGGGCGGAGGGGTTCCTCCGCGAGCCACGGACAGAACGCCTCCGGCTCCTCGACCGCCCACTCCGCGACCGCCGCGCTCACACCGATCCCCTCCGCGAGCTTCCGGTCGGCGAGGTAGCCGAACAGGGGGATCAGGAGTCGCGCGATCGCGGCGGCCAGGCGGTTGTCGATCCGCACGTACGCCGTCAGCGTCTGCTCCACCGTCTCACCGCGCGGAGTCAGCTCGAGATCCGTGAGGGCGCTCCCGCGGATGGTCCCGAGAATGTGGCCCGAGTGCTGCCCCCACGACACCATCACGCGCCGGTGCGGCTCGCGGACGAGCACACGGTAGACGCCGCGCGCCCCGTCGTGGTCGTCGGCGAGGTAACGGTCGTCGTCGAGCGGCTCGACCTCGTACCGCGCCAGCTTCCGGAAACGGGCGGCGGCGGCCGTCACGTCGGGTGAGTCCACGAACGCCACATAGACCGCGAACGGCACATGCGCGGGCCGTCCCTGGACGGTTCGCTGCAGCGTGGGCTCGCGCCACACGCGCTCGACGGTCGAGACCACCTCGGGCGGAAAGCCGTCGCGCGACGCCAGGAATGCGGGCCACGGCGGCGCGGACGGCTGACCACTCGCGACAGTGGTCACGCCCAGGATCAGCCCCAGGCGGAGCAGCAGTACCACCCACGGCGTTTGGGCTTGGGCGACGGCAGGCCCTGTGTGAGACTGGGAAAAGCAGGCGGAGGTCACCCGGACCGCGTCTCGGACTCTGCCGCTTTTTCTGGAGGGCTCAGTGCTCATGAAACGTTGCGCGCTACTCGTCGCGCTGCTCATTGTCGCCGGATCGGCCGCGCAAGCCAACCCCGTCGCGCTCTCCGACAAGCAGCTCGTGCGTCTGGAGCGCGGCGAGATCGTCGTCCTCGACGTCCTGCCGCCCGGCGGGCGAGTGGAGCGCGGGCAGGGCGGAACCGCCCTCACGCTCGTCAATGCGCCCCTCGAGACGGTGTGGCGAGTGCTCGTGGATTATCCCCACCACTCGGGGCTCTACCCCCGCGTCACCAGCGCCGAGGTGCTCGAGGCGGACGCCGACCATGCGCTCGTTCGCTACGTCGTCGGCCTGGGCCCGTTCTCGTTCGGCTTCCACGTGAACAACTACCCCGACGAAGCACGCGGCCGCCTCGTGTGGCGCCTCGACCGCGACCGGCGCAACGGCCTGTTCCGCGACACGTGGGGCTACTGGCAGGTGGAGCCGCGCGGCGAGGGCGTGATCCTGACATACGCGATGGCCGCGCGCACGGCGCTCCCCGCCTTCCTCACGCGCGGCGCCGAGCGCGACGGTCTCGTCGAGACCCTCAGGGCGGTCCGCGAGCGCGCCGAGCAGGGCCGCTAGGCCCATCTCCGCTAGCTGCGGTACAATCTCTTCCGTTCCGTCGGCAGGGGAATTCCCCGGTAGCTCAGTCGGTAGAGCGCCTGACTGTTAATCAGGATGTCGCAGGTTCGAGTCCTGCCCGGGGAGCCAACCTTCTCCCACATTTCCATCTCGTGATCCTTCGACACTTCTCGAAATGGTGCCCGATTGGTGCCATGTCGCTCTGGCGCCGGGGCCGCCTCGACCACCTTCGCAACAGCCTCTGAGGGCCTCTTCTCCGCATCGAGCGCGTCGACATAGTTTCTCCGGCTCTTCGGGAGCCAAGAGGGCACCTCACGAACGGGGGAGCCGGGACGTTTACCGAGTGTGAGCCAGAAGCGCTTCCAAGTGGAACGGCCGGGAATCGGAACGAACTCAGCAGGAGGACGTCGCATGCGCACCGTGGTAAAAACAACACAGACGGTTGCGGTCGGCATCAACACGCGTGTCGGGATGCTCGACTGGACCAGCGTCTCGACCCACCTCGATGACCATGGCTGGGCGATGGTCGAGCAGCTTCTGACCGCCGACGAGTGTGAAACGATCGCCGGTCTCTACGATGACGAGGGCCGGTTCCGCAGCCATGTGGTCATGGCGCGGCACGGCTTCGGGCGGGGTGAATACAAGTACTTCACGTATCCGCTGCCGGACATCGTCGCCGATCTTCGCAGGGCGATCTATCCGAACCTGGCGCCGATCGCCAATCGCTGGAACGAGTCGATGGGGATCGATGTCCGCTATCCGGACGCGCATGCCGATTTCCTCGCGCGCTGCCACAAGGGGGGGCAGACGCGGCCAACGCCGCTCCTACTGCAATACGCCGCGGGCGACTACAACGCTCTCCACCAGGATCTCTACGGCGAGCATGTTTTTCCGCTGCAGATGACGATTCTGCTGTCGGAGCCGGAACATGATTTCACCGGCGGCGAATTCGTGCTGACCGAGCAGCGCCCACGCATGCAATCGCGGGCCGAGGTTGTGCCGTTGCGGCAGGGCGATGCCGTGGTGTTCGCGGTGCACCACCGTCCGGTGCACGGCACGCGCGGAACCTATCGCGTCAATCTCCGGCACGGAGTGAGCCGGCTGCGATCCGGGCATCGCCACACCGTGGGCGTGATCTTTCACGACGCGACATGATCCCGGACTTGTTCGAGGGTGAGCGCCGGGACGTGCCGCTCGCGCCGGGCGCGATAGTGCTGGGTGGGTTCGCGCAGCCCTTCGAAGGACGCCTCGTCGCCGCGCTGGGGCGGGTCGTCGAGCGTGCGCCGTTTCGCCACATGGTCACGCCTGGAGGCCACCGGATGTCCGTGGCGATGACGAACTGCGGGGCAACCGGCTGGGTCACCGATCGAACCGGGTATCGCTACGACCGCCATGACCCGGAGAGCGGGCGTCGCTGGCCGGCGATGCCCGACGTGTTCGCCGACCTCGCTGCCCAGGCGGCAGCGCGGGCGGGATTCGACGGCTTCGCTCCCGACGCGTGCCTCGTCAACCGATACGAGCCTGGAACCCGCCTGTCGCTCCACCAGGACAAGAACGAGCGGGACTTCGAGGCGCCGATCGTGTCGGTCTCGCTCGGACTGCCGGCCGTCTTCTTGTTCGGCGGGTTATATCGAGCGGATACGCCACGGCGCGTCCCGCTGGCTCACGGCGACGTGGTGGTCTGGGGAGGCCCCGCCAGACTCCGGTATCACGGCGTCATGCCGCTCGACCAGGGACATCATCCCTTGATGGGCGGGCACCGTATCAACCTGACGTTCCGGAAGGCGGCCTGATTCCGTGGATGGACGGCACCTTTTGCGACGACTCGACGCGGCGTGGGGGGCGTTCAACGCGTCGTACGCCGGATTGTCAGACGCGCAGCTGATGAAGCCTGGCGTCACCGGCGACTGGTCGGTCAGAGACATCCTCGCCCACGTGACCACGTGGGAAGAGGAGGCGTTGACGCACCTGCCGCTCATCCTCGAGGGCGGCACGCCACCGCGGTACTCCGTCAAGTACGGCGGCATCGATGCCTTCAACGCCCGCATGACGGAGCAGAAAGCGCGCCTGTCGCTCTCCGCGGTGCGACGGCAACTGGACGGGACCCATCGCCGGCTCATCGACTTCATCCAGAGGGCGCCCGAAGATCAGCAGAGCCGCGAGACGCGCTTCCGTCGTCGCCTACGGCTCGACACCTACAGCCACTACCCGCAGCACGCCGAGGCGATACGGCAATGGCGACGAAAAGTATTGGTCTGAGCCAGCAGCCCTTCGAGGAGCTCGTGGCCGAGCACGGTCCCACCGTGCTGCGCGTGTGCCGAGCCGTCCTGGGGCGAGTGGACGCCGAGGATGCGTGGTCCGAGACGTTCCTCGCCGCGCTGAGCGCCTATCCGCGCCTGCGCGCGAACAGCAACATCGAGGCGTGGCTCGTGACGATCGCACACCGCAAGGCGCTCGACCACCTGCGCGCGGCATCACGTCGCCTCGTCGTGACCGACGAGGTGCCGGACCCCGCGAAGGACGGCAGCCCTGAGGGCTGGGAGTCCGGTCTGTGGGAGGCCCTCGAGGCGCTGCCACTCAAACAGCGGCAGACGATTGCCTACCACTACCTGGTGGGGATGCCCTACCTGCAGGTCGCCGAGATCGTGGGCGGCAGTGAGGACGCCGCCAGGAGAGCCGCGGCAGACGGCATTGCGACCTTGCGAAAGACGTTCCCGAAAGGAGAGTCCCGATGATGAACGAGCGCGATCTGTTCGCTGCGTTGCCCACCATCGACGAAGCGGTGAGCCAGAGGCTGCACCAGCGCCTGGTGGACGTCGCGAACGCCGCCGGTCTCCTCGACGTCGCCTACCGCACCATCGAGACCCCCGTGGGCACGCTGCTGTTGGCCGCCACCGCGAGGGGCCTGGTCCGGGTCGCATACGCGAGCGAGGACCATGACCTCGTCCTGGAGCGCCTCGCCCGCGACGTGAGCCCGCGGATTCTGCGAGCCCCTGCGCGCCTGGACGGCGTTGCCCGGGAGATCGAGGAGTACTTCGCGCGGCGACGCAGCACGTTCGACGTGCCGCTGGATCTGCAGCTCTCGCACGGCTTCCGTCGTAGGGTCCTCTCGCACCTGCCGGAGATCGGCTACGGGAAGACCGCCAGCTATGCGGCGGTCGCGAAGGCGGCTGGCCACCCGAAGGCGGTGCGTGCCGTGGGCAGCGCCTGCGCAAACAACCCGCTGCCCGTCGTGGTGCCCTGTCACCGCGTGGTGCGGAGCGACGGCACCATCGGACAGTACGTCGGTGGCGTCGAAGCCAAGCACATGCTGCTCGCGCTTGAGTCGGCCGCATGAGCCCCCGTGCGAAGAGGTACACGCTGCTGGGGTCGGACCGGCGGCCCTCCGGGCCATCGCGCGTGGCGGGTACGTCAAGAACCGCGTGTTCTTCGCCGACGAGCAGACCGCCATCGCGGCCGGGTACCGGCCATGCGCCGCGTGCCTGCCCGACACCCACGCGCGATGGAAGGCACGACGTCGTTGAGCGCGGTCACTTCACTTCGGTCTTGGCCCTCCACTTCACCAGCGCGGGGTCCACTTCCTCCAGGATCTTCGTGCAGGCTCGTCACGGCACGCAGGACGGGAATCCTTCGTGACCCGGCACGGAGAACTGGCAACCGAACTTCGGATCGGCCACCGTCGCTGGCGTCAGGATATCGTCGCCCGCCGGCTTGATGCCGTTCGTCACCCAGTTCACGAGGTCCGCGAACGCCCGGGCCTCCTCCTGCACCGCGAAGCCGCAGTGGTTGTGGTCGCGGATGGCGCGCGTCACGAGGAGGTCGGAGGCGCCCTGGGCAGCGGCACGCCGAGCGTAGACCTGCTCCATCGAGAAGGGCACGAAGAGGTCGCCGATCGTGTGCAGGCTCAGCACGGGGATCGGCAGCCGGCCGGAGATCGGCGGGATGTTCGCGAGGCCATTCAGGTGGCGCCCCTGCGGGTCCCGCGTCACGCGGAGCACCGCGGCATTCAGCGCGATCTCCGCCGTCGAGAGCGCGGGGTCCGAGTCGATCTGGTAGACCGTGTCGCCGTTGTCCTGGACGTTACCGGGGGCGACGCCGATGTCACCGCCGGTCACGCCGACCGTGAAGAGGAAGTTGCCCCAGACCTGGAAGGAAAAGCTGAAGGCCGGCCGTGGTCCGCCGGAGATGTTCTGGGTCACGTCGCGGAGTTGCTGCCCGCGGGCGTTGAGCACGAACGGGTAGGGCGCGCCGAGCGCGGCCTTGACCACCGGCACGACCGCCGTCTGGTAGTCGGCGGGGAAGGGGAACTGCGCCGCGACCCCGGCAAGCGCCTGAGCGACCAGATTGAAGTCGAGAAAGTAGTCGAAGAGCTCATCGTCACCCATGACGCCGCACATCGGCAGCGCCGCCACATACGCCTGCGGGTACTGCTCGATGGCCACGCCGGTGATGTGGCCGCCCATGGAATGGCCAGTGAGGTACGTGCGCCGCGGGTGGCCGACGAGGCCGTTGAAGAGCTCGCCGAGGGCGTGGGTGTCCTTCACGCCCTGTCGCACATCGTAGCCGTTCTTGCTGTAGCTCGACGCTGCCCACGCGTAGCCGTTCGTCACGAGGGACTGGCGGATGCGCGGGTTGCTGACGGTCAGCTCGAGGCCGATGCCGCGGAAGCCGTGGGCATAGAGCACGAGGTCCCCGTTCCAGTTGTCGGGGACCTCGATCCGATAGCCGGCGCCATTATGGACGCCCCACGAGCGCGTCGTGCTGGTCCCGGCGAGCGCGTCGAACGGCAGCTTGCTCTCGTCGACGAAATAGGCCGGAGGCGGACCGGCGAGGACGGAGGTGGCACCCAAGACGAGGAGACTGAGGAAGCCGAGGAGCGCCGCAAGTGCCAGACGCTTCGTCATGACGCCCTCCATATGGAGGCGGAGCCTATACCCCGGGGGAGAGGGTCGTCAACCGCCGTCTGATACGAGCAGCGCCAACCGCGAGGGACGCCCGGAGCCTCTCCGTGACGCTCGTCAGCGCCGTGCGCGCGGCGCAGAGCCGGCGAACCACGCGACGATCCGGGTCCGATAGTAGTAGAGCGGCAGGGCCACCGCCACCACGATGGCCGTCAGGACGATCACCCGCACGTAGTTCCCGCTCGCCGTATGGGCCCCCTGCGCCGAGAGCACCCATGTGCCAGGAATGCGGCCCAGCGTGGACGCGACGGCGAAGACCCAGAAGGGCAGCGGACTGATACCGAAGAGATAGGAGGCGATGTCCTTGGGGAACCCCGGAATGAGATAGATGATGAGACAGAGGATGGTGCCCTCGGCGTCGCTGATGAACCTCAGCTTGTCCCACGTTTCCCGCATGACCAGGCCGCGAACGTAGCGGGCTCCCAGCAGGCGGCCCACTCCAAAGGATGCGAGGGAGCCGATGGTGAGGCCGATGGTCGAGTAGCAGAGTCCGAGCCACTCACCGAACAGGTAGCCGCCGAGAAAGCCAGTCGCCTCTCCGGGAATCGGCGACATGATGACCTGGAGGGTCTGAAGAGCGATGAAGAGCACCGGGGCGAGCACACCCAACTCCTCGAGCACCGCTCTCAGGAACGGCTCGTCCTCAAACAGCCGGACCACGAACCGGTAGGTCGGCGCGTCGACGACGACGCGCCACACGCCGTAGGTGACGAGGAGGCCTGACACGCAGAGCCCAGCAAACCAGCCGTAGCCTCGCGTCTTGGTGTTGTCGATCACTTCTCCCCCGCCTCTCGTCCCCACCTCCTCTCGTGTCGACGCCATTCTTCGTCTCTGGTCCACAAGGGTAGATGCGGTGGCCCGACGGACAATAGGGCGGATGACTCAATCGGCCCCGGAACTTCCATCTAAAGTAGGAGCCGGATAAACCTGTTGGTTCCGGAAATTCCGGCCCAGCGTTACGCCTCATGTACGATTGGGACCGTTATAGGAGGTCACGCGATGCGCGTCATCGGTCTCCGCTGCCTCTCCGTCGCCCTCGCGCTGCTGCCCCTGCCCGCCATCGCCCATCACGGGTGGAGCGGCTACGACAGCGCGCAGACGCTCACGCTCACGGGCGTCATCCGGGAGTCGGGCTACGAGCATCCGCACGGGCACGTGAAGCTTGAAGTGCCTGGCAAGACCTGGCACGTGGTGCTCGCACCGCCGACACGGATGGAGCACCGCGGCCTGTCGAGCTCGATGCTGGCCGTCGGGACGCAGGCGACCGTCGTCGGCTATCCCCATCGCACCGACCCCGGTGAGATGCGTGCCGAGCGCATCACGATCGACGGCAAGACTATCGAGCTCAGGTGAGCCACGCGACGGGATGGACGGGATGGCTGGAAGGCACGGCGCTGGCCGTGGCCATGCGCCAGTGGGCGTGGCTCTATCCCATCACGGAGATCGCGCATATCGTGGGGTTCGCCGTCCTCGTCGGCGCCGCCATCATGTTCGACCTGAGGTTGCTCGGCGTCTCCCCCCAGCTTCCCGTGATCGGCATGGCGCGGCACCTGCTTCCGTGGGCCCGCGCCAGCCTCGTCCTCGTGATCCCGAGCGGCCTCATGATGTTCACCGCCCACGCCGACGAATTCGCCGGTAATCCCGTCTTCCGTCTCAAGCTGGCCCTGATCGCGACGGCCGGGCTGAACGCGGCCGTGTTCCACCAGTGGTCGTTCGGCTCGGTCGCGCGGTGGGATCGCGAGGTCGGCGCACCGTGGCCGGCGAAGGTCTCGGCGATCCTGTCGCTCGTGCTGTGGCCGAGCGTCATCTCCTGCGGCCGGTTGCTCGCCTACTTCTGACCCTTGACGCCGGTCAGGGTGTACAGGCGGGCGCAGTTGTCCCAGAGGATCTTGGCCTTCGTCTTGTCGCTCACGCCGTCGAGCGCCACGAACTCCTCCATCGCGCGAGGGAAGAGCCCGTCGGCGTGCGGGTAGTCGGTCGACACGACGATGTTGTCGTCGCCGACCGCCTCGACCACCTGCCGGAGCACCTTCTCGTCGGCGTCGGTGGCCACGTAGCACTGCCGGAAGAAGTACTGGCTCGGACGCTGGGAGATCCGCACGTCCGAGCCGGGCCCGAACTTCTCCCACGTCTCGTCGAGCCGCCAGAGCCACCAGGGGAGCCAGCCGCACGTGCCCTCGAGGAAGGCGCAGCGGAGTCGCGGATGACGCTCGAGCACGCCGCCCGCCGCCATGCTGGCGAAGGCGAGCATCAGCTCCATGGGGTTGCGGCCGGCGACGCCGATGACGCGCCCGTTCGGATGGTCGACGTAGCGTCGTGCGATGTCGTCGCGGAGCGACGACTGCCCGGTCGGGTGAAAGCCGACAGGGACGCCGAGCTCCTCGATCGCGTCCCAGAGTGGCTCGAGCTCGGGGTCGTGGACGTGGCGCCCGCGGACCGGGTTCGGGTTGCCGACGACAGCGACCGCCCCGAGCTCGCGCACGGCGCGCCGCGCCTCCTGGACGGCGAGCCCGACGTCGTGGAACGCGACCTGGGCGGCGAACTTCAGGCGGTCGGGGCTCCCGCCGCAGAAGTCGCGCGTCCAGTCGTTGTGCGCGCGGGCGAGCGCGGCGGCCACGGCGGGATCGAGGTCGTCGTGCATGAGCACCTGGCGCCCGCGCGTGCCGTAGAGGACCGCGACGTCGATGCCCTCGATGTCCATCGCCGCCAGGTGCGACTCGGGATCGTAGCCGCGCGCGTGCGCGACCGCGTAGTGCGGGTGGCGGGCGAAGGCGCGCCGGTGGAGGTCCTGGCCGACGGCCGCCGTCCGCGGTCGCTTCGACATCTCGCCGATCTCGAGGTCGCCGATGCGGATGATCGGCTGGTTCGGTGCGTTCTCGGCGCGCCGGACGAACGTCGGCGCGAACGCGCGGAACCGCGGGTCCAGGTAGCGCTCCCAGAGGGCGTCCGGCTCCATCGTGTGGAGGTCGCTGTCGAGCACCCTGAATCCGTGCTTCACGGTGTCCTCCCGCTCCGGGTCGTTAGTTGAAGACGACGACGCCGCGCGCGACTTGCCCCGTCCGCAATAGCTCGAAGCCCGTGTTGATCTCCGCGAGCGTGTAGGTCCGGCTGATCAGCTGATCCACCTTGAGCCGGCCGTCGAGGTAGAGCTGGACGAGCTGAGGAAAGTCCACGGTCGGGCGGACCGAGCCGTAGAGGGTGCCCCTGAGCGTCTTCTCCTGGAGCGCCATCGTGTAGGGCGTGATCGGCGCCCGCGCGGTCATCGGCGCCATGCCGACGATGACGGCGAGGCCGCCCGGTCGGATCGCGTCGAGGATCTGGAGCGTCGTGGCTTCGCTGCCGATGGCGTCGAACGCGTAGTCGGCGCCGCGGCCGCCCGTGAGCTTCCGCACGCGCTCGGCCACGTCGCCCTCCTTGGCGTTCCACGTGTCGGTGGCGCCGAACTCGCGGGCGAAGGCGAGCTTGTTCTCGAGCAGGTCGCACGCGATGATCGTCCGCGCCCCGGCCAGGCGCGCGCCCTGGACGACGTTCAGCCCGACGCCACCGCACCCGATCACCAGGACCGACGCGCCCGCTTCGACCTGCGCGCAGCGGGTCACGGCGCCCACGCCCGTGGGCACCGCGCAGCCGATCAGCGCCGCCTGCGGCCAGGGCATGTCCCTCGAGATGGGCACCAGCATCTCGGCGGGGCACACGACGGACTCGGCGAAGGTCCCGAGGCGCGCCATCTGGTTGATGTCCTGCCCGTTGCGGCGCAGGCGGTGCGTCCCGTCGAGCATGACGAAGCGCGCAGAGGCGTACCCATCGCAGAGGATGGAGCGTCCGCTCGAGCAATAGAAGCAGCGGCCGCAGTGCGGGCGGAACGAGAAGATGATGTGGTCGCCGCGGCGCACGTTCGAGACGCCGGGCCCGACCTCGTCGACGACGCCGGCGGCCTCGTGCCCGAGCACCATGGGCAGGGGCAGGGTCCAGTCGCCGTTGATGATGTGCCAGTCGCTGTGGCAGACGCCCGTCGCCATCACGCGCACGCGGGCCTCGCCGGCCTGCGGGCCCTGCTGCTCGACGTCCACCACTTCGAGCGGGGTATTCGCCTTGTACAGGACCGCCGCCTTCATCCCAGCACCTCCTCGCGAGCCTATGAACGCGGAACGACCCGTCGCGCGGGGGAAGTCTAGTCGAATCCGCGCCCGTGCGAAAGCGCGACCGCCTTGACACGCGTCGCGCGCGTGTGGTCTCCTCCGGGGACCAACCCGGTCCCGGGCGAGGCCGTGGGGCGCGTCGAGGGGAGGGCCGAATGCGGGTGTCCGCGTTAGCCCTGAAGCGAAAGCAGTGGGAGCCGTTCGCCTTCGCCTCGCCCTCGCTCTTATTGATCTCCCTCGTCATCGTCTTCCCGCTCGGCTACTCGTTCTATCTCTCGCTGCGGAACTTCGACCTGTCGGTGGGCCCCGATCACGAGTTCGTGGGCCTCCGGAACTACTCGGAGGCGCTGCTGCAGGACGGGCGCTTCCTGGGATCAGTCTGGAACACCGCCGTCATCATCGCGCCCGCGCTGATCGCAGAGCTGCTGCTCGGGCTCGGGATCGCGCTCCTCCTGAGCCGGGTGAGCCGTGGGCGACCGGTCGTGACGGCGCTCCTCGCCATCCCCGCGATGGTCTCGCCGGTGATGGCGGCGATGGCGTGGCGGATGATGTTCGGGGTCAAGTTCGGCGCGATCAACAACCTCGGCCGCCAGCTCGGGATCATCGACGTCTACTTCGACTGGTTTGCGACGCCCGCGCTCTCGATCCTCTCCGTCGTGCTCGTGGAGGTCTGGCACAACACGCCGTTCATGATGCTCGTCCTCCTGGCCGGGCTGCAGTCGATTCCCCAAGAGCTCTACCAGGCGGCGAAGGCGGACGGCGCCACCGCTTGGCAGACCTTCTGGTTCATCACGCTGCCGCTCCTGAAGTTCACGATGGCGGTGGGCGTGATGATCCGGATGATCGACCTGACCAAGCTCTTCGGCCTCATCTTCATCCTCACGTTCGGCGGGCCGGGCGGGGCCACCGAGACGCTCGCCTTCAACACGTACCTCGTCGGCTTCAAGGACTTCCGGATGAGCTACGCGGCGGCGCTCTCGTACGTGATCGTCCTCGCGGTGCTGGCCCTCACGCTGGTCTTCATGTGGATCTCCCGTCACCGGGAAGCGAGGACGGCGTGAGCGCCGTCGTGACGGCGACCCCGCTCGTGACGGTCCGCCGGGCGAACCGCCATCGGGTGCAGCGCGGGCTCGCGGGCCTCCTCACGTACCTCGGCCTCGCCCTGGCGCTCGTCTTCTTTCTCGGGCCCTTCTTCTGGATCGTCACCACGTCGCTCAAGGGGAACGAGGACTTCTTCGCCTATCCGCCCGTCTGGGTTCCCTCCGAGCCGTCACTCGCGCACTACGGGCGGCTCTTCACCCACTCGAGCGGCGCGCGCTACTTCACCAACAGCCTCGTCATCTCCTCGCTCAGCATGCTCGCGGCGCTCGTGGTGAGCCTGCCGACGGCCTACAGCATCGCGCGGTGGCGGTTCGGCGGCGGCTTCCTCAGCACCGTTCTCCTGGTCCTCCGCATGCTGCCGGCCATCGCGCTGATCATCCCCGTCTACCTCATGTACAAGCTGCTCGGCCTGACCAACAACTACCTGGGCCTCGTCGCCCTCTACACGGTGGTCTACATCCCCTTTGCGGTGTGGCTCCTGGTCGGGTTCCTGCGCGATTTTCCGGTCGAGATCGAGGAGGCGGCGCTCATCGACGGCTGCTCGCGCCTGCGGGCGCTGATCCGGGTGGTGATTCCCATCATCGCCCCGGGGCTGGCGGTGGTCGCCCTCTTCGCGTTCATCGCGACCTGGAACGAATTCCTGTTCGCGATCGTGCTGACCGGGATCGAGACCAAGACGATGATGGTGCTGGTCACATCGTTCACCAGCGGCGGTACCGACACCTTCTACGGCGAGGCCTCGGCCTCGGTGGTGCTCGGCGTGCTGCCGGCGTTCGCCGTGGCCTTCTTCCTCCAGCGCTACCTGGTCAAGGGCCTGGCGCTCGGCGGAACGAAGGGCTAGGAAAGGGAGCCTGCGATGAGATGGGTCCGACCGCTTGCGGTCTTCACGATCGTCATCGTCGCCCTGCTTGCGCTCGCGGGGCGGCCCGGGCACGAGCCGGTCTACGGGGCGCGACCCTACGAGGGGACCACCATCCGGGCGGTCGTGAATGCCGAGTACGTCAAGTACTCGCTCTCGCTGGTCGAGAAGGACCTCTACGACAAGCTCGGTATCACGCTCGAGACCGAGGTCATCCCGCTCGACGCGTTCGTGGCGAAGACGCTGCTCGAGTTCAACAGCGGTGACAGCCCCTGGGACCTCATCATGTTCGGCCCCTCGAACATGCCCGACTACGGCCGGCACTTCGAGCCGCTGGAGCCGTGGATCGAGAAGCTGAAGCTCGAGTTCCACCTCGATGACATCGTCGACGTGTTCCGCAAGGTGATGCTCCGCTACAACGGCAAGCTCGTCAGTATGCCGTATGACGGCGACATCCACATCATGTACTGGAACAAGGTGGCCTTCGAGCGGCCGGACAATCAGAAGAAGTTCAAGGCCAAGTACGGCTACGACCTCAGGCCGCCGAAGACGTGGAAGCAGTGGGACGACGCGGCTGAGTTCTTCCACGGCTGGGGCTGGGACGGGAGTCAGAACAAGCTCTTCGGCGCCGGTGCCTCGTACAAGCCGAGCGCCAGCGGCTACTCGTACCACTGGTGGCGGCAGCGGTTCTTCGCCTATGGCGGGCAATACTTCGACGCCAGCATGAAGCCGCTGATCAACACTGCCGCCGGCGTCCGCGCTCTCGAGGAGATGGTGCGGACCATGCCGTACTACCCGCCGGGCGTCCTGCTCTTCGAGTCGGAGGAGCCGAAGACGATGCTCGTCAAGGGCGAGGTCCCGTTGCTCTACTCGTGGACCAGTACCGGCAAACGCGTCGGCAATCCGGCCGAGTCGGTGATCGTGGGCAAGGCCGGGTTCGGCATCGTCCCGGGGGCCGAGATCGACGGCAAGATCGTGAACCGGCCGGCCATCACGCCCGGCCGGGGCATGGCGGTCTCGAAGTACTCGAAGAAGAAAGAGGCCACCATGAAGGTCCTCGAGTTCATCTCGCTCCCCGAGCAGAGTCTCAAGATCGTGATGGACCCGAAGACGATCATGGACCCGTGGCGGCTGTCCCATCTGCGCTCGGAGAAGTTCCGCAAGGCGTTCCCCGACGCGGACAAATACCTCGACGCCATCGAGGCGACCTTCCCGTTCCTGGTGCCCGACCCGGTGATCCCGGCTGCCGATGAGTACCAGCGGAAGCTCTCCTTTGAGATCACCGAGGCGCTGGCCAAGCGCAAATCGCCCAAGGACGCGCTCGACACCGCGGCGAAGGAGTGGGACAAGGTCACCGAGCGGCGGGGCCTCGAGAAGCAGAAGGCGTTCTGGGGCGAGAAGCTCCACGAAATGAAGCAGCTCGGCATCGAGTACCGGCCCGACTGGGCGGCGAAGGCGAAGTAAGCGCGGGCGGCGGGAAGGGCCGGAAGCCGGAGCCGGGGTGAGCGCGTCGGGGTGCGAGCTCTGCACCGTGGTCGAGGCGCTGGGGCGCGCCGAGACCTGCCCGGCGGCCGCTCCCGAGCACGTCCTCAGGAAGATCCAGGACCTGCCCGCGTCGATCGCGATCCTGGCGCCCGATCAGTACTACCGCGGCTACACGCTGGTGGTCTCGAAGACGCACGCCACCGAGCTGTACCACCTCGACGACCGTGAGAGCACGCAGTACTTCCGCGATATGCTGCGCGTGGCCGCAGCCGTGGCCGCCGCGTTCCGGCCGCGCAAGATGAACTACGAGGTGCTGGGCAACACGGTCGCCCACCTCCACTGGCACCTCTTTCCGCGCTACGACGAGGACCCCAACCCCAAGCGGCCGACGTGGGAGCGGAGCCACGCCCCGCGCCTTCCGGGCCCGGACGAGTACGCGGAGACGCTCGCGGCGATCCGTCGGCACCTGCGCTGAACCACCGTCGCGCCGCGCGTCCTACGGGAGCGCGATCGGCGGGCGGGGCGCTTGATCGAAGTCGAACGCCTCGAGAAACGCCGCCGCCGAGCGATCGCGCTCGGTCAGGGGGTCGAGCCCAAAGCGCCACTCGATGAATTGCAGGATCGACGCGTGGTCGTACTGGCCGTGGGCGACCACGCCGCGCTTCGCGTACGGCGAGACGATCAGCGTTGGCACACGTGTGCCGAGCCCGAAGGGGTCGACCACCGGCGGCAGGACGTGGTCGAACCAGCCGCCGCCCTCGTCGTACGTGATCACCACCGCGACGCGCGACCAGTAGCGGCTCGCCATGATCGCCGTGACGATCTCGCCAATCCAGCGATCGCCTGCGCCGACCGTCGAGGAGACTGGGTGGGCGTTGTCGCGGGCGTGAGGCTTGACGAACGCGACGGCGGGGAGGCCGCCCTCGCGGAGAGCCTTGACGAATTCGGAGGCGCTCCGGATGTGCGCGCGGCCCTCCGGGCTCTCCATGATCCGCTGCACGTACTGGAAGGGGTTGTGGTGGGGCACGAGCCCCTGCCTCACGGCGTCGGCTCCCGCTCCCCAGCCGGTCGCGTACCAGCGCCACGACACGCCGCCGGCGTCGAGCCTGTCGGCGATGGTCGGCGCGGTCTGGGGAGTCTGAAGGATGTGCGGGACGCGCTGGGGTGGGTAGGGAGGATCGAGGTTGTTGACGACGTGGCCCTCAGGGTCGACGTCGCCGTCCTTCACGAGGCTGCCGTCCGGCGCGAACTGCGCCTTCACCGCTGCGGGCGCGTCGGGAAAGGTCGCGAGGGTCCCCGAGATCAGGTAGAAGTGGTTCGCGAATGACCCGCCGTGAATCCCCTGGAAGTAGTGGTCGAGGAGCACGAACTCCTCGGCAAGCCGCCACTGCACGGGGATCGCGGCCCGCTCGTAGTAGCCCATCGTGGTGCCGCCGCTCGTCCCCTCGGCGACCCACTTGCCCATCGGGACGCCGTCGGCGCCCACACCGTACTGGCGCTGCATGTGGTAGAAGCGATGGACCGGGTTGTTCGTCGGGTCGAACGGGCCGACGAAGCGGAGCATCGGAAACGGCGCGTTCGGGAGGTCGGGGGGAAAGCGCGGGTCGGGCTTCCCGTCGCGCCCGAGCGGCGCCGGCAGCGTCGCGTACGTCGCGCCGTTCTCGCCCGCCTGCTTGCCACGATAGGCGGCGAGTCCCTCGGCCCCTGGGTAGGTGCCGAACAGGTGGTCGAACGAGCGATTCTCGAGGAAGAGCACGACGATGTGGTCGATCGGGACGCGGGCGCCGCCCCGATCCTCTCCGCTCCGCGCGCAGGCCAGGAGGAGCCCGCCCAGGAGGGCGACGCCGACCAGGTACCGCGCTCTCACGGGCGGCGATCCGTGCCGTTAGCGGCCGTCGGGGCCCGTCCCCGGCTCTCGCTCGTGGCGATGAAACTCGCCCGGCGGCGTGATCGCGAGGCGGATCGTCGGGCGCTCCCCCGTCGGCCGAATGTGGTGGAAGTGATTCGCTGGCACCAGGACGAAGTCGCCGGCCCGCGCGCGCACCGGCTCGGCCTGCGCCTCGATCTCCCAGTCGATCTCGCCCTCGACGACGAGCCACCACTCGTCCACCAAGTGGTAGTGGCGGTCGTTAGGATGACCGGGGGGCTGACAGATCAGGGTGCCCACGATCTGCTCGTTCACCACGATCTTCTCCGACCAGGGTGGGGCCCCCTTCGCGCGCTTGATCGCGTCGATCCGCGCGTGGAGGTTCCTCGGTCCGAGGACCCCGCTCACCGTCGCCTGTGCCGTCTTCATGTCCTCGATCTCCTCCCGAAGTCGTGTTCGCGGCTCGCAACTCCGTCCAGGTTAGGCTACCCTACTGGGCGTCGTTCCGGGAGGGTCGTCAGAGGAGGACGAAGGGCATGTCGCGCTCCGACCATCGCGTCGATCTCACCCGTCGTGGGCTCCTCGAGGGCGCGGCCGCGCTCGGCCTCGGCGTCGTCCTCGGGCCGTCGATCGCCCGCGCCCAGAAGTCGGCGGTCAAGCTCGCCTTCATCGGCCCCCTGACGGGCGGCACCGCCTCGAACGGCCTGGGCGGCCGGAACTCCTTCCTCCTCGCGGTTCAGGAGCGGAACGCCGATCCGCGGACGAAGTACCACTACGAGACCGAGGTGCTCGACGACGAGTGCAAGCCCACGGTCGCCGTCCAGGCGGCGCTCAAGGCGTCGTCGGACCCGGCGATCGTGGCGGGCGTCACGCACTACTGCTCGGTGACGGCCATCGCGACGATCGACACCTATCACAAGGCCGGCATGCCGGCGATGGTCTGGGGCGCGGTCCTTCCCGAGATCACGTACAGTCACACCTACGTCGAGATCACGCGTGTCAACGGCACGATGATCAACCAGAACAACGTGGCCGCCGACTTCGCGGTGAAGACCCTGGGCTTCAAGACCTTCGCGCTCGTCCACGACACGACCGACTACGGCCGCGCGCACGCGAAGTGGTTCGGCGAGTTCCTGGAGAAGGCGGGGGGCAAGGTCCTCTCGACGCAGGGGACCGCGAAGGACCAGAAGGACTACGCGGCCGAGCTGACGCGCGCGAAGGCGGACCGGCCCGAGGTCGTCTGGTACGGCGGCCTCACGCCCGACGGCGTGCGCGTCAAGGTGCAGATGGACAAGCTCGGCGTCCGCGCGCAGTTCCAGGGCACGAGCGGCATCAAGTCCGACACCTTCAACGAGACGGCCGGTCCGTCGGCCGAGGGCACGCTCGCGTTCGTCGAGGGCGCCCCGACGGAGAAGCTGCCGGGCGGCAAACGGTTCCTCGAGGCGTATGCGAAGGCGGCGTTCAGGGAGCCGTCGGAGGCCTACGGGCCCTTCGCCTACGTCGCCGCGAACCTCGTCATCGACGCGATCGAGGCGGTCGGCCCCGACCGCGCGAAGGTCGCGGCGCGGCTCAAGCGGACGAAGAACGCGACCACGATCATCGGCCCCGTCGAGTTCGACGAGTACGGGCAGAACACCGTCTCGCTCATCTCCAAGTACGTGAGCCAGGACGGCAAGTGGGTGCTCTGGGAGGACTCGGAGTACTTCTCCGGCAAGCGCACGCTGCCCGGCCACAAGTTCAAGAAGATGTAGCCGGCGCACCGGGTGCCGCCCCTCGAGCTCCTCCTCCAGCAGGCGTTGAACGGCGTGATGCTGGGGGTGATGTACGCCCTGGTCGCCGTCGGCTTCACGCTCTTCTTCGGCGTGCTCGACGTGATCCACTTCTCCCACGGCGACATCTTCATGCTCGGTGCCTTTACGGGGCTCACGGTGCTTGCGGGGCTCAAGGCCGCCGGCGTCGGCGGCGCGCTCCTGGCGCTCCCGCTCACGTTCGCGGCGTCGATCCTGGTCACGGGCGCGATCGGTGTGCTTGCCGAGCGCGTCTGCGTGAAGCCGCTCGCAGGTACCTCGCCGCTCATGACGCTGCTCGCGACCCTCTCGCTCGGGCTCGTGATCCGCGAGGCCGTGCTGATCTTCTATCCGCGCGGCGCCGACCCGAAGCCCTTCCCGCAGCTCCTCCCACAGGGCGGGGTCGAGCTCGGCGGGGTCGCGATCCGCTACGAGAACCTCGCGATCCTCGGGATCGGGCTCGCCGCGATGGTCGCGGTGGACCTGGTCATCCGCCGCACGCGGATGGGCGCGGCGATTCGCGCGGTCGCGCAGGAGCCGGAGGCGGCGCAGATGATGGGGGTGAACCTCGACCGCACGGTCGACGCGACCTTCTTCCTCGGCTCCGGCCTCGCCGCCGTGGCAGGGATCCTCAGCGGGCTCTACTACAGCGAGATCCACTTCATCATGGGCATCACCGGCGGCGTCATCGGTTTCTCCGCCGCGGCGATCGGCGGGCTCGGCAACGTCTACGGGGCGATCATCGGCGGCCTGCTCTTCGGCGTCCTCCAGACGACGGCGGCGGCCCTCATCCCCCGCGGCTCCGAGTTCCGGGACGTCGTCGCGTTCGCCGTCGTCATGGTGTTTCTCGTGTTCAAGCCGAGCGGCATCCTCGGCGAGAAGAGCGTCGAGCGCGTGTGAGCCGCGACCTCGCGGGTGTCTGGCTGGCCGAGGCGGCCGTCTTCGCGCTCGTGGTCGCCGGCATCCTCGCCGAGCGCCCGTGGGCGCTCGGCGCGACCGGCGGGGCGCTCGTCGCGGCCGGCGCGCTGGTGCGGTTCGTGCCGCGGCTCCGCGCGGCGCTCGCCGGGGCGTTCGCGCGACGCCGGGCGGCCGCGCTCGCGGGTGGCGCCGTGCTGGCGCTGGCCCTTCCGCTAGCGCTCCGGTCGAGCCCGTACTGGACTTTCGTCGCGACCCTCGCCCTTCTCTACGTCACGACCGGTCAGGGGCTGAATTTCCAGATCGGGACCGCCGGCGTCATCAACCTCGCCGGCGCCGCGTTCGCCGGCCTCGGCGGCTACGCGGTCGGCCTCCTGACCGTCGCGGGGGGCTGGCCGGCGTGGCTCGCCGTGCTGGTCGGGCCATGGGCGGCCGTCCTCGTGGGCACGATTCTCTTCGTGCCGATCCTCAAGACGCGCGGCCACTATCTGGCGCTCGTCACGATCGCGTTCGTCTTCATCTTCAACATCCTCGTGAACAACCTCGAGTTCACGGGCGGCCCGCAGGGGATCAAGAACATCCCGACCCTCTCCCTCGGCGGCTACGCCTTCACGACCCGGCCGGCGCTCGCGGGCGTCGAGCTCCCGGCCCACGCGAACTTCTACTACGCCGCGCTCGTCATGGCCGGGCTCACCACGTGGGTCCTCCGGCGCCTGCACGATTCGTGGCTCGGGCTCGTGCTCAACACGCTGCGCGACGACGAGATCGCGGCCCGGTGCTGCGGCGTGTCGGTCACGCGGGGGAAGCTCCTCGCGTTCTCGATCGGCAACTTCTTCATCGGGCTCGGCGGGGCCTTCTACGCCGTGGTGGTGGGCTTCGTCTCGCCCCCCGACTTCGACTTCGGCTATTCGCTCGTCATGCTCTCGGTGATCATCATCGGCGGCGTGGACTCGATCCCGGGCGTCGTCCTGGGCGCCTGCCTGCTCGTGCCCCTGCCCGAGCGCTTCCGATTCCTCCACGAGTACCGCCTGCTCCTCTACGGCATCGTGATCGTCGTCATGCTCCTCTACCGTCCCCGCGGCCTCTGGCCCGCGCGGATACGGCGATACCGGTGAGCGCTGCGCCTAACCTGCTGGACGTGACGGGGCTCACGGTGCGCTTCGGGGGGCTCGTGGCCCTCGACGGCGTGGACGTCGTGGTCGCGGAGGGGGAGACGGTCGGCGTGATCGGGCCGAACGGCTCGGGGAAGACCACGCTCTTCAACGCGCTCACCGGCCTCTTGGCGCCCGCCGCGGGCGACGTGGTCTTCCTCGGCCGACGACTGACGGGTCTCGAGGCCCACGCGATCGCGCGGCTCGGGATCGCCCGGACCTTCCAGGCGAGCCGCCTGTGCCTCGACCTCTCGGCCTTCGACAACATCCTGATCGGCATGCACGCGCGCCGGCGGACGGGACTCCTCGACTCCGTGGTCCGCCGCGGGCGGCTCGTCGGCGAGATGCGCGCGGCCATCGAGCGCGCGTCTCACCTGCTCGCCCTCTTCAACCGCGACCTGCCGCGGCGCGGCTTCGAGCGGGTAGGCCAGCTCCCGCAGATCGACCGGCGGCGCGTCGAGATCTGCCGCGCGCTCGCCGCCGGGCCCCGGCTGCTCCTGCTCGACGAGCCGTCGGCCGGGATGAACCCGGAGGAAACGGCGGAGCTGATGCGTGACCTCCGCATCGTCCGCGACGAGATGCCCGGGCTCTCGGTGGTCATCATCGAGCACGACATGTTCGTCATCGAGGGCGTGAGCCAGCGCGTCGTCGCGTTCAACTACGGCCGGAAGATCGCCGAGGGGAGCTTCGCCGAGGTCGCGCGACACGCGGAGGTGCGGGCGGCGTACCTCGGGACCGAGACGGCGCATGCTTGAGCTCGACGGCGTCTCGACCCGCTACGGCCCGATCACGATGCTCCGCGACGTGTCGCTCGCCCTCGAGGCGGGGCGGATCGCGTGTCTCCTCGGGCCGAACGGAAGCGGCAAGACCACGCTGATCCGGACCATCCTCGGCATCGTCCGGCCGGTCAGGGGTGTCGTGCGGCTCGGGGGCGCGCGCATCGACGGGCTCCGCACCCACGAGATCGTGAAGCTCGGCATCGGGGTCGTGCCCGAGGGGCGCCGCGTCTTCCCGAAGATGACCGTCGAGGAGAACCTCCGGATGGGCGCCTTCGTCGAGTGGACGGCCGCCGACGTCGCTGCGCGTCGCGAGTACGTGTACGGGCTCTTCCCGCGGCTCGCCGAGCGCCGGCGGCAGACGGCGGCCACGATGTCGGGCGGCGAGCAGGCGATGCTCGCGATGGGCCGGGCGCTGATGGGCCGGCCGAAGCTCCTGCTTCTCGACGAGCCGTCCCTCGGGCTCGCGCCCCTCCTGGTCGAGCAGCTCTTCGGGATCATCCGGGCGATCAACGAGGCCGGGACGACGGTCTTCCTGATCGAGCAGAACGCTCGGAAGACCCTCGAGATCGCCCACCACGGCTTCGTGCTCCAGAAGGGCGAGATCGTCGGGCACGGCAGCGCGCGGGAGCTCGCCGCGTCCGAGGTCGTCCGCCACGCGTACCTCCGGGCCTGAGCCCGCGCTAGAATCAGCCTGCCATGGCGGCCGAGCTCGCGATCCTTGAGAGGATCCAGCGGAAAGTGCTGTGGCTCGCCACGTGGATGGTCCACTGGGCGAACACCCGCCCGAACGCCGACGGGACGAAGGTCGGCGGCCACCAGGCCTCGTCGGCGTCGGTCGTCAGTCTCCTGACGGCGCTGTACTTCAAGGCCCTCCGGTCGGACGACCTCGTCGCCGTCAAGGCGCACGCCGCGCCCGCGTTCTACGCGATCCAGTACCTGCGCGGGAGACTGCCCGCGGCCGCGCTGGCGGAGCTCAGGTCGTTCGGCGGGCTCCAGGCGTACCCGAGCCGGCGAAAGAACCCGGAGGTCGTGGATATCTCCACGGGCTCGATGGGGCTCGGCGCCGTCCAGGCGACGTTCGGCGCGCTGGCGTCGCGCTACATCGCCGACCACGGAGGCGCGGCGGCTCCGGGGCGCGTCATCGTCATGGTCGGCGACGCCGAGCTCGACGAGGGCAACGTCTGGGAGGCGCTCGCCGAGGAAGCGGTGCAGGGGCTCGGGCGCGTCCTCTGGATCGTCGACGTGAACCGCCAGGCGCTCGACCGCGTCGTTCCCGACGCGCGCACCCGCCAGCTCGGCGCGATGTTCTCGGCGTGCGGCTGGCGGGTCATCGAGGTTCGCTGGGGCCGGCGACTCCGTGCCCTCTCGAAGAGGCCCGGGGGCGCGCGCCTCGAGCGACGGCTCGAGGCCATGTCGAACGCCGAGTATCAGCGCCTGCTGCGCTTGGCCCCCGCGGCCGTGAGGAAGGCGCTCGTCACCGGTCCCGGCGGCAAGGCCGACGCGACGCTCGACCGCCTCCTCGCTCGGACGGGCGATGACGAGGTGGCGGCGCTCGTCGGCGACCTGGGCGGCCACGACCTTGCGGCGATCCTCGCGGCGCTCGACGAGGCGGAGACGGAGCGCGCGCGACCGAGCGTCATCCTCGCCCACACGCTCAAGGGCTGGGGGCTGCCCCTTGCCGGCGATCCGCTGAATCACACGATGCTCCTCACCCCCGCCCAGATCGCCGAGCTGCGCGACTCGCTCGGGATCGCGCCGGGCGCGGAGTGGGAGGGGTTCCTGCCGGGCAGCGACGAGGCCGAGTGGGTGCGGCGGCTCCCACCGCTCTTCACGCCGCCCCCGGCCCGCGCCGTCCCCCCCATCCCCTTCGAGATCGACGAGGCGTATCCGGCCGAGAGCTCGACCCAGGAGGCGTTCGGGCGGACGCTCGGTGCGCTCGCCCGACTACCGGGCGCCGCGGCCATCGTGACCGTGTCGGCCGACGTCGCGGTGACGACGCACCTCGCGGGATGGATCAACCGGAAGGGCGTCTACTTCCCGACGCCGAAGCCCCACGCGTTCGCCGAGCTGCCGCTCGCGGTCCAGTGGAAGGAGTCGCCGGCAGGCCAGCACATCGAGCTCGGGATCGCGGAGCACAACCTCTTTCTCCTGCTCGGCGCTCTCGGGCTGACGCGCGAGATGTCAGGTGTGACGTTGCTCCCCATCGGGACGCTCTACGATCCCTTCGTCCCGCGCGGCCTGGACGCCCTCTACCATGCCCTCTACTCGGGCGCGAGCTTCCTCGTGGTCGCCACGCCCTCGGGCGTGAGCCTGGCGCCGGAAGGCGGCGCCCACCAGTCGGTGATCACGCCCGGCATCGGGGTCGCGCTGCCGGCGATCGCCTACTTCGAGCCGGCCTTCGCGCGGGAGGTCGAGTGGATCCTCCTCGACGCGCTCCGCGGCCTCGCCGACCGGACGGGCGCGAGCGTGTATCTGAGATTGTCGACGAAGCCGGTGGACCAGTCCCTCGCGCCGCCGCCGAGCCCCGAGTACCGCGCGTGCGTCCTCCGCGGGGGCTACCGCTTGATCGACGCCCGCGGCGAACCCGGCTGGGATCCGGAGGACAACGCGGTCCACCTCTTCGCCGCCGGCGCGATGGTCCCGGAGGCCGTCGACGCGAGCCGCCGTCTCCGCGAGCACGGCGTCCTCGCGAGCGTCTTCGTCGTCACGAGCCCCGACCACCTCTATCGGGATCTGCGCGGCCCGGCGCCCTACCTCGAGACCCTCGTGGGCGCCGACGAGGAGGGGGTGCCGGTGGTGTCGGTGCTCGACGGCCACTCCCACGCCCTCGCGTTCATCGGCGCGGCGCTCGGCGTGCCGCAGCTCGCGCTGGGCGTGGACGACTTCGGCCAGTCGGGAGCGCGCGCCGCCCTCTATCGCCACTACGGCATCGACGCCGCCGCGATCGTCCAGGCGGCGACGGTCCTCCTGGGCGGCTGACGCGCGAGCGGCTCCGACGCGCTGTCCCCGGCCTGCGCCGGCACGGTATAATCCGAGCCACCATGGCCACCCTGACCGAGTCCAGGAAACGCGAGCTGCAGCGGGATCTCGAGGCGATCGTCGGCCCCGGCGCGGTGCTCTCCGACCCCGAGGAGTTGCTCGTCTACGAGTCCGACGGCCTCACGCTCTTCCGGGCGCTGGCGGACTTCGTCGTCTTCCCCACCTCCGCGGAGCACGTGGCCGCGGTCGTCCGGCTCGCGAACCGCGCGGAGCTGCCTTTCGTGGCGCGCGGCGCCGGGACGGGGCTCTCGGGCGGGTGCCTGCCGGCGGAGGGGGGCATCGTGCTCTCCATGATGCGGATGAACCGCGTCCTCGAGGTGGACTACGACAACCAGCTCGCGGTCGTCGAGCCGGGCCTCGTGAACCTCCACCTCTCCTCCCGGGTCGGGCCGAAGGGCTACTACTACGCGCCCGATCCGTCGAGCCAGCAGGCGTGCACGATCGGCGGGAACATCGCCAACAACTCGGGCGGCCCGCACACGCTGAAGTACGGCGTCACGACGAACCACGTGCTGGGGCTCGAGGTCGTGATGCCGGACGGCGAGATCGTCTGGCTCGGCGGGAAGACCCGCGAGGCGCCCGGTTACGACCTCGCCGGCGTGTTCGTCGGCTCCGAGGGCACGTTCGGCATCGCCACGAAGGTGGTCGTGCGCATACTCAAGAAGCCGCAGGCGGTCAAGACGGTGCTGGCCGTCTTCGAGCACGTGGATGGGGCGTCCGAGGCGGTCTCGGCCATCATCGCGCGCGGGCTCGTGCCCGCCGCCGTGGAGATGATCGACCAGCTGACGATCCAGGCCGTCGAGGACGCATTCGGCTGCGGCTACCCACGCGACGCCGCCGCCGCGCTCCTCGTCGAGCTCGACGGCCTCGCCGTCGGCATGGCGGCCCAGACCGAAGGGATCGTCGCGGCGTGTCGCGACGCGGGCGCCCGCGAGATCCGTACCGCGCGCGACGAGGCCGAGCGCGCGCTCCTGTGGAAGGGGCGCAAGTCGGCGTTCGGCGCGTACGGGCGGGTGTCGCCCGCGTACATGGTGATGGACGGCGTGATCCCGCGCACGAAGCTCCCGTACGTGCTCCGCCGCGTGAACGAGATCGTCGCCGCTCACGGGCTCAGGGTCGGGAACGTCTTCCACGCGGGCGACGGCAACCTCCACCCGAACATCCTCTACGATCCGCGCCGGCCGGGCGAGGAGGCGCGCGTGGTGGCGGCGGGGGCGGAGATCATGAAGGTCTGCGCGGAGGTCGGTGGCTCGATCTCCGGCGAGCACGGCATCGGCCTCGAAAAATCGGATTTCATGCCGTTTATCTTTTCGGCGGCCGACCTCGCCCTCATGCGCCGGCTCAAGAATGCGTTCAATCCCACGGGGCTCTGCAACCCGGGCAAGGTGTTCCCCACGAAGAAATCCTGCGTCGAGGTCGGGCCGGTCGCCTACCGGCCGCACGCGATCGAGGAAAAGGGTCTGGCCCAGCGCTTCTAGCGCTGGCGGCGGCGGCTCGTGCAGGACGGCCTGCTCGAGGGACTGCGCACCATCGTCGGCGCGCCGAACGTCCTGACGGGCGTCGAGCTCTCGCCGTACGTCGTCGAGGGCCGCACGCCCGACGCCGCCGTCTTCCCCGGCTCGGTCGAAGAGGTCTCGGCCGTAATCGCGCTCGTCTCAGAGTTGGGGCTGCCGGTGATCCCGTGGGGCGGCGGCACGGCGGCGTCCGTCGGCCCGCCCTCGGCGCGCGCGGGGCTGGTGCTCGGGCTCCGTCGCCTGAACCGCCTCGTGGAGCACGAGCCGGGCGACCTGACGGTCACGGTCGAGGCCGGCACGACGGTGGGAGAGCTCCAGGCGGCCCTCCGCGGCCGCGGCCAGTGGCTCTCGCTCGACCCCGCCGATGCCGAGCGGGCGACGATCGGCGGCGTGCTCGCGACGAACGCCTCGGGGCCGCGGCGGCACCTCTACGGGACGGCGCGCGATCTGCTCATCGGTGTCACGGTCGTGACCGCCGAGGGCGCGATCGTGAAGGGCGGCGGCAAGGTGGTGAAGAACGTCGCGGGCTACGACCTGCCGAAGCTCTTCGTCGGCTCTTACGGCACGCTCGCGGTCATCGTCGAGGCCACCTTCAAGCTCCGGCCACGTCCGGACGACGAGCGCCTGATGTGCGTCGGCTTCGATCGATTGAAAGACGGGGGCGCAGCGGTGCGCGCCCTGATGGCGTCCGATCTGATCCCCAGTGCCGTCGAGCTCCTCGACGGAACCGCGGCATTCGGCGGAGGGGGGACCGGAGGGGCGCTTGGGCTCGGACCGACACTCGCCGGCGCTGCCCCGGCCCCCCCGACGCCGGGCGCGGTGCTCGTCGTCGGGTTCGACGGGCTCGGCGAGCAGGTGGAGTGGCAGTGCGCCGAGCTCACGCGCCTGACGGCGCAGCTCGGTGGACACCACCCACGCGCGCTCGCCTCGGAGGTGTGGCCGAGGCTGGCGCTGGGGGCGCGCGCGGCGTTCCCTGTCGCGACCGCCGTGATGGCGTTCGGCGTGCTGCCGACCCAAGTCGCCGAGCTGATGGAGCAGGGTGCGAGCGCCGCCCGGGCGCGTGGGCTCGGGACGGCGTGGGCGGCACACGCCGGCGTCGGCGCGGTGAGCGCGGCGCTCGCCACGGGTCACGAGCCGTCCGAACCGGCGCCGATCGCGGCGATCCTCGCCGAGTGGCGCGAGATCGCGCGTGCGGGTGGTGGGCACGCGACGCTCGAGTGGGCGCCGCTCGCCGTGAAGTCACAGGTGCCGGTGTGGGACGATCCGGGCGCGGCGGGCCGGATCATGCAGCGGATCAAGGCCGAGCTCGACCCGAAGAACGTGCTGAACCCCGGCCGCTTCGTCGCCGGAATCTAACGGGGAAGCATCGGGGAAAGGGGACGGATGGCGCACACAGTCCAGGAGTCGCCCGCGAAGATCCCGGGGCCGCTCACGCTCCACGGGCTCTCCGTCGAGGGCGTCAACCAGTGCGTCCACTGCGGGCTCTGCCTCGCGTCCTGCCCGACGTTTTCCGAGCTCGGCACGGAGATGGATTCGCCGCGCGGCCGCATCTTTCTCATCAAGTCGCTCGCGGAGGGACGGATCGCCCTCACGGATAGCGTGGCGGACCATCTCTCGCTCTGCCTCGACTGCCGCGCGTGTGAGACCGTGTGCCCGGCCGGCGTGCCCTACGGTGGGCTCATCGAGGCCGCGAAGGCCGAGATGGAGCACCGACGGCCGGGCTCGCCCGTCCGCCGCCTCTTTCGCTGGCTCAACTTCGGGCTGCTCCTGGGCCATCCGCGGCTCCTCGGGCTGGCCGCCGCCGGGCTCCGCCTCTATCAGACCAGCGGTCTCCAGTTCCTCGTCCGCTCGAGCGGGATCGTGCGGGTCCTCCCGAGGACCCTGCGGGCGTGGGAGTCGCTGCTCCCGCCGCTGCCCTCGCGAGCGGAGCGCGCACCGCTGCCGCGGCTCGTCACCGCCGAGGGTCCGCGGCGCGCCCGCGTGGCATTGCTCACCGGATGCGTCCAGGCGGTCGTCTTCGGCGCCCATAACCGTGCGACCGCGCGCGTGCTCGCGAAGAACGGCTGCGACGTCGTCGTGCCCGAGGGCCAGGGATGCTGCGGCGCGCTCAACGCCCACGGCGGAGATCACGCGCGCGCCCTCGCCCTGGCCCGCCGGACGATCGACGCCTTCGAGGCCGCTCGGGCGGAGGCCGTGATCGTCAACACCTCGGGCTGCGGGGCGCACATGAAGGCGTACGGCCGCCTGCTCGGCGCCGACCCGGCGTACGCGGAGCGCGCGAGGCGCTTCGCCGCGTCGGTCGTCGATCTGGCGGAGTTCCTCGCGCGGGCGCCGCTCCGTGGGCCGCTCTCCCCGGTGCCCCTGACGGTGACCTATCACGACCCGTGTCACGTCGTGCACGGCCAGAAGCTCAGGGGGGAGCCGCGTCGGCTCCTGGCGCAAATCCCCGGGCTCCGGATCGTCGAGCTCACCGAGTCCGACTGGTGCTGCGGGTCGGCGGGCATCTACAACCTCACGCAGCCCGAGATGGCGACGCGCCTCTTGCAGCGGAAGGTGAGTCACGTCCTCGCGACCGGCGCCGACGCGGTCGTCACCGCCAACCCCGGCTGCATCCTCCAGATCCAGGCCGGGCTCGCCGCCCAGCGGTCGGCTATGCGGGTGCTCCACCTCGTCGAGCTGCTCGACCGCGCGTACGGCGCGCCGCCGCGATGACGCAGCCTGACGCCACCCCACGGGAGCACAAGGCCCACGCGCCGAGGAGCGTCGCCTGCTGGGTGCTCACCGTCTCCGACACGAAGACGCCCGAGACGGACACGAGCGGCGCGCTGATCCGCGAGCTCCTGCACGGCGCCGGCCACCGGGTGATCGGCGCGACGATCGTGAGGGACGAGCCTGCCGACGTGCAGCGTGTCGTGCGCGAGGCGTGTGGGGACGACCGGGTCCAGGCCGTGATCGTGACGGGCGGCACGGGGATCACGTCGCGCGACGCCACGTTCGAGGCGATCGAGGCGCTGCTCGACAAGCGGCTCCCGGGCTTCGGCGAGCTCTTTCGCATGCTCTCCTATGCGGAGATCGGCGCCGCGGCGATGCTCTCGCGCGCCCAGCTCGGCGTGCGTGCCCGGCGGATCGTCGTCTCGCTTCCCGGATCGCCGAACGCCTGCCGCCTGGCGCTCGAGAAGCTCCTCATTCCGGAGCTCCCGCACCTCGTTCGTGAAGTGTCGCGTTAGCGCCGTATACTCGGAGGAGCGCCGTGGAGGGGAGGGTCCAGATGGCGAGGTTCCGACCGATCGGTGTGGGCGCCCTGCTGCTCGTCGTCGTGCTCTCGCTCGGCTGCGGCGGCCCGACCGGCGCCGGGGGTCGGGGTGCGCTCGCGAGCTCGGATGCCGGCACGCCGCCGGAGCTCCAGCGCATCAACACGCTGCTCGCGGACCTGGCCGCGCGGCTCAAGCCCGGGCTCGTGCACGTGGCCGTCCGCCGCACGGCGGGAGGCGAGACGAGGCGGGAGGAGGAGGACGAGCCACGGCGCGCGACCGGCTCGGGCTTCGTCATCGACGGAAGCGGGCTCATCGTGACGAACGCCCACGTGGTCGAGAGCGCCGAGAAGGTCCAGGTGAAGCTCTCCGACGGACGGCGCTACACCGGGAGCCTCGTGGGCCGCGACAACCGCGTGGACCTCGCCCTGATCCGGATCGACGGCGCCACGAACCTCACCGTGCTGCCGTTCGGCGACTCGAACCGTCTGCGGGTCGGCGAGTTCGTCCTGGCGCTCGGCCACCCGTTCGGCCTGGAGCAGAGTGTGTCGTTCGGCATCGTCAGCCGCAAGGGCGCGCCCCTCACGATCGCGGCGCCCGGCTTCGACTTCATCCAGACCGACGCCGCGATCAACCCTGGGAACTCCGGCGGCCCGCTCGTGAACATGGCGGGCGAGGTGGTCGGCGTCAACAGCATGGCGGCGCGCACCATCTCGATCGGCTTCGCGATCCCGTCGAACCTGGTCAAGCAGCTCGTGCCGCAGCTCGCCGCGAAGGGGCGGGTCGAGTGGGGCTGGCTCGGCGTGTCCATCGCCGAGATCACCGAGGACGACGTCGAACGGCTCAAGCTGCGCGAGGCGCGCGGCGTGCTGGTCCGCGACGTCATGCCGGGCGAACCCGCCGAGCGCGGCGGGATGCGCGCGAACGACGTCATCGTGGAGTTCGACGGCACGGCGCTCGAGGGGCCACGCGATCTGCAGCGGGTCGTTTCCACGACGCCGGTCGGCAAGAAGGTGCGCGTGACGCTCCTGCGCGACGGGCGGGAGACCGAGGTCGAGGTGACGGTCGGGCTCTACGAGGAGCGCGAGGCCCGGCGGCTCGAGCGGCCTCGACAGCCGGCGCGACCCGACGCGCCGACGCCGCCCAAGGAGTAGGAGCCTGTCGGAGTGTCGAGGAGCGCCACGGCTTTGCCGGGGTGCTCCGAGCGTTTGGGGGGTTTGGGGGGCCATGTCGGGGCCCCCCATTTTCTAGTCAGGCTCGCGCGCGGGGCCGGGCGAGCGCCGCGAGCGTGGCGCGCGCCCATGGCGCGTCGAGCGCGGGCGCCGGCGCGTACCGGAGCGCGCCCGTGATCCGCATGCCGCCCTCCCAGTCCGCGGGCGAGTCTTCGAGCACCTCCTCCACCTCGAGCAGGAAGTAGCCCAGCCCGTACTCGCCGCCGCCGTCGACGGGGAGGGGCCCGTCCACGGCGCGGAGCTTCACGTAGAAAGTCGCGTCCGGCTCGATCACGAGGAGCGTGCCTGCACGACGCTCGGCGAGGTTCTGCGCGCTGCGGCTCCGCGCACCGATCACGAGGCCGACCGTGCGCGTGTCGTACGCGCGCAGCTCCAGGTACGAGAGCAGCATCGGATGCGGGCGGCCGTGACCGTCGACCGTCACAAATGGGAGGGCCATGCCCAGGCGCGCTTCGGGGTCGCGCTGCGCGAGGCGCTCGACGAGCGGGGGCGGGAGCGACGGGCCGAGGGAGCGAGTCATCGCGCGCTCACGCGACCTTTTTCGGCGATCGCTCCGTGTCTGTCAAGCCGCCGACCCGGGGGTGCCAAAGTGGACGCCCCGCTTGCGGGGGTGCCAAAGTGGACGCTCGCCGCACGCCGCAAGTCGCGGATTCTCTTGTTCTCCCTAGACATGGAGTTCGCCTTGCACTAGCGATCAACGGAGAGCGGAAACCCGTGCACAGCCTGCTGAGCGGAGGGCTCACGATCGAGGGCGACCGGATGGTCAGCCAGCTGCGCGGCTCGAGCGCACGCATCGTCTTGACACGGCTCCGCTGAGCCCATGGCCAAGAGCCGGGCGCGACTGCGCGTCCAGCTGATCTCAGCGCGTGGCGTCTTCGACGCCGCGCAACGGCTCACCCGCCCTGACGCGGCGCAGACGCCCGACGCCGAGCTCGATGACGAGCCAGCCCCGCCCGAGGGGGAAGCCAGCGACGTGGGGAAGGAGCGCCTGGTCGCGCCGCCCGAGACGCGTCGCCGCGCGTCCGGAGATCGTCGTTCGGATCGTCCCGCTTAGGGACGGCGCTGCGGCTCGGCCGAGGACGGAGCGCGTCGCGGTCAGCCGCCCGGTTTGGGCGCGGCTCCCACCGTCGCGGCCACGCCCTCCCGGTGGCGCTCGGTCGCGATCTCGCAGGCGCCGCCACCGTTCACGTGGATCGAGAGATCCTTGATCGTCGGCGACGTGCCGCAGAGCGGGCACATCGGGTCGCGGCGCAGCTTGACCTCGCGGAAGCGCATGCCGAGCGCATCGTAGGTGAGGAGGCGCCCGACCAGCGGCTCGCCGATCCCGAGCAGGAGCTTCACCACCTCGGTCGCCTGCACCAGCCCGATCACTCCTGGGAGCACGCCCAGGACGCCGGCCTCGCTTCAGGAGGGCACGAGGCCAGGCGGCGGCGGCGTGGGGTAGAGACAGCGATAACAGGGCCCCGCGTTCGGCGCGAACACCGTCGCCATGCCCTCGAACTGGAAGATCGAGCCGTGGACGTTGGTCTTGCCCGCGAGGAAGCACGCGTCGTTGACGAGGTAGCGCGTCTCGAAGTTGTCGGAGCCGTCGACGATCAGGTCGTAGTCACGGATGACGTCCATCACGTTGTCGGCGGTGATGCGCATCGGCAACGGGATCACGTTCACGTCGGGATTCAGCGCCTTGAGCATGCGCGCGCCGGACTCGACCTTGGGCTTGCCGATGTCCGCGGTCGTGTGGAGCACCTGCCGCTGCAGGTTCGTGAGATCCACGACGTCGCCATCCATCAGCCCGAGGGTGCCGACGCCCGCCGCGGCCAGGTAGAGCGCGATCGGCGAGCCGAGCCCGCCCGCGCCGATCAGCAGCACCTTCGAGCGGAGGAGCCTCTTCTGCCCACGATCGCCCACCTGCGGGAGCAGGAAGTGGCGGCTGTACCGCTGGATCTGGTCGGCCGTCATCGGGACCTCGCGGACGACCGGGAGTCCCGACTGCACCCACTTCTGGTAGCCGCCCTGGAGGTTGATGACGGTCGCGTAGCCGAGCTCCTTGAGCGCCTTCGCGGCGAGAACCGAGCGGAGCCCCGTCTGGCAATAGAGGACGATGGGGGTCGATGGATCGGTGACCGCGGTGCCCACCCTGAACTCCAGGAAGCCGCGACTGATGTTCGTCGCCGCCTCGAGATGGCCGTCGCGGTACTCGTCGGGATCGCGGACGTCGATGACGACGACCGGTTCACCCGCTGCGAGACGGCGCTGGAGCTGCTGGGGCCCCTCCTCGGGAACGACCTGGCGAGCCTCAGCGAGCATTTCTTTCAGGGTCTTCATGGTCCCGATATTACCCCTATTTCCGGTCGGTTCAAGGGAGATTGCCCCTCGAGCTCCTTCGCCCGTGCCGGGGACGACTGCTATACTCTCAAAAATTCATGACAGATTCCATGCAGGGGATCATCCTCGCCGGGGGCTCGGGCACCCGCCTCTTCCCGCTCACGCTCGCGATGAGCAAGCAACTCGTTCCGATCTACAACAAGCCCATGATCTACTACCCGCTCTCGACGCTCATGCTCGCCGGGATCCGCCACATCCTGGTCATCACCAGCCCGCAAGACAAGGGCGCGTTCCAGCGTCTCCTCGGCGACGGCAGCCACCTCGGCCTCCGCATCGAGTACGAGGTCCAGCCACGTCCCGAGGGCCTGGCGCAGGCTTTCATCATCGGTCGGAGCTTCATCGGCAGCGGTCGCGTCGCACTCGCGCTCGGCGACAACCTCTTCTACGGTCACGGCTTTCCCGACTACCTCAAGCGCGCGTCGAGCCGGACCACGGGCGCGACGGTCTTCGCATACTGGGTCCGCGATCCCGAGCGCTACGGCGTCGTCGAGTTCGACGCCACGGGTCGCGCCGTCGGGCTCGCGGAGAAGCCCGCCCGGCCGCGCTCGCCGTACGCGGTGACAGGCCTCTACTTTTACGACCACCAGGTCGTCGAGATCGCGGCGGGTCTCACGCCCTCGGCGCGCGGTGAGCTCGAGATCACGGACGTCAACGCGGAGTATCTCCGGCGCGGACAGCTCCAGGTCGAGAAGCTCGGCCGCGGGATCGCGTGGCTCGACACGGGGACGCACGAAGCGCTGTTGCAAGCGTCCACGTTCATCCAGACGATCGAGGACCGCCAGGGGCTCATGGTCGCCTGCATCGAGGAGATCGCGTACCGCATGGGGTACATCACGGCGGACGACGTCGTGTCGATCGCGAAGCCGATGAAGGACAACTCCTACGGGCAGTACCTGTTGCGCCTGGTCGAGGCGGAGCCGTAAGATCGAGATCGGGCCGATGGAATTCACGCCGCACGCCAAGCGCGCCTTTCACCTCCAGTCCTACGGGCCCGCGCCGTCCATCGACGGCGTCGAGCTCGTCGAGCTCAAGCGATTCGCCGACGACGGCGGCACGCTGACCGAGCTGGCGCGTCTCAGTGACGGACGGACCGCGGCGGTCGCGGGTTTCACGCTGCGGCAGATCAACTACAGCGAGCTCGCCCCTGGCGCGATCAAGGCGTTCCATCTCCACACCCGCCAGACCGACGTCTGGTACGTGCCTCCTGGGGACCGCCTGCTCGTCGTCCTCGTCGACGTCCGCCAGGGCTCGAAGACGGAAGGCGTACGCGTGCGGCTCGTGCTGGGCCACGGCGCGTCGCGCCTCTTGCGCATCCCGCCCGGTGTGGCCCACGGTGTGCGGAATCTCGGCGAGGCGACCGGGCGGATCATCTACTTCACCGATCTCCATTTCTCGGCGGAGCCCGCGACGTGCGACGAGGGGCGACTGCCGTGGGACTACGCGGGCGCCGACGTGTGGGACGTGACGCGGGGCTAGGCGGGTGAAGCTGCTCGTCACGGGTGGGAGCGGCTTCATCGGCTCGAACTTCGTTCGACACGTCCTCGCGACGCGCCCCGACGACACCGTCGTCAACCTCGACAAGCTCACCTACGCGGGCAACCCGGCGAACCTGAAGGACGTCGAGCGCGATCCGCGCTACGCCTTCGTCCACGGCGACATCTGCGACGGCAAGCTGGTCCGCGACGTCGCCCGCGGCGTCGACGCGGTGATCAATTTCGCCGCCGAGAGCGTCGTCGCCGAAACGTTCATTCCGATCCACTGGGGCCATGGGATCAAGCTGGCCACCGTTGAGGAGGCATTCGAGACGTATGGCCGAAAGCGAGGGATTCTCATAGGTGCCGATGGTGTTCAGGTGGTGCAGCCCGACCTCCCCTTGTTTGCCATGGCGTTCCGCAACGGAATGGGACAGTGGCGCCGGATCACACAATTCACCCGCCATTGGTATAGCGGGAGGGTGGTAACGCTGCAGCAAAAGTGGGGACAAATCACCGTTACCCCGAACCACTGTGTCTACGATGCGAACAGTCAGCTCGTGGCCGCCGAGAGCAACCCCGAGCTCTTGGCGGTGCGGAAGATGAACGTCGACCGTAGCCGCCACCGGGACCACATCGAGATCGCCCTGCCGGAGATAAAGGCGACCGATGGGCGCCTCTATGCGCCGAGCGCCAAGGGTGGGGGACGGCCACGCGAGGTGTACGTCCAACAGTGCCTGAAGGGCGAGCCGCTGCTGGCGCTGATGCGCGTTCTCGGTGCATATGTGGCGGAGGGCAACGCGAACCTTAATCGAGCCAACGGTGGTTATCAGGTTTGTATCGCCAACGACGACCCGGCATACCTCTGCGAGATCCAGAACGACGCGGAGCTGTTCACGAACGCCGCCAGCTCCATCACGTGGCGCAAGAAGCCTGGTTCGCATCAGCTCACGTTCTCGTCGAAAATCATCTACCTACTGGTGACGACGCTCTGCGGTGCGCACTCCTATGAGAAGCGCGTCCCCGACGCGTTGTTCACGCTTGAGGATGAGTACAAGCACGCTTTCCTCGACAACTACCTCCGGGGTGACGGCAACACCCAGAGGTACAAGACCGTTGAGACGCGACGGCTGGCGACCAATTCGCCCAGACTCGCCGCGGGGCTTGGTTTGCTTCTCAGCATGCTCGATCTCGACTACTCGCTGAACTATCCGCAACAGCGCCCGAAGCGCTGGCGTCCGCAGTACGCGATGAACATCGTCTCGACCTACGACGCTCGCGGAGAGCGGAAGTACTCCGAGGCGGAATATCACGGTTACGTGTACGACCTCACGGTCGAGGACGCGCACAACTTCGCCGCGGGCGTCGGGAACGTCGTGGTGCACAACACTCACGTGGACCGATCCCTCCGCGCGCCCGACGCGTTCCTCCAGACCGACGTCTTCGGCGTCCACACGCTGCTGGAGGCGGTCAAGGACCTCAAGATCCCGCGCCTCGTCCACATCTCGACGGACGAGGTGTACGGCTCCGTCGAGCGCGGCGCGTCGCGGGAGGGCGACCCCCTGCGCCCCTCGAATCCGTACTCGGCCTCGAAAGCGGGCGGCGACCTGCTGGCGCTCGCGTACTGGCACACCCACCGGCTCCCCGTGCTCATCACGCGCTCGTCCAACAATTTCGGCCCCTGGCAGTACCCCGAGAAGGTGATCCCGCTCTTCGTCACCAACGCCCTCGAGGACCGGTCGCTGCCGCTCTACGGCGACGGACGGAACGTCCGCGACTGGCTCTACGTGCTGGACAACTGTGCGGCGATCGACCTCGTGCTCCGGAAGGGCCAGGAGGGCGAGGTCTACAACATCGGTGGCGGGCACGAGGTGGAGAACATCGTCCTGACACGTCAGATCCTCCACCTCCTGGGCAAGCCCGAAACGCTGATCCAGCCCGTCAAGGATCGGCCTGGCCACGACCGGCGCTACGCGCTCGACTCGAAGAAGGTCCACCAGCTCGGCTGGACGCCCCGCCACCGGTTCGGTGACGCGCTCGCGGCGACGGTCGCCTGGTACCGTGAGCACGAAGCCTGGTGGCGGCCGCTCAAGTCCGGCGAGTTCCGCGCGTACTACGCGAAGCAGTACGGGCAGCGGTGATGCGCAGGCACGGGCCGGCCGGGCCAGGGGTGCTGCTGGCACTGGTGCTGACGCTCGCGCTCCCGGCGCCGGCGCCCGCCGCGCCCGCGGCGACCGACCGCCGCGTCCACCCCGCGGACGTCTCGGGGCTGCCGTCCTACGTGCAGCGCGTCGCGCCCTCGATCGTGGCGCTCAAGGTCCGGAACGCCGAGGGGGCCGCCTCCTCGCTTCGGCTCGGGAGCCGGCGGTCCGGGAGCGGCGTCATCTTCGACGCACGGGGCTACGTCCTCACCGTGAGCTATCTGCTCCTGGACGCGGTCGCGATCGGGGCGCAGGGGTATCGGGGCCGCACGGTGGGCGCGCGACTGGTCGGGCTCGACCTCGACACGGGGCTGGGTGTGATCAAGCTCGAGGACCCCGGCCCGTGGCCCGTGGCGACGCTCGGGCGATCGGAGGAGGCCGTGGCCGGGATGCGCACGGGCACGGTCGGCATCGACGACGACGGTGACCTCGTGCACGTCGTCGGCCAGCTCCAGGCGATCCAGCGCTTCTCTGCGTACTGGGAGTACATGCTCGACCGCGCCTTCGTGATCTCGCCGGCGAGCCCGGGCTGGGGCGGGAGCGCGGTGGTCAACGAACGGGGCGAGGTCGTCGGTGTCGTCTCGCTCCGGCTCGGTGAGCCGCCGTACACGAACCTCGCCATCCCCATCGAGAAGTTCGTGCCCGGAAAGGACGAGCTGATCGGCGCGGGCCGGATCGTGAGCCGGCCGCCGCGCCCCTGGCTCGGGCTCTACGCGGTGGAAGCCCACGGCGGGCTCTTCGTCAGCGAGGTCTCGCCCCTCGGGCCCGCCGCCCGCGCGGGCGTGCTCAAGGGCGACCGGATCGTCCGCGTCAACGGCGTGGCCGTCCAGTCGCGCGAGGACTTCTACCTCGAGCTCTGGTCCCGGCGCGCGGGCGACCTGATCGAGATGGCGGTGCAGCGCGCCGACCGCGTGCGCGTCATCACGGTGCCCTCGATCGACCGGCACACGCTCTATCGGCCGCGCGAGCCGTGACGCCGTGAAGGGCGCCGCCGACACGTACCAGGGGCGCGGCCTCATCGCCGACCCCATCCACCAGTACATCCTGTACACGCGCCCCGGCGCGATCCGGGGCGAGGCGACCGAGCAGGACCTCATCGACACCTCGTGGGTGCAGCGGTTGCGACGCGTGCCCCAGCTCCAGTCGGCCCGCTGGGTGTTCCCCGCCGCCGAGCACAGCCGGTTCCAGCACTCGCTTGGCGCGATGCACCTCGCGGGTCGCATGGCGCAGCAGCTCTACCCGTCGCTCCGCGCGATCTTCCCCGAGGTTCCCTCGGCGGCGCTGATCGAGGAGCTCCTGCGCGTGGCCGGGCTCCTGCACGACGTCGGCCACGGGCCGTTCGGACATTTCTTCGACGACAACTTCCTCGTCGACTTCGACCTGACCCACGAGCTCGTCGGTCAGCGGATCATCCGTGAGGAGCTGGCCGACGTCCTCCGCGACCTTCGCCGGAGCCCGAGCGGGCGCTTCAACGCTGGCGAGGCCATCGACCCCGAGTGGATCTGCTACCTGATGGGCAAGACGTACACGCACCCGCTCGCGTCGCACCCGAAGTGGCTCCCGTTCCTGAAGCCCCTCCTCTCGGGCGTCTTCACCGCCGACAACATGGACTACGTCCTGCGCGACGCCTACATGTGCGGCGTCGCGGTCGGCCCGATCGACATCGAGCGGATCATCTACTACTCGTTCTTCTCCGAGAAGGGGCTGACGCTCGACCGCGGCGGGCTCCAGGCGTTCACGATGTTTTTGAACGCCCGCTTCTACATGTACACGAACGTGTACTACCACCGGACGACACGCGGCATCGACCTGCACCTCAAGGAGATCTTCCGGGACACGATGCGGATCGCGTTCCCCTACGATCTCCGCAAGGAGCTCCACCCGTACCTGCACCTGACGGAGTGGACGCTGCTCGAGGAGGTCGGGCGCTGGCACGACGCCGAGGAGGTGGAGAAGAAGCGCCTCGGCGCGGAGTGGCGGCACATCCTCGACCGCAAGCTCAAGTGGCGGATGTCGGGCGAGGAGGTCCTCGACCAGTTCGAGGCCCAGAAGGGGCAACGCTTCCTCGACGCGGAGACCGTGAAGAGGCGCGTGCGGAGCTTCCTGCCCGTCGCGCTGCGGGAGCTGCCGTTCGAGATCGACATGGCGCTGCAGGACCCGCGGCCACTCAATCCCCTCAAGATGGGCGACCGGCAGATCTACGTCTACGACGCGGCGACCGACACCGTGTCGGAGGAGCCCCTGACCGAGATCCTCAAATACCTGCCGGGCAAGGTCGCCCAGTGCCGGATCTTCGCCATGAGCCACGCGCACGATGCGGAGCTCGCCACGGCGCTCAAGCGCGCGCTCAACGAGGATCCGCCCTCGATCCCGACGAACGTGTGACGTCGTCCGCGACCGATGGCGCGGGCCACGCCGCGCGCGAACGGCGGAGATTCCCACGCTGACCGGCGGCGCTGGCCATACCGAAAGGTGAGCGCGTCGCACGACCGCCCTCGGAGTCCCCGGCCCGGTGGCGCTCCATAGTATGATCGAACGGCCATGAGCTGGCGGTTCATCACCTGTGCCGCGCTGTTCGTGACGTGCCTCCTGACCGCGAACACGATCGCGACGAAGCTCATCACGGTCGGTGGCGTGGTCCTCACGGCCGGCATCGTGATCTTCCCGCTCTCCTACGTCCTGGGCGACGTCCTGACGGAGGTCTGGGGCTACGCCGCGGCCCGCCGCGTGATCTGGCTCGGATTCGCGTGCAACGCGCTGATGGTCGTCGCGATCTGGGTCGGCGCCGAGGTCCCGCCGGCGCCATTCTGGAAGGGGCAGGGCGCCTACGAGGAGATCCTGGGGCAGACGCCGCGGATCCTCGCGGCCTCCTTCGCCGGCTACCTGGCCGGGGAGTTCGCCAACTCGTTCGTGCTGGCCAAGCTGAAGATCCTGACGCGCGGGCGCTGGCTCTGGACGCGGACGATCGGCTCCACGCTCGTCGGCCAGGCGTTCGACACCGTGATCTTCGTGACGCTCGCCTTCGCCGGCACGGTGCCCGCGGGCGCCCTGGCGGCGCTCGTCATCGCGCAGTGGGCCGTGAAGGTGGCGTACGAGGCGGCGGCGACGCCGCTCACGTACGCCGCCGTGGCCTATCTCAAGACGAGCGAGCAGGTGGATACCTACGACGACGCGACCGACTTCAACCCGATGCGGCTCTAGCGTGGCCTCCGCCCTCGCCGCCCGCCTCTACTGGCCCGGCTGGGTCGCGGCGACCGCCCTCACGGGGATCGTCGCCGGCTTCATGCTCGGTCACGCGCTGATCCTCGCGCGGTTCGTCGACTGGCTCCTCATGACGGGGACCCCGGCGCCGGGCCTCGAGTATGCGGCGTTCAGGGCGACCGCCGGCCGCGGCGGTCTCACGGCGTTCTACGCGGTGTGCGGGCTCCAAGTGATCGCGGTCGTCGTCTTCCTCGGGCTCGCGCTCGCCTCGGGGCGCGCGCGGGGCGCGGCTGCCCTCGCGGCGGCGGCGGGGGCGCTCTGGGTGGTGGCGCACTACGCGTCGGGGTTCGGCGCCCTCGAGGCGAAGGTGGTCAGGGCGACGAGCGCGGTGCCCCCGGACATCGCCGCGAGCTTCCTCCGGCTGAACGTGCCGATCCACTTCTTTCACTCGGCGACGCTGGCGACGGCGCTCGGGGCGCTCCTGACGGTGCCCCGCTCTGCGTCGCGTCGGAAGGACTAGGCCATGGAGAAATTCCGGGGCGTCGATTACTACGGCGTCGAAGACCTCCTCTCGGAGGAGGAGCGGATGGTCCGCGATGCGGTCCGCGACTGGGTGGAGACGGAGTTCCTCCCCGTGGTCACCGCGCACCACCGCGCGGGGACCTTCCCCCTCGAGCTGATCCCGAAGCTCGGCGAGCTCGGCGTCTTCGGCGCCACGCTCAAGGGCTACGGATGCGCCGGGCTCAATCACGTCGCGTACGGGCTCATCATGCAGGAGCTCGAGCGCGGCGACTCCGGCCTGCGCTCGGCGGCGTCGGTCCAGTCGGGCCTCGTCATGTACCCGATCTACGCGTACGGCTCCGAGGCGCAGAAGGAGGCCTGGCTCCCGCTCCTCGCGACGGGTGCCCGGGTCGGCTGCTTCGGCCTCACCGAGCCTGACCACGGCTCGGACCCGGGCGGGATGAAGACGCGCGCCCGGCGCGAGGGCGGCGCGTACGTCCTGAGCGGCACCAAGCTCTGGATCACCAACGGCTCCATCGCCGACGTCGCCGTCGTCTGGGCCAAGGAGGACGACGGTGAGATCGGGGGCTTCCTCGTCGAGCGCGGCACCCCCGGGTTCTCCACGCTCGACATCTACGGCAAGTTCTCGATGCGCGCCTCGATCACCTCGGAGCTCTCGTTTCAGGATTGTCGGATCCCCCTCGAGAACAAGCTCCCGAACGTGAAGGGGCTCCGCGGCCCGCTCGGCTGTCTCTCCCAGGCGCGCTACGGCATCGCGTGGGGCGCCGTGGGCGCGGCGATGGCGTGCTACGACTGGGCGCTCCAGTACGCGCAGCAACGGGTCCAGTTCGGCAAGCCGATCGCCGCGTTCCAGCTCGTCCAGCAGAAGCTCGTGTGGATGCTCACCGAGATCACGAAGGCGCAGCTCCTGGTCCTCCAGGTCGGTCGGCTCAAGGATCAGGGCAAGGCGCGGGCCCAGCAGATCTCGATGGCCAAGATGAACAACGTGCAGATCGCGCTCGACACCGCACGCATGGCGCGCGACATCATGGGCGCCGCGGGCATCGTGGACGAGCACCCCGTGATCCGCCACATGCTGAACCTCGAGACCGTGAACACCTACGAGGGCACCCACGACATCCACACGCTGATCATCGGCCGGGACATCACCGGCCTCGACGCGTTCGGCCAATGAGCCCCGGACCGACAATCTTGGTGGTGGACGACGATCGCGACGTGCGCGAGACGATCGTCGAGCTCCTGCGCGGCGAGGGGTTCGACGTTGTCGAGGCGGCGAACGGGCTGGAGGCGCTGCTCCAGGTCAAGCGGTCGCGGCCGGCTGGCGTCGTGCTGGACCTCCTGATGCCTCGCCTCGGCGGCCTCGACGCGCTCAAGCGGATTCGCACGTTCGACCCGGCCATCAGGATCGTGGTGATCACGGGCTCGCCCGACCCCGAGCTCGTGCGGCAGGCCAAGGCGCTCGGTGCGGTGGCCGTGCTCACGAAGCCGATCTCGCCGCCCGACCTGCTGGCGCCGCTCCACGCCGCGGCGGCGCCAGCTCCGGCGGCCAGCGCGCTGCCCACACGAACGCCCTCGGCGCGCAGCGCCGCGGCAGGCGCGACCGCGACGGCGGAGATTCTCGTCGTGGCTGGGGAGCCTGAGCTGCGCGCCCGGCTCGAGGGGCTTCTCACCACGGCGGGTCATCGGGTTCGTCTCACGGGCGACGCCGCCAGCGGCGTCCGCGCGGTCGTTGAGCGGGCGCCCCACATCGTGCTGCTCGACGTCGAGATGGCCGGGCTCAGCGGGGTCGGCGTGCTCCCCACGATCGTCGCCCTGGCCCCGGACGTCAAGGTGGTCATGGTGCACGAGCGCACGAACGCCGAGCTGGCCAAGCGGAGCCTCGCGTTCGGCGCGTTCGACTGCGTCGCGAAGCCCGTCGATCCCTCCCACCTCCTGCAGGCGATCGAGGCGGCGCTGGCGCTGCGGCGAGTCGATCTGGGCGAGTGACGGACTCTGGCCCGGATCGCGTCCGGGCCGGACTCAGGTTCCAGGATCGACGTAGAGCTCGATCTCGTGGCCGTCGGGATCGCGCACGGAGAACGAGCTCGGCGTCTCGCCGAACGGCGAGAGCCCGTGCTCCTCGACCCAGCGCCGGGCGGACGCGAGCGCGGCGAGCGAGCTCCCGACGTCGAAGGCGATGTGATAGAGGCCCGGTACACCCTTCGGCTGCGGCCCGGGGCCCTCGGCGCGCGCCAGCTCGCACGAGACGTCGTGATGGTGGACGCCGGCCGAGAAGAAGACGATGCGCCCGCCCTTGCCCGCGCCGGTCTCGGTGAGCCCGAGGAGGTCGCGATAGAAGCGTCGCGTCGCCGCGAGATCGCGCACGAAGAGGGAAACGTGACCGAGCTCGCGGACCTTCAGGCCGGCGGAGGATGCACCCACGGCGACGAGTAGTGTACCATTGGCGGGTCATGGCTGAGTCGAAGCCGGCGGCCCTTCACGAGGCCGGCGCCACCGCGTTCGTCGCCGCCGCCGAGGGCGTCAAGCCTCACGCCAAGCTGATCGCGCTCCTGGCGCTCGGTCATCTCGTCATCGACCTGAACCAGGGCTCGATCCCCGCCGTGTTGCCGTTCCTCAGGAACGCGCACGGCCTGTCGTACGCGGAGGCGGCGACGATCGTCCTCGTCGGCAACCTCACCTCGTCCTTGATCCAGCCGCTCTTCGGCTACCTCTCCGACCAGATCGCGCGGCGCTGGATCCTGCCGACGTCGGTGTTCCTCTCTGGCGTCGGCCTCGCGCTAATGGGCGTCGCGCCGGGGTACCTCACGGTGCTCGGGCTCGTGCTCGTGATGGGGATGGGCGTCGCCGCGTGGCACCCGGAGGGCTACAAGACCGCGACGGGCGTGGCCGGCGCCCGGAAGGCGACGGCGCTGTCGTGGTTCTCGCTCGGCGGCAACGTCGGCCTGGCGCTCGGGCCTCCGGTGATCACGAGCCTCGTCGCCGCGCTGTCGATCACCGGCACGCTCGGCATGCTCGTGCCGACCGTGATCGTGGGCGGCCTCCTCGTCGCCGTCCTGCCGCACATCGACCGCGCGGCCGTGCCCCGCGCCGCGGCGCCGGCGTCCGCCCGGGGCGTCAACATGCCGCGGGCGATGGCGCTCCTGATCTTCCTCGTCGCGATCCGCTCGTGGGCGCAGCTCGGGTTCACGACGTTCGTACCGTTCTACTACGTGGATTACCTGAAGGCCGACCCGCGGCTGGTCGGCCCGTTGCTCTTCGTGTTCCTCGGCGCCGGCGCGCTCGGCACCGTGATCGCCGGCCCCCTCGCCGACCGCTGGGGCCCGCGCCCCTTCATGCGCTGGGTCTTCCTCGCGGCGATCCCCTTCGGGCTCTTGTTCCTCGGGGCTCGCGGCGTCCTCGCGTTCGTGATGCTCGCGCTCTACGGCGCGGTGCTGACGTCGAGCTTCTCGGTGTCGGTCGTGCTGGGCCAGGCCTACCTGCCCCGCAACGCGGGGATGGCCTCGGGGCTCATCGTCGGCTTCGCCATCGGCGCCGGCGGCCTCGGCGTCGCGGCGCTCGGCTCGGTCGCCGACCACTGGGGCTTGCCGGCCGCGCTCGCGGTCAGCGCGCTCATGCCGCTCGCAGGGTTCGTCACCGCCCGCTTCCTGCCCGCTCCGCGCGACGCCACGTGAAGCCGGAATGAGAAGCGACAGGCGGAGCGGAGTGATTACGCGACGGGTGTTGGCCGGACGGAGCCACGCCGTGCCCACGGCACGCCACCCACGGGGCGCTCCGGCCTCACGGCACTCGCTCCCGTGAACGAGGGCAGCCCGTTTCAGGATGGTGAGCAGGTCCTGCTCATCGATGCGCGGGGCAAGCGCCACCTGATCTTCCTCCGCAAGTCGGAGGCGTTTCACTCCGACCGCGGTTGGATCGCGCACGACGCGATCATCGGCCAGCCCGAGGGGACGTGGGTGCGCTCCTCGATGGGCCTCCGGTACGTGGCCCTCCGGCCGACGCTCGCGGAGTACGTGCTCGACATGCCGCGCGGCGCGCAGGTGATCTACCCGAAGGACCTCGCGATGATCCTCTTCTGGGCCGACATCTATCCCGGCTGCCGCGTCGTCGAGGCGGGCACGGGCTCGGGTGCGCTCACGCTCGCGCTGCTGCGCGCGGTCGGCCCCGAAGGGCGCGTCATCACCTTCGAGCAGCGGGAGGAGTTCGCCCGACGAGCCCTGGCGAACATCCACATGCGGCTCGGGGAGGTGACGAACCTCATCGTGCGCCTGCGCCCGATTGAGGACGGGCTCGCCGAGGAGCCCGTGGTGGACCGCGCGCTGCTCGACCTGCCGGAGCCGTGGAAGCTCACGACGCTCGTCGCCGACCGGCTTCGGCCGGGGGGAATCTTCCTCTGCTACGTGCCGACGATCATCCAGTCCCACCAGTTCGTGGAGGCGCTCCTGCGCGAGCGGCACTGGGCCCTGATCGAAACCTTCGAAACGCTGTACCGGCCGTGGAACATCGAGGGTCAGTCGGTCCGTCCGTTCCACCGGATGGTCGCGCACACCGGCTTCATCACGGTCGCGCGCCGGGTGGTGCCGGAGGACGAGGGCGGCGCCCGGCCCCGCGTGGAACGGCCCGACCCCGAGGAGTAGCGCGGGCCGGTGATCACGTTCATGCGGCGGTACCGGCGCGGCCTGCAGGTGGGCCTTCTGATAGTGATCGCGGCGTTCATCGCCTCGCTCTTCGTCTTCGGCCAGCGCGGGTTCGGCGACGGCGCGGGGCGTGACGCCGTCGCGACGGTCAACGGCGAGTCGATCCCACTGGCGCGCTACCAGCAGCGCTACCAGGCGTTCATGGAAGCGTACGCGCGGATCTACCGCGACCGCTTCTCGCCGGAGCTCGCCGAGCGGCTCGGGCTCCCCCAGCAGGTCGTGAACGAGCTCATCCAGGAGGCGCTGATCGTCCAGCGCGCCCGGGCCGAGGGGCTCCTGGTCACCGACGAAGAGCTCAACGCGCAGATCCAGGCGGTGCCCGCCTTCCAGGAGAACGGCCGCTTCGCGCTCAAGCGGTATCAGGAGTACGTGCGTCGGCGCGGGCTGGCCGCCGCCGCGTTCGAGAACGAGATGCGCCGCGAGCTCACGCGCATGAAGGTGGAGCAGGCGGTGCGCGGCGGCGTGAAGGTCACCCCGGCGGAAGTCGAGCACGCGTTCGTCCTGCGGCGCGAGGAAGCCCGCGCGGCCTGGGCGCTGGTCGAGTTCGGGCCGCTCATCGCCGCGGCGTCGGCGAGCGACGACGAGCTCGGGAAGTACCTGGGCGCGCATCAAGACGAGTTCCGGCAGCCCGAGCGACGCCGGATCCTCTCCGTGACGCTCACCCCCAAGGACTTCCTCAAGCCCGTGGCGGACGCCGCGGTGGAGCAGTACTACCGCGAGCACCCGAAGGAGTTCGAGGAGCCGCGCCGCGTCCACGCCGCGCACGTGCTGGCGCGCGTGCCCGAGACCGGCGGCAGTGAGGCGGAGGACCGCGCGCGGGCCAAGGTCGCCGATGTCATCCGGCGCGCCAAGGCCGGCGAGGACTTCGCCAAGCTCGCCAAGGAGGCCTCCGAGGATCCCGGCTCCGCGTCGAAGGGCGGCGACCTCGGCTGGGTCGGCGCGGGGGAATTGGTTCCGCAGTTCGAGCAGGCGCTCTTCGCGCTGAAGAAGGGCGAGATGTCGCCCGAGCCCGTGCGCTCTCCCTTCGGCTTCCACGCGATCCGGGTCCTGGACGTCCGCGCGGGCGGCAAGAAGCCGTTGAAGGACGTCGCCGGGCAGATTCACAGCCGGCTCCAGACCGAGGCGACCGAGAAGGCGATGCAGGCCCGCGCCGAGGCGATCCGGCGAGAGCTCCTGGCCGCGCAGGACTTCACGGCCGAGGCGAAGAGGCTGGGCCTCGCGGCCGTCGAGTCCACCGTCTCCCGCACGGACCGCTTCGCCGGCGTCAGCGCGCCCGACCCGCTCGAGGAGGCGGCGTTCAACCTGGCCCAGGGGGGCGTGTCGCCGCCGGTGAAGACTCCCGCCGGGCTCGTGCTGCTCAAGGCGGTCGCGACGATCCCCGCGGGCGTCCCGGCACTCGCCGAGATCAAGGACCGGGTGGCGCTCGCGGTCAGGCGCGAGAAGGCGGAGGCCCAGGCGCGCGAGCGCGCCACGCAGCTCGCCGAGGCGGCGAAGGGCGGCGACTTCCTCGCGGCGGCGAAGCGGGCGGGCGCCGTGACGGGCGAGACGTCACGGTTCTCGCGGGCGAAGCCCGCGGAGAAGCTGCCCGGCGACGCGATGCTCGCGGCGCTCCGGGCGCCGCTCGCCGCCGTCACCGAGCCGGTGAAGGCCCCGCAGGGTTACTACGTGCTCCGGGTGCTCGAGCGCGTGGCGCCGGACCCGGGCGCCCTGGCGGGCGAGCGCGCCACGGTCACGAAAGAGGTGCTCGCGCAGAAGCAAAGCCAGGCGTGGGAGTCCTGGCTCAACGCGGCGCGCGTGAACGCGAAGGTCGAGGTCCACTTCAATCCCACGTCGCGACGGGGCTGAGACGGCGCGTGGTAAGGTAATTCGATGGCGGTCCAGCGGACGCCGATGACCCGAGGCGGGTACGAGAAGCTGAAGGAGGAGCTCGAGCGCTTGAAGCGCGTCGAACGCCACGCGATCACCAAAGCGATCGCCGAGGCGCGCGCCCACGGCGACCTCTCGGAGAACGCGGAGTACCACGCCGCGCGCGAGCGGCAGAGCTTCGTGGAGGGGCGGATCGCCGAGCTCGAGACGAAGGTCGGAGGGGCCGAGGTCATCGACCCGCCGACGTCGGGCGAGCGCGTCACGTTCGGCTCGACGGTGCTCCTCGAGGACGAGCGCGGCAAGGAATACCGCTACCAGATCGTCGGCTCCGACGAGGCGGAGCCGGCCCGTGGGAGGATCTCGATCCTCGCGCCGCTCGCGCGGACGCTGATCGGAAAGAAGGTCGGCGACACGGTGACGGCGCAGCTGCCCGTCGGGAAGAAGACCTTCGCGATCCTCGAGGCCAACTTCCCCTTGGAGTGAGGGAGGCGCCCCCCATGCCGACCGCGCGCGTCGACTCCGTCAACCTGTTTTTCGAGGAAGTTGGCGCGGGCCTGCCGCTCGTCTTCGTCCACGAGTTCGCCGGCGACTACCGGAGCTGGCGCCTCCAGATGGGCTTCTTCTCACGTCGCTATCGCACGCTCGCCTTCAACGCCCGCGGCTACCCGCCGTCGGACGTGCCGACGGAGCCGAAGGCATACTCGCAGGACCAGGCCGCGGGCGACATTCGCGGCCTGCTCGACGCCCTCGGGCTCACGAAGGCCCACGTGTGCGGGCTCTCGATGGGCGGCTACGCGACGCTCCACTTCGGCCTGCGCTACCCGGAGCGCGCGCTCTCGCTGGTCGTGGCCGGCGCCGGCTACGGCAGCGTGCCCGGCGACCGTGCGAAGTTCCACGCGGACGCCGAGCTGACGGCGCGGCGCTTCGAGGCGGACGGCATGCCGAAGACCGCCGACCTCTACGCCAAGGGCCCGACGCGCGTGCAGTTCATGGACAAGGACCCGCTGGGCTGGCGCGAGTTCCAGCGGCAGCTCGCGGAGGGGTCGGCCCTGGGTCACGCGCTCACCCTGCGCGGCGTGCAGCAGACGCGCCCCTCGATCTTCGACCTCGGCGCGGCCCTCGAGAAGCTCGAGGTGCCGACGCTGATCATGACGGGCGACGAGGACGACCCGTGCCTCGAGCCCGCGATCTTCATGAAGCGCAAGATCCCGACGGCGGGGCTCGTCGTGATCCCGAAGTCGGGCCACACGATCAACCTCGAGGAGCCCGAGGCGTTCAACCGCGCCGTGCTCGACTTCCTCACCGCGGTGGACGCGGGGAAGTGGACGCGGCGGAACCCCGCCTCGCAGACGGGCTCCGCCATTCTTCCCGCGGGGACACGCTGATGCCGCTACCACTCGAGCACATCACGGTCGTCGACCTCACGCGCGCGCGCTCGGGCCCGACCGCCGTGCGCCAGCTCGCCGACATGGGGGCCAACGTCATCAAGGTGGAGGCGCGTGAGGAGATCGAGGGCGACTCCACGGCGCTCGGCTTCGACTTCCTGAACCTCCAGCGCAACAAGCGCGCGATGACGCTCGATCTCAAGCACCCGCGGGGGGTCGAGGTCCTCAAGCGCCTCGTGGCGCGCGCCGACGTGCTCGTGGAGAATTTCCGACCCGACGTCAAGACGCGGCTCGGGATCGACTACGACGCGCTCTCGCGGCTCAACCCGCGCCTGGTCTACGGGTCGATCTCCGGATTCGGCCAGACGGGGCCCTATGGCGACCGGCCCGGCTACGACCAGATCGCCCAGGGCATGGGCGGGCTCATGTCCATCACGGGCCTGCCGGGCCAGGGGCCCGTGCGCGTCGGCATTCCGGTCGCCGACCTCACGGCGGGGCTCTACCTGGCCCAGGGCATCCTGGTCGCGCTGCTCGAGCGCGAGCGGTCGGGCCGGGGCCAGTGGGTGCACACCTCCCTCCTGCAGGCGATGGTGACGATGCTCGACTTCCAGGCGGCGCGCTGGCTGATCGACGGCGAGATTCCGCCGCAGGCGGGCAACGATCATCCCACCGGCATCCCGACCGGCGTCTTCACCACCGCCGACGGCCACATCAATATCGCCGCCTCGGGCCAGACGATGTACCGGCGTCTCTGCGAGGCCATCGGCGCGCGACCCCTGCTCGACGACCGGAGGTTCAAGACGCTGGCCGACCGCTCGAAGAATCGCAAGGCACTGAACGCGGAGCTCGACCGGGTGCTCGTGAAGAAGACGAGCGCGGAGTGGATCGAGGCTCTCAACAAGGCCGGTGTGCCGTCGGGGCCGATCTACAACATCAAGCAAGTCTTCGAGGATCCGCAGGTGCAGCACCTGGGGCTGGCCCAGCCCGTGCGCCATCCCGAGCGCGGCGAGATTCGGGTCCAGGGACTCCCGGCCGCCCTCTCCCGCACGCCCGGTGCGATCCGCCGCCCCGCGCCGGCGCACGGCCAGCACACGGACGAGATCCTGCGCGAGCTGGACTACACGCCCGACGAGATCGCGGGGCTCCGGAAGGACAACGTCGTCTAGTAAGGGGGCCTCGACGGCCCCCTCTACTCGACCCCTACGCCGTCGGGGATGATGCCCTCCCACGCGGCGGTGCGGCGGGCGAACGGCGGGTCGACCGTCGGGCCGTCGCCGGCGACGGTCGTGCGCCGCATGACGCGGCGGTGGCGCGCGGAGTCCCATGGCCGCCCGCGATGCAGCACCGAGCGGTTGTCCCACATCACGAGGTCCCACGGCCGCCACCGGTGCGTGTACACGCACGCGGGGCGCGTCGCGTGGGCGAGGAGCTCGTCGAGCAGCCGGCGCGACTCCTGATCGGGCATGCCCTCGACGTACCAGGCGTGCGAGCCGACGTAGACCGCCTTCCGCCCGTTCACCGGGTTGGTCCGCACGAGAGCCTGGCGGACCGGCGGCAGCCCCTTCTCGTGCTCGGGATCGAAGAGCCCTTTCGCAATGGTGGACCGAGAGTAGAGGATGCTGTGCACGACCACCTTGCCCTCGAGCCCCCGCCGTGTCGCCTCCGGGAGCGTCCGATACGCGTGCCGCATGCTCGCGAACTCGGTCTCGCCGCCGACGGGCGGAACGTCGCGGCCGGAGAGCAGCGACGCCATGGCCGGCACCGGCTTGAACGAGCTGTCCGTGTGCCAGAGCTGGTTGCCCGACTGGTAGAGCATGCGCCGGTCTGTCCAGTCCATGAGGCCGCCGTCGCGCTCGGGATCCGTGTTCGAGAGGTCGACGAGGTTCGGGTGGAGGCGATTCTCGCGCCCGGTCGCGTTGATGGTCGTCTCGAGCGGACCGAAGCGCCGGCTGAACGCCATCTGCGTCTCGTCGGTGAGCCGCTGTCCGTGGAAGACGAGCACGGAATACTCCTGGAAGGCGTCGAAGATCTGCTGGAACGTCGCCGTGTCGAGCGGCTCTCCGAGATCGACGCCCTCGACGCGGGCGCCGAAGCAGGGATGGATCGGAGCGATCGTCATCCGACTCGCCGTCTGCGCCATGGCCGCGCCTCCCTGGGGTGCAGCATAGGCGAGGCGCCGCGCGCCAGGCAAGGGGGCTCGGAGCATGGGCGGTCGTGGGCGGTTGCGTCCGGTACCGGCTTCGGGTATCTGTGGGACGCCCACCGGGAGCCGGGTTCGCGAACCCCGAGGCCAGGGAGGAACGTATGGGAACCGTATCGCGTCGAGAGTGGCTGACGGCCGCGGCGAGCGTCGCCGGCACGGTCGCCATGGCGGGGCCGGCCGCGGCGCAGACACGGCCGTCGCCGGACGAGTTCGTGCGCGCGGTCAAGGGCGCGCGCCTGTTCGATCTGTCGTTCACCTGGAACGAGCAGTCGCCGATCCTCGGCCTGAACCCCCCGTACGCGTTCGCGCTCAACCGGACGCACCGGATGACCCACGAGATCTTCGGGCAGGCGCCCGGGAGCCGCGTGTCGTGGGCCTCGGAGATCATGTACTTCAGCGGCCAGCACGGCGCGCCGACGATCGACGCCATCGGCCACATCGGCCGGGATCTGAAGCTCTTCGGCGGCGTGGACGCGGTCGCCGCGACGTCCACGCCGGGCGGCATCGGCGCGAATCTCGGGATCGAGGCCTTTCCAGCCGACCTCATGGTCAACCGCGCGGTGCTCCTCGATGTGGCGCGTCACGTGGCGTCGGGCCGGCCGGACCCGCTGCCGCCCGGATTCGAGATCACCGCGCGCCACCTGGACGAGACGATGAAGGCGCAAGGGGTGGACGTCCAGCGAGGCGATTCGCTCCTGATCCGCACCGGATGGGGTCCGTACTTCGGTACCGACAACGCGAAGTATCTCGGCGAACAGTCTCCCGGTCCGGGCCAGGACGCCGCCCGATGGATCATCGCGCGCGGGGTCCGGCTCGCGGGTGACGACACCGCGACGTTCGAGAAGCGGCCCGCCGCGTACGGCAAGGAGCTGTTCAGCGTCCACATGATGCTGCTGGCCGACAACGGGATCTACATCGTGGAGAACGCGAACCTCGAGCCTCTGTCGGCGGCGCGCGCCCACGTCGTGTGCCTGATCGTCGCGCCGCTCCGGATCCAGGGCGCGAGCGGCTCGCCACTCCGGGTGATCGCGCTGGCGCCGTAGCGGCGCACGCGGGCAGCCGGGCGCCCGGTCCCGTCGCGCCGGGCCTACTCCGCCGCGGCGCGGAGGCGCTCCTCCCGTATCAGCGCGAGCACCTCGCGCTTGAGCTCGTTGAAGAGGGGCGAGGTCGTCAGGTCGAGCGCGCGGGGGCGCGGCAGCTCGACGGTGATGCGCTTCTTGATGCGGCCGGGGCGGGCGGTCATCACCGACACGCTGTCGGCCAGGAGCAGCGCCTCCTCGACGTCGTGGGTGACGAAGAGCACGGTCTGGTGACGGCGCTCCCACACGTCGAGCAGCAGCTCCTGCATCACCAGACGCGTCTGGGCGTCGAGCGAGCCGAAGGGCTCGTCCATCAGCAGCACCTCCGGCTCCATCACGAGCACGCGCGCGATGCCCACGCGCTGCTTCATTCCGCCGGAGATCTCCGCCGGGTAGTGGGACTCGAAGCCTTCGAGCCCCACCTGCGCGAGCAGCGCGTCGACCCGGGGCCGGTACACCTCGGGCGGCACGCGCCGCGTCTTCGGGCCGAACGTGATGTTGTCGAGCACGGTGTACCAGGGGAAGAGGGCGGGCTCCTGGAAGACGACGGCGCGGCTCGGGTCCGGCCCCTCGACGGGCGCGCCGTTCGCCCACACCTGGCCGCGCGTGGGCCGGTCGAAGCCGGCCACCATGTTGAGGAGCGTGGACTTGCCGCAGCCCGAGGGGCCGAGGATCGCGGCGAACTCGTTGGGCGCCACCGCGAAGTCGATCGCCCGCACCGCCTCGACCCGGCGCCCGCCCTTGACGAACTCCTTCCAGACGTCGCGGAGCTCGGCGGCCAGACGCGGCGCGGCGCGCGGGCGCTCAGCCATGCGCCTCGAGCACGCGCCACCTGAGGAAGAGGTGCCCGGCGCCCAGGATGATCCGGTCGGACACGAAGCCCAGGAGGCCCACCGAGAACATCGTCGCCACGCAGATGTCCATCCGCCCCACGTAGTACGCGTCCCAGAGGACGTAGCCGAGCCCCGACTTCACCGCGATCATCTCGGCCACGATGACCGCCGTCCACGCCACGCCCACGCCGAGGCGCAGCCCCGTGAAGATCGACGGGAGCGCCGAGGGGAAGACGACCTTGCGGAGAATCGTCGTCTCGCCGGCGCCCAGCATCCGCGCGGCGCGCAGCAGGAGGAGATTCGTATCGCGCACGCCGTGCGTCGTGTTCACCACGATCGGATAGAAGGCACCCAGTCCGATGAGGAAGAGCGCGCCGGCGTCGTAGATCCCGAAGACGGCGATGGAGAAGGGGAGCCACGCCGTGATGGGCACGGGGCGGAGGAGCTGGATCGAGGGGTCGACCAGGGTCGACGCGAGCCGGTTCCAGCCGATCATGAGCCCGAGGGGGATCCCGACGCCGGCGGCGATGAGGAAGCCCTCGAACACGCGGCGGGACGAGTAGAGCACGTTGGCGAGCCAGGTCCCCGAGTAGGGCGAAAGGCTCTTGCCCGGCGGGCCGACGATCCACGTGGACCAGGACGCGGCGACCTGCGCGGGCGCGGGGATGATCCCGGGCGCCACCCACTGCCGGGTGACGGCGGCGTGCCACAAGAGGAGCAGCGCCAGGGGCAGCAGGGCGAACCAGGGACCGCGGCGCGGCACGGCCGTCGCTTACTGGTTCTGACCCAGCTCCACGGGCGACTTCCCGGTGGCCTTCGACAGGAACTCGTAGGTGTAATGCCGGGCGATCTCGCCCGACACGTCGCGCGTGATGACGCCGTTGTCGGACAGGAACTTCGAGATGCGCGCGATGGAGGCGAGTGGCAGCGTCGCGTCGAGCCGGGTGATGCGGATGGACTCGGCGGCGACCGGCTCGGGCAGCCCCGCCTTTTCGGCGTAGATCATCGACCACCGCTGCGGATTCGCCTGGGCGAACTTGAGCACGTCCAGGTACGCGACCACGAGCCGCTGGACGGCGTCGGGGTGCTTCTCCATGAAGTCGCGGTTCACCGCAAGCACGGCGATGAGGCCCCCCACGGCCTTCGAGCGGTTGTGATCGAGCGTCGGGTACTGGGCGTAGCCATCCACGAGGCCCTGCGCGCAGAACGGCTGCCAGACGACCGCGAGGTCGATCTCCTTCCCCTGCAGCGCCTTCAGGTAGTTGGCGCCGCCGCCGACGATGTTGGTGATCCGGAGCTTGCCATAGTCGACGCCGTGCTCCTGGACCGAGGCGGCGAACTTCAGCCACGAGATCGACCCCGCGCCGATCCCGATCTTCCTGGTCCCGAGTTCCTTCCAGTCGCGGATGTCCTCGCCTCGGCGCACGAGCAGGCAGTCGTTGCCCGACCCCACGCCCGCCACCCCGACGAGCGATCGGGCGCCCTGGGCCACGGCGAGCGTGATGTCCTGGGGGCCGAAGGCCGTGATGTCCAGATCACCCGAGGCGAGCGCCGTGCGCCCGTCGGCGAAGCGCTGGAACATCACGGTCTCGATCTGGATGTTGTACGCGGCCGCGTACTCGGGCAGGAGCCAGAGCGGCGAGAGGGCGGGCACGTTGAGCATGCCGAGCTTGGCCGTGACCCGCGCGGGAAGGGGCGTGCGGGGGGCGCCCCCCTGCGCGAGCGCGACGGTCGCGGCGCTGCCCAGCACCAGGACGGCCAGGACCAGGCGCTTCATGGGAGGATGGCCTAGCGGAGCGCTTCGCGCAGCTCGCGCGTGAGGATCTCGACCGTGCCGCGCGTGCCGCCGGCGAGCTTCAGCTTCCATTCGCCCTCGGTCTCGAACCGACGGTCGCGGAGCCGCTCGGCCCAGGGCTTGATCGCCTCGCGGATCGCGTTGAGGTCGAACGGGTCACGCCGGAGCTCGCGCGTGCGGGCCATGACGTCGGGCGCCGCGCGGATGAACGCCCGGAGCGCCGCGCCCGTCTTGATCGAGTACTTCCGGCCGGCCCACGCGGCCGGGAACGTCGTCGAGAGCGCCTTGACGTAGTTCAGGAAAAAGCGCTTCGCCCCCTGGCGGATCTCCTGGATCTTGCCGCCGCTGCCGAGCTTCTCGACCGTCTCGAGGAAGTCCACGATCTCCTCCGCGAGCGGCGCCTGGCTCACGCGCCCGCGCCCGGTGCCGAGCATCTTGATCTCGCCGTGGAGCGGCGAGGTCTCGTCCTCGTTGAGCGAGCGGATCACGTCGTGCGCGAGCGCCTGGTTCGGATCCGGGTAGAGCTTGCGGCCCGCGAGGCTGATGATGTGCGACGGGTTCAGGCGCGTGTGCTTGGCGTTGATCGTCACGAAGAGCTCGACGATCTGCCGGGCGTCGAGCGAGTCGAAGAGGACGGCGGGCACCTCGATGGAGATGGTTTCGCCCCCTTGGCTCAGCGCGTGGAGGGCGAGCAGGCGGTGCTGGCCGTCGAGCACGCGGAGCACGCCGTGCTCTTCGGGGATCTGCAGCAGCCCGAGGTCGTGGTGCCCCGCGACCGGGGTGAAGGTGAAGCGCTTCTCGGAGGTGATGATGACCGCGCCGGGGATCGCGGGCAGCGTACCGGCGTCCTTGCACTCCTTGTAGTAGGTGACCAGCTCGTCGATCTTGCGGCGGATGACCGGCCGCTGGTAGGCGGTCTCGCTCTCGGCGATCCGCTTCTCGAGCATGTCCCAGTTCACCCGCGACCGCACGCCCGAGCGGTTCTTCTTCGGCGTCTCGTCCCTCGGGCCGCCCGAGTAGCCCAACACCTCGAACTTCACGAGCCGATCGATGTCCTTCGCCGAGAGGCCGGCCTGGTAGAACTCGACCCCGAACTGCTTTACGCGGCGCGCCGGGACAGTAATCATAGGGCGGTTACTGTACTTGGAAGGCAAACCCCTGTCAATAGAGGGATTTTCGGCCTTTAACCACTGAGAGTTCCGTTAAGATGCATCCGTGACGGGCCGGGCGCTCGCCCTGGTCATCCTGGCGGCGATGCTCCACGCCGTCTGGAACGCGCTCGCCAAGCGTGCGCGGGACCAGCTCGTTTTCCTCTGGTCCTCCGTGTCTCTCGCGAGCGTGGTCTTGGTGCCAGTCGGCCTCCTCGGCCTCCCCGAGGGGGGAGTCCCGGCGGCCGCCGTGCCCTATGTCGTCGCGACCATCGTGATCCACGCGGGCTACTTTGTGACGCTCGGCCGTGCCTACCGGCACGGCGACTTCTCACGCGTCTACCCGATCGCGCGCGGCCTCGGCGTGGCGCTGGTGCCAGTGGCCGCGCTGGTGGTCTTCGGCGAGCGACTCTCGCCGCTCGGAACCGTGGGCGTGGCTCTGGTCGTCGCCGGTGTCGCGGGCCTCCACCTCGCGGTCGGCTGGCGGGGCGGTGGGCGCCCTCGGCCGCGCGGCGCCGGGACGGCGTGGGCTCTCCTGACGGGGCTCCTCATCGCGACGTACTCGATCGTCGACAAGGCCGGCGTCACCCGCCTCCACCCGCTCCCGTACATCGCCCTCATGGGGCTCGGCATGAGCGCGCTCCTCACGCCGGCGGTGGTGCGCGACCGGCCGGCCCTCGCCCGCGAGTGGCGGGAGAACTGGCGCACGATCGCCGTCGCCTCGTCGATGAACCTCACGAGCTACCTGCTCGTGCTCTTCGCCTTCCGTCTCTCGAAGGTCGGCTACGTCGTGGCGGGGCGCGAGCTCTCCATCCTCTTCTCGACCTTGATCGGGAGCCTCTGGCTCGGCGAGGGACGGCTCCTGCCCCGGCTCGCGGGCGCCTCGATCGTGCTGGCGGGTGTCGTCTGCGTCGCGCTCGCGCGCTGATCAATTAATGTCGGGGGGAGCGACGCGTCGGATCGGTTGCGCCGACTCACTCGGGCGTCGGACGCCCCGCGGTATCGCACTCACACGCCGGCGCTCGAAAGGCGGTGCGCCCGACGCGGCCTACGCGAGGCGGAACGCCTCGGTCGCCAGCTCGGCGACGTGGCGGCCGATCGCGAGCGAGGCGGTGGCCGCCGGAGAGGGCGCGTTGAGGACGTGGATCGCGTCGGGTCCGGCGACGATGCGGAAATCGTCGACGAGCGAGCCGTCGGGGCTCACGGCCTGGGCGCGGACGCCCGCACCGCCCCGGACCAGGTCGGCGGTGGTGAGCTCGGGGACGAGCCGTCCGAGCGCCCGCGCGAACGCCGCCCGGCTGAGCGAGCGGTACATCTCGTAGGTCCCGGTGCGCCAGTAGCGGCGCGCCATCTGCCAGAATCCCCGATAGGCGAGCGTCGCGGCGAGCTCCCGCGGGCTCACGCGAGCGAACCGGTAGCCCTCGCGGGCGAACGCGAGGACGGCGTTCGGGCCCGCCTCGACGTCGCCGTGGACGGTCCGCGTGAGGTGGACGCCGAGGAACGGGAACTCGGGGTCGGGGACCGGATAGATGAGGCCGCGCACGAGCGCGCGTCGCTCGGGCCGGAGCAGGTAGTACTCGCCCCGGAACGGGATGATCCGGACGTCGGGGCGCGCCCCCGCCAGGCGCGCGACGACGTCGGAGTAGAGTCCCGCGCAGTTGACGAGCCGGCGCGCCCGCACGGCGACGCGAGGGGTGGCGAGCTCCAGGCCGTCACCCGTCCGCGCGATCGCCGTGACGCGGGCGCCCGTCTCGATGAGGACGCCCGCGGCCTGGAGCTCGCGCGCCATGGCGGCCGCGACCTCGCCGTAGTCCACGATCCCCGTGGACGGCGAGCGGATCGCGCGGAGCGCCCTGGCGTGCGGCTCGAAGGCGGACAGGCGCGCGGGCTCGAGCAACTCGACGGGCACGCCGTTGGCGATCCCGCGCGCGTGAAGCGTCATGAGGCGCGGGACCTCCGCCTCGGTCGTGGCCACGATCACCTTGCCGCAGCGCTCCACCCGGATCTCGTGCTTCGCGCAGAACTCGTGCATCATTGTCTTGCCCTCGACGCAGAGCTTTGCCTTGTACGAGCCGGGCTTGTAGTAGATCCCCGAGTGGATGACGCCCGAGTTGTGGCCGGTCTGGTGCGCGGCGAGAGCCCGCTCCTTCTCGAGGATCACGAGGCGCGCCCCCGGGAGGCGCGCGCGGAGGGCCCGCGCCGTGGCGAGGCCGACGATGCCCCCGCCGACGATTGCGATGTCGTGGATCATGGCGCTCTCGCGTCTACTGGAGCGGCGAGAAGGCGGTCGGCCTCCAGATCTTGTTGACGACCCGCTCGACGAGGGGCCCGTTCGCTTCCGTCGCCTTCCGGGCCGCCTGCCACTCCGGGTCCGCCATGAACGCCGACCACACCCGCTGGCGGTGGGCGAGGTCGTCGTAGGCGCAGATGTAGACGAGCTCGTTCGATTCACCGATGACGGTCTCCCAGAAGCCGACGACCCGGATCCCGTGCTTCTTGAAGAGGTTCAGCGTGATCTCGGCGAAGCGCCGCTGGAGGTCGGGCATACGTCCGGGCATCACGTAGTACGCGCGGTACTCGTAGATCATCGCGTTCCTCCTGGGTGGATGGATTCCATCGTCGTGGCGGATGTTATACCATCGCGCCGGGAGGTCCGCTATGCGGCGCGTCGCCTGAGATGGCGGGGAAATTCTTCGAGGAGCTCGAGGTCGGGCAGACGTTCCGCCATCAGCCGGGACGGACGGTCACCGAGGCCGACAACGTCTTCTTCACCTGCCTCACGATGAACCCGCAGCCGCTCCACCTCGATTTCCACGCCGCGTCGAAGGCCGAGTTCGGCAAGCCGCTCGTCAACAGCCTGCTGACGCTCGGGATCGCTGTCGGCCTTTCGGTTGGTGAGACGACGCTGGGCACAACGGTCGGGAACTTGGGCTTCGACAAGGTCGAGTTCCCGAAGCCCGTCTTCCACGGCGATACCCTCTATGCGGAGACCGAGGTCGTGGACAAGCGTGAGTCACGCTCGCGTCCACAGTGGGGCATCGTCACCTTCGAGCACCGGGCGAAGAACCAGCACGGCGACGTCGTCATGGTGGCGCGCCGCAACGCGATGATGCGCAAGCGGGGTCCCTGATGGGCCGGCGCCGGCGCTCGCTCCACTTCGTGCCGGGCGGCAACGAGAAGATGCTCGCGAAAGCGCTCACGCTCCCCGCCGACGGGCTGATCCTCGACCTCGAGGACGCGGTGCCGCCCGACCGGAAGGTCGCGACGCGGCCCGTGGTCAGGGACTGGCTCAGCACTCGAGAGTTCGGCGCCAGAGAACGCTGGGTCAGGATGAACCCGATCTGGGGCCCGCTCGGGGCCGCGGACCTCGCGGAGACGATCGTCGCCCGCCCCGACGGCTACGTGGTACCGAAGCCGCGCCACGCCGGCGACGTGCGCGAGATCGCCCAGGCGCTCGACCGGCTCGAGCAGCGCCACGGGATCCCGCACGGCTCGACCCGCCTCACGCTCATCGCGACCGAGACGGCCGAGGGGCTCCTGAACATCAGCGAGGTCGCGTCCGCGTCGCCGCGCGTCGTCGCGATCGCGTGGGGCGTCGAAGACCTGGGGGCGGCGATGGGCCTGGAGCGCGTGCGCGACACCGAGGGGCGCTATCTCGATATCCCGCGCTACGCGCGCGTCGTGTGCGCGGTCGCGGCGGCCGCCGCCGGCGTGGACGCGCTCGACACCGTCTACACGGACATCGCCGACCTCGCGGGCCTCCGCCGCGAGTGCGAGGACGCGGTCGCCATGGGCTTCACCGGGAAGATCTCGATCCACCCGAACCAGGTCCCGGTCATCAACGACGTCTTCACGCCGGCGAAGGAGGCGCTCGAGGAGGCGCGCGAGCTGGTCGCCGCCTTCGAGGAGCACGCCCGGCGCGGCGTGTACGCGTTCACCTTCAGGGGCCGGATGGTGGACGCGCCGCACCTCGCGCGCGCGCGGAAGTTGCTGGCCCGCGCGGGCTCGGAATGAGCGCGCTGGGAGGGTGGGGAGCCCACATCGGAGCGCCCCGGGTGTGAGGGTGCTCGCGCTCACCGCCCAGGCCCCGATCGAGCACGAGCCCCTCCGCCTCGAGCGGCGCCCGGTCCCCGAGCCGGGCCCGGACGAAATCCTCGTCCGGGTCGGCGCGTGCGGCGTCTGTCGCACCGACCTCCACCTCGTCGAGGGCGACCTGCCGCTCGTCCGGTCGCCGATCGTCCCCGGCCACCAGATCGTCGGCAGGGTCGAGCGCGCGGGCGCCGGGGCGACGCGCTTCGAGGCGGGCGCGCGCGTGGGCCTCGCGTGGCTGCGCCGCACGTGCGGCGCCTGCGCGTACTGCGCGTCGGGCCGCGAGAACCTCTGCGAGCGCGCCGAGTTCACTGGCTACTACGCCGACGGCGGCTTCGCGGACTACGCGGTCGCGCCCGCGGCGTTCGCCTATCGGATCCCGGCGGCCTTCAGCGATGCCGACGCCGCGCCGCTCCTCTGCGCGGGCATCATCGGGTACCGGGCGCTCAAGCGGAGCGAGACGCCGCCCGGCGGCCGGCTCGGCATCTACGGCTTCGGCTCGTCCGCCCACGTCACGCTCCAGGTGGCGCGCGCGCGTGGGTGCGAGGTGTTCGTGTGCACGCGCGAGGCGTCCCACCGTGAGCTCGCCCGTCGGCTCGGGGCGGCGTGGGCCGGCGACCTTCGCGACTCGATGCCGGTGAAGACGGACGGGACCATCATCTTCGCGCCGGTCGGTGACCTCGTGCCGCAGGCGCTCCGGAACCTCGCGCGGGGCGGGACGCTGGCGCTCGCGGGGATCCACATGACTCCCGTGCCCGCCCTCGAGTACGAGCGCGACCTCTTCTACGAGCGCTCGATCCGGAGCGTCACCGCCAACACGCGCGCCGACGGCGAGGAGCTGCTCGCCGAGGCGGCGCGGATCCCGATCCGCCCCACGACGACGACCTTTCCGCTGGAGGGGGCGAACCGGGCGCTCCAGCTCCTCAAGCGCGGCGCGTTTGCGGGCTCCGGAGTGCTCTTGACCGAGGCGGGTTCTCGAGTATGATCGCCGCACCGTTGGAGCGGGCGCCGCGAGGCCGGTCATGTTGGAGCGGGCGCCGCGAGGCCGGTCATGTTGGAGCGGGCGCCGCGAGGCCGGCGAACTCGGTGGGTGGCCTGAGACGAGGTGCTCCGTGGCTCCGTTCCGCACGCCGCCTTCCATTCCACCGAGCCGCGAGGCCGGTGGCCTGAGAGAGGTGCGTTCGTCATGACTGATCAAGACGACCTCTTGCGACGCGCCGCGCACGCGCTCCCGGGTGGCCTGCTCGGCAATCACCGGAGCGGCGCCGGCCTCGAGTTCGTCGTGAAGGAAGGCCGCGGCGCCTACCTCTGGGACATGAACGGCCGACGCTACCTCGACTACCTCCTCGGCTCCGGCCCGATGCTCCTCGGCCACGCCCATCCCGCCGTCATCGAGGCGGTCGAGCGCCAGGTCCGGCGCGGCACGTCGTACATGCTGCTCAACGAGCCCGCGATCGAGCTGGCGGAGGAGGTGGTGCGGGCGGTCCCGTGCGCCGAGCAGGCGCGGTACACGTCGAGCGGGACGGAGGCGACGTTCTTCGCGCTCCGCGTGGCGCGCGCCTTCCGCGGGCGCGACAAGATCATGAAGTTCGAGGGCGGCTTCCACGGCACCCACGACTACGGGATGATGAGCGTCTCGCCGCGGTCGCCGAAGGCCTTCCCGGCGCCGACGCCCGACTCGGCCGGCATCCCGCCCGCCCTCGAGGGCGACGTGTTGGTCGCGCCGTACAACGACCTGGCGACGGCGGAGGCGCTGATCGCCACACACCACGACGCGCTCGCCGCGGTCATCATCGAGCCCTACCAGCGCACGATCGTGCCCGCGCCCGGCTTCCTGCAGGGCCTGCGCGCCGCGACGCGACGCTATGACGTTCCGCTGATCTTCGACGAGATCGTCACCGGCTTCCGCTTTGCGTACGGCGGCGCGCAGGAGTACTACGGCGTGGTTCCCGACCTCGCGGTGTACGGCAAGGTCATGGCCGGCGGCTTCCCGCTCGCGTGCATCGCGGGGCCACGAGGGGTCATGCGCCACTTCGACGCCGCGCTCGAGGGGACGCCGGAGTACGTCTGGCAGGCCGGGACGTTCAACGGCAACGCGATCGCGTGCGCCGCGGGACTCGCCACGCTTGCGGAGCTCCGGACGCCGGGCATGTACGCGCGACTCCACCGGACGGGCGCGCGCCTGCGCGACGGGCTCGCCGCCGCGGTGCTCAAGCACGGCGTCGCCGCACGCGTGAGCGGAGAGCCCCCCGTCTTCGACATCCTCTTCACCGATCGGCCCGTCGTCGATTACCGTGCGACGCTGACGGCAGACCGCGAGCGGATCAAGCGGTTCAACGCGGAGCTCCTGCGGCGCGGCGTGGTGAAGGCGGTCAACAAGATCTACGTCTCGCTCGCCCACACCGACACGGACGTGGACGAGACGATCGACGTGTTCGACCGGGCCCTGGCGGTGATCGCCGAGAGCCCCTGACGCGCACGCCGAACACCGAACCAAGGGAGGGGTCTCCATGGATCTCAGCCGTCGCCACGTCCTGAAGCTCGGCGGCGTCGCGCTCGCCGGGACGGCCGTCCGACCGTCGCATGCGCGCGGCCAGACCCCGAAGCGTGGCGGGACGCTCGCGCTCCGCACCTGGGACCCGCCGCACTTCGATCCTCTCCAGACCATCTCCTACAAGACCCACATCGCATTGAGCTTCACCCACAGCCGCCTGCTCAAGCACAAGGCGGGGCCGAGCGTGGTCCCCGGCACGTTCGCGATCGAGGGCGACCTGGCCGAGTCGTGGAGCCAGCCCAACGAGACGACGTATGTCTTCAAGCTCCGGAAGGGAGTGCGCTGGCACAACAAGCCGCCGGTGAACGGGCGCGAGCTGACGGCCGACGACGTCGTGTACAGCGTCAACCACTTCCTCACCGTGAAAGGCAACGCCAACGCCTACATGCTCAGGTCGCTGGAGAAGGCGGAGGCGGTCGACAGGCACACGGTGAAGTTCACGCTCAAGGAGCCCTTCGTGTGGTTCCTCGACATGCTGGCGAATCCCATGGCGGTCGCGGTCATCGCCAGGGAGGTCGTCGAGAAGTACGGCGATCTCAAGAAGGCGGAGTCGGTCGTGGGCACCGGCCCCTGGATGCTCGACGCCTACCGGCCCAACGTGGGACTGACCTTCGTCAGAAACCCCGGCTACTTCATCGCGGGCTTGCCGTACATCGACCGGGTCGAGATGACGGTGGACGAGGACAACGCCTCCCGCATCGCCGCGTTCCTCGCCGGCAAGTACGACCTCGGCTGGGAGTTCCCGGGCACCATCAACCGCACCGACTGGGTTCAGATCACGGACACGCTCAAGCAGAAGCGCCCGAACCTCAAGACGGTCGAGTTCCCCTCCGCCGTGATGAACCACATTTCGATGCGCACCGACACGAAGCCGTTCAGCGACGTCCGGGTGCGCCAGGCGATGTCGCTGGCCATCGACCGCCAGGCGATCATCGACGCCGTGTTCGAGGGCGTGGGGGTCATCAACCCGCCGGTGCCGGCCGCGCTCAGGGAGTGGTCGGTGCCGATGGACAAGCTCGGCGAGGGAGCCAAGTACTACACGTACGATCCGGCCGAGGCCAAGCGGCTGCTGGCCGCCGCCGGATACCCCAACGGCTTTCCGGCCAGCATGTGCTTCACGACCTATGGGTCCACGATCCTGGTCGACGCCATGCAGCTCGTCCAGAAGTACCTCAAGGACGTCGGGATCGACGTCAAGCTCGACACGAAAGAGTACGGCGCCTACATCTCGACGTGCTTCTACGGCAAGTTCGACTCGATGACGTACGGGCCGCAGACGGGGTTCCTCGAGCCCGATAACTTCCTCTTCGGCCAATATTACCGGGAAGAGCTCAAGAACCAGAGCCACATCGACGATCCCGTGGTGTCCGACCTGCTCGTCCGCCAGCGACGGACGGTCGACTTCGCCAAGCGGCGCGAGCTCATCTTCGACATCCAGCGCCATCTGGCCAAGCAGCAGTACTACGTGCAGATGCCGTCCGGCGTGTACATCGGCGTCTGGGAGGGTGCGCTGAAGAACTACGCGCCGAGCTTCGGCTACGACTACGGGGGTCGGCTGATGGCGGCCTGGCTGGACCGTTAGGCTGGGCGGGCCCCGAAATGGCCCCCCAGCCCCCCCCACTCACCCCTCGATCGAGCCCGGGGCTCGATCGTTACGCCCGCCGGTATTGAAGCGGTATCTCGCGAAACGCCTGCTGATCGCGGTCCCGTCGCTCCTGATCGCGTCGCTGATCGTCTTCACGCTGCCGCGCCTGCTCCCGGGCGACGCGGTCCAGCTCATGCTCGCGGAGAAGGCGTACGCGAAGGACGTCGACGAGCTCCGGGCGAAGCTCGGACTCGACCGGCCGCTCGCCGTGCAGTACGTCGAGTGGCTCGGGCGCGTGACGCGCGGGGACCTCGGGGAGTCGCTCTGGACGCGTCGACCGGTGCTCCAGGAGCTCGGCCAGCGCCTCCCCGTGACCCTGGAGCTCGCGTTCTTCGCGCTCGCGTTCGCCCTGGCGATCGCGGTGCCTGTCGGCGTGATCTCCGCGGCGCGCGCGGACACGCTCCAGGACTACGTGGCGCGGAGCGCGGCGATCCTGGGCCTCTCGGTGCCCGGCTTCTGGCTCGCGACCCTCCTGATCGTGCTCCCGGCGATCTGGTGGGGGTGGCGGCCGGTCGCCGAGTTCACCGAGTTCGGGACGAACCCGCTCGCGCACGTCGCGCAGTTCCTGCTGCCGGCGCTCATCCTCGGCGTCGCGGCTGGGGCGGCCTTGATGCGGCTCACGCGCGGCATGCTCCTGGAGGTGTTGCGGCAGGACTACGTGAGGACGGCCTGGGCGAAGGGACTCGGCGAGCGCGTGATCGTCCTGAAGCACGGGCTCCGCAACGCGATCATCCCGGTCGTGACCCTGCTCGGCACGCAGCTCCCCCAGATCTTCGGCGGCACGGTGGTCATCGAGACGGTCTTCGGCTTGCCCGGCATGAGCCGCTTCCTCTTCGACGCGATCAACCAGCGCGACTACCCCGTGATCCAAGGCGTGAACCTGGTCGTCGTCTCGACGGTCGTCATGATCAACCTGGCCGTCGACGCGCTCTATGCCGTCCTCGATCCCCGGATCCGATATTAGTCGGGGGGAGCGGCGGCGCTCCTCCCCGACACCCCCCACCGTGGACGCGCGCGCCGGATTCCCGGATCAGGAGGCGCGGGCAAAGCCCGCGCGCGAAAGCGGACCGGCGCACCTCGCGCAGACGCTGCGGGCGGTGGGGCGGTTCGCACGGCGCAAGCCGCTCGGCGCGCTCGGCGCGCTGATCGTCGTCGCGATGCTGGTGATGGCGGCGTTCGCCGAGCGGATCGCGCCGTACGGCTACGACGACACGATCCGCGGCGCGCGCATGCAGCCGCCCAGCGCCGCCCACTGGCTCGGGACCGACAATCTCTCCCGCGACATGTGGAGCCGCATCGTCTACGGCGCGCGCGTGTCGGTCACCGTGGGCTTCGCGACGATCGGCCTCGCGATCTTCCTGGCGTCGGTGATCGGCGTGTCGAGCGGCTACTTCGGGGGCGCCTACGACCTCGTGGTCCAGCGGATCGTCGACGCGTGGCTGTCCTTTCCGTACCTGGTGATCATCCTCTCGGTCATGGCCGTCCTCGGCCCCGGGCTCCTCAACCTCGTGGTGGCGCTCACGATCCTCAGCGCGGCGATCAACTCGCGCGTGATCCGCGGCGCGACGATCGCGGTGGCCCAGGGCACCTACGTCGAGGCGGCGCGCGCGCTCGGCTGCGGTCACGCGCGGATCATCACCCGCCATATCCTGCCCAACGTCACAGCGACGATCATCATCCTGGCCACGATCGGGCTCGGCGCCGTGACCCTGGCGGAGTCGGCGCTCTCGTTCCTGGGCTTCGGCGTGCCGCCGCCCTTCCCGTCGTGGGGCGCGATGCTCTCCGGCTCGGGCCGTACGTACATGTTTCGCGCGCCGTGGATGGCGGTGTGGCCCGGAGTGGCGATCTCGCTCGCCGTCTTCGGCTTCAACATGCTCGGCGACGCGCTGCGCGATGTGCTCGACCCGCGACTGCGCGGAGGAGCGCGGTGAAGGCGCTTCCGGGCTTGACGCCGGGCCGGGCCCGGAGTAGACAGAGGGTACGGCGATGCGGGAGACGTCCCGTACGCCGTTGCGGGCCCACTCCAATCCAGGAGGTGGTGGATGGAGACGCTACCACCGGACCCAGTAGCCGCGCCGTCCGGAGCCTGCTAGCGGCACGAGCGGCGCCCGAGTCTGGAGTCCCTTGATCCCGGTTTGAACCGGGACGCGCAGCCACGCCTGCGCAACCACAACCAGGGGATGCCGTGGGCGGGAGCCGTCCCGCCCACGACCCCGACGATCCCGCCGGTTTCCTCCCATGCCGACTGATCTCTTTGTTGCAGCCTCCGGTTGGCCGTCGAGCGCCCTCGCGGACGTGGTGCCCCCGGCGTGCCGCCGCGATGTCGAGGCCGCGCCTGCTCCGCGCCGCGACGGCGACGACGCGGTCGTCGAGCTTCCCGTGTGGCGTCCACGCCGGGCGGCGCGCCACCTCGTGCCCGCGTTCAGCGCGCTCCACCCCGTCCCCGCGAGCTTCAGGTTCGAGGTCTCGCTCGAGCGCGCGGGCCGGTGGTCGGCGTGGGTGGCGGGGGCGACGATCGGCGAGGCGCGCTTCGCGCCGCTCGGCGGGCGCACCGACGGGCTCGCCGCGGAGGTCGACGAGTTCGTGGCGGAGGCGCCCGCGCACGCCGTGCGTGTGCGGCTGCGCCTCCGCGTCGACGATCGGCACGCCCCCCTGGCGGCGCCCTGGCTCGTGAGCCTCTCCGCGTGGGACGGCAGCCTCCCGGAGCCGGACACGGCGCCGAGAGGCGGCGCCGTGCGTCTCGCGGTGCCCGCGCTGAGCCAGATGGACGCCGACGAGGCGATCCGGATGCGGATCTGCTCGCCTGCCAGTGTCGCGATGGTCCTCGCGTACTGGAGCGTGCGCGTGGAGGTCGCGTCACTGGCGCGCGACATCTTTCACCCCGGCCTCGACCGCTACGGCGTCTGGCCGGCGGCGATCCGCGCGGCGGGGCGCTACGGCGTGGCCGGCTACCTCTTGAGATTCCCCGACTGGCCGTCGGCGGCGTGGTGTCTCACGCAGGGCCTGCCCGTGATCGCCTCCGTCAGGTACGGCGCCGGGGAACTCGCCGGCGCCGCGATCCCGGAGACGACCGGGCACCTCCTGGTGCTGACCGGCTACGAGGGCGACGCGGTCCTCGTGAACGATCCCGCCGCGGCGACCGCGGCGAGCGTCGCGCGTCGCTATCGGCTCGACCAGCTCTGCCGCGTCTGGCTCGAGCGCGCCGGCGTGGGCTACGTGCTCGTCAGGCCGCCCACGTCCCCCGGCGGCCCCTCTCCACGGCCATGAGGACATCGTGGCCGGGGTGTCCCCCGGGCCGGGTCGTACCCAAGTCGCGGTACAATGCGGCGGGAATGCGCAGAGAGGCGATCCTGATCGCTCTGGGACTGGCGGCAGTGCTCGGGGGCTGCTCGAGCGGCGATGACCGCGAGTGGATGAAGATCAGCGAGAAGTACACGACGGAAGAGTTCCGTCGCGACTACGCCGAGTGCTCCAGGGGCGGCAAGCTCGACGAGGAATGCATGAAGCGCCGCGGCTGGGTCGCGGTGACGGCGCCGAAGCAGGAGGACAAGCCGTTCAGCGATCCTACCGGGGGGCGGGACGCCCGGCCCCGTACCAGGTACTGATCACGCCGCCGCGCGCCGTCATCCTCGACTTCGGCGGCGTGATCTGGAACATGGGGTGGGACGCGGCTCGGACCCTCGAGGCGGCGCACGGCCTGCCTGCGGGGAGCCTCCACAGGACCCTTTACGGCGGAGACGCGTGGCGCCTCGTGGAGCGCGGGCGCGGTGACCGTGAGACGTGGCGCGCCGGCGCCCACCGCGCGCTCGAACAGCTCGCCGGCCGGCCGCTCCCGCCGCTCCACACCGAGTGGCGCGCGCTGCAGGCGCCGATCCGCACGAACATCGAGCTGGTGCGGGCGCTCCGCCCGCGCCATCGCACGGCGATCCTGTCGAACGCCGACGCGACGCTTCGCGAGCGGCTCACGAACGTCGTCGGCGTCGCGGATCTCTTCGACGACATCGTGTGCTCGGCGGAGGTCGGGCTCGCCAAGCCGGAGCCGGAGATCTACGCGCTCGCGTGCGACCGGCTCGGCGTCCCCCCGGGCGCCTGCGTGTTCGTCGACGACCACGAGGCCAACGTCGACGCGGCCACGGGCGCCGGGCTCCGCGCCATCCTCTACCGCGTCGACCGGGGCGACGACCTGCGCGCCCAGCTCGCCACGGCGGGCGTGGCGGTCGCTCGGTCGTGAGCTCTCGGGAACGTCTCCGGCAGATCCTGGTCCTCCTCGTCGGGGTCATCGCGCTCGGTACCATCGGCTATCAGCTCATCGAGCGGTGGGGGTTCTTCGACTCGCTCTACATGACCGTGGTCACCGTCTCCTCGGTGAGCTTCGATTCGGTCCATCCCCTGACGCGGGCCGGCCGCTGGTTTACGATCGGGCTGATCGTCGTGGGCCGCGCGATCGTCCTGTACGCGATCGGCGCGCTCACCGCGTTCTGGGTCGAGGGTGACCTTTCGCACCTATGGGAGAGGCGAAGGATGGAGCGACAGATCGCGGCGTTGCGGGACCACATCATCGTCTGCGGCGGTGGCGAGATGGGACGCCACGTGGCGCGGGAGCTGCTCAGGACGCGCCGGCCCTTCGTCTGCATCGAGATCGATCCGGGAAAGGAGGAGGCGCTCCGAAAGCTCGGAGAGGGGATCCTCTACGTCATCGGCGACGCGACCACGAGCGACGTGCTCCAGCGCGCCCGGGCCGAGGCGGCACGCGGGCTCATCGCGTGCATGCCCGCGGACAAGGATAACCTCTTCGCGCTCATGTCGGCGCACGAGCTGAACCCGTCGATTCGCATCGTGTCACGCGCGGTCGCGTACGACGCGGGCCCGAAGCTCCTCAAGGCGGGCGCCGCCGCGGTCGTCTCCGTGCCCACCATCGGCGGCCTGCGTCTCGCCTCCGCGATGGTGCGTCCGAACGTCGTGGACCTCCTCGACGCGATGCTCCGGGCGCCGGGCGCGACGCGCGTCGAGGAGGTCACGGTCGGCCGCGCGGCGGCGGGGCAGACGCTGGGGGCGCTGAAGCTCCAGGAGCGGACCGCCGTGATCGTCTTCGCGCTGCGCGAGGCGGCGACGCAGCGCCACGTCTTCAACCCACCGCCGGAGCGCGTGCTCCAGGCCGGGGACGTGCTCATGGGATGCGCCGACCCGGAGCAGGTCGCCGCGCTCCAGCGCATCGTCACGGAGGGCTGAGATTCGGGCGCCGGCTTTGGCGGCGCAGTCGGTGTAGGGGTGGACCGCCGCGGGGACCGGTAGGGGGTGTCGGGGGGAGCGGCGCCGCTCCCGCCGACGTTACTCGGCCGGCTTCGCCGCGACCGTTGAGCGCTCGGCGATGGTCGCCGCGAGCGCGCGCACGCGATCGGCGGCGCCCTTGTCGCTGTGGAGCGCCGCGAGCCCCTCGGCGACACGGAGGCACTGCTCGACCATCGCGCCGTCGCCGAGCGCGCCGAACGCCTCCGCGGCGTCGAGCACGCCGTTGAGCGAGCCCTGCTGGCGCGCGCGGAACAGCGCCAGCCAGTACGTCTCCCGTGCCCGCGCCTCCGATGCCTTGCCGAAGCCCGGGATCGCGCCGATCCTGAGGGAGCCCGCCGCGACCTCCACGAGCCCGCGCCACCCGGGCGTCGCGAGGGCGGCCGCGTAGGCGTTGCGCCAGGCGCGCACGGCGGTCGTCGCGTTCCGCTCCGTGAGCGCCTGGTCCATCGCGTGGATGTGCTCGGTCCACGGACCCGCAGCCTCGATCCGCGTCGTCGTCCTGCCGTCGACTCCGTTCTGCGTTCGACCCGTCATCGGACGTTTCCCTCCCGGCCGAGCTCGTTCTGGTGCTCGACCTCGAGCCTGCGTGCTTCCCAGCGCTCCGCGAAGACGCGGAGACGCCGGTCGGCGCGGGCGTCGCGCGTCTCCGCCGCGAGCGGGCGCGCGAGCTTGAGGCACTGCTCGACGACGGGGGCGTCGCCGAGCTCGGCGAACGCTTCGGCGGCCCGGAGCACCCCGTCCAGCGAGGCCTCCTGGCGGGCGCGGAAGAGGGCCGCGAGATAGATCGTGCGCGCCTTCACCTCCGCCGCCCCCTTGAATCCGCCGAGATCCCCGAGCCGGCGATAGACGTCGCCGACCGCGACCAGGCCCTCCCAGTGACGGCTTCGCAGCGCGGCGGCGTAGGCGTCGCGCCAGCGCAGCACCGCCACTGGCACGTCGCTCTTGCCCACCGCTTCGTCGACCTTCGTGAGGTGCGTTCTCCAGTCCACCTGCGATTCGGGGGCGATCGCGTGACCCGCGAATGCGTCGGTCACGGCGACGGCCGGGACCATCAACGCGAGCAGGGACGGCAGCGCCAGGATCAGCCGCCAGGACGAGCCACAGGCCACAATCGAATTCTGCTCCAGGGTCTGCATGAGCCTCTGACGTCACGCAATGCCAATACCAACGTGGAAACACACGGGGGATCAGGGACTTACGGCTGAGTGATCGGGTGGCCAAGATGGTGAGTGGTCAAGACCTGAACACCAAGTTGACCGGTTGGAGTAACATGCTGGGAGCGATGAGGCCGATGGCCGAGCTCCTCGGCGAGAGCGCCGGGATCAAGGCTGTACGCGAAAAGCTCCGGCGTCTGATCGAGCGACATCACGAGCTGCGTCGTGTGCCGCCTGTGCTGATCGAAGGGGAGACGGGCACCGGCAAGGGGCTGCTCGCACGCATCATCCATCGTGCGGGCCCACGCCCGGACGGTCCGTTCGTGGACGTGAACTGCGCGGCGATTCCCGAGACGCTGCTCGAGGCCGAGATGTTCGGGTTCGAGCGTGGCGCGTTCACGGACGCGCGGCGCGCCAAGCCGGGCCTCTTCCAGACGGCGCACCGCGGAACGATCTTCCTCGACGAGGTCGGGCTCCTGCCCGAGGCGCTCCAGGCGAAGCTCCTCAAAGTGCTGGAAGAGCGCACGGTGCGGCGCCTCGGGTCCACCCGGGACGAGGCCGTGGACGTGTGGATCGTCACCGCGACCAACGAGGACCTCCGGACGGCGGTCCGTGAGCGGCGCTTTCGAGAGGACCTCTACCATCGGCTGGCCGTCCTCCCGCTCGCGCTGCCGCCGCTGCGCGAGCGCGGCGCGGACATCGGGGCGCTGGCCGACCACTTCCTCCAAGGCGCGTGCGCGGACTACGGCGTCCCACCCAAGACGCTCACCGCGGCCGCGCACGCCGCGCTCCTGGCGTACCCCTGGCCGGGCAATGTGCGCGAGCTCGCCAACCTTATGGAGCGGGTCACGCTCTTGTCACCCGAGCCGGAGGTGACGGCAGAGATGCTCGGGCTCTCCAAGACGATCCGCGGGAAGGAGCGCGAAAGGGAGCGCGTCGAGACGGGCTCGCTGGAGGACGCCGTCCGTGACCGAGTGGCAGAGGTGCTCCGCCAGACTCGCTGGAACATCTCTCGCTCGGCCGCGCTCCTCGGGATCTCACGCAACACGCTCCGTGCGCGCATCGAGAAGTACGGTCTCAAGAGCGGCGTGCCCGCGCCGTCCGTGCCGCGGCGCGTCCCGCGACCCGCCCCGCGCCCGCCGGTCGCGCCGCCCGGCGCGCCCGCCCCGGCGGTGCCGGCTGCGCTCCGGTGGGAGCGCCGGCGCGTGACGCTCTTGAGGGCGACGCTCACCCTCGCCCCGGAGTCGGACGAGCCTCTCGAGGCGAGCCG
>Ga0209266_1000049_pt1 | contig 104247 bp, 98 predicted proteins | sample GraSoiAngelo_132_FD_185889 | JGI IMG/M metagenome (GOLD analysis project Ga0209266, IMG submission 185889) | Grasslands soil microbial communities from the Angelo Coastal Reserve, California, USA - 14_0929_02_40cm (SPAdes) (version 2) | ecosystem: Environmental > Terrestrial > Soil > Grasslands...
GCCCGGGCTGCGGCGGGTGCGGGCGCGGGCGACCGGCGCGCAGGTGTTCCATTACGGCTGGGCGCGCGCGCCGCAGTCGCTGACGCACAAGCTCGTCGTGTCGAAGGAGATCTTTACCGAGGCCGCCCGGCAGCTCGAGCGCCGCGCGGCGAGCCGGCGGGGCCTCGAGTGGACCCCGTTGCTGCGCCGGTTCGACGGCCCGCATCCGCGCGTCGCCCAGGAGTGGATCGCGGCGCGACGGCAGGCGCCGTCGGGACCCAGCCTGGCGCCGCCGCGGTTCCGGCTCGAGCACCTGCGGTTGTACGCCTCGGACTGGATCGAGCGCCTTACCGGCGCCCGGGTCTTCGAGTACCGCAACTACGTCGAGGTATGAGCGCGCACGCTGCTGCGTTCGCGGGGCTGCGCGTCGTCCTGGTGGCGGCGTTCAATCCCCGCTATCACCGGAGCGGGCGTGCGCTGGCCCGAGCCCTCAGCGAGCTGGGCTGCGAAGTGCGCCAGTGTGAGGAGCGGCTGCGCGGGCTGAACGCCGTGCTGCGTCGCCCGCTCGCTGCCCGGCTCGGCGCCTCGCTCCGGCGCGCCCGGGCGGACCTCGTGCTCGTCTTCAAGGGGACCAAGCTCGAGCCCAGCGACGTCGCGGAGCTCAAGCGGCGGTTCGGCGGCCGGTGGGTGAACTGGTTCCCCGACGACCCCCACCAGCTCGCCGTGTCGCTCACCCTGGGGCCCGCCTACGACTACTTGTTCACGCACGACAGCTCGAGCCTGGAGCACCATCGCCGCGCCGGGACGCGCGCCGCCTACCTCGCGTTCGGCTGCGACCCCGCGTACCACCGGCCGCTCGACGGCGGCGCGCCCTGGCGGGCGCCCCTCGTGTTCGTGGGTTCGCGCGACGCGGCGCGCGAGCGGGTCGTCCAGGAGCTCGCCGGGCTGGGCCTCGTAGCGTGGGGCCCGGGGTGGCCGAACGGGCCCGCCTACGGCGACGACTTCGTGCGCGCGCTCTCGGGAGCCGCCGTCGGGCTGAACATCCACCAGCATTTCGGGGAGGCGGGCGACCCGGCCCGCTATGGCAGCGGCGCGAACATGCGGGTGTTCGAGCTCGCCGCGATCGGAACGCCCCAGCTGTCGGATGCGCGGGGCGACATCGCCCGCCATTTCGCGCCCGATCGCGAGATCGTGCTGTACGGGAGCGCGCACGAGCTGCGCGAGCGGGCCTGGTGGTTGTTGGAGGATGATGCAGCGCGCCGCGCGCTCGCCGCCGCGGCGCGGGGGCGCGCGCTGCGGGAGCACACGTGGCGGCACCGGCTGGAAGAGCTGCTGATGGTTGCGCTGCGGTAGGACTGTTTGGTGAGTTTCGTCCCCGTCTGCAGAGGCCTGCCGCCGACCGCGTCTGGGGCAGAACCGGTGTGTGTGACCCCGGGGCATCGCCCCGGGGTTAGCCGACCCGGGCGCGCCTGACGAAGCATGGAGGCATCCGGACGCTGAGCGGCCTGTGCGCGGCTGACCCCGGGCCGGCGGCCCGGGGTCTACCCCGGGGACTGGGGTTACCCGGGGCACCGCCCCGGGGTCAGCCGCCGGGGCGCGCGCTGCGGGAGCCCACGGCACCGGCTGGAAGAGCTGCTGATGGTCGCGCTGCGCTAAGCGGCGGCCGTCGGCCGTCCCGGCGGCAGCTTCCCCGTGTCGAGCAGGCAGCGGTACATCCGGACGTATTCCTGCGCCATCACCAGATGCGTGAACTGCCGCTCGGCGAGCGTGCGGCACGCCTGGGGACTGCGCGTGTGGATCGTCCGGGACGCGGTGATCATCTCCTCCATCGTATCGCACAGTGCGCCCACCTCCGGCGTGATCAGCTCGGGGAGCGCGCCGCGGCGCGTCCCGAGGACCGGCGTCCCCGAGAGCAAGGCCTCGATGGTCACGAGACCGAACGGCTCGTCCCACTGCGCCGGATTCCACAAGCAGCGGGCCCGCGCGAGCAGCGCCGCTTTCTTCCGGCCGTCGACCTCGCCCACGTACTTGATCGCCCCGGTGAAGCTGGGCCGCCAGCCGCCCGCCAGGACCAGCCGGTGGCCGGCGTGCTTCGCCGCTTCGACCGCCCAGTGGTAGCCCTTCGCGCTGTGCAGCTTGCCCAGAAAGAGGTCGAACTGCTCCGCTCGCTTGGGGAACCGGCGGAAGAAGTACTCCGCCGGGTCGAGCCCGTTGTAGACGAACACCTCGCTGCCGTGACGGCGGGCGTGGTCGCGCGACAGAAAAACCGTATTGGGGTGGAGCGGGGAGCCGGGCTTCAAGTTGTGGTGGAACGTCTGGATGAACGGCAGCGCGGCGGGGCCGTGCTTGAGCGCGAAGTGCGTGTGCAGCAGCTCGGCGTCGTCTGGGACATAACGCGCGAGCTCCGCGGGGTCGCCGAACTTGCGGGCCGGAACCTCCACCAGCCTCGCTTCGGTCACGCGCGAGCCCGGCGGCGCGAGCAGGGTGATCCGATGCCCTAGCGCCGCCAGCCCGCGGACCAGTGCCACGACCACGCGCTGCGGGCCGCCGTACCCCTTCGCCGGCAGCTGCTGATGGGAGGCGACGACGACGTGCATCGGCGACATAAGATAACTAGCTTCGCCCCATGACAGGCGAGCCGCTCACGATTCTCCAGCTCACCCACCAGGGCGGGCCGGCCGGCTCCACGCAGTCGATCTTCAATTTGAGTCAGTATCTCGCCCGCCGCGGACACCGCGTGCTGGTGGGCTGTCGGGGGGACGCGCTGTTGGCGCGGCTCGCGCGGGAGGCCGGGCTCCCCGTCGTCCCGCTCGCGTTTCTGCCGCGGGCGGCGCTCACGGCGGCCCTCATGGACATCCTGGGGCGGGAGCGGGTGGATGTGGTCAACGCCCACGCCACCCTGGACCGCCGCGCGCTCACGTGGCTGCGCTGGCGCGGCCGGCTGCCCCAGGCGTTCGTCGTCACCCGGCGGACGATGCCGCTGACCTCGCCCGTCGAGCTCCTGCCGGTCGGGTGGACGGCGGACCGCACGATCGCCGTGAGCGGGGCGGTCGCCCGCGCGCTGCGGCGGCGCCTGCATCCCGGTGCCCGGCTCCGCGTCGTGCCGAACGGGATCGCGCTCGAGCGCGTCGACGCGCCGGTGCCGCCCCACGACCTTGCGGCCGCGCGCGCGGCGCTCGGAGACCCGGGCGGGCGGCCCGTAGTCGCGATCGTCTCGCGGCTCAAGGATCAGCACGTCGTGCTTCAAGCGCTGCCGAGGGTCGCGCGCGGGGTCGTGGTGGCGTGCGTCGGGGTCGAGCCGGACGGCCGCCTGCGTGCCCTGGTGCAGTCGGTGCCAGCCCGCCATCGCGTGGTGTTCGTGCCTCTCATCGATCGCCCGCTCGCCTTTTATCACTTGGCGGCCATGGCCGCCTTGCCGTCCCGGATAGAGGGACTGTCGCAGGCTTTGCTCGAAGCCATGGCGCTCGGGCTGCCGGTCGTGGCGTCGGCCGCTGGCGGCAACGCGGATCTCGTCCGCTCCGGCGAGACGGGGCTCCTGGTCCCGCCGCTCGATCCGGCGGCGTGGGCGGAAGCGCTCGAGCGCGTGCTCGCTGACGGCGCGTGGACGCGCCGGCTGGCACAGGCTGGCCGCACGCTGGTGCGTCGCGAGTTCACGCTCGAGCGGACCGCGGAGCGCACCGAGGTGGTGTACCGCGAGGCGCTCGCACGCCGTCCTTCGGGGCGATTGCTCGCGGCGGCGACGCCCCGTTAGCATTCCCGGCGTGACCAGTCTCCTGCTGGCACAGGACTTTCCGCCGATGGGCGGCGGTATCGCCCGCCTGCAAGGCGAGCTGGCCCGGCGCTACCCGCCCGGCGAGCTGATCGTCTCGACGCCGCAGGATCCCGATTCGGCCGAGGTGGACGCGCAGTTCGGCGGCGCGGTCGACCGCCTCCCGATCGGGCGGCGGCGCACCAAGTCGCTGCCGGGGCTGCTGCTCTGGTCGCGCCGCGCCGCGAGCCTGGCGCGCGAGCACCGGGTGCGGTTCGTGTATTGCGGCAACGTGAAGCCGGCCGGCTATCCCGCCCGTTGGGTGTACGAGCGCACCAAGAGCCCCTACTGCATCTTCCTGTACGGCGCCGACCTGCTGAGCGAGCAGCACAAGTACCACCATTCTGGGTTGAAGCGCCGCTCGTCGCGCGCCATTCTCGGCGGCGCCGCCGCACTCGTCGCCATCTCGAACTGGACGCGTGATCTGGCCCTCACCGTACTAGGGGAGCTTGGCCTCGACGGTCACGGCGAGCGGCTCCGCGTCGTGCACCTCGGCACCGATCCCACCCGCTTCCGCCCCGGGGTCGATGGCGCCGAGCTGCGCCGCCGTCTGGCGCTGCCCGACGGGCGGGACGGCGCGCGCTGGCTGCTCACAGTGGCGCGGCTCGAGCCGCACAAGGGCATCGACACGGTGCTGCAGGCGCTGCCCGCGATCCTCGCGCGCGCCCCCGACATCCGCTACGCCGTCGCCGGGGCGGGCGCAGCGGCCGAGCGCGAAAAGCTCGAGAAGCTCGCGGGCAAGCTGGGCGTGGCCGAGCGCGTGAGCTTCCTCGGCGAGGTGAGCGAGCGCGATCTCCCCGCACTATACAGCCTGGCGGCGGTGTACGTCGGCGCCTCGCGCCGCGCCGAGCGGATTGGAGTCGAGGGCTTCGGCATCACGCTCGTCGAGGCGTCGGCCTGCGGGCTGCCGGTCGTCGCGGGCAACTCGGGCGGCGTGCCGGACGCGGTGCGGGACGGGGAGACCGGCTTCCTCGTCCCCCCGGAGGACCCGGCAGCGTTCGCCGACGCCATCTGCCGCCTGCTCGCCGACGCCGAGCTCGCCGAGCGAGTGGGTGCTGCGGGACGCCGGGCTGTCGAGACCTATTACAACTGGGACCGGGTCGTCGGCGATCTGCGCGCGATCGAGGCCGAGGTCGTGGCATAGGCACCACCCTGCTCCTGGCCTTCAACTTCCCCCCCTTAGGCGGCGGCATCGCCCGCTGGATGGGTGAGCTGGCGCTGCGGTATCCACCCCACTCCCTCGTGGTGTCGACCGGGCGGCACGCGGGGAGCGAGGCGAGCGATTCCCGCTTCCCGCAGCCGATCGATCACGTGGGCATCCGCGCCACGCGGCTCCGCACCCTCAACGGGCTCGCGCTCTGGACTGCGCGAGCGAGCACGCTGGTGCGGCGCGCGCGACCCGGATTTGTCTGGTGTGCGGAGCTCAAGCCGGCGGGGTACCCGGCGCGTTGGCTGCGTGCGCGCTACGGCCTCCCGTACGGCGTGATCGTGCACGGCACCGAGCTGCTACTGCTGCAGGCGAAGATGCGCCGCTCTCGCTTCAAATGGTGGACGGCCCGGCAGCTGCTCGGCGGCGCGTCGGTGGTCGTGGCGAACAGTCGCTGGACGGCCGACCTCGCCCGCTCGGTGCTCGCCGCCTTGGGCTGCCCGGTGCTCGCACCGGACGTGCGGATCGTGCCGCCCGGCACCACGCCGTCGCGGTTCCGACCCGGAATCGACCCGCGCCCTGCACGGGAGAAGTACGGGCTGGACGGTGGGCCGTGGCTCCTCACGGTCGCGCGGCTCGACTCGCACAAGGGGATCGACACTGTCATTCGGGCGCTCCCCGCCGTGCGCGCCGCGTTCCCAGCAGTGCGGTACGCGGTGGCGGGGGTCGGCTCGCGGGGCCCCGAGTACGAGCGGCTCGCGGCGGAGCTCGGGCTCGAGGACGCCGTGAAGTTTCTCGGTTTCGTCGCGGACGCCGAGCTGCCGGCGGTCTACAACGCGGCCGATTTGTACGTGGGCGCGTCGCGCCGCTACGACCTCCTCGCTGAGGGCTTCGGCATCGCGTTGGTGGAGGCGTCGGCCTGCGGGCTGGCCGTGGTGGCGGGAGACTCGGGCGGCGTCGCGGACGCGGTGCGAGACGGGGAGACGGGAATCCTGGTCGATCCGAACGATCCCGCGGCAGTCGCGGTGGGGATCACACGATTGCTCTCGGACGCTGACGTGCGCCGGCGCATGGGCGCCGCGGGCCGGCGGGCAGTCGAGACCTATTACAACTGGGACCGCGTGGCGCGGGACCTCATCCAGATTGACGCCGAGTTGCGGCGGGAGTCGCCGCCGGCCGCGCGCTGATGGCGTAGGTGGGGCAGTGCCGGATGAACTCCCCGTCGACCGGCGACCACTCCTGCTCCGGCCGCGTGACGACCGCCTTCCCCTGCGCGTCCAGCACGAACATCCCGGGGGGCGCCTGGACGAGGCAGGCGCCGCAGCCGATGCACCGCTCCCGCTGCACGCGCACGATGACGCCGCGCTTCGGGTACACGCCCGCATCTCCTGGCTGCGGCCACTCGTCGGGATGGTCGAGCGCCGCCGCGGTGGCGCGGTAGCCTTCCTCGACCACCTCGCGCAGGTGATCAAACGAGAACGGCGAGATGTGCTCGACGCGCGGATGCACGTAATAGATGGGCGGCGTGCCCCAGGAGCGCAGCCGCAGCTCGAGCAGCGACTGCATGGCGATCTCGGTCGCGCGCGCGAACACCGAGGCGAACCCCTCGTCCTGCACGTCCGCCCGGAACGCGTTGGACGCCGACACGTCGACTGCGAGCACGACATCGGCGCCGAGCACGAGCGCGGTCCCCACAGGGAGGTTGTCGACCGTCGCGCCGTCGACGTAGAAGCGGCCGCGGATCTCCCGCGGCGGCAGGAAGCCGGGCAGCGCGCACGAGGCGAACACGGCCTCCCGCACGGGGATCTCGTCCAGCCCCTCGAGCCCCCAGAACACCTGCATTCCCGAGTTGACGTCCACGGTGTTGACCACCAGCGGATGGTCCAGCTCGTGGAACGTGATATCGCCGACGAGGCGCTCGAGCAGCGTGTCGAGTGGCTCGCGCCGGAACAGGGCGGGGGAGCGCATCCGCTTGAACGCCATGTCGGCGTGGGCGACGGCGAAGATGTCCTTGCGGCGCAGGTTGACCGCGATTTCGCGCAGCTCGGCGACGCTGTGGCCTGCCGACCACGCCGCGCCCACGAGCGCGCCCACGCTCGAGCCGACGATGTGCGTCGGCAGGAGGCCGCGCTCGGTGAGGGCCTGGAGCACGCCGATGTGCGCGAGGCCTTTCATGCCGCCGCCGCCGAGAACCAGACTGAAGCGTGTGTCGCTTTTCAAGGGATCGCCGCTTGCCCGGAAGGTGAGCGTCCGAGTAACGTAGTCGTGGCCCCTATGCCCGCGCTACTCATTCACCAGCGCATCGTCCGGAGTCGCTGGGCGATGGCCGGCCTCGCCGTGGTGACGGCGCTCACCCTCGTCGCGCTCGCGGCGCCGTGGCTCGCACCCGGTGATCCCTATCGTGGCGCGTTGTCGCACGGCCTCCGGCCGCCGTCGGGCGCGTTTCTGCTCGGAACCGACGCCCAGGGGCGGGACGTGCTGAGCCGCGTGCTGTTCGGCGCTCGGCTCTCGCTCGCCGTCGGGCTCGGCAGTCAGGCGATCGCGCTCGCGGTCGGAGTGGCGCTCGGGCTCGTCGCCGGCTTTTACGGGCGCTGGGCCGACGCCCTGCTGATGCGCATCGCCGACGTCACACTTGCCTTCCCGTCGCTCCTCTTGCTCATCGCCATCGCCGCCGCGGTGAAGCCGTCGCTGCCGGTCGTGTGCCTCGTGATCGGGGTCGTTGGCTGGGCCGGCATGGCGCGGCTGGTGCGGGGGCAGGTGCTGGTGGTGCGCGCGCTCGATTACGTGCAGGCGGCGCGGGCGCTGGGTGCTTCGGACGCGCGCCTGGTGTCCCGCCACATCCTTCCGAACGTGCTCGCGCCGGTGATCATCGCGGCCACGCTCGGCGTCGGCGGGGCCATCATGGCGGAGGCGGCGCTGTCGTTCGTGGGTCTCGGCGCGCAGCCGCCCACGCCGTCGTGGGGCGCGATGGTCGCGGAGGGGCGCGACCTGCTGCGCGTGGCCCCGTGGGTGTCGCTCTTCCCCGGCCTCGCGATCGGCGTCGCGGTGCTGGGGTTGAACCTACTGGGCGACGGCTTGCGCGACGCGCTCGACGTGCGGGCATGACCGACATCGCGTACCACCCCACCCGCCTCCGGGCGCTGCGCGACACCTTCCGGGCGCTCCGCGCCACCGAGTTCCCCTGGACCGCCGATACCGTCTACCTGAACAACGCCTCCATCGGCCCCATCCCCGAGCGCACCCGCCGCGCCCTCGACGAGTTCACCGCCAAGCGCACCGCGCCGCACCTCCTCCCCGACCGGGAGCTCCAGGCCGGCCTCCAGGCCGCGCGCGAGGCGATCGCGCAGCTCGTCAACGCGGAGCCGTGCGAGATCGCCCTCGCCACCAACACCAGCCACGGGCTGAACCTGGCGGCCCGCGCGCTGCCGCTCAAGGCGGGCGACGTCGTGCTCGTGTCGGATCGCGAGTTCCCCGCGAACGTGTATCCCTGGCTGCGGCTCAAGAAGCAAGGGATCGACGTCGAGCTCGCCCCTTGTGCACCGGAAGGCTGGCCAGACGAGGACTACCTGGTCGAGCGGCTGCACGATCCGCGCGTGCGCGTGCTCGCGGTGTCGTTTGTGCAGTTCTCTAATGGCTACCGCGCCGATCTCGACCGCCTCGGCGCCGCGTGCCGCGCCAACGGCACCTTCCTCGTGGTGGACGGCATCCAGGGCGTGGCGAACTCCCCGCTCGACGTGCGCGAAACCGCGGTCGACATCCTGGCGTGCGGCGGCCAGAAGTGGCTGCTCTCGCCCTGGGGGTCGGGGTTCGTGTACGTGCGCAAGGAGCTCGTCCCGGCGCTCGAGCCCGCGGTGACGGGATGGATGGCGTTCGAGGGGACGGACGACTTCTCGAAGCTCACCGACTACAACGCCACCTTCCGCGCCGACGCCCGCCGCTTCGAGATGGTGACGCTGCCCTTCCAGGACTTCTACGGGATGACCGAATCGGTCCACATGCTGGCCGAGATCGGCGTCGCCGACATCGCGCAGCATACGCGGGCGCTGCACGAGCCCGTGTTCAAGTGGGCGGAGCAGAGCGGCGTGCGCATCGTCTCGCCGCGTGACGACGCGCATCGCTCCGCCATCATCTGTCTCGCGCCCCGGCACCCCGCCGAGGCGTACCACGCCGTCAAACGGGCGCACGTCGTGTGCTCGCTGCGGGAGGGCGCCATCCGGCTGTCACCGCACTGCTTCAACACGGTGGAGGAGATGGAGCGGGTGCTGGATGTGCTGGATCAGCTGGATGGGTAGCGCGACCCCGGGCCACCGGCCCGGGGTCAGCCGAGCAAAGCGGTTTCCGGGCGGCTAACCCCGGGGCGATGCCCCGGGGACTGCGTGACCCACGGTGGCGTCCCGGTGTCCATCCGCCCACCACCCCCATACCACGAACAGCCACCCGAAGATGATGCCGCCGACGGCGAGCGCGACCCGTGTCGGCGGAGGTGGACTGAACAGCGAGCCGACGTACGACAGGACGAGCACAGCGATGAGCGCCCAGAATGCGTAGCGCCCGACCTGGTCGCGGGGGCGTGTGGCCGTGGCGTAGAGCCAGGTCCCCGCGGCGAACGTCACTCCCTCGACGCCGACGGTGCCAGCGACGGAGTTCCAGAGACCGAGCCCCAGCGGCGTGCCGCCCGGGTACAGCGGCATGTCGGGGCGATGGGTGACGAAGTCGAGTACCCAGTGGCTTACGACGAGGAGCGCCAGGACGCGCCACCCGCGCCCGTCCCCGGTGCGCGCGCGGTACGCGAGCCCGAACAGGGCGCCCCATCCGATGAGCGTGACGAGGCTGTGCGAGATCGGGATCGAATCGAGCCACAGCGTCAGGAATGGGTTCGGCCCCGGAATGAAATGCGCCTGCTCCCACCCCAAGAGCAAAAACACCGGCCAGAGCAGATCCGCGAGCGACGTCGCGGCGAACAGCACGCCCAGCGAGGCTCGTGGCGCGGCGCGCTTAGCCGCGAGCGCGAGAGCGTAGTGGCCGATGAACATGGTGTCTCCTAGATGCCGAGCCGCAGCAGCCCGTACTCCTTCTTGCCTTTGCGGAGCAGCAGATTCCTCCCCGCGAGCCAGTCGGCGCTTGCGATGCTCCGGGCGGGGTCCTTCACGCGCTGCTGGTTAACGTAGATCCCACCCTGCTCGATGGAGCGACGCGCCTCGCTCTTCGACTTGGCGAGCCCTGCCTGCACCACGGCGTCGACGAGCGACACGCCGTCCCGCGCCGGGACCGTCGCGGTGGGGAGTTCCTGCGCCAGGACGTCGAAGGTCGCGTCGTCGGCGGCGTGCGGGTCGAAGCCGCCGAACAAGACCTCGGATGCGCGGATGACCTTCGCGGTCGCGTCCAGGCCGTGGACCCGCTCCGTGACGTCGCGAGCCAGGGCGCGCTGCGCCGCGCGCGCGGCGGGGGTCGTCTTGAGCTGGACGAGCAGGGCGTCGATCTCCGCGCGTGGGAGGAAGGTGAAGAGCTTGAGGTAGCGCTCCGTGTCTCGGTCGTCCGTGTTGAGCCAGAACTGGTAGAACTTATAGACCGACGTGAGGGCGGGATCGAGCCAGACCGCGCCGCCCTCCGTCTTCCCGAACTTCGCTCCCGTCGCGGTGGTGAAGAGCGGCGCGACGAGCCCGTGCGCCTCGGCCCCCTCCACCCGGCGGATCAAGTCGATCCCGGCCGTGATGTTCCCCCACTGGTCGCTCCCGCCCACCTGGATGGTGCAGTGCTCCTTGCGGAACAGGTGCAGAAAGTCGTACGCCTGCAGCAACATGTAGCTGAATTCGGTGTAAGAGATGCCCGTGTCGAGCCGCGCTTGCACCGACTCCTTCTGCATCATGATGTTGACGGTGAAGTGCTTGCCCACGTCGCGGAGGAAATCCACCAGGCGCTGCTCGACGAGCCAGTCGGCGTTGTTGAGGACGAGGGCGCGCGTCTCCCGCGCGTCGAAGTCGAGCAGCCGCGCCACCTGGTCCCGCTGGCGGTGCACGTTGTCTCGGATCTGCTCTTTGGAGAGGAGGGGGCGCTCGCTCGGTTTACCGCTCGGATCGCCGATCAGGCCGGTGCCGCCGCCCATGAGGACGATCGGTTTGTGGCCGCGCAGCTGGAAGTGTCGCAGCAGCGTGAGCGGCATCAAGTTCCCGACCTGGAAGCTGGGCGCGGTCGGATCGAAGCCGCAGTACACCGTGCGCCGCCCCTCGGCGAGATGGCGTTGGAACTGCTGCGTAGCGTGGTGGACGAACCCGCGCCACTCGAGCTCGGCAACGAGGTCCGGCATGGCGCGGAATCGTAAGAGAAGCCCCAACCGCTGGCAAGCGCTGGTGACCCTTACTAGGTTGTAACGCGATGGCCTCGATCCCCGCGCCCGTTTCCCTGCCGAGCCCCGTCACCTGGTGGCAGCATCCCAAGACCCGCGCCCGTCTGATCGCGGCGGCGGTCCTGGCGGCGATGTACGTCGCGGGGCTCGCCTACGGCTCCTGGACCCGGGTCTGCGCCGGCGAGCACTGCCCCAGCATCTCGCGCCTGATCGGTTCCGGCGACAACGTGCAGATGCAGACGTCGAAGGTCTTCGCCGCCGACGGCCGCTTGATCAGTGAGCTCGGCCTGGAGCGCCGCACGGTGCTGCCCCTCTCCGAGTTTCCCATCGCGGTGCGGCAAGCGTTCCTCGCCACCGAGGACAAACGGTTCTACTCCCATCACGGTATCGACTACCTCAGGGTCCTCGGTGCCCTCAAGGCGAATTTGCTATCGTTCGGCTATTCGCAGGGCTTCTCGACGATCAGCATGCAGCTCGCCCGCAACATCTTCCCGGACGAGATCAGCCGCCAGAAGCAGCTCACGCGCAAGCTGAAGGAAGCGCGTGTCGCAGTCGAGATCGAGCGCAACTTCCCCAAGGACACGATCCTCCAGCTGTACCTGAACCAGATCAACCTCGGCGCCGGCGCCCATGGCGTGGAGGCCGCAGCCCAGATCTACTTCGGCAAGCACGCCTCGCAACTGAACGTCGCGGAAGCGGCCACGCTGGCGGCGCTTCCCAAGTCGCCCGCGATCTACAACCCGCGCACCCACCCCGAGCGCGCCGTCTGGCGGCGCAACGCGGTGCTGCGTTTGATGCGAGACCAGGGATACCTGACGGACGAGGAATTCGAGCTGTGGCAGGCGTACCCGCTCGTGCTCACCACGCATCGCACCAACTACGGCGATGTGGCGCCGTACTTCGTCGAATGGCTGCGCGTGCAGCTCGACGCCCGCTTCGGGCGCGACCTGTACGAGGGCGGCCTGCGGATCTATACGACGCTCGACCTCGACATGCAGGAGGCGGCCGAGCGCGCGCTGCAGGCGCAGCTCGACGCAATCGAGGCGGGGGTGTACTCGAACGGAAAGTTCCCGGGGCGCACGACCTATCGCGAGTACATCGAGTCGTCCAAGGCGACGGGCGAGGACCACGGGTTGTTCACGCCTTACCTGCAGGGCGCACTGGTCGCCCTCGAGGCGAACACCGGCTACATCCGCGCGATGATCGGCGGGCGCGATTTCGACGACTCCAAGTACAACCGCGCGACGCAGGCGATCCGCCAGCCCGGCTCGACGTTCAAGCCGTTCGTGTACTCGGCCGCGGTCCGCGCCGGTCACCCTGTCACCGAGATGGTGGACGACTCCCCGCTCAACCCGCCCGTTATCCAACTCGACTCGACGCCGTGGCAGCCCAAGGATGACGACGACACGACGCTCGGCCTGATCCCGATGCGCGAAGGGCTGTACCTGTCCCGCAACCTCGCGACGATCAAGCTGGGGATGGCGCTGGGTGAGCAGACGGTGATCGGGGAAGCGCGCCGCTACGGGATCACGACCCCGCTCCCGGCCTATCCCTCGATCCACATCGGCGCCAGGGGTGTAAAGCCGATGGAGATGATCGCGGCCTATACGGCCTTCGCCACGCTCGGCACGCGCGCCGAGCCGATCGGCATCCTCCGCGTCGAGGACCGCCAGGGGAACATCCTCTGGAAATCCGACCTGCGGCGCGAGGAGGTGATGGACCCCGAGCACACCTGGCTGATGGTCGACATGATGAAAGACGTGATCCGCCGCGGCACCGCGTTCAGCGCCGTGTGGAAGGCGGGGTTCACGGTCCCGGCGGCCGGCAAGACCGGCACCACAGACGACTACACCGACGCCTGGTTCATCGGCTATACGCCGGAGCTCGTGGCGGGCATCTGGGTTGGCTATGACATTCAGCAGCGCATCCTCGAGCACAACGCCGGTGGCGGCAGGATCGTGGCGCCGGCCTGGACGGCGTTCATGCGCGACGTGTACGACCGGCGGCCGCCGCCGCCCGACTGGGAGCGGCCCGATTCCCTGATCACGCGTGAGGTGGACTGGTCGAACGGCTACCTGGCCACACCGTTCTGCCCGCAGGACGTGCGCCACTGGGACTGGTTCTATCCGGGCACCGAGCCCACGCAGTCGTGCCCTGTGCACACGCCGTTCGGCATCGGGGTGTCGCCATAACGGATAGGGATCAGGGGTCGGGGGTCAGGGGCCAGGCGTCCGGAGCGGCGCGCCGGCTCCCTGACCCCCGACCCCCGATGTTGCGCATCCGTGCACGCTCTGTGCACCCCGTTACGGCGCCGCCGATCATGGACGGCGCCGTTCTCGTTGACGACGCCGGGCGGATCGCGGCCCTCGGGCCCGACAGCGCCGTTCCCGCACCCGCCCACGCCGAGCGGCTGGCGTTCCCGGAAGGGGCGCTCGTGCCGGGGCTCGTCAACTGCCACACCCACCTAGAACTGACACACCTCGCCGGCAAGAACCCCGCGCGTGAGTTCCCCCAGTGGATCCGAACGATCCGCGCGCTCAAGGAGGCCATGACGCCGGACGAGTTCTCGCGTTCGGCGGAGCAGGGAGTGCACGACTGCTGGGCGCGTGGCATCACCTGTGTCGCGGACACGGGCTCGAGCGGCGCTCCCCTTGGGGCACTCGCGCGCCTTGGAGGGCGGGGCATCTATTACCAGGAAGTCTTCGAGCCGGACCCGACGCAGTGCGGCGCCAGCCTGACCGAGCTCGCGGCCGCCGTGCGACGGCTGCGCCCGATCGCCACCGGCCGCGCCCGGCTGGGTGTGTCCCCGCACGCACCGTATACCGTGAGCGAGCCGCTGTATCGAGCGACCGCCGAGCTGGCGCGCCGGGAACGGCTCCCGGTCGCCGTGCACCTCGCCGAGTCGCGCGAGGAAACGGCGCTCGTCCGCGACGGCGCGGGTCCGTTCGCCGATGCGTTGCGCGCGCGCGGGATAACGGTGACCGCACGCGGCTGCTCGCCCGTCGAGTACCTCTTGCGGCTTGTCGTCTTGGAACGTGCAACGGGGTGGCTGTGCATCCACTGTGTCCAGGTGGACGAGCGGGACATCGCCATTCTCCAGCAGGCGGGGGTGGGGCTGGCCCACTGTCCGCGCTCTAACCGCGCCCACGGCCACGGTACGGCGCCGCTGGCGCTGTTCCGGCGCGCCGGGCTCACGGTCGGCTTCGGGACCGATTCGGTGGTAAGCACCGGAGACGTCGATCTCTGGTCGGAAGCGGCCGCCGCGGGCTTGGACGGAGCGGAGGCGCTGCGGATGCTCACGCTCGACGGCGCCCGGGCCCTAGGACTGGAGAACACGATCGGATCGTTAGAAGTTGGCAAAGAAGCTGATCTTGCGGTGTTTCCCTCGACCGCCCTCGACCGCCCTCGACCGCCCTCGACCGCCCTTCTCACCGTCGTCGCCGGACGGGTAGTCCACCGCTAGATTCAGGCCCCATGAAAACGCAGCGGCACGCCGCGATTCTCAAGATCGTCCGCTCCGGACGGGTCGCGAGCCAAGAACAGCTGCGCGAGCTGCTCAAAGGGGAGGGCTTCGCCGTCACCCAGGCGACGCTGTCGCGGGATATCCGTGATCTTGGCCTCGCCAAGGTCGCCGCCCCCGACGGGGGCTCCCATTACGCGCCGCCGCTCGAGAGCGGCTCCGGCATCCGCCCTCACCTGGAGCAGCTCCTCCCCGCGATGCTCGTCTCCATGGATGGAGTGGGGCCGCTGCTCGTCGTCAAGACGCCGGCTGGCGGCGCGCAGGCGCTGGGTCTCGCGATCGACGGGGCGGGCTGGGAGGAGATCATCGGGACGATCGCGGGGGACGACGCGATCCTGGTCATCACCCGCGGCGAGCGCGCCCGGCGTGCGGTCCAGACCCGCCTCAAGGAGCTTGCCGGCCTCCCCGACTGACCGTAGCGTTGAGCCTCGATTCCCCCCCCAACGAAGCCCGCTGTACCGATAGAGAGGAGGAGGACGTGAACCACCTGACGGCCATCACCCTGCTGGGGGCCTGCCTTGCGGGGGCGTTGTCGGCCGTGCCGCAGGCTGCCGTCGCTCAACAGGCCTCGACGAACGGGCCCGCCACGCTCAACGCGCTCACCACCGCCGAACGCGCCGCCGGCTGGCGCCTGCTGTTCGACGGTAAGACCACGGCAGGGTGGCGAGGGTGGAAGATGGATTCGATGCCATCGGGGTGGCAGGTGGTGGACGGCACGCTCAAGCGCGTCAAGCCGGCAGCCGACATCATCACGACCGATAAGTTCCGCAACTTCGAGCTGTCGCTCGAATGGAACATCGCAAAGAACGGCAACAGCGGGATCTTCTACCGCGCGAGCGAGGACGACGACGCGATCTACTGGAGCGCTCCCGAGATGCAGGTGCTGGACGACGCCGGGCATCCGGACGGCCAGTCGCGCCTGACGGCTGCCGGCGCCGACTACGGCCTGTATCCGTCGCCCGCCGGGGTGGTGAAGCCCGCGGGCCAGTGGAACCAGGTGCGCATCGTGGTGAACGGCAAGCACGTCGAGCACTGGCTCAACGGCGTGAAGGTCGTCGAGTATGAGCTGGGCAGCCCGGATTGGGAAGCCAAGGTGAAGGCGAGCAAGTTCGCCTCGCACGCGCACTACGGGCGCAACGCCGAGGGGTACATCGGCTTGCAAGAGCACGAGTACCCGGTGGCGTTCCGCAACATCAAGATCCGGGTGCTGCCGTGAGTGTCCGCGCCCGGCTGTCGGCGATGATGTTCCTGCAGTTCTTCATCTGGGGCGCGTGGTACACGACGATCGCCGTGTACATGACCCATCATGGAATGGAGACGCTGACGCACTGGCCCTATACGGTGAACCCGATCGCGGCCATCGTCGCGCCGTTCTTCCTGGGGCTCGTCGCGGATCGGTACTTCGCGACGGAGCGGGTGCTGGGGATGCTCCACTTGCTGGGCGGCCTGGTGATGTTCGCCGTGCCTCGCGCGGTGGGCGCCCCAGTCGTGTTCATTCTGCTCCTGCTGCTCTACAACATGTGCTACATGCCCACGCTCGGACTCGCGAACAGCTTGGCGTTTCATCACATCCAGTCACAAGAGACGCAGTTCCCCTTGATCCGGGTGTTCGGCACGATCGGCTGGATTATCGCCGGGTGGTTCATCAGCCTCGTGCTCGGTCCGCTGACGGGCCTCATCCCCGAACAGACGGCGATGCCCATCTACAGCACCGCCACAGCCAGCGTGCTGCTCGGCGTGTACAGTTTCACGCTGCCCCATACGCCGCCCCCCGGGGCTGGGCAACGGGTCTCGCTGCGCAGCATCGCCGGCCTGGATGCGCTGGGGCAGCTGGGCGACCGTGCCTTCTACGTCTTCATCGCCGCCTCGCTGCTGTTGTGCATCCCGCTCGCGGCGTACTACAACTTCACCCAGATCTTTCTGGGCAATGCGGGCGTCACCAAGATCGCGGCGACGCAGACGCTCGGTCAGATGTCCGAGACCGGCTTCATGCTGCTTATGCCGCTGATGTTCGCACGGCTGGGCGTTAAGCGCATGCTCATGGTGGGCATGGCCGCCTGGGTGCTGCGCTATGCCCTGTTCGCGATCGCGGCGCCCGGCGCGATCTTCTGGCTCATCGCCATTGGCATCCTGCTCCACGGCGTCTGCTACGACTTCTTCTTCGTCACCGGGCAGATCTATGTGGACAAGAAGTCCACACCCGCGGTTCGCGGCCAGGCGCAGGGGTTCCTCGTGCTGGTCACCTACGGCATCGGGATGCTCATCGGCGCACAGGTGGCCGGCAACGTGTACAACCGGTTGCTCGGCGGCGCCGCCAGCCTGACCCTCGAGCGGTGGCCCAGCTTCTGGGTGCTGCCGGCCGGGTTCGCCGCCGTGGTCCTGCTGTTATTCGCAGCGCTGTTTCGCCCTGGGGGCGCGCGCGCGCCCGCGCCCGTGCCGGCCGACTGAGGAGGGTTGCATTATGTCACGCAAACGCATCTCGAGACGGAAATTCGTCGGCGCCATGGGCGCCGGCGTGGCGTTCACCATCGTGCCCCGGCACGTGCTGGGCCGTGGCTACCGCGCGCCGAGCGACAAGCTCAACGTCGCCTGCATCGGCGTGGGGGGCATGGGCCGCAACGACGTGCGGGGCATGGAAGGGGAGAACATCTACGCGCTGTGCGACGTGGATTGGAAGAGCGCCGAAGACGCGTTCCAGACCTACACCAAGGCGAAGCGGTACAGGGATTACCGCGAGCTGTTCGACAAGGAGTCGAAGAACATCGACGCGGTGACGGTGTCGACGCCCGACCACTCGCACGCCGCCGCCGGGATGCTCGCCATGAAGGCAGGGAAGCACACCTACATCCAAAAGCCGCTCGCCCGGACCATGGGCGAGGTGCGCGCCTTGGCCGACTACGCGCGCAGTCACCCCAAGATCATGACCCAGATGGGGAACCAGGGCCACGCGCGCGACGGCACGCGCCAGATCCGCGAGTGGGTCGAGGCGGGCGCCATCGGGACGGTGCGCGAGGTGCACTTCTGGACCAATCGGCCGATCTGGCCGCAGGCGATCGACCGGCCGCTCGAGGAGTACTACGCTCCCGCCACGCTCGACTGGAACCTGTGGCTCGGGCCCGCACCGGAGCGGCCGTATCACCCGGCGTACGCTCCGTTCAAGTGGCGCGGCTTCTGGGACTTCGGCACGGGCGCCCTGGGCGACATGGCGTGCCACATCATGGACGCCGCCTACTGGACCCTCGATCTCGGCTACCCCACGCGCGTCGAAGCCGAGTCCACGCCGCTCTTCAAGGAGACCGCGCCGGCCGGCTCGCGCATCAGCTACAGCTTCGCGGCGAAGGGCAAGCGCCCCGAGGTGGCGGTCGTGTGGCGCGACGGCAGTCTCTATCCGTCGCGACCGGTGGAAGTGGCCGACGACCTGGCGTGGCCGTTCGACAAGGGCGGTGGGCAGCTGTGGATCGGGAGCGACGGCAAGCTCACCGCGGGGACGTATGGAGACGACCCCAAGCTGCTCACGCCCGCGAAGCAGGGCGTCGCGAGCGGAGATCCCCCGGCGCAGCAGCCGAAGTACCCGCACTCACCCGGCGTCTACGCCGAGTGGATCGCGGCGTGCAAGGGCGGGTCGCCCGCGGGCTCGACGTTCGACGGACACGCGGGAGGGCTGACGTCGATGGTGCTGCTCGGGTGTCTCGCGGTGCGGCTGGGCCGGGCGCTCGAGGTCAACCCCGAGAACGGCCAGGTGACGAACGTGAGTATCCCGGACGAGTACGTCCATCCGCACTATCGGTCGGGGTGGAGTTTGTAGCGGACGTTGACCCTCGGCCTGTTATTCGTCGTCGTGGACCTGGGTGAGGCGCTGGCGCACAGCCCGCTCCTCGCCCTGGTCACGCTGTTCGGCGCAGGCCTCGTTACGAGCCTCACGCCGTGCATCTACCCGATGATCCCCATCACGGCCGGTATCCTCGCGGGCACGGGCGCCGGGCACACCTCACGCGCTCGAGTGGCGCGACTGACGTTCGCCTACGTAGCCGGGCTGGCCCTGTTCTACGCCATCCTCGGCCTCATCGCCGGTCTCACGGGGTCTCTGTTCGGCACCGTGAGCGCAAGCCCGTGGGCACGCTTGGCGATCGGGAACCTGCTGCTCCTGTTCGGCCTTGCCATGCTGGACGTGTTTCCGGTGTCCGCGCCGCAACGGCTGCTGCAGTGGGCCGGCCGCCTCACGGGAGGATCGTACGCGGGTGTGCTCCTGCTTGGCGCGACCTCCGGGATCGTCGCGGCGCCGTGCGGCGCGCCGGCGTTCGCGGCGGTGCTCACCTGGGTGGCGACGACGCGGAGTGCGGCACTGGGCTTCATCTATCTCTTCGTGTTCTCGCTCGGGATGACGGCACTGCTCGTCGTGGTGGGGGTGTTTTCGGGCTCCCTGGCGGCGCTCCCCCGGGCCGGCGCCTGGACGCTATGGATCAAGAAGGTCGCGGGCGTGGCGCTGCTCGCGATGGCGGAGTACTACTTCATTCAGATGGGCACGGTCCTGTGACGACACGATTGTTGGCTCTGGCGACTGCCTGCGTCCTCGCCCTTCCGGTGGCGCTGGCCGGACAGGACGTCGGCCTGCCACTCGGTACCGCGGCTCCGGCCGTGACGCTCGCCGATCTCGACGGGAAGACCGTGGACCTGGGGCAGTACGTGGGGAAACAGCCCGTGCTGCTCGAGTTCTGGGCCACCTGGTGCCCGCTGTGCAAGGCGCTCGAGCCGTCGCTCAAGGCGGCGCATGCCAAGTACGGCACCAAGGTGAAGTTCGTCGCCGTCGGCGTCGGCGTGAACGAGACTCCGGCGTCGATCAAGCGCCACCTCGCGAATCACCCGTTGCCGTTCCCGGTGCTGTACGACGCGAACGGGGCGGCGGTGCGAGCGTATCAGGCGCCGACCACGTCCTACATCGTGGTCGTGGATCGCGCCGGTAAGGTCGTGTACACCGGCGCGGGCGCCGAGCAGGACATCACCACCGTGCTGCAGCGGCTGCTCGGGGACTGACTATTCCGCCGGCTTGGGCGCCACCCGGTCGATCGCCGCGCCCAACTCCTTGTACGCCGTCGGGTCGATCTCCCGGAACGGCGTCGCACGGTATGCGATCTTTCCGTCGGGCCCGACCACGAACAGAGTGCGGTTGTCGAGGCCGTACTTCGGATTGGTGGCGCCGTACGTCTTGCCGATCACGCCCCCGGTGTCGCTCGCGAACACATACTGGAACTCGTCGTCCCGGGCCCACGCGGCGAGCGTGTCGGCGGGATCGACGCTGATGGCGATGAGCACCACGTTGCGGCCGTCGTGAAACAGCTGTGCGTACTGATCACGGTACGCATGCATTTGAATCGTTCAGCCCTTGGTTCGCGCCTTATAGAAGAAGGCGAGGACGACCGTTTTCCCCTTGAAATCGCTCAGGTGGATCGGGCTGCGGAGCACGCCGTACCGCGTCGCGCCCGGGAGCGCGAAGTCGGGCGCGGCCGCGCCGACCTGGAGCGGCTCCGGCGCCTTGGGGGCTTCCTGTGCGCGCGCCACGGGAGCGGCGACCGCTAGCAGCGACGGCACGGCGAGCGCGAATGTGAGACGTCTCATCTGGTGTCCTCCTCTTGCCCGGTTCCCATCAAGGTATGCGCGGCGGCTGGTCATCGTCAGGGGTGCGTGCTCCCGGACGTGGCGCGCCGCGCGCGCCGGGCGAGCAGCAGCATCCACAGCCCGAACGCCACCAGCACGATGCCCCAGATCAAGTTGATGGGAACTCCGCTCGGCTCCGTGCCCGGCTGGCCGAACGTGGCGGCGCCGTAGCCGGTAAGCAACAGGCCCAGCACGCCGAACAGCGCTCCCAGCGGCATCCGCAGGTCGATTCCCACGCCGTCCCCCTCCGCCCTAGAAGAAGATCAGGTTCAACGCGACCGTCAGGGTCAACACGATCAGGGCCAGCGGGCCGGGGCGCTCGTACCACCGCTTCACGTCGTCGGTGGGCTTGGGCGTCAGCCCGTATACCAGGCCGTGCAGCTGCTCCGCCGGCCGGGGTCGCGTCAGCAGGCTGACGACAATGGTCACGACGAAGCACGTGACCCACGCCGCGATCGCCGTCCAGAACGTCTGTGCCAGCTCGCTCGGATACGTCGTGACGACCCCGAGGTAGCCTCCCTTTACGCCCACGTGCGCACCGGCAGGGAGCGAAAGGCCGTGATGCGCCGCCGCGGCGAGTATCCCGGAGACGAGTCCCGCGAACGCTCCATGTCCGGTGGCACGCGGCCAGAACATCCCCAGCGCGAACGTCGCGAACAGCGGCGCGTTCACGAACGCGAACACGAGCTGGAGAAAGTCCATGATGTTGTTGAACGAAGCCGCGACGTACGCCGCCGCAATGGAGACGGCGACGCCGAACACCGTGGCGAACCGGCCCATCGCGAGGTAATGCGAGTCCGGCGCGCCGGGCCGGACGTAGCTCTGGTACAGATCGTACGTCCACACCGTGTTGAAGGCCGTCACGTTGCCCGCCATCCCCGACATGAACGACGCGAGCAGCGCCGTGAGGCCCAGCCCGAGCAGTCCCGCCGGGAAGAAATGCACCAGCATCATCGGTGTGGCGAGGTCGTAGTCCAGCACCACGCGGCCGCGCGCGTCGAGCAGCGGCTGGCCGGTGCGGGTGTCGAGCTTCGGGGGCACGATCCCCGGTCGCGGCTCGGAAGCGGCCGGGTCCGACGGAGCGGGGGTCGTCACGCCAGGAGCGGTCGCGACGGCGGGCGCGACCTGCGCCGCCGGCGCGACCTTCGTCTGCCGTACGGTGCTGGTCGAGCTCACCGCCATCGCGAGCATGCCGGGGATGATGACCAGGAAGGGGAACATCATTTTGGGCAGCGCGGCGATGAGCGGCGTGCGCCGGGCCGCGGTCATGGAGTTGGCCGCCATGGCGCGCTGCACGACCAGGAAATCCGTGCACCAATACCCGAACGACAGCACGAACCCCAGGCCCATGACGAGGCCGAACCACTCGACCCCCACGGGGTTCGCCGACGCGTGCCCCATGAACGCCCAGCTGCGGGTGTAGGCGCCTGGCGCATAGCCGTTGCCGGTCGCGACGCCGGCGAGCCGCGCGCTCAACCCCGCCCACCCGCCCACGTCCCGCAGCCCCAGAAACACCAGCGGCGCGAAGCCGAACACGATGAGGAAGAACTGCAGCACCTCGTTGTAGATGGCGCTCGTGAGGCCGCCCAGGAAGATGTACCCGAGCACGATCCCGCCCGCGACGAGAATGCTGGCGTCGAAGCTCCATCCCAGCAGCAGATTGAGCAGCTTCCCCATCGCGTACAGGGAGATGCCGGAGGAGAACACCGTCATCACGGCGAACGAGACGGCGTTCAAGCCCCGAGTCTTCTCGTCGAACCGCAGCTTCAGATACTCGGGCACGGACCGGGCGCGCGAGCCGTAATAGAACGGCATCATGAAGAGTCCGACGAACACCATCGCAGGGATCGCGCCAACCCAGTAGAAGTGACTCGTCGCGATCCCGTACTTGGCGCCCGAGGCGCCCATGCCGATCACTTCCTGCGCGCCCAGGTTGGCCGAGATGAACGCGAGGCCGGTCACCCACGCCGGGATCGAGCGTCCCGAGAGGAAAAAGTCCTCACTGGTGTGCACGTAGCGCCTGAGCATCGCGCCGATGCCGAGCACGAACGCGAAATACAGCAGCATGATTGCGTAGTCGATCCAGTGCAGCGTCGTCATGCGAGTTGTCTCCCGGGTCCTGCGGGACTACTTCTCTCGGATCGGCGTGACCCGCAGCATGACCACACCGTGCGACGGCACCGTCGTGGCGTACTCGCGCTTGAGCCTACCGCGGTCGGCCCGCGCCCAGAGGTCCCGCACCGTGGCGGAATCGGCGCGCAGCCCGAGCCGGTCGAAGCGCGCGGTGACCTTGGCTGCCGTGTCCCCCCGGTTGAGCAGCGCCACGGCGCGCGCGCCGTCCTTGAGCGGCTTCGACCAGACCTGGAGCTCCGGTGGTCCCTCCCGCACCAGCATCCCCTGCACCCCGAGCGAATCCTGATCCACGGCGATCACCTCGGGGTTCGTCAGGATGTCCCGCGTGGCGGGGGACATGGACCGGACGTCATTACCGGCCATGAGCGGCGCGGCCATGATAGCCCACAGGCTGAAGTGCGCGCGGTACTCCTCGTCCGTCATGCCGCCGTTCCCCACCTCCAGCATGTCGGGGTCGTTCCACGCGCCGGGCCGGGCGATGCTGGCGTGCTGCGACGAGAGATCGAGCAGGGAGATCATGGACGACCACTTGTCCTGGATGTCGCCAGTGGTGCGCCACAGGTTACCGATCTGCGGCGCCCACTCCCACGGCTGGTTCGACCCCCATTCACAGATACTGAAGACGATCGGCCGGCCCGCCTTGGCGAGGGCGTCGCGGAACTTGGCGTATTGCGTCGGCGCGTCGAGCCCCTCGGCGTGACACCAGTCTTCCTTCACGTAGTCCACGCCCCAGGCGGCGAACGTTCGGGCATCCAGCTCCTCGTGGCCGTAGGTCCCCGGCCGACGCTGACACGTGTTGGTCCCCGCGTCGGTGTAGATCCCGAACCCGAGTCCCTTGGCGTGAACGTAGTCGGCCAGGGCCTTGATCCCGTGCGGGAAGCGGGCCGAGTCCGCCACCAGAGTGCCGCCCCCGTCGCGCGCCACCTCCCAGCAGTCGTCGATCACGACGTAGCGGTATCCGGCGTCGCGCATCCCGCTCGCCACGATCGCGTCCGCCGTTTCCTTGATCAGCTGCTCGCTCACATTGCAGCCGAAATGGTTCCAGCTGTTCCAGCCCATGGGCGGCGTGCGCGCCAGGCCGTTGTCGAGGGCGGCCCGGGAGGCGCGGCCCGGACCCGGCGTGAGGACCGGGGCGACGAGCAGCGCGGCGAGCAGTGGCGTGGCGAGACGGGAGTGCACGGAAACCCTTCTCCTGGTGTCGAGGGCCCTAGTTCTTGAGCGGCCGGTAGTTCACGTCCAGCACCGCGAGCCGCCCGAGATGGGTGGCGAGCCGTGCCAGGAAGTCCGGGTAGCTCTTTTGCTCCGGCGGCGTCCACAACACTTCGGCGAGGGCGCACGCCCGCGGGAACGCCATGTACTCGGCCCGCTTCGGGTCGGGGATGTATTCGGTCCACAGCTGCCCCTGCGCGCCCAGCACGTGACGCGCCTCCTCCGGCGTCAGCGCCGCCGGGACCGGCTCGTAGGCGTACACGGTGTCGAGCGGTAGGAACCCCCCGATCGCGAGCGGCTCGGTTGTGGTGTCGGCGGACTGGTAGTGGTCGAAATAGGTATGCGACCCGGGCGCCATCACGACGTCGTGGCCGGCGCGCGCGGCGGCGATGCCGCCGTCTATCCCGCGCCATGACATCACGACTGCGTTGGGCGCCAGGCCGCCCTCGAGGATCTCGTCCCAACCCACGAGCGAGCGACCGTGCGCCGTGAGGAACTCGTCCATGCGGCGCGTGAAGTAGCTCTGCAGCTCGTCCTCATTCTTGAGGCTGAGCTCGCGGATCCTGGCCTGCGCGAGCGGGCTCGCTTTCCACTGAGTCTTCGGGGCCTCGTCGCCCCCGACATGGATCCAGCGCCCGGGGAACAGCGCCATCACTTCGGTGAGGACGTTCTGCTCGAACCGGATCGTCGCGTCTCCGGGGTTGAGAATGTTCTCGTCCACTCCCCAGGCGGTCCATACGGGAAGCGTGTCGGGCTTGTTGCCCAGCTCGGGATACGCCGCGATCGCGGCCTGGGAATGACCGGGCATCTCGATCTCCGGTACGACCGTTACGAAGCGCGCCTGCGCATACCCCACGATCTCGGCGATATCCTCCTGGGTATAGAAGCCGCCGTGCGGCTGCCCGTCGAACCGCCACTTGGTCGAGTCGGGGTCGGGGCGCCCGATGATCGTCTGCCGCCGCCACGCGCCCAGCGCGGTGAGCCGTGGGTACTGGCGGATCTCGATACGCCACCCCTGGTCGTCGGTGAGGTGCAGGTGCAGCCGGTTGAGCTTATGGAGCGTCACGAGATCGACGAGCTTCTTCACGAACTCTTTGGGCATGAAGTGGCGCGCCACGTCCAGGTGCATGCCCCGCCAGCGGAACCGCGGGAAGTCCTCGATGGATACGGCGGGAATCGTCCAGACGCCCGCCGGCACCCTCGCCTGGCGAAAGATCGCCGCCGGAAGCAGCTGGCGCAGGGTCTGGATCGCGTAGAACGCGCCCGCCGCTTGGGGTGCGCGGATCGTGACGCGTCCCGGAGTGACGTCCAGGCGGTACCCCTCGGCGCCGAGGGCCGTCAGCGTGGCATCGAGACGGATCGAAATGGCGCGTGCACCGCTGGGAGCCGAAGGCCGCACCGCCAGCCGGAATCCGGTGGCGGGGAACAAGTAGTCGGCGAGCATCCCGCCGAGCGCCCGGCTGCCCTCGTCCGTGGTGATGATGGTTGAGCCGGTGAGGGTGAACGAGCCTGGCCGGGGAGTGATGTGCGCCGGGCGCGGGATCACGGCGACGGTCGAGTCCGCGGCCAGGACCAGGAGCAGAGTCGGGAGCGTGATCATGGGTTGGCACTCGCCTGGCGCGCGACGGCGAGTCCGACGGCGTCGAGCATGAACGCGTAGCGGAACGCGATCTCCCGCAGTCGATCGTACCGCCCGGACGAGCCGCCGTGGCCGCCGGCCAGGTTGACCTTGAAGTACAGCGGGTTCGCGTCGGTCTTGCGGGCGCGCAGCTTGGCAACCCATTTCGACGGCTCCCAGTACATCACTTGGGAATCGTTGAAGGACGTGGTGACGAGCATCCAGGGATACCCCTTGGCCTCCACGTTGTCGTACGGTGAGTATTTCCGCATGTAGGCGTACTGCTCGGCGATGTGGGGGTTGCCCCACTGGTCCCACTCCTGGGCCGTGAGGGGGAGCGACGCGTCGAGCATGGTGTTGATCACGTCGACGAACGGCACGTCGGCGACCACGGCGCGGAACAGGTCGGGTCGCATGTTCACCACCGCGCCCATGAGCAACCCACCCGCGCTCCCCCCGTTCGCCACCAGCCGGTCGCGGCTCGTGTACTTGAGGCGCACCAGCTCCTCGCCCACGTCGATGTAGTCCCGGAAGGTGTTCAGCTTGTGCATCATCTTGCCGTCGTCGTACCAGCGGCGTCCCATCTCCTGCCCGCCGCGGATGTGGGCGATCGCATAGATAAAGCCGCGATCTACGAGACTCAGGACGTTCGAGTTGAACGTCGGCTCGATCGTCGCCCCGTACGAGCCGTAGGCGTAGAGCAGCAGCGGGCGGGTGCCGTCGAGCGGCGTGCCGCGCCGCAGCAGCACCGACACGGGGACGCGCACGCCGTCGCGCGCTGGCGCCATGAGGCGGCGCACTTCGTACAGACGCGCGTCGTAGCCGCTCGGAATCTCTTGCCGCTTCTTCAGCACCCGCGCGCGGCTGCGCAGGTCGTAGTCGTACACCGAGCTCGGCGTCACCAGCGACGAGTAGGAGAAGCGGAACGTGCCGGTGTCGAACTCGGGGTTGTTCGCGGGAAACACGCCGTACGCGACCTCGGGGAACGTCACGTAGTGCGAGCGGTTGGTCCGGAGATCCGTCACGCGGAGCCGGCGCAGCCCGCCGGAGCGCTCGCTCACCACGACAAAGTCCTTGAAGGCGTCGAGGTTTTCCACGAACACCGAGTCGCGGTGCGGCAGCCAGTCGGTCCAATGCGCGGGCGCAGGGTCGGACTCGGGCGCCCGCACGATCCGGAAGTTGGGCGCGTGGTCGTTGGTATAGATGAGCAAGAAGCCGTTGGCGGGCTCCACGCTGTACTCGACGTTGGGCCGGCGCGCGGCGATCACGCGCGGCTCCGTGGTCGGGGCCGCGGTCGGGATCATGCGCCATTCGGAGGACGTAAACCCATCCGCCGGGATGAGCACGTACTTGCCGCTGCGCGAGCGGAACACCGCCACGTTCTCGAGGACGTTGTCCTCCTGGAACACCTTCACGTCCTGCGTCCGGGGCATGCCGATCACGTGCCGCCAGACGGCGTTCCCGCGCTTGGCGGAGTCGGCCGTCAGGTAGAAGAACGTGCGGTTGTCGTCCGCCCAGGCAGTCCCGTTCCAGACGCCCGGGATCGAATCGGTCAGCCGCCCCGAGCCCAGGTCCTTCACGTACAGCGTGTACTCACGGAACGCGGTGGTGTCCTCGAGATAGAGGAGCTGACTGCCGTCGGGACTGACGTCAAAGCCGCCTAACGCGTGGAACCGCTTACCCTGCGCCAACGCGTTCTGATCGAGAACGACGTCCTCAGATGCGTCGAGACTCCCCTTCTTGCGACAGTAGATCGGGTATGGCTTCCCTGCTTCGGTGCGGTTGTAATACCAGTAGCCGTGGTTGCGGTAAGGAACCGTGAGGTCCGTCTCCTTGATCCGGCCCAGCATCTCGCGGTACAGCTGCTCCTGTAGCGCCTCAGTGTGTTTCATGCCGGCGGCGGTGTAGGCGTTCTCCGCCTCGAGATACGCGAGCACCTCCGGGTTCTGCTTCTCACGGAGCCAGAAGTAGTCGTCCTCACGAACCTCGCCGTGCAGCGTATCCACTTTGGGAACGACGCGGGCGACCGGGGGCGACTGGGCCCCCGCGAAACGGGCGAGCGGGAGCAGCACAGCGAGACCGAGGCAAACGCGGATTCGCATGAGGAAGAGTCCTGTCAGGGCGAGGTACCGAGCTCGCGCACCCAGATGTCGCGGTAGCGGACCGGGTTACCGTGATCCTGCAGCACGAGCGAGAGCTTGTCCGGGTGCGGCTGGTAATGTGCCCGGCTCCCGTGCACCGTCCAGCCGGTGATGACCGTATTGTCCTGCACCAGGACCCCGTTGTGGAACACGGTGACGCGGGCGGAGTCCCGCACCGAGCCGTCGGCCGCGAAGCGAGGCCGGTGAAACACGATGTCGTACGCCTGCCACTGGCCGGGGGGACGGCACGCGTTGACGAGCGGGGGCGTCTGCCCGTACACCGCCGCGGCCTGACCATCGGCGTAGGTGTCGTTGTGGTAGGAGTCGAGCACCTGGATCTCGTAGTGGCTCATCAGGAAGACGCCGCTGTTGCCGCGCTCCTGGCTCTCGCCTTTGGGCGGCGTGGGCGCGGCCCACTCGACGTGCAGCTGGACGTCGCCGAAGCCGCGCTTCGTCATGATCGCTCCGGTGTGCGGCGCGACCTCGACGTACCCGTTTCGCACGACCCACTTGGCGGGCGTGCTGTCCTGCGACTGCCACTGCGCGAGATCTCTGCCGTCGAACAGCACGATCGCGTCGGAGGGCGGCGGCACCGGCGGCCGCTCGGGGCCCGGGTCGACGACCGGAGGACGGGGGCGGTCGAGCGAGTGGACGGGCCACTGTTGCGCCGGCGAGCTTGCAGGACTGAAAGCCAGCCCCAGGAGCGCCAGCGGGCCTAATGCGGAATGCGGAATGCGGAATGCGGAGTGTAACGATGCACGTCGCTCGGCGAGCGACATTTCATTGCAATTCCGCATTCCGCACTCCACACTCCGCACTGGTTTCACGGTTTCCACGTTCCCTTGGCGACTGAAGGCACGAAGTTCTCCAGGCCCGCCGGGGGAAACTCCAGCGTCTTCCCCTGCTCGGCGCTCATGTAGGCCGTCATCAGCAGCTTCACGACTTCGACGCCGTCGTCGAAGGTGAGCTGCGGCTGGTCGCACCCCAGGAACACCCGTACGAAATGCCGGTCCTCGGCTTCGTAGCCGTAGGCCGCCGCTTCGCCCGCGACCACGGGCATCAGGCCGATCTCGGCGTTCTGCTTCTCGACCAGGTCCTCGCCGGTCTTTCCTCTTACCTCGCGGCTGAAGAACAGCTTGAGCGGGCTGTCCAGGGTGTTCCACGACATCGAGTACTCAGGACCGAGCAGCTCGGACGAGAGACGCAGGCCCGCGCCCACGAAGCTCCACGACGTGGTCGCCTCACCCAGCACGGTCGCGCCGTCGTCCGTCTCGAACTCGATCATGACGCTGGCGAAGTCCTCCGAGGGATGCTTCGCGTAGTCCACATCTTTACCCATCTGCTGCTGCAGCCGCTTCGCGTACTCGGGGCGGGTCCACTTGAGGCTCGCGATGTGCCCCGTCACCCGCACCGGGCGCACCGTCGACAGCGGCGCCCCCGGCTGCGTCAGCAGGTGTCGCACCACCAGCGCCGAATGGCACATCATGTCGTTCAGCACGCCGCCGCCCTGCAGCTGTCCCTGCCAGAACCACGGCATGTGGGGCCCGCTGTGCTCCTCGGCCGCTCGGGCGAGGTAGGGGCGTCCCGTGAGCGCCGCACCGCGCGCCCAGAGGATGGCGCGACCCTGCGTCACGGCGGGTGCGAACGCCTGGTTCTCGAGGTAGCCGTGGGCGACTCCGGCCTGCTTCACGAGCTCGGCGACCCGCTGCGCCTCGGCGAGGTTACGCGCCAGCGGTTTCTCGCAAGCGACGCCCGTGAGCGCTCCCTTGCCGCGTACCACCGCATCGGTGATCTCCTCCATGTTCCCGATGCGCGTGTCGTTCCGACCGCACAGCCACAGGGCGTCGATCGCCGGGTCCGCCACCATCTCGGCGATCGAGCGGTACACGTTGGTCTGGCCGAGGTCGAGGTGGCGCGCCAGGGCCGCCATCTCATCGGCGCGCTTCCGGGTCGGGCTCCACACCCCCAACACATCCGCATCGCGTACCGCCTGGAACGCCTGGAGGTGGAAGCGCGCGTTGAAGCCGCTCCCGATGAACCCGACGCCTAGGCGACGATCGGCCATTAGGCTTGCCCTTCCCCCCTCCCGGGCATTTTCCCCTTGCCCGGCTTCAAGCCCCGTAGCTCACGCCGAGTTTCGCCAGCGCCTCGGGCGGACAGCCCTTCCACTCGGAGACAAAGGTGTTGCCGATGTAGCGGAGGTCTTGCGCGCCCAGCTTGCTCGAGAAGAAACCTGAAGCTGTGAGGTCGCGGAAACTGTTGAAGAAGGCGACGCCAGCCGAGTGCTCGGGCTTGGCCCGCTTCGGCCAGGCGATTTCGTCGAACAGCGCGGTCCGCTCGCTCTCGGTGCACGTCAGGAACGTCTTCCCCCAGCGGTCGTCGCACTCGTGGTCGATCCAGGCCAGCCCGCCACGCACGGGGGTCTGGAGGTCCGGGTCGTCGCCCAGCATAAAGTCCATGAACTCGGGGACGCCGGCGTCGGTGGCGCTCCCCGAGCGCTCGTCCTTGGGGATGATCAGGTCCACGAGCAGACGCACCGTGTCCCACTCGTGGGCGGTGAAGTTCTTCGGCTGGTAGGGCGTGCGGCGCTCGAACGCCTCGCGCGCCAGAGCCGAGGCTTCGCGCACCGACTCCGGGGCCCAGCGGAAGGCCGTGGCGAGCGGAGCCACAGCGAGCAGGCTTACAACCGAGCGTCTATCCATTCCTTCCCCCATTGCGGATTGCGGATTTCGGATTGCGGATTTGACGGGCCGAACTCGGCATTGCCAATCCGCAATCGGCAATCCGCAATCCGCAATCGTTCACAGCTCTCCCCGTTTCATCAGATCCGTGATATGCTCGCTCGTCCGCAGCGACAACGCGAGAATCGTCCACGTCGGGTTCTTGTCTGCCTGCGAGACGAACGGCCCGCCGTCGGCTACGAACAGGTTCCTGCAGTCGTGGGCCTGGCACCAGCGGTTGAGCACCGCGGTCTTCGGGTCGTCCCCCACGCGCATGCCGCCGAGCTCGTGGATGATGGTGCCGCCCGCGGCGATGCCGTAGCCCCGCTCCGCGGTGGGCATGGGCGAGAACACCTCGCCGCCCATCTCCGCGATGAGTGCGCGGAACGTCTCCTGCATGTGCTTCACCTGCTTGTACTCGTGGTCCGACCACTTCCAGTGGAAGCGCAGCACTGGGATGCCCCACCGGTCCACCAGGCGCGGGTCGAGCTCGCAGTAGGTGTCGTCATTCGGGATCATCTCGCCGCGGCCCGAGAAGCCGATCGTGGCGCCGTAATAGCGGCGGTAGTCGTCCTTGAGTTGCTTGCCGTAGCCGCCGCCCGGGGGGTAGCGGTGGATCCCGCCCATGAAGCCGTAGCCGGGTTGGTGCGTCCCGCCCCACACTTCGATGTGGTAGCCGCGCGGGAAATCGAGCTTCGCGTTCTCCAGCCACCACGGCATGTAGAGGTGCATGCCGCCCACCCCGTCGTGGTTGTGCGGCACATGATCCATCATTTTGGGAATGAATCCGCCCACGTCCGTCCCGGTCGTGTCGGTGATGTACTTGCCGACCGTGCCGCTCGAGTTCGCCAGGCCGTTGGGGAAGCGCGCCGACCGGGAATTGAACAGCAGCCGCGCCGACTCGAAGGCACTGGCGGCCAGCACCACCACCTTGGCGCGCACGTGCTGGTCGGTTCCGGTCGTCTTGTCGACGTATGCCACGCCCGACGCGCGACCGGTTTTGTCCACTGTCACCTCGCGCGCCATCGCGTTGCTCACGAGCGTGAGCTTGCCGGTGGCGAGGGCCGGGACGATCAGCACGTTGGTGGAGGTGAAGTTCGCGTTCACACGGCAGCCGCGGTTGCATTGACCGCAGTAGTGACACGCGGCCCGGCCGTTCAAGGGCCGGGTGAGGATCGAGAGTCGTGCGGGGATGCAGGTAACGTGCAGCTTGTCGGCCGCCTGCTTGACCAGCAGCTCGTGGCAGCGAGGCATCGGTGGCGGCAGGAACACGCCGTTGGGCTCGTTCGGGAGGTTCTCCTTGCTGCCGAAGATCCCGATCAGCCGGTCGATCTTGTCATAGTAGGGCGCGACGTCCTCGTAGGAGATCGGCCAGTCGTCGCCCAGGCCGTCCCGGCTCTTGCGCTTGAAGTCGTAGGGGCCGAAGCGCAGCGAGATACGACCCCAGTGATTGGTGCGGCCCCCCACCATGCGGGCCCGCCACCAGTTGAACTCGGTGCCGGCCGCCCTGGTGTACGGCTCGCCCTCGATCTCCCAGCCGCCGATGCACGCGTCGAACTCGCCGAACGGCCGCTCTTTGGTGGATTTGCCGCGGCGCGGTGACTCGTACGGCCACGTCAGCATCGCCGAGTCCTTCGCGTTGTCCCACGGCACGCCGGCTTCCAGGACGATCACGTCGGCTCCCGCTTGGGTGAGCGCGTAGGCAGCCATGCCCCCGCCAGCGCCGGAGCCGACGATGCACACGTCGTACTGTTTCGCTTGCCGAACCACCGTCATGCGCCTGCCTGCCTTTCAAACATTGCAGAGCGCGACCGCTTCGGAGAGCGACGTCAGCGGGTCGCGGGTGGGAGTGAACTCGTGCGCCATGAAGCCCTGGAAGCCCGTGTCGGCGATGGCCGCCGCGATGGCGTGCCAGTTCAGCTCCTGGGTGCCGTCCAGCTCGTGGCGGCCGGGCACGCCCCCCGTATGAAAGTGGGCGATGTAGTCCCGGTTGTCGCGGATGGTGCGGATGACGTCGCCTTCCATGATCTGCATGTGATAGATGTCGTACAGCAGCTTGACGCGCGGCGAGTTGACCGCCTTCATCACTGCGACCCCGAACGACGTGTGGTCTCCCTGATAATCCGCGTGGTCCACCTTGCTGTTCAGCAGCTCGAGGCACACCGTCACGCCCTGCGCCTCGGCCAGCCCCTTGATCTGGTTCAGCCCGGCGACACAGTTGTCGATCGCCTCCGCGTCGCTCTTGCCGCGGCGGTTGCCGAACATCGCGATGACGTTCGGGACGCCGTGGCGGGCCGCCTCCGGGATCGTCGTCTCGAGCTCCCGCAACAGCATCGTATGATTCGCCCGGTCGTTGAACCCGGTCGCGATGAAGTCCCGGCGGGCGGTGGGATAGCCCATCGAGCAGACGAGGCCGCACTCGCGCACCCGCTCCCACTCGTCGGCCCCGAGCAGGTCGATCCCCGCCAGGCCCATCCCCTTCGCGGCCCGGCAGAAGTCAGGGAGCGGGATCGCCCGATAGGGCCAGCGGCAGGCGGACTGTTTCAGGCGTCCCGCGGTGCCCTTCAGGGCAGTGCCCGGCCGAGCCCAGGCTTTAGCCTGGGAATCCAGGGCGCTCGCCGCAAACAATCCGAGCAACGCGCGCCGCCGCATCAGAACTCCAGCCGCTTCAGATAGTCACAGCTCGCCTTGATGGACGCGAACGCGTCCGCCGGCTGGTCGTGCTCCACAAAGAAGTGCTTGATCCCGGCCTGCTGCTGTTTGGCGAAGATTCGCTTCCAGTCGATCGTGCCGGCCCCCACATCGGCCATCTTGTTGTCGGGCGGTCCCATCGAGTCCTTGACGTGCACCATCGGGAACCGGCCCGGCCAGCGTGTGAAGTACGCCAGCGGATCCTGCCCCCCTTTGGTGATCCAGTACAGGTCCATTTCCATTTGCACGAGCTTGGGATCGGTCTCCGCGAGCAGCACGTCGTACGGCAGCTTTCCCTCCACCGGGGCGAACTCGAAGTCGTGGTTGTGGTAGGCGAACTGCAGCCCGGCCGCGTGCGCCTGCTCGGCCGCCCGGTTGAAGTCGGCGGCGATCTTCTTGTAGCCGTCGACCCCCGTGCGCGCCTCCACGGGGATCCAGGGAACCACGACGTAACGGTGACCGATCACGTGCGCCGCGTCGAGCGTCTCGCGCCAGGCGTCGGGCGCGATCGAGCCGAAGTGCGCCGACGGGGCGGTGAGGCCGTGCCGGTCGAGGACGGCGCGCACCTCCGCGGGCTTCTTGCCGAAGTAGCCCGCGAACTCGACCTCGGTGTAGCCGGTCGCAGCGACGCGGGCGATCGTAGCCTCGACGTCCTTTTTCATCTCGTCGCGCACCGTGTAGAGCTGCAGCCCGACGTGGTCGATCCGGTGGCGGTACGGGGCGTGCCGTGCGGCGCCCACCAGCACGGCCGTAGCGGTAGCGACGAAGCTGCGGCGATCCATCAGAGTTCCCTCCGCTTCAGCTGCTCCACGGCGTACGCCGCGGCGCGCGCCGTAAGCGCCATATAGGTGATCGACGGGTTCTGGCAGGCCGACGACGCCATGCAGGCGCCGTCGGTGACGAACAGGTTCTTCACGTCATGGCACTGGTTGTGTGCGTTCAGCACGGACGTCTTCGGATCGCGTCCCATGCGCGCCGTCCCCATCTCGTGGATCGTCAAGCCCGGAGGGTTGTCGTCCACGAACGGCGCGATGTCACGGGCTCCCCCGGCTTCGAGCATCTCGGCGGCCGTGACCGACATGTCGTGCAGCAGCTTGCGCTCGTTGTCGCTCCACTCACAGTGGATGCGCAGCGCCGGAACCCCCCACGCGTCGACCTTGTCCGAGTCGATCTCCACGTAGTTGGTCGGGCGCGGCAGGCATTCCCCGAAGCCATAGAACGAGAAGTGCCACGGTCCGGGGGTGTGCAGCCCGCGCTTGAGCTCAACGCCGAACCCGGGCTGCGACGCCACCCGGCCCCACCCCTCGCGTCCGGCGCCGCCCTGGAACCCGTAGCCGCGCAGAAAATCGGGCTGGCTGCCCTTCACGTTGCGGAACCGGGGCACGTAGATGCCGTTCGGGCGGTTCCCGTGGGGGGCGCGGTCTTCGAATCCCGGGATCGTGCCGTTGGCGCCGCCGCCCATCGTGTGGTCCATGAGGTTGCGGCCGAGCTCCCCGCTCGAGTTGGCGAGCCCGGTGGCGAAGCGCGGCGTCTTCGAGTTGAGCAGAATGCGCGTGGACTCGAGCGTCGAGGCGCACAGGAAGATCACGCGCGCCCGGAACTCGAGCAGTTCCCGCGTCTGCGCGTCGATTACCCGTACTCCCGCCGCGCGATCGCGCTCGGCGTCGTAGATCACGCTGTGGACGACGCTGTACGGCCGCAGCGTGAGGCGACCGGTGGCACGCGCGGCGGGGAGCGTCGTCCCGATGCTGTTGAAATAGGAGTGCGTGATGCAGCCGCGCTCGCAGGGGCCGCAGTAGTGGCACGCCGCGCGCCCGCCGTGTGGCACCGTGAGAATGGCGACGCGGCCGATCGTAAGCACGCGCTCGCCGCCGAAGCGCTTCGCCATCCCTTCCTTCACCACCTGCTCGGCGCAATTCAACGCCATCGGCGGCAGGAACTGCCCGTCGGGAAGCTGGGGCAACCCCAACCGCTCGCCGCTCACCCCGACGAACCGCTCTACATGGTCGTACCACGGCGCGATGTCGGCGTAGCGGATCGGCCAGTCCACCCCGAACCCGTCGCGCGCGTTGGCGCCGAAGTCGAGGTCGCTCCAGCGGTACACCTGGCGTCCCCACATGAGGGAGCGGCCGCCGACCTGGCGGCCCCGGATCCAGCGAAACGGCTTGGCGGGATCGAACGTGTACGGGTTCTCGCGGTCGTTGACGAAGAACTTGCCGCTGTACTCGTTGCACGCGTAGCAATGGCGCTGGATGAACTGGTCGCGCTCGAGCGCCTTGCGGTCGCCCATGCCTCGGAACTTCATCTCCCAGGGCGGCACGTGCTCCACGTAGTCGCGGGCGGGATCGATCGGCCGCCCCGCCTCGAGGACGAGGGTGCTGAGTCCGCGCTCGCATAGCTCCTTCGCCGCCCAGCCGCCCGAGATCCCGGAGCCGACGACGATCGCGTCGAAGCTGGGCGCGGGCATCAGAAGTCTCCCGGGTTGGCGCGCCAGCCGGCGAATGGCCGGCAGCCGTCGTAGGCGCCCGGAATCGTCTCGTAATGCAGCTCGGCCTTGGCTCCGACCTCCGACGTACAGTAACCGAAGACCGTGAGGAACTTCATTTGCTGGAAGAACGGCGGCTGCCGGGAATCGGGCTTCGCCGGGCGGGCGGCCTGCGCCTCGGCATCGAGCTGCGTAAGCAGCGTGACGCGCTGCGCCTCGGTGGCACCGAGGAAGTCCGCCCCGACCGCCGCCCGGGCGCGCGCGTCCACATCCGCGAGGCCCGCGAGAAACCGCGCCCGCTCGTCGTCCGGAGACCAGTCCGCGAGCAGCGTGTCGATGAACTCGTGGACGCGCGCGGCGCGCGCGCCGGGAGTATCGGTCGCCGGGATGATCATGTCGGCGATCGTGGCAACCGTCTCGCTCTGGTGGGGATCGAGCACCTCGAAGCCTCGTCGCCCCACCCGGCGATGCAGCCGCCGGCCCTCGGCGACGAGGCGCTCGGGGGAGAGCCCGGACAGCGCCGGGATGGCGACGCTGGCGCCGAGGAGGTAGAGCAGGTCTCGCCGGTTCATCGGGAACGATAAGATCGGCGCGCATCCGCGCCGGCGCTAGACTCGGGGGGCGTTGACAGCGCCATTGGTGCATGTATGTTTATGCATCCGTTTGCATAAACCCACGAGGAGCGCGACATGGGGCCGCTGGTGGTTCTGGCATATTCGGGCGGACTGGATACGTCGGCGATCGTGCCGTGGCTGCGCGAGCAGTACGGCGCCCGGGTCGTGTGCTTTGCCGCCGACGTGGGGCAGGGGGCGGGGGAGCTCACCGGACTGGTCGAGAAAGCGAAGCGCTCCGGCGCGACGGACTGCGTAATCGAAGACCTCCGCGAGGAGTTCGTGCGGGACTTCGTGTTCCCCACGCTCCGTGCCGGCGCGGTGTACGCGCGCACCTACCTCCTCGGCACCTCGATGGCGCGCCCGGCGACGGCAGCCCACCAGGTCGCCCTCGCCCAGCGCGTCGGCGCCGAGGCCGTCGCCCACGGCTGTACCGGGAAGGGGAACGATCAGGTCCGCTTCGAGTTAACCTACGCCGCCCTCGCGCCCGAGCTGCAGGTCATCGCGCCCTGGCGGGAGTGGACGTTCCAGGGCCGCGAGGACTTGATCAGCTACGTGAAGGCGAAGGGTATTCCGGTCGAGGCGACTCTGGACAAGCCGTACTCGACCGATCGGAACCTGTGGCATTGCTCCCACGAAGGCGGCATCCTCGAAGACCCCTCCCAAGAAGCTCCTGAAGACATCTTCGTGATGACCAAGAACCCGCTCGACGCCCCGGCTGAGCCCGTCGTGGTGCACATCGGCTTCGAGGAAGGGACCCCGGTCTCAGTGGATCACGTGCCACTCGGGCCGGTCGAGCTGCTCGAGACGCTGAACGAAGTCGCGGGCGAGCACGGTGTGGGACGGGCCGACGTGGTTGAAGACCGTCTCGTGGGGATGAAGTCCCGCGGCGTCTACGAAACGCCCGGCGGTACGCTGCTGTACGCCGCGCACCGGGAGCTCGAGCAGCTGGTGCTCGACCGGCGCACCTTGCGTCTCAAGGACGAGGTCGCCCTCCGCTACGCCGACCTGGTGTACGACGGCCGCTGGTGGACGCCCGAGCGTGAGGCGCTCGACGCACTCGTGACCAGCACCCAGAAGCGCGTCACCGGGACGGTGCGGCTCAAGCTGTACAAGGGGAGCGTCATCGTGGCCGGGCGGGACAGCCCGTACGCGCTGTACCAGCCGTCCTACGCCACGTTCGGCAAGGACAACGTGTACGACCAGAAGGACGCCGAGGGATTCATTCATCTCTACGGCCTCGCGATTAAGATCGGGGCCGGCCTCGACGCGGTTCGTCGGGACCAAGACGTCGGCGCGGCGGCCGACTGATGACCCGCCCCCCCACCGAGGCACATCCCCCCGCCCCGCACCAGATGTGGGGCGGTCGCTTCAGCCTGGGCCCGAGCGAGGCGCTCGACACCTTGAACCGCAGCCTGCCGGTGGACCACCGGTTGTGGCCGCAGGACGTGACCGCCAGCAAGGCGTGGGTGCACGCGCTGGGGCGGGTCGGTGTGCTGACACCGGCCGAAGAGTCCCAGCTCCTGGACGGCTTGGACCGTGTGGCCGAGCGGCTGGCGGACGGCGCGGCGCTGGGCGCACCGGATGAAGACGTGCATACCCTGGTGGAGCGGCTGTTGTACGAGGAAGTCGGCGCCGCGGCCGGGAAGCTGCACACCGGCCGTTCCCGCAACGATCAGGTCGCGACCGACCTGCGTCTCTGGACGCTCGACGCGATCGACCAGCTCGACGCCGACTTGGCGACGTTGGGCCGTACGCTCGTCGCGCGCGCCCGGGAAGGGATCGACCAGATCCTCCCCGGTTACACCCATGGCCAGCGGGCGCAGCCCGTGCGCTGGGCCTACGTCCTGCTCGCCCATGCGTGGCCGCTCGTGCGAGATCGCCAGCGGCTCGCCGACGCGCGACGCCGCGTGGCGGAGCTGCCGCTCGGCTCCGGCGCGCTCGCGGGCTCGGGCTTTCCCGTCGACCGGGTGCTCCTCAAGGAAGCACTCGGGTTCCGGTCGCTCTCCGCGAACGCGCTGGACGCCACCGGCGACCGCGACTTCGTCGCCGAGGTGCTGTTCCACATCGCCCTGGTGGGCACCCACCTCTCGCGGCTCGGCGCGGAGCTGGTCCAATACGCGAGCTCGGAGTATGGCTTCGTGCGGCTGGCCGACGACTTCAGCACCGGCTCGAGCCTGATGCCGCAGAAGCGCAATCCCGACGTCTTCGAGCTCGCGCGGGCCAAGTCGGCCCGGCTGCTCGGCGACCTCGTGGCGCTGCTCGCGACCCTCAAGGGCATTCCCGCGGGCTACTCGAAGGACCTGCAAGAGGACAAGGCGTTGCTGTTCGACGCTTGCGACACCCTCGCGGTGGTGCTTCCGGCCGTGACGGGCGCCGTCGCCTCGCTGAGCGTCGACCGGCAGCGCATGCAGGCCGCGCTCGACGCGTCGCTCCGCGCCACCGACATGGCCGACCTCCTGGTCGAGGCCGGTGTGCCGTTCCGCGAGAGCCACCGCCTCGTGGGGAAGCTGGTCCGGGAGGCCGAGCGCGCGGGGGTGCCGCTCGACCAAGTGCCGCAGGCCGTAGCGGCAAGCATCCACCCCGCCCTCGGCGCGGCGCTGGCGCAGCTAGGCACCTGGGAGGACAGCGTGGAAGGGCGCGCCACGCCCGGCGGGGCGTCGCGTAAGTCCGTGGAGGATCAGCTGGAGGAGCTACGCAAGCTATTCGCTCCGGGCGGGGGGGCATAAAGCTAGCTCTTGCCGTGCGTTAGGCGGGTGTGTAGCATACGGGGCCGTCCCGCTGGTTCCAGGGCGAGACGGCCGCTTTTTTCACCTGGAGAAAATGCTGTGCGCTGCCTTGCGCTGAACGCCTCGTTTGAGCCCCTGACCATGGTGCCCGTGCGACGGGCGTTGCGCCTCGTGATCGACCGGAAGGCGGAGATCGTCGAGGCCGACGGGTCCGTCGTGCGCAGCGAGCGCCTGCAAATACCCAGACCGGCGGTCATCCGTCTGGTGAAGTTCGTCCACGTTCCCCGTCGCTTCCGCCGCCAGGTCACCAACACGTTCCTGTTCGCCCGCGACGACTACCGCTGCCAGTTCTGCGGGCGCAGCCAGCGGGAGCTGCGGCACCGGGAGTGCCTCACCCGGGACCATTTGGTGCCCCTGTCGCGCGGAGGGACGAACGCCTGGACCAACGTGTTGACCGCCTGCAGTAGCTGCAACACCCGCAAGGGCAACCTGCTGCCCGAGGAGGCGGGGATGCACCCGGTGCGGCCTCCGTTCGAGCCGCACTTCGTGCACCTCGCGTGGGCGGTGCGCCGGCTGACGTCGATCCAGTCCAAGTACATCCGGCTGTTTTACGGCGGCGAGGTGCTCGCGACCCTCGAGGCGCTGTAGGGGCCCCCTACTGCGTCCGGGTGACCGTCTCCGACCGTGCCTCGAGGGTCAGGCGTGGCAGGCCCGCGATCCGCACGAGAATCCGCTGTGCGCCGCGCACCAGCGCGCCGCCCACGTTGCCTTCGCCCGAGACCGCGGGGCTCACGTCGCCTTTGAGCCAGCGCGTCAGCTCCTCCAGGTCCGTGTCATTGAGTGTCGTAACGTCGAGGCGGCATAGGAAGTAGAACTTGCCGGCTGTTTTCGGTGCGAGTCGGACACGGTAGGGGATCTCGAGCGCTCGCTCGAGGCTGTCGCGGGTCGCGTAGCGCGTTACGGCTCCACCCGTCCGGACCAGGACGAAGTCGTCCGCGAGCGGGTCGTGGCGCGCTACGGCATCCCACGACCACTCGCTCACGAACTGATCGAACCAACCGGCGCGCGCGCGCCATAGCTCCAGCCGGTAGTGCAAGCGCAGCGGGAAGCCGGAACGCATCAGGCCGACAAACTGTCCGTCGGCGAGCAGGGCGGTGGCCTGGACGCGGGGCTCCCCGCTCTGGAGGATCACCGTCAATGCGGGCTGTTGCGCGCTCGCCGGGAGAGGGGGGACGGCGGCCGCGCACGCGAGCAGGGCGAGGAGACGAAACCCCGCCCTCACCTCAGAAGCGATGGTCGAGTCGCAGCGTGAATCGCAGGGGCTCGCCCGCGGTCACGGCCTTCGCCACGTAGATGCCGAACCCACCCCAGTCGACGCCCAGTCCGAGATCACCAAGCCAGCTCCCCAGGGTCGGCAGCCGGTCGCTCGGCACCCGGCCCGGCCCGTTGCCCACCAGCCATGCCTGGCCGGCATCGCCCAGCACCACGAGATCGGGCCCACGCAGCGTGAGCAGCGATTTCGACTCCTCGTCCTCCGGCCGCGACGAGTTGTACGCCCAGTGGAGCGAAATGTGACCCCGATACTCGGCCTGCACGAGGATCACACGGTCGCAGGCCGCGACGAGCGTGCGCGCGAACGCCGCGTCGATGATGTCGCGGTTGCACGCGCTGCGGCGGAAGCCGTAGCCCGCGAGCGGGTCGGCGCCACCGATCGAGAGGCGTCGCTGCAGTGGCAGTGGGTCGCCGCCCAACCAGCCGCCGGCGAGCAGGCGGAGGTTCACGCGTCCTGACGGGCTGACGCGGGTGTAGCGGCGCAGGTCGAAGAACGCGCGCGTGAACTGATAGGAGCCGTCCGTCGGTATCGGGCCGCGCACGGCCGCGGGCACGCCGGTCTGCGGGCTCACGTCGTCGCTGCGCGAGTTGTCGAGCAGGGCCGTCAGGAACCATCCTGCCGTCGGGTCGGCGCGGTCGTTGCGCGTGTCCAGTGTGATGGCGCCGCTGACGGTCGTGTAATGCCCCTCGTCGATCGGCGGGTTCGGGCGCCACGGCTGGTCGTTGCGGAACAAGGTCCACGGGTCGCGCGCCGCCACGCTCGTCTGCCAGTCACGCCGCAGTTCGATGGTGAAGTGAAGCAGCCGCGCCGGCTGGACGAAGAGGCGGCCCGCGATCCCCTTGCTCAGGTAGTAGTCGCGGTAGTCGCGCTGGAACAGGAATGCGGCCCAGCCGATCTCGGCGCTGTGCAACCCCCAGTCTTCGACCGGCAGGACCACATCATACGCGCGAAACTCAGCGCCGTAGGCGGGGACTTCACCCGAGCGCAGCTCCGTGCGCAGCATGTAGCCCAGGTCGCTGCGCCGGTCCGTCAGATCCCCCGCCGTTCGGAACACCCCCAGGGCGTCGAGCCGGAACCGCAGGTTCTGTTGCAGCTTCCAGTCGAACATCGGGCCGAACACCACCGGCAGTCCTTCGACCCGGTTGAAGGTTCCCGCAGTGGCGAGAGTGAGCGAGGAGCGTGAATCGGCGGTGCCCCACGACTTTTCGACGCCCAGGCTGCGGAGCCAGCGGCGCGGGCTCACTCGCGCGAGCGCGATCTCATCGCCCTGCGTGCGGTAGCCGAGGGGCGCGGCGTACACGCGGACTTCGCCCGCGACGGCCGCGCCGGGGGCCCGGGTCACGGTGCCGCCGATCACGATCAGGTCTCCGGAAATCGTGGCGCCCGAGTCGATGCTGGCGTCTCCGTTGATGACGAGCAGGCTGCCTTGGATACGGCCGCCCACCGCGACGGCGCCGTTGCGCACCGCCACGTCGCCGCGCCACTCGTTGCCCCGCGGCAGCCGCGAGCGTCCCACCAGCCGCGTGGTGGTCGTGGCGTTGTAGAAGCGGATCGCTTCGTCCGCGACGAGGCGCGGCAGATCCCCGGGCTGGGGCGCGACGCTCACGCTCTCGGGGTTGATCACGATCGCTGTGTCCTGGGCGGTGGCCACCGACGGGACGAGGAGGCAGAAGAGGAACGGGACGCTCACGCGCATGCGGGGCCTCGGTTGGGGGCGCGAGCAGCACGTGCATGGCCCGTGCCGCCCCTGGCCCCGCACCGTCGTGCTTGGCGGGAGGGCCGCGAGGGTGGGAAACGTGTCATCCCGCCACGTTGCGGGGCGGCTCGAGGCCGAGCCGGCGCATCCGCCGGTACAGGTTGGCGCGATCGGTCGCCAGCCGGCGGGCAGCCTCCGCCACGTTGCCGCGCGCGGCGGAGAGGGCGCGCGCGATCAGCGTGCGCTCGAAGCCGTCGAGCGCCTCGGCGAGCGCCACGTCCGCCCAGTCTCCCGCCGGGGGCGGCGGCGTGCCGTCCTGCGGGACGACCCGCGCCACGTCGTCCGCGGCGATGGTCGTCCCCGTCGCCAGGATCGCGAGACGCTCCACCAGGTTGGCGAGCTCGCGCACGTTGCCGGGCCAGCGGTACGCGGCGAGCAACTGCACGGCCCCCGCGTCGAGTCGCACGACCCGGCCGAGGCGGGCGGATTGGCGGGCGGCGAAGTGTTGCACCAGCGGCGGAACGTCCTCCGGCCGCTCCCGCAGCGGCGGGATGTGCACGGGCAGCACGTTGAGCCGGAACAACAGGTCCTCGCGGAACTGGCCCTGTTGCGCGGCCTTGGTCAGGTCTTTGTTCGTCGCCGCGATGACCCGGACGTCCACGGTGAGCGGCCGCTCGCCACCGAGCCGCTCGATCACGCTGGTTTCGAGCACCCGCAGCAGCTTGGCCTGCGCCTCCAGGCTCAGGTCGCCGACCTCGTCGAGAAACAGCGTGCCGCTATCCGCGAGCTCGAAGCGGCCCACGCGCCGCTCGGTGGCGCCGGTGAACGCGCCCCGCTCGTGGCCGAACATCTCCGACTCGACGAGATCCTTCGGGATGGCGGCGCTGTTCACGCACACGAACCGCTTCGCTGCGCGGCCGCTCTGGCGATGGATCGCGGAGGCGACGAGCTCCTTGCCGGTTCCCGACTCGCCGGTGATCAGCACGCGCGCCTCCGTCGGCGCGACGCGCGCGATCAGGGCGCGTACCTCCTCCATGGCCGGGCTCACCCCCACGAGCGGGTCCGCGTGGCCCAGCGCCTCATGCAGCCGCCGGTTCTCGGCGAGCGTGCGGGACAGCTCCAGCGCCGCGCGCAGCGTCGTGAGCAGGCCTTCGGGCGTGAGCGGCTTCTCGAGGAACTGGAAGGCGCCGAGTTTGGTGGCGCGCACCGCGTCGGTGAGGTTCGCTTTGCCGCTCATCATCACCACGGGGAGGTCGGGCGCGGTGCGCCTGAGCTGCTCGAGCGTCTGGAGCCCGTCGGGCCCGCCCGGCATCATGAGATCGAGCAGCACCGCGTCCGGTGCTTCGCGCTCGACCGCCGCGATGGCGGCGGTCCCGTTCGCCGCCTCGGCAGTCTCGAAGCCCTCCGATTGCAGCAACGCCCCCACCATCTTGCGGATGTTGGTCTCGTCGTCGACCAACAGGATGCGTGGGCTCACGAGGTCGAGAGCACGATGCAGAACGTGGCGCCGCCGCCCGCCGTCTCCGACACCCGGATCGTGCCGTGGTGGGCCTCGATCGTCTGCCGCACCAGCGCGAGGCCCAGGCCGGTCCCGTCCTGCTTGGTCGTGAAGTACGGCTCGAACACGCGCTGCCGCTGCTCTTCCGGAATGCCCGGCCCGTGGTCGGCGATGGTCACGAGCACGCCCTGGCCGTCCTTCGCCACGCCGACCTCGATCGGGCCGTGGCCCCCCATCGCCTCAGCGGCGTTGCGGAGCAGGTTCGCGAACGCGCGCCGCAACGGGTCGTATTGGCCCAGCAAGGTGCACGGTCCGCCGTTGGCGCGGACCGTTACCTCGACCGCGGGTGGCACGGCGCTCTTCGCCAGGTCCACCAGCAGATCGACCAGATCGACTTCACTCTTCGGGCCCTCCGGCAGCCGTCCGAACTCGGCGAACTCCTTGGCGAGCCGGTCGAGCCGCTCGGTCTCTGACGCCAGCACTTCCACGGCCGTCGCGGTCCGGCTGTCCGGCTGAGCGCCGGTCCGCCGCAGTTGATCCACCCCGATGCGCATCGCGGTCAGCGGATTCTTGATCTCGTGCGCCACGCGACGGGCCACCTCCCGGAAGGCGCGCAGCCGCTCGGCCTCGAGCTCCTTCTCGCGCGCCTGATCGAGCGCGGTCACGAGCTCGCGCAACGCCTGGCGCAGCGCCTCGAACTCGGGCGCGCCGTGGCTGGGCGGTCCCGCGGGGAGCGGCATGCGCCGGCGGACCAGTCGAGTCCAGCCGACCAGCTCGTCGATCGGCCGCGACAGCTGGCGCGAGAGATGCCCGGCCAGGCGGATCGCCGAGACCAGAGCGAGCGAGCCGAACACGATCACCACCGCCGCGAAGCTGCCGGCGTAATAACGCAGGTACGTTTCGGCGCGGCGCGCGAGACTCACCGAGTTCGACAGCTGCTCGAGATGCTGCCGCAGCACGACGCGCTGGCGGGAGGTGAGGCGGGTCGTGTCGATCTGCTCGATCATCTGGCGTGCCGAGGCGGCGTCTTCCTCCAGCGCCACGCGCGCTCCGGCCGACGGGCCCACCGTGCGCACCGCCAGCGCCCACCCCACCACAGCGAGCGCTGTCGGCACGGCGGTGAGCGCCCCGAGGATGAGGAAGATCCGCTGGCGGAACGGGAGTGCCATATTTGACGGCGCAATCTAGGCGGTCGGCTCGCGTGTGACAAATCGACACGGGTTCAATTGCGGATTGTCGATTGCGGATTGCGGATTGAAAGGCCTAGGACAAATCCGCAGTCCGCAATCCGAAATCCGCAATCCTCGGGGGATTCAATGAAAGCTCACACGCACTATCTCTGGTTCTCCACCAAGCGCCGCCAGGAGATCATCGACGTCACCGACGAGGTTGCGGAGCAGGTCCGCGCGAGCGGCGTCCAGGAGGGCTTCGTCCTCGTGAGCGCGATGCACATCACCGCCTCCGTGTTCGTGAACGACCACGAGTCCGGCTTGTGGGCGGACATCTTGAAATGGCTCGACGAGACGATCGCCCCGTGGGAGCCGGGGCGCTACCGGCACAATGAGACCGGCGAGGACAATGCCGCGGCCCACCTCCGCAGCCTCACGATCGGTCACGAAGTGATCGTGCCGATCACCGGTGCGAAGCTCGATTTGGGCCCCTGGCAGCGGGTGTTCTACGGCGAGTGGGACGGCCAGCGCAAGAAGCGCGTGATCATCAAGGTGCTGGGAGAGTGATCAGCGCGATGCCGAAGCGACAGGGATTCATGCGGCAACTCTCCATCACGACCTTCACGCGATAGGGCGCCGTCTGGCGGGGCACCAGCCGCACCGCCGGCGCGTTTTCGCTCGCGCGGTCGGCCGCCAGGTCGTGGCTCGAGAGGTCGGACAATACGAGACTCAGTCGCTCACAGTCCTCGTCGCAGGTGCCCACCAGGATGTAAGCGACTCCCGCCTGGAGCGTCACTGTGAACGACTCCGACTCGTCGGTGTCGAGCTCGCCGACCCGTGACCCGAGGGGCCGCACGACTCCCTTCGCACCGAGCGACGCCGTGGCGCGCTCGAGCTGCCGGTGCACCTGCCGCTCCCACCGGTCCCCCTGCGCGCGGGCGGGCGACGCCACGAGCAACGCGGCCGCGAACGCAATGACCGTCAGCCGAGCGTTCATCCGACTTGACGGCGGGTCGCGCCGAGCGCGATCACCATCACGGCTCCCCCGCCCAGCAGCAGTCCGAGCACGGTCGCGCTGAGCGGTGCCGCCGGCCCGAGCGGGAGCCGCGGCACGAAGCGGCGTTGCCAGCGCTCGGTCCACTCGCCGACCGGCGTCTTGAGCGCGGTCGCGAGGGCCGTGTCGACCGGCTCCGGCGAATTCCAGAACCGCAGGAATCGATCGGGGCCCACCTCCCGCACCACGTCCGCCAGATAGCGATCGCTGTAGAGGACGCGTTGCCCGCGCCACCACCATCTGGGATCGCTCTCGAGGAATCGGGGCAGGGAGTCTCCGCTCGCTTCCTCGGCCCCGGATAGCACCGCGGCCCGGCAACTCGTGGCGCGGCCGGCCAGGCAGCCGATGGCGGTGACCGGAAACTGGTAGACACTCCTCCACCACCAGCGTGTCCCGTCCTGGTACATCACGAAAGAGTCCTGAGGTCGCTCAGGCCGCTCGCGGTCCCAGAAGGGGGCGCGGGCCAGATCGTAGCCCCGCTTGGCCAACCAGTGCCGTATGCCCCTGCTTGGTGTCCCGTAGGCCGCGTAGAAGGCGCAGGCCCCAAGGGCGGTCCGGAGCATGTCTTCGACTCGCTGGTTTCGCACCGGAGGCTCGACCGCGAGCGTCCCTGTCCAACGCCAGGCCGGGATCAGCGCCACGCATGTCGTCCGATCGCTCGAATCGGGAAACAGGTAGGCGGGCGACTCAAAGTCCTGGCTCGGCGTTTCGGCGGCGTTCGTGGAAACGCTGCGCCGCAAGTCAACAATCAGACCCACCGAGACTTTAGTCACGCCGAGCCCCAACTGACGTGAGACAGTATCCAGGGCCGCTCTCAGCCTTTCGCGGACGAACGTCGCCAGGGAGTCGGGTGCCTCGACGAGCAGCGCCGGACCCGGGTCGTCTCGCTCGCGCCGTCGCAGCAATTCCGGCTGGAGCCGCCTGCGATACTCCGGGAGCCGCAGCGACAGGTTGGCCGTACGCCACTGGGCGGCGAGCGCTTGCGCGCGCAAGCGTGCCGGCGTCTGTCGGAACGGCTCGTCGCGCCACCTGGCCTCCCGCGCTGCACCGCGCGGCGGAAGATACGCAACCGCAACGGCGCCGCAGGCGAGCAACGCCGCCGCCAGCCACCACCTCAGCTCACGCGCCATCGCGAGCTCCGAAGGGCGCACACCGCGAAGACGGCCGTCCATCCGAGCGCAGCCCAGGGACCCCACGGTGGAAGGGTGACGGGCGTCGGTCGGGCGGCGAGGATCTCCGATCGCCACTGCGCAACGAGGCTATCGACGCTCACGCCAGCGGCGCCGGCAAGCCGGTCGGCGATCGGTGCACCCGGTGTCGCGACCAGGCGGTGATATGCCTTTCGGCCCCCGAGCCGCAACGCGATCTGCACCAATGCGGCGCGGGCGTCGTAGGTCAGCGGTCGTGGCAGGGCTCCCGGGGGCAGCGATCGCAGCAGCTCGGTGCACGCTGAATCGCTGCCCGCTCTGCACAGCTGCAGCGTCGGCTTGCGCACGCCGTGATCGGCATAGCCGAAGTACTCCGCGAAGGATCTCAACACCAAGGCTCGTCGCTCGCCGGCGCTCGGATACCACTGTTGCAGCGGGTCGGGCGACTCACCCAACGCGAGCGCGTTGCGGCAGTCGCTGATCACGCCGACGAAACAGCTTCGGGCTGCCTGGGAGGGAGCGGTCACGAGCTGCACATAGACCGCGGCGTGGGCCGGCTCGGGATGAATGATCGGAAGCACCGGCCCCCCCAGCCAGTTCTGCAGCGCCGCGTCGGGTCGGCCGATCGGCACGTTCGTCAGCAGGATCATGACGAGCGATGCCACATCCTTGTCCCAGGGGACTTGGATCGCACCGCGCAGCGTCGGCTTCGGGCTGGTGGTGTCGGGGTCGTACGGAGCGATGAAAAAGGGGCGCTGTTCGAGCTGCCGGGCGTCGGTGCCGTACAGGCTGTCGATGACCGGCCAGGCGCGTGCCGCGGCCTCCCGCAGCCGCGCAGGGGACGGGTTCGTGACGATGCGCAGCGCGCCCACGCTGATCGTGTCCGTGCCCCCCGCCGTCCGCGCGTGGTTGAGGCTGTCTACCATGTCCGCCAGCGCGTTGGCTCGACGCCACTCACGTAGCAGGCTATCTGCGCGGGCCTGGAGCCGCTCGACGCTCTGGCCTGCAACCCTTCCGGCTGCCAGGGCGATCACCATTGTGAGGAGACACTGACGCGCAGAGAAAAACCAGAGTGCTGAAAGGACGGGTTGCACGTCGCGGTTTCCCATCCTGAAGGATGGGCTCGGCACGGCACAACGCTGAAGCGCAGTGTGCTTCAGCACAATGCTTCGCCGAGCCCACGCTTTAGCGTGGGAATCGTCCCGGCCCAGCACTCGATGGTTCTTCGGCGTCCCACTACACATCGATCAGCATCCAGCGGCCGGTGAAGATCGCGAGCGGCCCGGGCCAGTTGAGGACCGCGATTTGCAGCTTGCCGAACAGATCGAGATCGATATTCGCGACCCCGGCAATGATCTGCACGAGAATTACAGTTCCGATGAGCGCGAGGATGATCCCGGCGGTGCGGGCCGTGCCCGCGGAGACCGCGAAGAACAGGCCGTAGGCCACGAGGACGGCGAGCGCGAAGCGGATGGCCAGCGCTACGGGGTATCCCTGCAGCCCTGCAGGGATCGTGGCGCTCCAGGTGGCAAGCAGCGCTCCCGCCGCCACCGCGATGGCGGGTGCGGCGAGCAGTGTCCCCCCGGCACCGAACCGGAGCAAGACATAGCGCCAGCGAGGCAGCGGCAGGGACAGCGCGTGCACGTGGCGCCCGCGATGATCGGGTGCCCAGGTGGCGATCGCGACGAGCAGTGCGAGCGCGGCGGCGAGCACGGGATAGAGCGTCCCCCAAGCCTGCACGGCCTGCAGTAGCTCACCCGCCCGCAACGGGTTCGAATCGGCGCGCGCCGCGCCCTGTACGGAGACTATCGGCAGAGCGAACGCAGCTATGCTACCGAGCGCGACGATCAGCCGGCTCCACTTCCATTGACTGTACAGCATTACGCGGAACATCAAGCGCCTCCTAACTGCGCGGGCCTCGGAAGGTTCGCAGCAGCTCCACAAACCCTTCCTCAAGATCCAGGTCGATCACGTCGTTCAGGGCGGCGCCGATCGTTGCGAAATACGCCGCCATTTCCGGCTCCCAATCGCGCACCACCCACGTTTCTGCCCCGCCGTTGGCGTGCTCGCGGGCGAGGATGATGAACGGCGCAGCGGCGGCCGTCGGGGGTGCGCCCGTGACGCGCAGCCGCTTAATCCCGTTCTTGAAGCGCTCGATCGGCACCGCGGTGATCAACCGGCCGTTGTCCATGACGCCGATCCAATCGCAGAACCGCTCGAGCTCGTGGACGAGATGACTGGAGATGAACACCGTCGCCCGGCGCTGCGAGACGTAGTCGAGCAATGCCGACAGCACGTCCCGCCGCACCACCGGGTCGAGTCCGTCGGTCGGCTCGTCGAGCAGCAGCAGCTCCGGCCGCTGCGCCAGCGCGAGCAGCATCATCAACTTCCCTTTTTGACCTTTGGATAGGCGGCCGAATGGTTGCCGCTCCTGCAGCTCGAACTGGCGCAGCAGCCGCTCGGCCCACGGCCAATCCCATGTCGGATAGAACGCCGCCTGAAACGCGAGGGTCTCGCGGACGGTGAGGACGGGATCGAGATGCGGCTGCTCGGGCACGAACCCCACGCGTGCGAGCACGCGCGGCGCGTGTTCGGGGATGGCGTCGCCCAGCACCGTAATGCGGCCGGCGAGTGGGCGGACCAGTCCCAAGGCGAGGCGGATCGTAGTAGTCTTGCCGGAGCCGTTGGGGCCGAGGAAGCCGTAGATCGCCCCCGCGGGGACGCTCAGGTCCAGATGCTTGATTTCGAACGTCCTCCCCGCGCGGTAATGCAGCTGCTGGATCTCGATGGCGTTGCTCATGACGTTCCCACTCCAATCTCTTCCGCGATCGCCGCTTGCAGCTCATGCAGCGACACGCCGAGGCGTCCGGCTTCGCCCAGCATCTGGCGGACGAGGCTGGTGGCCTGCCGGGCGCGCTCGCGCGCCCGGCCTTCCGGCGGCACCTCGCGCACGAACGTCCCGGCGCCCTGCCGCATCTCCACGAACCCGTCGGCCTCCAGGTCGCGGTAGGCCTGAACCACCGTGGCGGGGTTCACGCGCAGCTGCGCCGCGAGGTGTCGCACGGAGGGCAGGGCCGCGCCGGAGCGTAACTCGCCCGCCGCGATGGCGACTCTGCAGCGATTCGCTATTTGAGCGTACAGCGGCGTGGGGCTGCGGGGATCGAGATGCTCGAACACGGGCTGTTTGTCTGTATTGTTGTTATAGTACAGTGATACAAACCGCTCGTGCCGTCAAGGCTGGAGCACGGGCGCACTGTAGCCAAGGCGCCGCAAGTTGTTTATTTTCAAAGACTCTGAACGTTGTGGGGGATGTGGTAGACGTGGCGACAGATCATCTGGCGGCGCTCTTCGCCGAGCATGCGGAGGCGCATCCTGACCGGGAGTTCCTGGTATTCGGGTCACGCCGGATGAGCTACGCGCAGGTGCAGCGGGACGCGTTGGCGCTCGCCGACGCGTTCGGCGGGCTGGGTGTCCAGCTGGGCGATCGGTTGGCCGTCGACCTCCCGAACTGGCCGGAGTGGGTAGTTGCCTTCTTGGCCGCGGCGTATCGCGGTGCCGTGCTGGTGCCGCTCGACCCCTCGCTCAGCGTCCACGAGCTCAAGTATCAGTTGCGCCACGCCGACGTGCGCGCTGGAGTCGTGGCCGAGGCGTACGAGGGGGCTGATTACCTGGAGCTGTTTCACGAGCTGCTTCCCGACCTACCGGAGCTGCGGGCGCTGATCACCGTCGGCGCCGCCGAGCGCTGGCTCGACGACCGGGTGTACAGCTACGCGGATCTGGTCTCGAAGCCGCACGCGCGGACCCCACCGGCAGCGGCCGATGCCACCCAGCCGCTCGCGATTCTCTACACTTCGGGCACGATGGGGAAGCCCAAGGGCGTGGCGCTGTCGCATCGCAGCATCGTGATGACGGCGCGCGCCACGGGCCAAGCGCTCGAGCACACCGGCGCCGATCGGGTGCTCGGTGGCGTGCCGCTGTTCACGATCTTTGGCGTGCACGTCGTCGCCGTCACGATCACGGCGGGCGCGACGCTCGTGCTCCAGGAGCGCTTCGATGCGTCCGGTGCGCTGGACCTCATCCGGCGCGAGCGACTCAGCGTAGTCCACGGCGTGCCCACGATGTTCGAGCTGCTGATGCGCGATCCCTCGTTCGAGCGGCAGCCTCCGACCACCTGCCGCTCGGGACTGGTTGCGGGGAGCCCGGTCTCCCCGGAGCTGGCCGGCCGGATCCGGCAGTGGTGCGACGTCCAGATCGCCTACGGGCTCACGGAAACCGGGCCCACGGTGACGATCACCCGCTTCGCGGATCTCCCCGAGCGGCGGACGCAGACGGTGGGTCGGCCGATCGCGGGGGTAGAGGTGCGCGTCGTGGACCTGAAATCCGGCGCGCTGCACGGTCCCGAGGCGGTCGGCGAGCTGGCGGTGAAAGGGCCGAATGTCATGCTGGGCTACGACCGGATGCCCGGCGAGACCGCGCGATCCCTGACCCCCGAGGGATACTTTCTGACGGGCGACCTCGCCATCGTAGACGAGGACGGCTACGTCCAGATCGTGGGCCGCCGCAACGAGCTGATCATGCGCGGCGGCTACAAGGTGTATCCACGCGAGCTGGAGGACCTCCTCCGGACGCACCCTGCCGTGAGCGACGCCTGCGTCGTCGGCATCCCCAACGAGACGTTCGGGGAGCTGATCTGCGCCTGCGTCGTGGGCACGGAGGGATCTATCCTGACGGGCGACGAGCTCAAGGAGTTCTGCCGTGAGAGCGTCGCCGACTACAAAGTGCCCGACCTGGTGCGCTTCTTCGACGCCTTCCCGCTGACCGGGAGCGGGAAGGTGAAGCGACGGGAGCTCGCGCAGGTCGTCGGCCTGGAACTGAGCACAACCACATGATGCAACAGCCGCATGCCCATCTCGCACGGCAGCACAAGGAACCCCCCGCCCACGCGCCCAACGCGGCGCTGCTGATCGACTTCGACAACGTGACGATGGGGATCCGCTCGGATCTCCAGACGGAGCTGAAGCGGCTCCTCCAGTCGGAGATCATCCGCGGGAAGGTGGCCGTGCAGCGCGCCTACGCCGATTGGCGGCGCTACCCGCAGTACATCGTCCCCCTCTCCGAGTCGTCGATCGACCTGATCTTCGCTCCGGCCTACGGCTCGAACAAGAAGAACGCGACCGACATCCGGCTCGCGATCGACGCCCTGGAGCTCGTCTTCACGCGCCCCGAAATCGGCAGCTTCATCCTGCTCTCGGGTGACTCCGACTTCTCCTCCCTGGTGCTGAAGCTCAAAGAGTACGGGAAATACGTGATCGGCGTGGGGATTCGCGAGTCGTCGAGCGATCTCTTGATTCAGAACTGCGACGAGTACTACTCCTATAACGAGCTGGCCGGGCTCACCAAAGAGTCCGACGTCACCCACGAGCGCCACGATCCGTGGGAGCTCGTGGTCGAGGCTGTGAAGCAGATGACCGCACACAACGACGTCATGCGCTCCGACCGCCTCAAGCAGGTGATGCAGGAGATCGACCCGACCTTCAACGAGAAGGACGTCGGGTTCTCGCGCTTCTCGAAGTTCGTGGTCGAGGCGGCGCACAAGGGCCTGATCAACCTCACCAAGCTCGACAACGGCCAGTACGAGATCGCGCTCGGGCCGGGCGTGCCCGGCGCCGCAGCGCAGCCTGCGATCGCCGGTGCCCCAGCGCCGCGTGAGCGCGAGGAGCGGCCCCGCGGACCGCGCCGCCGGCATGACGAGGGCCGCAGCCGGCGTGCCGGAGGGTTCTCGCTCGGCGACGCGTTCGGCTTGCTCAAACAGGCGCTGTCCAGGCTGGGCGGGAGCGACAAGCCCGTGAGCGCGGACGCGTTGCGTGACACGATGATCGAGCTCAACGGCGCCGACGCCGAGCCGCTCGACGCGGAGCGCTTCCCCAAGCTGCTACGCCAGGCCCATGACGCCGAGATCATCGATCTCTCGAAGGAGGACGACGGCGCCTATGCGGTGAAGCTCCGCGAGGAGACGCCACCGCCCCCTGCCTCGCTCACCCCACCCGCCCCCGAGCCGGTCGGCGTAGCGGACCTGGACGAGGCGAACGATCCGCCCATGCCGGCGTCCTCCGCCCCTCCCCCACTGCGGCCGGTGTCCCCCACGCCGTCAAGAGGCGCCGTGCCGTCGCGCAGTGCCCGATTCCGGCGTGGCTCGCGGGGGCCTCGGGTCGCGCCGCCGGAGATTCCGAAGATCGGGGTCGTAGAGGTGGATCCGAACTTCAAGCCGCGCATCGAGCTCATCCCGGCTCGCCCGCTCGCCAACGAGCCTGCGGGCGCGGAGGCCCCGCCCAAGGCTCCCATTGAGGAGAATCGGCGCGAGCGGGGTGGTCGTGGCCGCGGTGGGCGTGGTCGTCGGGGAGGGGGAGGGGGTGGGAGTGGGGGTGGTCCGCGAGGCGACGACCCGACGAGTCGCGGCGACCGCGAGCGCGGCGAGGGGGGCGGTCGCGGCCGCCGAGGCGGCCGGGGAGGCCGGGGAGGCCAGGGCCGGAGCGGGAGCGGGGGGAGCGAGGAGGGTCGAGGGCGGTCGGCGGGAGAGGAGCGCAGTGAGGCGGAGCGGGCCGCGTCGCCGTATGCTGCGCCCCCCACCCCCGCGCCCGCCCCCCGCTCGGCGCCCTCGCCCGCCCCGGAGCCGCCACCCGAACAGTCAGACGACGGGGGCGAATCCTTCTGGTCGAAGGTGAAGCGCGGACTCACCGGCGGCGCGTGAGCAGTGCGGCGCTCCCGCCGGCGTTCTACGCGCGACCGACACCCGAGGTCGCGCGTAGGCTTTTGGGCCACATCCTGCTGAGCGACGTCGACGGCCGGCGCGTGGCGGGCCGCATCGTCGAGACCGAGGCGTACATCGGTCCCGACGACCCCGCCTGCCACGGCTACCGGGCCCGGCGCACGCGGCGCAACGCCAGCCTGTTCGGGCCCCCCGGCACTGCGTACGTCTACTTCACCTATGGCATGCACTGGTGCCTCAACGCCGTCACCGAGGCGCTCGACTTTCCGGCCGCCGTCCTGATCCGCGCGCTCGAGCCCGTGGCCGGGCTTGCGACGATGCGGCGCCGGCGCCGCGGCCTCGCGGACGGCGAGCTGTGCTCTGGACCCGCGAAGCTCTGCGCCGCGCTCGGCGTCACCGGCCGGTTGGACGGCGTGTGGTTGCAGCGGGGAGTGCTTCGCATCGTGCGGAGTTCTTCACGGCAGCGACGCGACATCATCGTAACACCACGCATCGGCATCTCGCGGGCCGTCGACTGGCCGCTGCGGTTCCTGCTCAAGGGCTCGCCATGGGTCTCCCGTTAGGACTGCTCCTCGTGCTCCAGCAACCGATCATCCTCGACGGCCACATCGACACCCCGCAACGGATGCTCGACATGCAGGCCGACATTTCGGCGCGGCTGCCGGACGGCCACGTCGACATCCCGCGCATGCAGGAAGGCGGTCTCTCGGCCGCGTTCTTCTCGATTTGGGTGGACGCGCGTTACGGGCCGGGGACCGCATTCCGGCGGGCGCTGGCGTTGATCGACGCGGTGCAGACCCTGGTGGACACACAACCCGCGGCCGAGCTCGCGACCGACGCCGACGAGGTGCGGGGAGCGGTGGCGCGGGGTCATATCGCCGTGCTGATGGGGGTGGAGGGTGGCCACGCCATCGAGAACTCGCTCGAGAGGCTCGACTCGCTGTATCGCCGCGGCGTGCGCTACATGACGCTCACCTGGAATAACGGCAACGACTGGGCCGGCTCGGCGACGGACGAGCGACGCCACGGGGGTCTGACCGATTTGGGCAAGCGCGTCGTGCGGCGCATGAACCAGCTGGGAATGCTGGTGGACGTATCGCATGTCTCTGACTCGACCTTCTGGGACGTGCTGGCAACCAGCTCGCGGCCCGTGATCGCATCGCACTCGTCTTGCCGGGCGATTGCCCGTCACCCGCGCAACCTGTCGGATGAACAGCTGCGCGCCATTGCCAAGAACGGCGGCGTCGTGGGCATCAACTTCTATCCGGTGTTTCTCGACGACCACTTCCGGGAGCAGTACGAGGAGCTGCGGCGTCGCTTGAGGCCCGAGACCGACTCGATTCACGCCCGCTACCGGGGGCGCCCGGGCGAGTCGGCGTTCGAGATCGACAAGTTCGTGGGTGAGCAGGCCGAGAGCCTCGGTGTGCCCGGGCTCGAGCGGCTCGTGGACCACATCGACCACGCGGTCCAGGTGATGGGGATCGACCACGTGGGGCTGGGCAGCGACTTCGACGGCATCAGCGTCCTGCCCGCCCCCATGAAAGACGCGACGTCGCTGCCCTTGCTCGTCGCGGCCCTGCGGGCGCGCGGCTACGCGGACAGCGACGTCGCGAAAATCCTGGGAGAGAACTTCCTGCGCCTGCTCAGTGCCCTTCGGTGACCCCTTCCTTGGCGGTCCCCATGCTGTAGCGGATCCCGCCCTGGAACGTGTGCGTGGTGCCGTCCAGCAGGAAGCCCCGCGCCGATGAGGTCAGGATGTAATGGCCGTACAGCGCGAGCCGCCCCTGCTTGATATCGATCCCGCCCATCCACCAGAAAAACGCCTTGCTCGCCGCCGCTTCGGCTGCGTCCTGGAGCTGGGAGAACTGCGACAGCGTTTGGCAGCTGGAGCAGGTGACCTGCGGATTCAGAAGCTGCATGATTGCGAACCCGCCGCCGCCGAACGGCTCGACCCGCTTCTGCGCCGGGAAGGCGAGGGCGCCCACCATGATGCGGCGCATGTCGTGAAACGCCACGTTTCCCGGCTCGATTGTCCCGTCGGGCTCGATGATGGTCGTGTGCCGGTCCGAGAGGAAGAACGACTGCTCGTACGAGACGTACAGCGCTGTCCGCTTACCGGTGATCAGCCAGTGCCCGCCGAACGTCGGCTCAAAGGCGTAGCTGTCGAAGTTGGTCTTGAAGACAAACAGGCCGCCCTGGGCGCCCCAATACCACTTGTGAGCCCAGTCGCTGCCGCGCTCCTCGAAGCGTGGGCCGCCCCGCGGACGCGCCGGCTGCGGGGCGGGGGGCACCTTGCCGCCCGCCGCGATTATGGAATCGCGCTTCTCCTTCGGGATCGGCGGCGGGGCGACAACCCGCGGACCGCCGCCACCACCGCCACCGATGAAGTAGGACAAGCCGGCGGAGCCGAGCAGGTGCACGACCGGCTTGCCTCCGAACATCGCGGAGCTCCCCGCGTTGTTCTTGGGCGAGTAGTAGCCCCGCGCCTCCAGGCGCAGGGCCAGCCGGCTGCCGAAGAAGATCCGGTCGCCCAATCCTGCGTTTACCGCGTGCAGCGCGAAGTTGTAAGGTGGATTCACGCCCATGTCGAGCCGGGAGTAGCCCCCCATGAGGTACAGGATGTTCTTCTGGCCCCCTGAGTTGAGGACGAGGCTCACGCTGCCGAAGCGCATCTGGGTATGCGCCCCGCCCGCCTTCGGGAACGGATAGGCGACGTTGGCATCCACCTCCAGCCCGAGGCTCTCGTTGAAAAAGAACCCGATCCGGCCCCCACCGCCGACCTGATTGTCGAGCAGGAAGAGCTTGTCGTAGCGGGTGTAGCTGCCGAACCCGCCGATCTCGAGCTGGTGAGCGTGCTGGGCGCTCAGCGTCGCCGCCCCCCCCGCGCCCCCCGCCAGCAACACCCCAATGACAGTGACTACCCGCATGGGCCGGCTCCTCGGTATCTAAGGCCAGGTCGGAAAAATGCCCCCCAAAATAGGGTTTTTGGTCGGAAAACGCGATACCCCTTCGCTTTAAGCCACTGAACCTTGAAAGTACTTGAAGGTTGGGGTGGATTCGGGGGACGCGGTACCGAACATATCCCGTAAATCGAGCTAATCAGAACCCGCCTGACGCCGACCGACTGCACGATGTGCTAGGGGACGTGGCTCTTCTCGCCGGCCCCGCCCAGTATGAACGACAGGCCCGCTGTCCCTGTAAAGTGCCCCAGCCAGGTCGCCTGCCCGCCGCCAGCCCCGCGGTAGTAGGCTCGTCCCTCCACGCGGAGTGCCACCCGGTCGCCGACGAAGATCCGCTCGCCGAGCCCGCCATGCACGGCGTTCAGGTCGGACGCGGACAGTGGCTCGGGTCCCACGTGGAGCCGGGAGTAGCCGCCCAGGGCGTAGAGGCTGCTCTTCCCGCCGCCGGAGTTAATGACGAGACTCGTGCTCCAGAACACGGCCGTAGTCCCTACGCCGCTGAGACTCGAGCGTGGCTGCGCCACGTTGGCGTCAACCTCGAGACTGAAATGATCGCCGAGGAAGTAGCCAACGCGACCGCCGGCGCCGAACTGGTTGGCGAGGTGTAAGTCCTTGTCATACCGCGTGTAACTGCCGAAGCTACTGATCTCTAGCTGGTGGGCGTGTTGGGCGCCGAGGGACCCAGCCCCGCCGGCGAGCAGCACCCCAATAAGAGAGAAGACCCGCATGGGTGGACTCCTTGGGTATTAGGGCGCTCCCCCAAAATAGGAAGTTTCGGCGAAATGCGCGATAAGGTTGACGCCGTCCGCTGAACGAAACAAAAACGGAGTGTCTCTCAGACGACTCCCAACGTGGTACCGACCCGCTTGAATGCGGACAGGGCGAAGTCCAGGTCGTCCCGGGTATGGGCCGCCGAGAGTTGGCAACGGATCCGGGCATGGCCATGCGGCACCACGGGGTACCCGAACCCGGTGACGAACACACCCTCCGCAAGCAGCAAGTCGCTCATCTGGATCGCCTTAGCAGTCTCGCCCAGGATCACAGGCACGATGGGCGTCTCGCCGGGGAGGGGCTTGAAGCCCAGCGCCGTCAGCTGGCCGCGGAAGTAGTCCGCGTTCTCGCGGAGACGCCGCACGAGCTCCGGGTGCCGCTCCACGTGGCGCACCGCGGCGAGGGCGCTCCCGGCGACGGTGGGCGGTAGCGCGTTGCTGAACAGCTGCGGCCGGGAGCGCTGGGTGAGGTAATCGGCGAGCGCCGCCGGGCCGGCGGTGAAGCCGCCGGCGGCACCGCCCAGCGCCTTGCCCAGGGTGGACGTGATGATGTCCACTTGGCCGAGCATGCCGTAATGCTCAGCGGTGCCGCGGCCGGTCGGGCCGAGCACGCCAGTCGCGTGGGAGTCGTCCACGGCGACAACAGCGTCGTACTTGCGCGCCAGCGCCACGATGTCCGGAAGGTTCGCGATGTCGCCCTCCATCGAGAACACCCCGTCCGTGAAGATCAACCTGAGCCGGGCGTCGCGCGCCGCCTTGAGCTTGGCTGCCAGGTCGGCCATATCAGCATGCTTGTAGACGGCGGTTTGGCACTTGGCGATGGCTTTCGCCAGGCGGATCGAGTCGATGATGGAGGCATGATTCAACTGGTCCGAGATCACGATGTCCTGCTCGCCCAGCAGCGTAGGACACAGCCCCTCGTTGGCATTCCAGCAACTGACGTACGTGAGTGAGGACTCACATCCTACGAATTGAGCGAGCGCCGCCTCGAGCTCGCGATGGATCGTAAAGGTGCCGCAGATGAACCGGACGGAGCCGGTTCCGGCGCCGAACTGCTCGAGTGCGCGCGTTCCAGCGGCCACTACGTCGGCCTCGTTACAGAGGCCCAGGTAGTTATTGGACGAGAGAATGACGACCTCGCCGCGCCCTTGCATCCTGACTCTGGCGGCTTGCGGCGATTCCAGGTAGTTGAGGCGCTTGTACACGCCGTCGCGCTTGAACTGGTCGAGCTCGGCCTCGAGCCGGGTTGCGAGCGTCATGCGATCTCCAGGATGATCTTGCCCGCGTCGCCTGAGCGAATCGCCGCCAGCGCCTCGTCGACCTGGGTGAGCGGGAACTGGTGCGTGATGACCGGGCGCGGGTCGAGCAGACCGGCCGTGAGATAGCGCCGCATCTGATGCCACGTGTCGTACATCTTCCGGCCGATGACGCCGTACACGGTGATTCCCTTGAAGATGATCTCGCTGGCGAAGTCGACCGGCACTTCGCCCTTGGGGATGCCGAGCAGCTGGACCCGGCCGCCCATGCGGACCGCGGCGAACGCCTGGTGCAGGGCGGAGGGGACGCCCGACATCTCGCACACCACATCGGCTCCCTCGCCGCCCGTCTCCTCCACGACCGTGCGCACCACGTCGTCGCGCGCCGCGTTGATGATGACGTGCGCGCCCATCGTGCGGGCGAGCTCGAGCCGCTTCGGGTTCACGTCCGACGCGATGACTTTGGCCGCCCCCGCGGCGCGTGCGATGCCGACCGCGAAGCAGCCGATCGGCCCGCACCCCACGATGAACACACTGCTGCCTGAAACGTCCGCCGTCAGCACCGTGTGGAAGGCATTGCCCATCGGGTCCATCACGGCCCCGACGGTGGTCGGGATACCGTTCAGGGGCAGCACGTTGGTGGCAGGCATCGCGATGTACTCGGCGAACGCCCCGTCCCGGTCCACGCCGATGATGCGCGTGTTGCGGCAGATGTGCCCGTTTCCGGTGCGGCACTGCACGCAGTGCCCGCACACGATGTGGCCCTCGGCTGTGACGAGCTGCCCGCGCTTAAGCTCGGCGACGCCGTCGCCCACCGCGACGATCTCGCCCGCGAACTCGTGGCCGATCACCAGTGGCGGCTTGAGGCGGCCCTGCGCCCAAGGGTCCCAATCGGCGATGTGCAGGTCGGTGCCGCACACGCCCGCGTGCCGCACGGCGATGAGCACCTCGCCGGGACCGGCGGAGGGCTTCGCGACGGTCGTGACCTTCAGACCCGGGGCGCGTTTCTCCTTGACGATCGCTTGCATGTGAGCTCAGGATGGGGACCCCGGGGCAGCGGCCCGGGGTCAGCCGAGCGAACCCACCTCGGGGCGGCTGACCCCGGGGCGATGCCCCTGGGTCCACGGGAGTGCGCGGCGGGATGTGTCAGAATATGGATCGCGTGAAGCCCCCATCTACCTGCAGCACAGCGCCGGTAATATAACTGGCGCGCTCGGAGGCCAGAAACGCGACCGCGGCGGCGAGCTCATCGGTGCGTCCTATCCGCCCGAGGGGGATCGCCGCCACCATGTCTCGCATCACCTCTTGCGGGCCGCGGTGCTCCCGCTGGGCGCGCGTCTCGGTGAGCTCGGTAATGCGCTCGGTGGCGATGAACCCCGGGCACACCACGTTTACGGTGATGCCAGCGGGCGCCACCTCGTCCGCCAATGCCTTCGCGAAGCCGAGGACGCCGGCGCGCGCCGTGGTGGACAGGATCAACCCCGGAAGCGGCTGCTTGGCGGCGACCGAGGCGAGGCAGATCACCCGCCCCCACTCGAGCCGCCGCATGATCGGCACCGCGGCGCGGGCCAGGTGCACGGTGGAGAACAGGTTCAGCTCGACGGCCCGGTGGAACGCCTCGCCGGTCTGTTGGCTGAACGGCGCCGCCGGCGGGCCGCTGGCATTGCAGAACAGCACGTCCAGGCGGCCCAGCTCGCGCTGCACCCGCTCGACCAGCCCCTCCGCCTGCGCCGGCACGCCGACGTCCGCCACGCCCGTGGTCACATCCTGCCCTGTCTCGGCGCGGAGCTCGACGCTGGCCCGCGAGACCGATTCCTGGTGGCGGCCGTTCACGACGACGCGCGCGCCTTCCAGCGCCAGCGCCTTCGCCACGGCGCGGCCGAGCCCCTTGGTGCTGCCGCACACCAAGGCGACGCGGCCCGCGAGACCGAGATCCATGGGGCGGGGAATCTATTCCCCGGGGGGACTACCGGTTAGGTCCAGTGAGTGCGGAATGCGGAATGTGGAGTCAGTCCGCCGGAACTCCGACGTGCGCCGGTTCGATCCGCACCGCGCAGCACTTCAGCTCGGCCATCTTCGCGTACGGATCGAGCACCGGATTAGTGAGCAGGTTCGCCGCCGCTTCGCGGAAGTGGAACGGCACGAACACCTGGCCGCACGCCACCCGGTCGGAGATGCGGCATGAAATGACGAGCGAGTTGCGGCGCGACGTCACCCGTGCCAGGTCGCCGTCCTCGAGACCGAGCGCGGTCGCGTCGGCCGGGTTGATCTCCATGATCGGCGTGGGCTCGCGCTGGTCGAGTCCCGTCGCCCGCCGGGTCATCGTGCCGGTGTGCCAGTGGTACAGCTGCCGGCCCGTGTTCATCACGAACGGGTACCCGTCGTCCGGCAGTTCCACCGGCGGCCCGTACTCGACCGGGACGAAGCTCGCCTTCCCGTCGGCGGTCGGGAACCGGTCGGCGAACAGGAACGCGGTGCCCGGGTGGTCGGCGGTCGGCACGGGGTATTGGAGCCCCGCGCCCTCGAGCCGGGGGTGCGTCACGCCGCGCCACGACGGGGTCACCCGGACGATCTCCGCCATGACGTCCGCGGCGGTCTCGAACGCGGTCTTGAGGCCCAGCCGGTTGGACAACTCGACGAGGATGTTCAGGTCGTGGCGCGCCTCGCCCGGTAGGCTCGCCGCCTGGCGGGCGAGCTGGATGCGGCGCTCGGTGTTCACGAAGGTGCCGGTTTTCTCGGCAAAGCTCGAGCCCGGCAGCACGACATCTGCATAGCGGGCGGTTTCCGTCAGGAACAGGTCGTGCACCGCGAGGAACTCGAGCTCGCGGAACCAGTGCTCGGCATGGGCGATGTCGGGGTCGGAGATGATGGGGTTCTCGCCCATGATGTACATCCCGCGCACTCCGCTCTCCGGTTTCACGATTTCGGTCACCATGAGGCCCTCCCGGAGAGAGAGGGACTCCTCCGGTACGCCCCACGTCCCCGCGTACTCCGCCCGGATCTTCGGCTCCTTGACCGACCGATAGTCGGTGTATACGAACGGGATGGCGCCGACGTCGGACGCACCCTGCACGTTGTTCTGGCCGCGCACCGGCATCATCGCGGCGCCCCAACGGCCGATCATGCCGCAGGCGAGCATGAGGTTGAGGAGCGACGCGACCAAATCGGTCCCGTTGGCGTGCTGCGTGAGGCCCATCGCCCACAGCGTGCTCGTCTTCGGACCTGCGGCGTAAATCTCCGCTGCCCGTTGAATCCGCTCCGCCGGGACACCCGTGAGCTTCGCCGCGACCGCCGGGGTCATCGGGCCGACGACCTGCCGCACGTGGTCGAAGTACTTGGTGCGCTCCGCGATGAACCGCTTGTCTTCGAGCCCCCGGGCGAGGATGTGGTTGAGCATCGCGCTGAACAGCGCCACGTCCGTGCCCGGTTGCATCTGCAGGTGGATGTCGGCGCGCCCGGCGAGCTCGGTCTTGCGCGGGTCGGCAACAAGGAGCGCCGCGCCGCGCTCGTGCGCGCGCTTGATCGCCGCGCCGAAGACCGGGTGCGATTCGGTGGTGTTGGCTCCGGCGATGAAGATGACGTCCGCGGCGTGCTCCACCTCGCGCATCGAGCCCGACGCCGCCGAGGTGTTGAGCGCCCGCTGCATCGCCGCGACCGAGGTCGAATGGCACAGGCGTGTGCAATGGTCGATGTTGTTGGTGCCGAGCGCGCCGCGGACCATGCGCATGAGGAGATAGTTCTCCTCGTTCGAGCACTTGGCCGAGGAGAAGCAGGCGAGCGCGTCGCCGCCGCGCGCGCGCTTGATGCGCAGCAGCTCCTGCGCGATGAGGCCCAGCGCCTCGTCCCAGCTCGCCTCGCGGAACGGCTCGTACCACGACGACGGCGTCGCTACGCGGTCGCGAATGTCCAGGTCGAGCCGCTCGAGCAGGGACAGCTCGCGCACCGACTTGCCGACCGAGCGCGGCGGGCCCGCCGGCTTCGCATTCTGGCCCTCGCCTTCGATCGTCTGCCACGGCCCGCCGCGGCGCTCCTGGCCGGTCGGCCCGCGCCACGTCCAGCGACCGCTCTCCTTCACCCACCCTTTGCGGATCAGCGGCTTGGTGAGGCGGTCGCGGTGCTGCGGGAAGTCGTAGCCAAACCGGCCCTTCACGCAGGTCGAGCCCTGGTTCGGGGTGTCGAGCTCGATGTCGGGTGACGTGACGCGGAGGACCTTGTTGTCGGTCACATGCAAGTCGACCTGGCACCCCACGCCGCAGTACGGGCACACGGAGCGGACGATTGTGTCGGGGTGGCGCACCCGCTCAGGGGCGAAGCGCTCCCGGGGCATCACCTCGAAGATCGCGCCGGTGGGGCAGACGCGCACGCATTCGCCGCACCAGGTGCAGCCCGCCTTGTCGGGGTCGCCGTCGGCGCCGACGATAATCTCGGTGTGCTCACCGCGTTGGCCGACGTCCAGGACCCCCACGACCTGAATGTCCTCGCACGCCCGCACGCAACGCGTGCACAGGATGCAGGTGCTCATGTCGTGGCGGATCATGGAGTCGCCCGGACGCTCGTCGCCGTGACGCAGCGAGAGGTCGCGCAGCGCCGGCGGCGTCGGCACCACGCCGTAGCGGACGACATACTGCTCGAATTCGTTGCGGGGCTGGGCGCGCCCGCCGTTCATAAGATGGTCGCCGGGGTAGCGCTCGAGCAGCAGCCGCAGGACGCCCCGCCGGTTCTCGACGGCGGCGTGGGATTCTGTCTGGACCACCATGCCATCCGCGACCTGCGTCGCGCAGGCAGGCACGAGCTTCGCCTGGCCTTCCACCGACACCAGGCAAATCCGGCAGTTTCCCACGATGGGCAGCTTGGGATACCAGCACAGCGTTGGGATGTCGTGGATGCCCGCGGCCCGGGCGGCGTCGAGAATCGTCTGGTCGGGCTGCGTGGAGACGGTGCGGCCGTTGATGGTGATGCGGCTCATGCGAGGAAGATGAACCCGCGACGCGCGCCCGGCAACCCTAAGTGGTTGGGGCGCTTGGTAGATACGCTTGGTGCTACGGGCCGGCGAGGCGGTTACAGAAAGGGCCGGCTGGTGCCGGCCCTGGAGGCGTCCTCAGTCGACGTGCTCGGGGAGGTGGCGGTGCGTGTGGTCGTCCGCCCCGCCTTCGTCGGTGAACCAGCAGTACGCCCAGATCTTCGCTGGGCGGAGCATCTGTCGGCCGACACTCAGGATGATGCCGATCGGCTCGTCGTCCAAGACTAGAGGCAGACTTGTCATTGAAAGGGCGTTCCCGGTTGTGGGATGCTGCGTTGCGGGGCAAGACGCCTGCCACACGCATCCTCCGGCAACGTCTTATCCCGCAACGCGTTGACGGTGCGGGGTAGAGAGGAGTGGTTACTCCGACACGTTCACGGCCGTGTCTGCCTGACGCTCGGGCTTCGTGGCAGTGAACCCGGCTCCGGCCTTGGTGCGGCGCCGGCGGGTGATGTGCCAGCCGCCGTAGTGCGCCTGCAGCGCTTCCGGACCGAGCGGGATCACCTCGTTCGCGGCGGGGCTCGGCAGCACGATATGGACGCCCCCCGGCCGCGTGCGCGTTTGCAGGTCCGCGATGACGGTGCTGCGGTCGCGGAGGCGCGCCGAGGCGAGCGCCGTCGGGTCGAGGACGACGAGGCTCGGCGCCACGTCGGGCAGCCAACTGCCCCAGTGGATGACGAGTGCCTGGAAGCGGCCCGCGAGCTGCTCCGTGACGGCGCGGCCCTCGGCGGCTTCGATCGCCCCGAGGTCCTGATCGAGCAGAAACACCTCGGCGTCGTGCGCCGCGAGGAACAGCGCCGCCGGCAGGGCCGCCGCGCCTATGACCAGGGCGAGGTCACCGGGCTCGAGCCGCCCCGCGCAGCTCACGAGCGGGCCGTCGGGCTCGAGGCCCCAGTGCGTCGGCTCGCGCTGCGCGGCGCGCAGCGCGCGGTGCTTCGAGCGCCAGCGGGGGAACGCAGGCAGCCGGAGCCGCCGCGCGATGATTCGGTCGACGTGCTCGAGCAGCAGCACTTCGGTGAGGAGGTACTGGCCGGCCGAGTTCTCCTCCAGCTCGCGCACCGCCTCGTCCCCGATCTCGAGCAGCTCCTCGCGCGACAGCCTGTTCTTGTACTCCTCGATGCGCTGCAACAGGAACTCCTGGTACTCCTGCTTCAGCGAGCGGGGCGGCCGGCGCGCGATGCGCGAGCGGTGTTCGTCGTGCAGTGCGCTCAGCATGGCTCGACGTGCACCGTCACCTCATGGAGCTGCAGGTCGTTCTTGAGGCGCTCCTCCACCTGGTCGGCGATCGCATGCGCTGCGGCGACGTCGGCTTTGGGGTCCACCGCGATCGTGACTTCCGCGTAGCGCAGGTCTGAGGGCCCGCGCGAGCGGATCCCGTAGGCGCTCTTCACCCCGGGCACGGTTTCCGCGGTCTGCCTGATCTCGCCGGTCGGCAGAGCGCGCTGGTCCACGAGAACGGGGACGGTGCGCACCAGGATCCGGTAGGCCACCAGCACGATCACGAGCGCCACCGCGATGGCCACGACGGGATCGATCCACCACCACCCCTGGCGGGCGAACAGCACGCCGACCAGGACGCCGACCGTGATGAGCGCATCCGCCCGCGTATGCGCCGCGTCGGCGACCAGCAGCTCGCTCCTGAGCTCGCGGCCGCGGCGGTTTTCGTACCAGGCGATCACGACGTTGCCGCCCAGCGTGAGCACGAGCACGGCGAGCTGTGAATCGGTCACGCCTACGGGGTGGGCGCCCTGCAGCAGCTCGTTCACCGCGCCGCGGACCAGCTCGAAGCAGGTGATCGAGAGAAACCCGACGATGGCGAGGGCGCCCAGCGTCTCGAACTTGCCGTGGCCGTAGGGGTGGTCCTCGTCGGGCTCCTTCGCGGCCACCCGGACGACGATCAGGGCGAGGACGTTGTTGAGCGCGTCCACGGACGAATCCAGGGCGCTGCCGAGGATGGCGAGCGAGCCGGAGCGCAGGCCCACGAAAAACTTGGCCGCCACGACCATCAGGTTGGCGACCAGGAGGCCGATGAAGACTCGGCGGACGAGGGCGGTCTCGGGGCGCCCCTCGGGCCGGGAAAGCGGCATGGGATGCAAGCTTGTAAGGCGGGCCGGTTTAGTCAACGGCCCGCAGCAGCGCCCCCTTCAAATAGCCGGTCTCGGGGACGTTGACGAGCTCGGGGTGATCGCGTCCGGCACCCGTGAGCGCGAGCAGCTCGAGCCGCCGGCCGGAGTCCCGCGCCGCGTCGGCGAGCATCTCCGCGAACACCGAGCGGTTGACGTGATAGGAGCAGGAGCAGGTGAAGAGCACGCCGCCGGGGGAAAGCAGACGCATCGCGCGGAGATTGATCTCCTTGTATCCGGCGAGCGCGCGGGGGATGCTCTGCTTGGTCTTGGCAAACGCGGGCGGGTCGAGCACGATGGTGTCGAAGATCTCGTCTCGGCGCTCCAGCTCGCGCACCAGGTCGAACGCGTTCGCTTCGCGCCAGGTGATGTTGGTGAGGCCGTTGAGCCCCGCGTTCTCCGCTCCGCGCGCCAGCGCCTCCCCACTGGAGTCGACCGCGGTCACCGTAGCGGCCCGGCGCGCCAGGTGCAGCGCGAACGACCCATGGTAGGCGAACAAGTCGAGTGCCCGGCCGGGGCCGGCGTGCCTGGCGACGAGCGCCCGGTTCTCGCGCTGGTCGAGGAACGCCCCCGTCTTCTGCCCCGCACGCGGCGCGGCGAGGTAGCGGATGCCGTCCTCCTCGACCGCAACCACTTCCGGAACGGTGCCGAACGCCGGAACGACCTCGAGCGGGAGGCCCTCGTGCCGCCGGATCGCGACGTCGTTGCGGAGCAGCAGCCCTGTGGGCGTGAGCGCCGTCCGGATCCCGGTCACCACGTCGTCCCGCGCCTGTTCGATGCCGGCCGAGAGGAGCTGCGCCACGACGTATGGCCCGTAGCGGTCTACGACCAGTGACGGCAGGCCGTCCCCCTCGGCGTGTACGATCCGGTACGCCGTGGCCTTGATGCCCGCCCGTCCGGCGGCGCGGGCGGCGATGCGCTCGCCCCACCAGCCCGCGTCGATCGGTTCGCGGCCGCGCGTGAGCAGCCGCAGCCGGATCTCGGACTTGGGCGAGTAGAGTGCTTGGCCGAGATGGCGGCCGCGCCGGTCGGTGACGCTCACGATGCCCGCGATATCGCGCGGCTCGTCGTAAACGTCCGTCCGGTAAATCCACGGATGGCCCGCCTGCCAGCGCGCGGCGCCCTTGGCCGACACCACGACCTGGCGCGTCAGGATGTCCTGACCGCGCGTCATTGCCTGCGATCCGGGCGCAGCTTCGCCGCGCCGCGCAGGTACGTATGTTTCAGCTCGCGCTGGGGCTTGGTTGTGTAGAAGTGCAGCAGCACGCGGATGCAGCGCGACAGGCCGTCGGGCACGGCCACCTCCGCGGCGCCGAGCAGGGGGACGTCGAGCCAGCCGAGGCCGCGCGCGGCGCGCGCGGGATACTCGGCAGTCAAGTCGGGCGACGACGTGAAGATCGCGCTCTCCACATCTTCCGGCTTGAAGCCGTTGGCGTCCTGCAGCGCCCGCAGCAGCTCGGCGGTCGCGTCCAGGATCGCGTCGCTGGTATTCGCGGCAGCGGTCGTCGCGCCGCGCAGTCCACGCAGGGTCTTGCTCATGGCACTCAGCGGTCTGTTGCGCTTGATGGTGATCACGGATGCCGCGCTTCTCAAGGGGCGCGACCCGATCGAGGCGTGCCGCCGGGCGGTAGCGGGCGGGGCGACGATGGTCCAGGTGCGCCTCAAGGACGCCATGCCGCACGACGTGCTGACACTGGCCCGGGCGCTGGTCGGCGTCCTGAGCGTCCCGGTGATCGTGAACGACCGGGTGGACGTCGCTCTCGCCGCCGGCGCCGCGGGCGCCCACCTGGGCCAGGACGACCCACCGCTCGACCGCCTCACGCCCCACGTGCCGCCCGGTTTCCTGCTTGGCCTCTCCGTGGGCTCCACCGCTGAAGCGGCGCGGGTCCAAGGTTGGCCCGCCGACTATTGGAGCGTCGGCCCGTGCTTCGCCACGACCACCAAGCCCGACGCCGGGTCAGCACTTGGGCCAGAGGGGTTCGCGGTGCTGGCGCGGCTCGCCCCGGCCGGGGTGCCGGTGATCGGGGTCGGTGGCATCACGGCGGCGAACGCCGGCGCGCTGGCGCGCGTCGGCGCGGCCGGGGTGGCGGTGAGCGCGGCCGTGTGGAGCGCTAGCGAGCCGGCCGCTGCAGCGCGCGCGCTGCGCGCTGCATTTCCTTGACCCGCTTGATGGCGGCTAGGTGCTCCGGGTAGGTAGTGGAAAAGATGTGCTTGCCGTCGCTCTGTGCCACGAAGTAGAGGAACGGCACGTCCGCCGGATAGAGAGCTGCCGCGAGGCTCGCGCGCCCGGGCTGCGCGATCGGACCCGGCGGCAGCCCGGCGTGCAGATAGGTGTTGTAGGACGAGCGCACCGCGAGGTTCTTCTCCCACACCCGCTTCAGCCGCCGGCCGTACGCGTAACTCACGGTCGGGTCCGCCTCGAGCCGCATCCCTCGCCGTAGCCGGTTGTGGTACACGGCGGAGATGAAGGGCCGGTCCGGGTCGTAGCGCACCTCCGACTCGATGATCGACGCGAGCGTGACGAGTGCGTGCCGCGAGAAGTGGAGCGAATCGAGGCGGGCCTGCCACTCGGGGCTCCACTGCTCGGCGAACTGGTGCGTCATCACGCGGACCAGCTCCCGCGCCCCGATGCGCAGCGGCAAGAGGTACGTCGTGGGGAACAGGTATCCTTCGGCGCTCGGGGCTTCTTCGGGGAGCCCGAGCCCGGCCAGGAGCGCGGAGTCCTCGGCCGCCACGGTGAACGAATCCCGGGGGATGCGAAGCTGGGCCTGAGCGAGCCGCGCCACCTCGGCGAGCCGCAGACCCTCACGGACCGTGAAGCGCTGCTCGACCCCGCGCCCGCGCTCGAGCGTGGCGACGACCTCGCTCCACGACTCGCCCTGCCGCAGCAGGTAGACGCCGCTCTTCAGCGACCCGGCGAGGCCACGCACCTTCGCATACAGCCGGAACGGGCCGGGATGGCTGAGCACCCGGTTCGCGGCGAGTGAGTCGATGGCGGCGTCGAGGGTGGCGCCCGCCGGGATAGTCACGGTGACGCGCGGGCCGTCGGCGCCTGGCGGGCCGCATGCCAGTGCGGAGATCAGTGCGCCCAACCACAGATTGCGGATTGGCGATTGCGGATTGCGGATTGGATGTACCTCCGTCGAATCCGCAATCCGCAATCCGCAATCCGCAATTGTCCTCACGTCGCCGATCCCCGCCGCGCATCCAGATAGTGCTGCAGCAGCAGCGTCGCGGCCAGCGCGTCGACGTCCCCCTTCCGCCCCCGGGCCGAGCCGCCCATTGCGCGCACCGCCTGGAGCGCGCGCGCCGTGGTCATGCGCTCGTCCCACAGCTCCACCGGCCGTCCGGTCTGGCGGCCGATCGCGGCGGCGAGCTCGCGCGCGGCCCGCGCCGGCGCACCCTCCTCGCCCTGCTCGTCGAGCGGCAAGCCGACGATCACGCCGGCCACGGCGTGCTGCTCGAGCAGCGTGCGCAGCTGGTGCATCGGGAAGCGCTTGCCGGCGCGGCGCGTGAGGGTGGTGAGCGGCTGAGCGAGCCTTTGACTTTCGTCGGACAGGGAGAGGCCGATGCGGCGCTCGCCCCAATCCACGGCCAACAACCGGCCTCCCGCCGTCACCCCTGAGCCATCGTCGCGAAGAATTCCACGTTGGTCTTGGTCCGCTTCATGCGCTCGAGCAGGAACTCGATCGCTTCGACGGGCGGCATGTCGGAGAGGAAGTTGCGGAGCAGGTAGACCTTGTTGAGCTCTTCCTTAGTGAGGAGCAGCTCTTCCTTGCGGGTCGAGGTGCGCTGGACCTCGATCGCCGGGTAGACGCGCCGGTCGGCGATGCGACGGTCGAGGATGACTTCCATGTTGCCGGTGCCCTTGAACTCCTCGAAGATCACCTCGTCCATGCGCGAGCCGGTGTCGATCAAGGCCGTCGCGATGATCGTGAGCGAGCCGCCGCCCTCGATGTTGCGCGCGGCGCCGAAGAATCGCTTGGGCTTCTGGAGGGCGTTCGCATCCACGCCGCCCGAGAGGATCTTGCCGGAGTGTGGCACCACCACGTTGTGGGCGCGGCCGAGCCGCGTGATGGAGTCGAGCAGAATCATCACGTCTTTCCCGTGCTCCACCAGGCGCTTCGCCTTTTCGATCACCATGTCCGCGACCTGGACGTGCCGATCCGCCGGCTCGTCGAACGTGGAGGAGATCACCTCCGCCCCCTTCACGTTCTCCTCCATGTCGGTCACCTCTTCCGGCCGCTCGTCGATCAGCAGCACGATGAGGTAGATCTCCGGGTGATTCTCGATGACGGCGTTGGCGAGCTTCTGCATCAGGATGGTCTTGCCGGCCTTGGGCGGCGACACGATCAGGCCACGCTGGCCTTTCCCGATGGGGCAGAGAATGTCCATCACCCGCATCGACAGATCGCCGTCCTTGCGCTCGAGGCGGATCCGCTCTTCGGGATAGCGCGGCCGCAGGTTGTCGAACGCGACGCGGTGCTTCGCCTTCTCCGGCTCCTCGCCGTTGACGGTCTCGACTTTGAGGAGTGCCAAGTAGCGCTCACCCTCCTTGGGGGGACGCACCTGGCCCATGATCGTGTCCCCCGTGCGCAGGTCGAACCGCTTGATCTGGCTGGGCGAGACGTAGATGTCGTCCGGGCCGTACAGGTAGTTCCAGTCCGGGCTGCGGAGGAATCCGTAGCCTTCGGGAAGGATCTCGAGCACTCCCTCGCCGTGGAGAACCGTGTCGGAATCGAGGAGCGATTGCTCGATGCGAAAGATGAGATCCTGCTTGCGGAGCCCTGAGTAGTTGGTGATGTTCAGGGTTTCGGCCATCGCGTGTAATTCCGCGACGGACTTCTTCTTCAGTTCAGCGATATCCACGTGTGCTTAGCTCCGTGTGTGCTACGGCGGGCGAACCCCGGGGATGGGGGAGTAACGGGTTGAAAATGGATTCTTTGGGAGTTCGAAGGGGTGCGGATCTATACTAGGCCGCGGCGCACGCGCCGTCAAGTACGCCTATGGACCTGAGCGCGTTCCTGCTCGCCTGGCGGACGGCAGCGCTCCCGGACCGGGAAGTGATTGACGCGCTTGTACATCCGGCGCATGCCGGGCCCTCCCCGGCGCTCGCCGCGGCGCTCGCGCGCTGGCCCGGCACCTCCTACTGGTCTGACGAGCCGGAGGGACGCCATCTCATCCTCACGCGCCCGCTGGGGCGTCGGCACCGCGAGGCCTGGGGGCTGCATTTGCTGCTCTTCGCGGCGACGTTCTTCACCACGACGTTCGTCGGCGCCGTGCTCCAAGGTGCGATCCCGTTCGACCCGAACCCCCTGGCGCTCGTGCTCGGCACCTACCCCTTCCCACGGGACTTCGTCCACGCGTGGGCGACGGGGCTCTCCTTCGCCGGGCCGCTCCTCGCCATTCTGCTGTGTCACGAGCTGGGTCATTACCTCACGGCACGGCGCTATCAGCTCGATGTGTCGCCGCCCTACTTCATTCCCGCGCCCGTCGTCCCGTGGTCCATCGGCACGATGGGCGCCTTCATCCGGCTGCGCACCGTCGTGTCGGACCGCCGCCAGCTGCTCGACGTGGGCTTCGCTGGCCCGATCGCGGGACTCGTAGTGGCCCTGCCGGTGCTCGCGATCGGCCTGGCGATGAGTCACCCGCCAGCCGCTGGCTCGTCGTTGAGCGGGATGCTGCTGGGGCTCGATGACGGCAACGCCGTGCTCGGCGACTCGATCCTCACGTTCGCGCTGCGCCACTTGGTGAGCGGGTCGACGCCGGCCATCGTGCTTCACCCGGTCGCGTTCGCGGGCTGGCTCGGCGTGTTCGTCACGATGCTCAACCTCCTGCCCATCTCCCAGCTCGACGGCGGGCACATCCTGTACTCGGCGCTGCCGCGCTGGCACGCCCGAGTCGCCGTGGGGTTCTGGGCGCTGATCGTGGCGCTCGGCGTCTACTGGAGGGGCTGGCTCCTCTGGGGAACGCTCGTGCTGGTGCTGTCGCGCGGCCGCCTCGGCCATCCACCGGTGCTCGACGGACCGCGGCCGCTGCCACGGTCGCGGACCCTGCTTGCCTGGATCGCGCTGATCCTGTTCCTCGCCACCTTCACGCCGGTACCGTTTCGACTGTAAAAGGCCGGTGAAAAGCCCGTGAACGGCCGGGGAAGGGTGAGAGGCCCCTTCCCCTTCCCCGGCCTCTCACCGGCCTCTTACCTGTATTTCCGTATTGCGTAAGTGTCGCCGGCTTATATCTTTGGACAAACCAGCCCTAGGGCGACGCATGCCCGTACAATCGGCACGCTATAGCGCACCCGACTCCAACGACGCGGTCGTTCACGATCTTCCCCCCATCCGATTCGACGGACAACTCATCGCCATACGTCTCCTGGTGCGCCGCACCGAGGACGGGATCTGGCGCGGCCGCATCTTGTTCGGGGCGCCGGACACCGAGGGGGAGCGCTCCACGGCCGAGATCTTCTGCGCGACCTCGGAGCCGGATCTGTGGCAGTCGGTCCGCGACCTCCGGGACCATCACTTGCGCGATCTCTACCGCTCCCTGATTTGATGGCCCAGGGCGGCGACCGGCTGCGTACGCTCCGGCACGACCTGTCGAACCCGCTGGCGGCGATCCTAGCGGAAACCCAGTTGCTACTGCTCAACGTCGATCGCTTCGACGCAGAGACGGTCGGGAGCTTGAAGCAGATCGAGAGCCTGGCCCGCAAGATGCGGCAGATCCTGCAAGCCCTGGACGAGTGAGCCGGCGGCACCGCCCGCGCTATTGCCCGCCCACGCGGTGGTGGTATGCACGCCGGGTAAGCGTGGTCCGTCACCGGTGGCTGCGGTGGCCACCGATTCCAAATGGCCCTTGGACATTCCCACCCTAGAAGGGTGGGCTCGGCGCTGCGCTGTGCTGAACACGTACGATGTCCTTCCAAGACAGTGTCCTGCCGAGCCCAGGCTTTAGCCTGGGAACGGCGCCGTCTCGGTGCGTCTTAGGTACCTCCAGCCGCTCCACAGGTACAGCCCCAGCAGGGCCACGGTCGCGACACTCACTGCATACTTGAGCGCCGCCGGGGCGTCGCTCGCCGAGAGCAACCCTTCGATCGTGCCGGCGAGCGCGAGCAACGATACGACGGCGCCGATCATGCGAGCCGCGATCCGGCCCTCCAGCACGAGCGCGTCCTTGCGCGCCAGGTCTCCCGGGGCGATGAGCGCGCCGGCCAGGCGGAACCCGGCGCCCCCGGCGATGAAGATCGCCGTCAGCTCGAGCACGCCGTGCCCAGCGACGAACGTCGCCAGGTAGGCGCCCGCGTGATAATTGACGAACAACCCGAATCCCATGCCGAGGCTCACCCCGTTGCTGACGAGCACGAGCGCGGTCAGCGTCCCCGCCAGCATCCCGCCCACGAACGCCCAGAACGCCACGCCGATGTTGTTGCTGATGATCGCCGACGCGATGACAGGCAACTCCTCGTTCGGCGACTGGGCATAGCCGATCCCGCGCGCCTCGTGCTCTGCCGCCTGCTCGGCGCGGCTCACCATGACGGGCGATAGGACGTCGTCGGCGAGCTCCGGCCGGCCGCGGATCAAGCCGTAGCCGACGGCGGCGGGGACGGTGAAGAGCAGGAACGCGGCGAGCACGTGGCGCCACGATTGGACGACCGCGGCGGGGAAGTCCTGCACCAGGTAGCGAGCGAGCGGCGCGCGGCGACGCCCCCGCGCCCGGTACAGCGCGTTGTGGCCCGCGCTCACGACGCGCTCGAGATACTCGATGACCTGCCGTTCGACCCCGTAGGTCCGGGCCCGGGCGAGATCGGCGGTCACTTCACGGTAGCGCGCGGCGAACCCGGGGATCTCCCCCGGCGCGAGGGCGCCGACTCCGGAGCGCTCGACGCGCGCGGCGACGGCATGGAAGGCGGCCCACGCGTCCCGTTTCCCCGCCACAAAGCGCTCCGCCGTCACGGTCGTCCGTCCGGCCAAGCCGGCCTGCACGCGGGTCGCGAACCGGCTCCGCCGCTTGCGCTGCTCTTCGGCATGGAGCGTGGTGAGGTAGGCGTCGGCGTCCACCGTGCGACGCGGGATGCGGTCTTGGAAGCGGCGGGCGAGCTCCGTCGCCATCCGCACCTGGAGGGCGGGGTCGAGCTGGCCCGCTCGTGCCAGGAACTGGTCGAGCAGTCTGAACTCGTCGTCGGTGAGGTCCGGTGGCCCTGTCTCGAGCGGCTCTTCCGCCGCGGCAGGCGCCGGCCCGAGGCCCCAGTCCACCGGGCGGTCGCGCACCACGACCGTCCCCGCCGCCAGGTCGCCGAACCGCTGGTTGCGACGGTGCAGGAAGATCATCACCAGCCCCGGCAGGAGCGGCAACAGCGGGAAATAGCAGTCGAGCAGCCGGACGAGGTTGCGCACGGTCGCCGCCGTCGGGGTGACGGCATGGCCGGTCTCCATCACGACGCGGATCCCGAGCAACTGCTTGCCGGGTGTCCGCCCGCCGTTGAGCGCCTCGAATGCGGCGAAATAACCGAAGAACATCAGGAACGAGAGCAGGATCACGAGCGCCAGCACCCAGCCCTCGAGCGCCGCCCCGACGTGCCAGAGTCCTGCCGCCCCGGCGGCGAACTGGAGCCCCACCAGGACCGTGAACACGATCATCGTGTCCACCAGCGCGGCGGCCGCCCGCGAGCCCACGCCCGCCAGCTCCAGCCGCACGGCGACGTGCTCGGGGGTCTCGATGTCGAGCTGCTGACGCAGCTCTGATGGCGGGGCTGGGTCTCGCGCTGGCGCGTTCACGTCCTCATCTTATCGCGACACCGTCACAGGAGCGAGTTTCGCGGATGCCCGACCTTCGGCCTATGGACTTTGGCGAGATCCTCGACGGGTCCCTCATGATCTACCGCCGGCACTTCGGGCTGTTTCTGAAGCTCGCCATGGCGGCGCTGTCCGTGCCCCTCGTGCTGCTGGTGTACTTCGGGCTGCGTGCGATTGCGGAGCTGCAGCAGAATCCGGTCCGGGCGCTCGTGTATCTCTTGCCGGTCGGCCTCGTCTATTACGTCGCAAGCCTGGTGCTCACGGCCGGCACGATCCGCATCATCTCCGACTCGTATCTCGGCCGCGAGCCGCGCCTCCAGGACGCGCTGGCGCTGGGCTGGTCGAGGCTGTGGCCGCTCACCGCCGTGGGATTCGGCAAGGGCATCGTGCTCATGCTGATCATGGTCGGGGTGGGCGTCGTCGGGGGGGTCGGTGCGACGCTGTTCCGGGGCGGCAGCGCCCTGTTGACCGTCGCGCTGGTCGTCGGGGGCTGCTGGTTCCTGATGTACGTGGCGTGTGGGTACGGCGTGACGACCCCGGTCGTCGTTCTGGAGGAGCTGGGCAGCTCGTTCGACGCCTTCGGCCGCTCCTGGGAGCTGACGAGGAGCTTCAAGCTGAAGGTGTTGGGCCTGGCCGTCGTGGCGTTCTTGCTCACCAACCTGATTCCGTCCCTCGTGTTCCGCGGGCTCGGGGCCGCCTTCTTGGCGTCGGCGCCGCCGCTGGGCGTGGCGCTCACTGCTGTGGGGTTCGTCGCGCCCCTCGCCTTGGCGCCTGTGCTCGCGGCTGTGATCACCCTCATGTACTACGACCTGCGCGTGCGCCGTGAGGCATTCGACCTGCAGGTCCTGGGTCAGCGGCTGGGGATCATCTGACGGGCGAGCCCGGCGCGGTGCTGCAGGCGGTGCCGCCCGCCGATTCGCTGCGGCGCGCCCTGGGCGAGGTGTTCGCGCGTCCGGAGTACGCTTGGGTGCCGCGCTTCAGCCTGGGCGACTGGCTCCACGAGCAAGCGCTGCGGTTGCTCGACTGGATCGGGCGACAGCACACGGCTCACCCGGCCGCTTTCAAGCTGGTGCTCGGCATCCTGATCGTCGTGCTGGCGGGTTTGCTGATTCATATGGGATACGTCGTCTGGCGCATCACGCGCGCGACGGGGCGCACCCCGACCGGATCGGCGCGGCCAGCCGGGGGCGGGCCGCGGCTCGAGGATGCCCGGGCGCACCGCGAGCGCGCTGACGAGCTGGCCCGCGCGGGACGCTACGCCGAGGCACTGGCGCACCGGTTCGTCGCGCTGATCCTCGAGTTGGAGCGGCGGCAGGCGCTCACGTTTCATCCGTCGAAGACGCCCGCCGAGTACGTACGCGAAGCGCGGCTGGACGAGTCCGGCCGCGCGTCGCTGGCTGATCTCGTCGCCCGGTTGTACCGCCATGTGTTCGGCGCCGTCCCCTGCGACGCGGCCGTCTACCGCGAGTTCGGAGTCGCGGCCGAGGCCATCTTCCGGCATGTCGCGGCGGCTTGAGCTAGGCTTCGCGCTCGCGCTCGCCCTGGCGGTGAGCATGGCCTTCGTCGCCGGGAGCCGCGGCACCAGCGCGGCGCCGCTCGATTTCCGCGCCTCCACCCTGGTCTCCGGCCCCCAGGGCAGCCGCGCGGCGTACGATGTGCTGGCGCGGCTGCGGGTCGCGGTCGAGCGGCGGCGCACGGCGCTGTTCGATTTCGCCCGCGACACGACGCATCGGGCCGCGCCGGCGGTGCTGGTGGTGCTCGATCCACCGCGCAGCCTCTACCCGGCTGAGCTGGCGCAGGTGATGCGATTCGTTCGAGCGGGCGGCCGCGTGGTGGCCGCCGGCTCGGGTGGGGGGATCACGCGGTGCGTGGGGTGGCGTACGAAAAACGAGGAGGTGTTCTTCCCGCGCGACAGCTTTCGCGTCGTGGCGCCGGCGCGCTCGCTTACCCTGCCCCCAGTCGCTGACTTTCTCCAGCCACGGCGGGATGACGTGGCGGCCGAGTCGCGACTGCGGGTGCGGGGCGGGCAGATGGAGGAAGACGAGTGCGCGACGGTCCCGCCGACCGCGGAGGACACCCTGTTGCACCTGACCGATGGGCGCCCGGCGGTGCTGCGGCTCCGCTGGCGGGGCGGAGGCAGCGTGACGCTCGTCGCCGACCCGGGGTATTTCCGCAACCGGGTCTGGCGCTCGACCGACGTCCCCTACTTCATTGCTCCGGTCCTGATGCCGGGGCGGCGGGGGCGCGTGGTGTGGGACGAATACCATCAGGGGTTCGGGCGGGGACGATCCATGATCGGCGTGGTGATGGGGTGGCTCGTGGGCACGCCGGGCGGCTGGGTGATGCTGCAGCTCGTGGGCGTGCTGGTAGTCGGTCTCGCCGTCGCCGCGGTGCGGTTCGGGCCCCCCCGGCGGGGCGTGGCGACCCGCCGCCGCTCGCCGCTCGAGCACCTGGAGGCGCTGGCGGCAGGGCTCGAGAGCGCGGCGGGTGTCGACACCGCCGTGGCGCTCACCGTGTCCGGGCTACGCCGCCGGCTCGGCCGCACCGGACTGCTGCGCCCCGACGAGCAGCGCTCCTGGCTGGCGGCGCTCGAGCTCGCGCTGCCCAGCGCGGCGGGGCGAGACGCCGTGCGCCGGCTGCAACGGCTCATCACACAACCCGGCGGCCCCGAGCGGGCGCTCGCAGCCGCCCAAGCTGCGGAGGACGTGTGGGAGCAGCTACGCCCGCCGACGACGCGCGCCGCATCCTAGACGCGCTGCAGCAGGTGATCCTGGGGCAACAGGCCGCCACGCGCGACGTGCTGGTGTGCCTGCTGGCGCGCGGTCACGTGCTGCTCGAGGGAGTGCCCGGGACCGCCAAGACGCTGCTCGTGCGGACCCTCGCGCTCGCGCTCGACGTCAAGTTCCAGCGGATCCAGTTCACGCCCGACTTGATGCCCGCGGACATCACGGGCATCTCGATCCTCACGGGGTCCCACGAATTCACCTTCCGCCCGGGCCCGATCTTCGCCGACCTGGTGCTCGCCGACGAGATCAACCGCGCACCGGCCAAGACGCAGGCCGCGCTGCTCGAGGCGATGCAGGAGCGCACCGTCACGGTCGACGGCGTGAGCCACCCGCTCTCCGCGACGTTCGCGGTGTTTGCGACCCAGAACCCGATCGAGTTCGAGGGGACGTACCCGCTTCCCGAGGCCGAGCTCGACCGGTTCATGGCGAAAATCCTGGTGGATTACCCCGGCGCGGCGGACGAGCAGGGCATCCTCAGGCGCTATGTCGCGGGCTTCGAGGCGGACCGGCCCGCCACGTACGGCGTGAGCCCCGTCACGAACGCGGCCGGTCTCGAGCGGCTCCGCCTCGGCGTCGAGGCGGTGCGCGTCGAGGCGCAGATCACCGCCTACATCACGTCGCTCGTCCGCGCGACGCGCGACGCCGCGTCGCTCACGCTGGGCGCGAGCCCGCGCGCCGGGGTCTCGCTGCTCAAGGCCGCCCGGGCCGCTGCGCTGCTCGACGGGCGCGACTATGTGATCCCGGACGACGTGAAGGCGCTCGCGCCGGCGGTGCTGCGTCACCGCGTGAGCGTCGCGCCGGAGCTCGAGCTCGAAGGCGTGACCGCGGACGCGGCGCTCAAGGCGATCCTCGACAAGACTGAGGTGCCGACCGCGTGATCCTCTGCACCCGGCGCGCGCTGTGGGTGGGCGCGGCCCTGGCAGGGGGCGGAGTGCTGGGGCTATGGGTGCCGTGGGCGCTCGACGCGATGTTGCTCGCCGACGTAGCGCTGCTCGCCGCGGTGTGGCTCGACGCGCGGCGCGCCAGCCCCCTGGAAGAGGGGGGCATCACCGTCACCCGGGAAGCGCCGCCCGCCTTCTCCGTCGGGCGCAGCGGTGAGGTGAGCTACCGCTGGACTAACCGGACGCGCCGGCCGGCGCGACTGCGCCTGCGCGAAGTTCGCCCCGAGCTGCTCGGCGGCACCCAGCCCCCGCGTGAGATCACGGTTCCGCCGCGGGGCGACGCCCGCGAGACGGTCGCCGTTGTTCCGGTGCGGCGGGGACGCGAGCGCGCAGGGGCGTTCGTCGTGGACTCGACGGGGCCGCTCGGACTGGGGCGGCGCCGCTCTGCGCTGGCGCTCCCGTGGGACGCCGCCGTCTACCCGCCGCTCGTCACCGTCCGGCTGCGGGCGTCGGTGGCCGAGGCGGCGCGTCGCCACCAGGGCGTGACGCCGGTCCGTCAGCTCGGCGAGGGGCGGCTGTTCGAATCGTTGCGCGAGTGGGTGCCGGGCGACGACCTGCGGCACATCGATTGGAAGGCGACTGCCAAGCGCCGCAAGGTCATCACACGGCAATACGAGGCCGAGCGGCGCCAGCAGGTACTGCTGGTGCTCGATACCGGCCGACTCTTGACCGCCGAGATCGCGGGTGTGTCCCGCCTCGACTACGTGGTGCAGGCCGCGCTCGAGCTCGCGTACGTGGCTGCCCAGCACGACGACAACGTGGGCGTCATGGCGTTCGCGGACGGGGTGCAGCATTTCGTGGCGCCGCAGCGCGGCCGGCTTGGCCTGAAGCGGGTGCTCGACGTGCTGGCGGCGGTGGAGCCGAAGCTCGTCGAGCCCGACTATCCGGGCGCGTTCCGCTACCTCGCCGCGCGCAATCGCAAGCGGGCACTGACGGTGTTATTCACCGACGTGATCGACCGGCTCGCGTCGGACGCGCTGGTCGCGAACGTGGCGAGCTTGCGGCCGCGCCACCTGCCGCTCGCGGTGACGCTCCGCAACCCGGAGCTCGACGGCGTGGCGGCGTTGCGGCCCCAGGCGGCGCGCGATGCGTTTCGCAAGGCCGCAGCCGAGGAGCTGCTGCACGCCCGCGAAGAAGCGCTCGGCCGCATGCGGCGCGGCGGCGTACTGGTGCTGGACGTCCCGCCCGAGCGGGCGGCGCAGGCGGTGGTGGCGAAGTACCTGGAGCTCAAGCGCCGCGGGCGACTGTGATGCGCGTCGTCGTGGCCCGGGTGGAGCGGCCATTATAAATTGGGCCCAACTCTCCCGGGTCCCGGCGCATGCGACACCCCCGCGGCACCGCCGCGTTGGCGATGGTGTTCAGTTGTGTGACGCTCGCGACCTGCGTGTTTCCCACCGAGCGAGACGACTCCGTCCACGTGACCGTCGATCCGCTGCCGGTGCTCATCCGGGGCACCGACACCTACGCGACCGCCCGCGCCTGGCAGATACTGGCGGCGGGGGACTCGCAGCAAATCGCCAACGTCAGCTTCGTCTGGTCGAGCGGCGACCCGCTGACCGCCACGGTGGATGCCAATGGGCACGTCGTGGGGATCAAGTCGGGCACCACCGCGATTCGCGCGGCGGCTGCGAACTTCGACAAGCGGGCCGCCGTGGGTCAGATCACCCTGCGCGTGGCGAATACGCTCGAGATCGACAGTATCCGTCCCGACACGGTGCGATACGGTGAGATCGTCACCGTGTACGGGGTGGGACTCCTCGACACGTTGGGGATCGGCCTGACCATCGGAGACGGGGGCTTGATCCCGGTGCCGTTTTCCCCCGCCCTGGACCCGAACGGAGCATCGCGGATCAGCTACTGGGTGCCCCCGCCCGCGCATACCGCGCCGCTGTTCTACATCGGTGCCGGGGTGTTCGGGTTCTCGGCGGACACCGTGAGAGTGATCCGCCGCGATCTCTATGAGCCCAACGAGCTCGCGCCGACCGCGATCAACCTCGAGACGTCGCGCCCGTTCCCGGCGACGATCTTGAACTTTGTCTTGTTCGCGAATCCGGCGCTGGCGTTCGAGCAACTGCCGCGCGACGTGCTCCAGGGCGTCGATTGGTACCGCTTCGGGCAGTCGACTCCGCGCGACCTGTCGATCATCCTCAGCTCCGATGTCCGCGGCACGTTTCAGACGTTCCTCACCGACTCCCTGGGCTTCCGTGCGTCGGACTCGAGCTATTTCATCGGCCGCGATGCCTGGACGTTCGGGCCGGGGTCGCACGCCTGTCACGGCGCGGCGTTCGGCCCGAAGGAGCGGGCGCCGGACTCGAGTGTGGCCGCATTCCGAGGCTATCCGACCGGCAGTCTCGACGGCATCGCGGTGTACGGCCGGGAGGGCCGGTACGCGCTGACCGTGCTCGAGGGCTATGTCACCGCCGACAAGCGGATCCCGCGCGACGCCCATGAAGAAGACAACTACTGCGACGCAGCGGACAGCAAGCGCATTCCGCTCGCTGCGAACGTCGACCATGTCGGCACGCTCGCCATCGAGAACGCGCACGACGTGGACTGGTTCCGGTTCAACGTCCCCGGCACCAGCGCCCAGCCGGTGCGGTTCCGCACCCTCGCGCGGCCGTTCGCCGCGGTGGATTCGAGCGACATCGATCTCTACGTGCTCAACGTGCCGGCCCCCGGCGACACGGTCATGACGGGAGTCGCGATCGCGAAGGCCGGTTCCGCCAACGACACCACGCTCGCCCTGGCCCCCAACGATTACTATGCCGTCGTCGTGGATTTCGCCGGCGTGCCGACGCGCTATTCGCTGTGCATCGGATTCCCCAGCACGCCGCTGAGTCCCAGGTGCGCGGTCCTTCCCGCCTCGGCGCCGGTCCCACAGAGTGCGGCGCAGCTTGAGGCGAGCGTGCTGCGCCGCAGCCGGCTGGAGGCCGCGATCGCGCGGCGTGGTCTGCGTCTCGCCCCGCTGCGCTCGCGGGCCCGGCGGCAATGACCAACGGCGTCATGGAGTGCTACCGCTGTCGCACGCCGGTGCCCGAGCACAGCCGGTACTGCTCGTCGTGCGGTGCGGACGTGTCGGGCGGAGGAGCGCCGCCCACCACCAGCAACGTGGAGCTGCTGCAGCAGCGGCTGCAGCGGCTGATCGAGGGCCGCTACCGGATCGAGCGTCTCCTGGGGAAGGGCGGGATGGGGGCCGTGTTCCTGGCTCACGACCTTACCCTCGAGCGTGACGTCGCGATCAAGGTGCTGCCGCCCGACGTCGCTCAGGACGACCAGATCGTGCGACGGTTCCAGCAGGAAGCGAAGACTGCCGCCAAGCTCGACCACCCGAACATCATCCCGATCTATCGCGTCGAGAGCGAGGGCGGGCTCAATTACTTCGTGATGAAGTACGTCTCCGGCACGTCGCTCGAAGACTTGCTCGACCAGAAGCGGCAGCTCCCGGTGCCCGAGATCCAGCGCATCCTGTGGGAGGCGGCCTGCGCCCTGGGCCACGCGCATCAGCGCGGTGTCGTGCACCGCGACGTGAAGCCCGCCAACATCATGTTCGACCACGATGGGCGCGCCATGTTGACGGACTTCGGGATTTCCAAGGCGCTCCAGGCGGCGACCGGATTCACCGCGACCGGCATGATCATCGGCACACCGCACTACATGGCCCCCGAGCAGGCGAAGGGCCAGACGGTGGACGGTCGCGCCGACGAGTACTCGCTGGGCATCGTCGGCTATCGCATGATCACGGGCGAGCTTCCCTTCGCCGGCGATTCGGTCCACACCATCCTCTACAAGCACATCTTCGAGGAGCCGCCCCGCGCGGCCTCGCGCCGGGCCGACGTGCCCGAGCCGCTGTCGGCCGCGGTGTCGCAGGCGATGTCGAAGGACCCCGACCACCGCTATCCCACCATGGAGGCGTTCGCGACCGCCGTCTGGCCGGAGCAGCCGGTGGCGGCGCCTACGAAGGGCCGCGCCGCTCACCGCCCGCGCTCCAAGGCCGCGGCGGACGCGCTGACCCAGATCTCCGGTACGCCCACGACGCCGCTCCCCGCGCGCCAGGCGAAAGGGCCGCGAGCGGGCCTGGTGGTCGGCGTGATTGTGGTGGCGGCTGCGGGGGTGGGCGGATATCTCGCGCTGGGCCGTGGCACCCGTTCCAAGCAGGCGGCGGGCGCGAAGCTCGCGGCTCCGGTGGCGGACACGGCGCGCGCCCCGGCTCCCCCGGTCGCGGAGTCTGCTACGGCGGTCAAATCGCAGGCGCCACGCCGTCCCGAGCGACCACCGCCGCGGCCGCCCGCGCCCGCGGTGCCGGCGCCCGCGCCGCAGGGCTTCCTCACACTCGACGCGAGTCCGTTCGGCGAGGTGTACATCGACGGCACGGACGTGGGCCAAACGCCCATCGTCGAGTACACGGTAGCACCCGGTCGTCACGCGATTCGCATCGAGCATCCGGGCTACAAGACCGTGACGGAAACGGTGCAGGTGGATCGGGCGTCTACCGTGCGCAAGCGCTACGCGTTGCTGCCGGAGTCGCCGTGACGACCGGCCGCCTAGGTGGGCTCTGCCTGCTCGCGGTGCTCGCGCCGGCAGCAGGCCGCGCGCAGGCCGTTCAAAATGCCACGCTCCGCCGCGCGCAGCAGGCGTACGACAACCTCGAGTACCGCCAGGCGCTCTCGTTGGGCCAGGCGGCGCTGCGCGAGCGCCTCGCGGGCGCCGAGCGCGGTCGCGCCTACGAGGTCGTCGGCTTCAGCTACGCCGCGCTCGATTCGATTCTCAAGGCGGTGGACGCGTTCAAGCAGATGGTGCTCATCGACCCGGAGCGCCAGCTCGACCCCAACCGCGTGTCCCCCAAGGCGTTCAGCGCGTTCGACGTGGCCCTGCGCCAGGTGCTGCTGGTCCGGCAGCTGCGCATCGACAGCACCAGCTTCGTAGCGGGGCAGGGCGCGGTGCCGATCCGCTTCATGGTCACCCAACCCGCGCGCGTGGTGACGCGAGCAATCGGGGGGGGTGGAGGCGGTCCGGCAAACTTTCTGGTCGACTCGAGTGCCTGGAACGGCCAGGTGAATCTGAGCTGGTCCCCGCGCTTGCCGAACGGCGACCCCGTGCCGGCCGGGACCTATACGGTCGTCGTGGAAGCGCGCCTCGGGCAGAACACCTTCTCGGCCTCGCAGCAGATCCGCGTCACGCATGGCCGCGTCGACACGCTCCCGCACCTCACGAGCCTCCCGGGCTACCAGTACCTCCCCGAGACCGAGATCCCGCCGCAGACGTGGCGTCCCCTGGGGCTCGCTTTCCTTTATACAGGGGGGGCGCTCATCGGCACGCTGGGCCTCGAGAGCGGCGGCCTGGGAGCGAGCTCGAAGCGCGAGCTCGGAGTGGTGGGAGGGGCGGCGCTCGTCACCGGATTCGTCATGACGCTGCGCACGCCCGCGCCGCGCCCCGCCGAGGGCAACATCCTCTACAACCGGCTGCTCACGGAGCAGATCGCCCGGCGTAACGTCGACATTGCGAAGGAGAACATCACGCGCCGCCAGCAAGTGCAGCTCACGGTCGGACCGCCGTTGAAAACCGGAGCGCCCCGGTGAACCGGGGGGGCGGCATGCCGGTTGCCATGGTGCTCCTCGGGCTCGTGGGGTGGCCGGCGCGGGCGGGGGCGCAGCACCTCATGGTTGGGCCGCAGGCGGTGCTGGTCGATTACCGCGAGGTCTCCTCCGGCCTGCGCTACTCCGGGTCCGGGTTCGGCGGCGTGGCGACGGGGCGCCACGGCAAGCTCAGCGCCGCCGCGTCGGTCGTGCGGCTCACGCTTGACCCGACGGACCAGAGCACGGCGGGGGCGGGGTTCAAGGCAACGCAGCTGGACGCCTGGGTCGGCTACGATGTGGCGTCGTACGCGAGCGTCGAGGTCGGCATCATCCGGCGCACGGCCGACCCCGAGTTCGCTGCGCAGTCGCTCGGAGCGCTGCGGGTCGGCGCGCGCTCCACGTACGACCTGGGTCCGGGCGCGACGGTCTCGTTCCGCGCCAACTACCTCGTGGCACCGAAGTTTTCCGGCGGCGGCCGCGCGTCGTTCTCCATCGATCTCGGGCTCGGCCTCGACGTGCGCCTCGCCGGTCGGCTGCACGGCGTGGTGGACTACGCGTTCGAGCGCGTGAACCGCAAGACGAATCCGGGTGGGACCGGGGAGATCGACGCGCCGATTCAGCAAACGCTGGCGCGCCTGGGGCTGGGGATTCGCTTCTAGGGGGGGACGCTACGATTCTGTGAAGTAGGTCTCGTCCCAGGCGATGTCCGAGACCTCCTTACAGCGCCGGCACTCCAGCAGCGCCAACCGCTCCGTGAGCGGCACGCGCTCCCGGCAGTTGGGACACACGGCGTACTCGCCGACGCCGGGAAACCGAGCCGGGTTTTTGGGACGGGGCACGACCGACCAACGATGCGGCGGCGCGGTCGAGATCTCGAGCGCCGACCGCGGTACACTCACGCGCTCCCCGATGACGTCGACCACCGCCTCGGGCGGGCGCAGCCTGCGCACCTCATACCAGGCGCCCCGGCGCAGGGGGCAATCCAAGTCGGCTCGCAATCGAGCCCAATAACGTTTCGGCACTGACGCGACTCCGGCGCGGGTCCACAAAGGTAAGCGGGCCTGACTGACTGCTGCCACCCGTCGCCCCGCTGCACCCTTCCCGATCGGCGAAACGCGCAGAACTTGCAGAACGCGCGGAACCCGTAGACGTGTCGCCGGCGCGACAGGCCTGTCAGTGCGGCCCAGACTTGACGTCCGGGGGACGGGCCCGTAAATCCTGGTGGGAAGACGGGCGGAATGTGCAGTTCCGTCGTGCGGCTGCTGGACGAAGTGAGGTGGTGGCGTTGGAACGTCTCGACAAACTCCCCGCTGGACGGTGGGCCCGCTTGCTGGAAGACGTGCGGCGCTGCCAGTTGCGCCGGGGAGCGTGGTATCCCGTGCTGAGCCTGGGGCCGGACGAAGCGGTTCTGGTCGTGCGTCACCAGTCGATGATCGTACCGCCGGCCTATCTCGAGATCGTGCGCACCCGCCCCAGCAGGTGGACGGTCGTTCCCCGTGAGCGCTACGCCGTCTGCCCCAACTGCGCCGAGCGCGTCGCGGTGGGTACGCGGCCGGAGCGGATGCGGTGTGGGCGGTGCAGTGAAGTCTTTGAGTTCGAGCTGGAGCACGAGTACAGCGCGCCCCACGGGCCTTGACGCGTTGAGCCGCGAGTCGAGCGCGGGTTAGGCTCGCCCCTCCTCGAGCTTGCGGATGTCCCCGACGAGCCCGAGGGCGGCGTGGACGATGCGCTCATAGGCGACGAGATCGCCGGCTTCGGCCGCCTTCGCCGCCTCGTGGTGGCGCGCCACGAGCTGCCGCAGCAACGCCGCCGAGCGTTCTCGCTTGTCTGGAAATTCCACGTCGAGTGTCCGCTTGCTGGTCAGCGCGAGCCGGGCACACTCTCTCGGGTTCTCGCAGCTGCCGATCGCCGTTGCGGCCAACACCGCCTCCCACAGCGCCTTCTCACGAACGCGCACCTCTACGTCATCGGCGATCCCCCGAATCTCGTGGAGCTGCCGCTGCACCCACGCCGGGTCGATCCGGCCAGTGACTGGTTGCACATATGCAACCTACTGTCTGACGAAAGGATGGCCAGGGTGGCGCTCAGCGACGGTAGTCAGATATAGAGTCGCCAGGGTCGGCAAGAGCGCGGCGTGGAGAACCACTGGCTCTAAAACATACGTACATATATTATAGATATACGATAACCCTGGCCCCTTCAGGGAGGTCATCATGCGCCTTTCTCCACTCTGTCCAGCCCTGGCCGCACTCCTCGTTGCCTGCACCGATCACCCCAGCCTAACCACTCCGGCAAACCATGTCGTCCGGCCGCCACCCGCGGGCCTGCTCACCGGTGCGCGGCTCGACGTCCCGGCGCGGGGCCAATACATCTTTCGGCACTGGACGTTTGGCGACGAGCCGTTCTGGACCGACACCCTCCACCTGAACGAGGTCGTCGAGACAGCGGTCTCACCCGCCACGGCGCTCGCGGTCGGCCTCAAGGTGGATGCGGAGCGACTGCCGCCGGGATTCCTGGAAAGCGCCGATCTCACGAGCCCTGCGACCACGGTGGAGCTGCTGCGGCGCGACGCCGTCGTGGGCGTGGAAGCTGTGGTCACGGCGGATCAGCACATCAAGAGCCTCGGGATAACGTGCGCGCTGTGCCACTCGACCGTCGACGACGCGGTGACGGCCGGCGTCGGCCGGCGACTCGACGGCTTGCCGAACCGGGATCTCAACGTCGGGGCAATCGTCGCGCTCTCGCCCGTCCTCCCACCGGCCGTTCGGGCCGTGTTCAATTCGTGGGGTCCGGGCAAGTACGACGCGGAGTTCAACCGCGACGGCCTCAACAATCCCGTCGTGATCCCGCCGGCTCTGGGGTTGCAGGGAGTCGCGCTCGAGACCTACACCGGCGAGGGCCCGGTCACGTATTGGAATAACTACGTGGCTGTCACCCAGATGCATGGCCACGGCTCGTTCTCGGACCCCGTGCTGGGGATCAACATCCAGCAGAGGCCCGATCGCGTGACGCCGGTGCTGCCCGTACTGCGTGCGTATCAGCTCAGCCTCAACACCCCGCCGCCGCCCGAGGGGAGCTTCGATCCTGCGGCGGCGGAACGCGGCAAGCAGCTGTTCGATGCGACCGCGCGGTGCGCTACCTGCCACGTTCCGTCCCTAGCCTTCACCGATGTTAACCTCGGGATCCTGCACGAGCCCTCCGAGACGGGTATGGATCCCGTGCGGGCGATGAGACTGAAGAACCACAAGTACCGTACCACGCCGCTGCGGGCACTGGGGCAGCACCCACCGTACTTCCACGACGGCAGCGCGGCGACGTTGCTGGACGTGGTCGAGCACTACGACCGAGTTTTCGGGCTCGGGCTGTCGCCCCAGGAGAAGAGGGATTTGGTCGAATACTTGAAGTCGTTGTAGCTGGACGTTCGCCAAGGAGGTTCTCTATGCGCCTCAACACGCTTGGTCGTTGCACAGCAGTCACGCTCGCCACTGCCGTCGCCGCCTGTTCAGACCATGGTGTGCCAACCCAGCTCCATCCCGGGCTTGCGGCTGCGTCGTTCGAACAAACCCAAAACCAGGTGGACGGCGCCGAGTTCGGGTTCACGGCAGGCTGGCTCCAGGGGACGACCGTCCAGTTCTTCTATCACAAGCCTTTCTTCTGCCGCACGCCGGTCGAGGACGGGAATCCCGTTGGCTCGAGCACCGACTGCGAAGTCGGCTCCGACGGCACCGCCGATCCGCGGCCCGGGAACATTCCGACGCTATTTGTTATGACGCCCATCGGCTTCCGGCCAGCCGAGGCGACGCTGCAATGCCCGATCGTGGGCCATTGCATAAACCACCCGTCCACGATCGACCTCTCGCGCGTCTTCGGCGCGGGAACCGAGAACGCGCCGCTCCCGGCCCACAGCCACATCGTGGATCAGGCGGAGGGGAACTGGTGGGAGCTCGACGTCGTCGGGGTGAAGGATCGCGCGACGTGGGACCAGATCGTCGCAGGCAAGAGCCTCGCCACCGTGCGCGCCCTGCAAGCCGCCGATCCGAGCGGTGCCAAGATCACCGGGGACATCCCGACCAACGTTTACCTCTTTTTCGACGTGCGCCCGGGAACCAGTAATCCATAGCCATGGCCACCTCAATCACGAACGCTCGGGAGCGCCTCGTCGCCACAGCGGCCGTCGTGGGGGGCGCGCTGATTGCGACCGGGGCGTTCCTGCCCTGGCTGTCCCTGTTCGCCGGGCTCCACCCGCTGCGAGGCGTCATCGGCCTGAACGGCCGCCTGCTAGCGGCGGGCGGGGGAGTCTGCCTCGTGGCGGGCGTGCGCTACTGGCTCCGGCCAGCGCCGGGGCTCGGGCGAGGCGTGGCCGTGCTCGGATGGGCGCTCACTGGGTACGCGCTGTGGCTGATCGTGCAGCTGCTCATCACTTATCGCGAACTGCGCACGAACCCGATGCTCGTGCCGCAACTCGGTCCTGGGTTGTTTCTCGCGCTCGGGGGCGCGCTCGTGGCTGGGACTACGACGGCGCTTGTGGCGTCCATATGTCGTAACGCTAAGCGTGCCACCGCAGGATCAGGATAAAGAAGAGGGCCGCGTCGCGGGGACCCCGTTATCTCTACGGGAGGCGGTTCTCGATGAAGTCGGCGATCCGTTGCGCGGCCGGAGGGTCCATATTCGCCAGCACCACAACCGTATAGTGGGACTGCGGACAGATTTCGAGATCGCCGTTCATGCCGGGAGCACCTCCGCCATGGCCAAAGCAGCGAACGCCACCTCGCAATTGCTCGCCAAAGCCATAGGCATATCTGCCCCCTCCTGGAGTATCTACCTTGCCGGTAGTCAGCAATTCAGTGTAGTGGACGTCGAGAACCGTGTGAGCCTCGAGCGCATTCGCAAACTTCAAAAGGTCCTCAACGGTTGAGTAGCCGCCGCCCGCTGATGTCCCACGGTACGGCAGCGTGCCGGTGTTGGGCCGCCAGGAGCCGTCGACCTTCATGTAGCCCACGGAGCGCCCAGGGACCGCCTCGCTTTCCGCTTCAGACCCCGTGGACGTCATTCCCGCGGGCCGGTACACGTGATCGCGCACGTAGTCGTAGTAACTCACACCCGCAGCCTTCTCGATGACGACGCCGAGCAGGAGAAAGCCATAGTTGCTGTACGCCCAACGACTGCCCGGTCCGAATTCCGGTCCGCGCGTCCCGTAGAGTTTTACGTAATCGTCGAGTGAGCGCAGCTCCAACCGGTGGGCTTCGAACTCCGGGCCGAAGATGTCACCTGTGCCGCCGGTGTGCGTCAAGAGCTCGTGTATTGTGACGTTGGACGCGATCTCCTTGTTCGGATAGTCCGGAAGATATGTGCCCAACGGCTCGGTGAGCGTGACCGTGCCGGCTTGCACTAGTTGAAGCACGGCAGTCGCCGTAAACATCTTGTTCATCGAACCAATGCGAAAACGTGTCTGGAGCGTATTCGCAATCTTCTGCTCCCGGTCTGCAAGGCCATAGGCCTCGGCGAAGATTGGTTTGCCATGCTTCGCCACCAGGATGGCTCCGGCGAAGCGGTCGGCGGCGGCATCTTGCTGGAGCTTGCTCCGCAGCGCGGCAAGGGCGCCGGTTTCGCTCATGCGAGGCAACGGTATATCGGCCGGACGCGCAATCGCTCGAGCCTGGAGCTGCAGGATTCGGTGCGGGTCGGCGGGCTCAACGTCGATCGCGATTCGAGCGAACTGATCAGAGTCGCGCTCTTTCACGATCGCCGAGAATCGCGCGGCCGTGGAGGAATCCGCTTTCACGAAGTCGAAGCCGCCCGTGCGATCCCGGAACGCCATTTCTTGGTCGATGTTGGCTTTCCGCGCGGGAAAATACAGATCGAGGAATTGCGCGAATGTGGTGCGATCGCCGCTATTGAAGGCATTGAGCCACGCCGAGAATTGATGCGCGGCCGGTGTATCCGGCAATTGGGCGGTGGCGTGGGATGGGTCGGCCGTGAGCAGCGCGGCCGCGAGCCAAGCTACACGGAGAGCTCGGGTCTTCATAACACGATGCGCCAGGCGGGATTCGAACCCACGACCTTCGGCTCCGGAGGCCGACGCTCTATCCAGCTGAGCTACTGGCGCGTGTTGTGCTACAACAACGTAACCGACGGCGGGCGGCGGTGCGCCGGACCGATGTTTGACGCTCTGTCCTACCGACTCCTCAACTTATCTTGCTACAGGTCGATGCGGTACTCCACCGCGCGGGCTCTAGCGATTTGGCGGGATCGTCTTCAGCAGCTTCCGGATCTGGGTTTCCAGCTCGCTGATCGTCCAGGGTTTCGCGAAGAACGCCGTGCCCGGCCTCGACCGGAGGACCGCCAAGGCGTCACCGCCGATGAGCGGGCTCGTGAACAGAAACCGCGTGCCCTGTCCGACGCGCGGGATGACGACGTCCGACACGACGACGTCGATGCGACCTGGATTCATCAAGAGGAGCTTGAGCCCGGCCGCGCCGTGGCGGGCGAGCATAACCCGGTAGCGCTTCCGTTCCAAGCCCCGCCGCACCATTTGGCGGATCCCAACCTGGCCGTCCACGCACAGTATGGTGCGGCGGTCGCGCCGCCGGGCTGCGGTCCTGGCGGTCCTATCGGGCCCCTTCAGCACGGCCGATGCCCACTGGGGTCGCCACAAAGGTGAGAGTCTGGCCGGTGGTGTGATCGCGCACCCTACCCGTGATCTGCCCGGCATCGTTGATGTCTTGGGCGGAGAGTAAGACATGGAGATTTCCAGTCCCGACGAGATCGTTCAGGTCCGTCATAACCCCGTCTTCCCAGATAAAGGCATGGGGACCGTTCGGACCGCCGAAGGAAACGCCCACCACCTGCCCCCGCCCGTTGATGGCGAAGGCTTCGCTGAAGAAGTCTCCGCCGAGCGTGCCGAGATCCTGAGCCTTGTCGGTGCCTCTGGCCCAGAGGAAGGCGTGCGATATGAAGTCGCCCTCCGGGTCGCCCGGGCCGACCGGGTTGGAAAACCCGACGACGTCACCGGACGCATTGATGTCCATGGGTGTGTTCCAGGTCGCCCCTCCCAGGTTGGGGATGGCGGTCACCGTGCCGTTTTCCCAGAGCACGGAGTGACGTGCGCTGAAGCGTCCCACCGCGATGTCGCAATCCCCCGAGATGCCCACCGCCTGGCCCTTGTCGTTGATCGCCGTGGCTGCCGAGGTCGAGTCGCCCGGGAGCGGCGGGAGCTGTTGCATCGCGCCCTGCTGCGGCTGCCATAGGACCGCGCGGAACTGGAGCACTTGGGGCGAGTTGCAAGTCGGGTCATGCACAGTCGTCTCCGCCCACCCGACCACCTGGTCCCGGCTGTTGACGCCGGTGGCGAAGCCCTGGTTGCCGCCGAGCGTGGGCAGCGCTTGCATCACGCCATTCTCCCATACGAACCCACGACAGATATGGCCGGTCACGCTGGGGAAAAACGCCGTGCAACTCCACTCTTCCCCCAGTGGGTCGAGGTCGGCAGTCTCGGCGATGCCTACGACCGTGCCCTGGTCGTTGAGCCCGGGCCAAACCACGCTGCTGTTGCACGCTGGACAGTTCGGCCCCCCGAGCGTGCCGAGGTCGCGTATCGATCCGTCGCGCCACAGGGCCGCATGCCGGGTGTTGTCCCCGGGCAAGTTGGAGAAGCCCGCTACCCAGCCGCGATTGTTGATCGCCGTGCCCCGGCTCGTCACTCCACCGAGCGACGCGGAGAACTTGGTGATCGCGTATTGCGCGTTCGGCGTCGACTGGGCGAGCGCCTCGAGCGGTTGGGTGACCTGTGTCTCGTCGCCACAGCCGGCCAAGCCGGCGATCAGGATCGTCCATGAGATGAGACGCATAGCACCCTCCTGGGTTGTGAAAGCGTTGGGTCGCCGGCTCGCTGTACCGGAGCCAACGTTCTCATGACGGGAGGTGGGTTACAACGAAATTGCGACGACTAGTACCAGGCGACCGCGGAGGGGGCCTCGCCAGCGACGAACGGCGGCCCGGGGCTGGTCGAGCGGACGCTAGAGGCGGTGGCCGAACATGGCCTCGAGGTGATCCCGGTAGCCGCGACTCAACTTGAGCTCGATGCCGTCGTACAGCACCACGACGTATTCGCCTTTGAACATCTGCTGCAGCTCCTTTACGCGCTCGATGTTGACGATCGTGGAACGGTGAATGCGCACGAAGCGTGCGGGGTCGAGCTGTCCCTCGAGGATTCTCATCCTTTTGCGGATCACGTGCGCCTGCTTGCCCACGTGCAGTCGCACGTAATCCTTCTCGGCTTCGACCCAGTCGATGTCCCGCACCGGCAGCAGCGCGACGCGGCCGCCGCCCTTGATGGCGAGCCGCTGGAGGTAGCCGCCCGGCGGTGCCGCAGTCGTCCCGCCCCCGCCCCCGCCCCCCCCGCCCGCCCCGCCCACCTCGGTGAGGAGGGCGGTGAGCTTGCGGCTCAACTCGCCCAGCCGTCCGTGTCGGACGGTGGCCTTGGCGCGCTCCACTGCCTCGTGAAACCGCTCATCGGTGAACGGTTTCAGGAGGTAGTCGAGGGCGTGCACGTCGAAGGCGTGTAGGGCGTGCCGATCGAACGCGGTCACGAAGATGATCGCCGGCATGTGCTGCGCACCGACGGCGCCTACGACGCCGAACCCGTCCAGCTCGGGCATCTGGATGTCGAGGAAGACCAGATCGATCCCGTCCTGCTCGAGCGCGTGGACCGCCTCGCGGCCGTGGCGCGCTTCCCCGACAACGACGATGTCGGGATCGTACCTCAGCAGCCGGCGGATGCCGTTCCGGGCGGCCGGCTCGTCGTCTACGATCAGCACCCGAATCCGCTCCACGCCCTTCCTCACTCCCGCGTGATCGTGGGGGTCGCCTGGCGGTAGGGCAGCGTAATCCGGGCTTCGGTGCCGCCCGACGGCGCCGGCTCGACCACCAGCTCCGAATCCGCGCCGAACAACTGGGTGAGGCGGTGCCGGATGTTGGTGAGGCCGAGCCCGCGCCGGTACGCGTGTCCGTTGCCGCCATCGAGCCCACGTCCGTCGTCGCGCACCGCGAGCAGCAGTCGGCTGTCCATCCGGCGGGCCGACACGATGACCCGGCCGCCGGCGGCAGTGGGCGCGATGCCGTGCCGCAGCGCATTCTCGACGAGCGGTTGGAGGATGAGGTGGGGCACGCTGGCGTCGAGCGTTTCGTCGTCCACTGCGAACACGACCTCGAGACGGTCGCTGAAGCGGATCTGCTCGATCTCCAAGTAGCTCCGCAGGAACGCGAGCTCCTGGCGGAGGGGAACCACCTGCGTCGCGACGTCGTCCAGCATCGTTCGCAGCAGGTCCCCGAGGCCCGCGACGACGCGGACGGCGTCCCGTGACTGGCCGGTCCGCACCAGTGTGCCGATCGTGTGCAGGGCGTTGAACAGGAAGTGCGGCTGGAGCTGCATCTTCAGCCCGGCGAGCCGGGCTTGGGCGAGCTGCGCTTCGAGCTGCGACGCCCGCAGCTCGCGCTCACCCGCCGCGGCGTATTGACGGATGCCGTAGTCGACGAAGATCACCGCCCAGTACAGCGGCGAGTCCGCGACGAACCAGAAGGCGAACGCCCGCACGGAGCGGGCGAGCAGCGGCGCCGCCTCGGCCGGGGAACCGCCGGTCCAGCCCGCGACCGCGTGATACAGCGTGTCGAGAGCGAGCACGATGACGCTCGAGGCAGCAACGTGCAATCCGAGCCGGAGCAGCCAGGAGCGGCCCTCCAGCGGCCAGCGACGCCCCAGCCACAGGATCCCCGGCGTGAAAAACACCCACCCCAGCGCCGACGCCATCTGCGGCAGCAGGGCCGTGCCGATGGACCTCGGCCCATCGCGCACGAACTCGTCGACGCCCCACAACAGTCCCCACGCCATCCAGGCGCCGAAGACAAGGGCCCAGCCCCGAGGGGAGAGAATCGCTCGCCGTGCGCTCACGAGGCGATTATACCGTCGGCGCTGCGGTCGTGGCTAGGTCGCAGGAGCCTTCGCGCGCTCGTCGCGTGCCGGCCGCGCTTCGTCGTGTCCCGCTCGAAGTCGTCGCCGGACTGTTAAGGGCGGTACCACTCGCGCTTTAGTATTCCGCCGATCGACTCCACATCGGAGCAGCACCGTGCGTCCTACCAGGGTCGTAAGCCTCGGCGGTGTGGTAGCGCTCGCCGCCGCCTTCGGAGCGTGCGCTCGCGCGAGCGCCGGCGACGCCGCGCCGTCGGCGGGTTGCGCGAGCTCCGAGTTCCGGCAGTTCGATTTCTTCGTGGGTGACTGGGATACGTACGACGTGGCCGCTCCCGCGCAGCTCGTGGCGCGCAACAACGTGACCGTGACGCTCGGCGGCTGCGTGCTGCACGAGGTGTACGAGCAAGGCGACGGCTTGGTCGGCGAGAGCTTCAGCCTGTACGATGTGTCGCGCGCCATGTGGCATCAGAGCTGGTTTACCAATCGCGGCCAGCTGCTGCTGCTGGACGGTCGCTGGGAGCACGGTCGCATGGTGCTGACGGGGACGGAGCCGGCGGCGGACGGCGCGGCGTCGCTGCTGCGCGGCATCTGGCGTCCCGAGGGGACCGCCGTACGCGAAACCGCGGAGCACTCGAGCGACGGCGGCAGGACGTGGAAACCGATGTTCGATATCCTGTTTCGGCCGCACGGCGGGACAGTGACCGTTCGCACGGATGACGCCCAGATCGTGAGCGCGCTCGACACCAAGTATCAAGCCGCCGTGCGAACCCATGATGTAGCCACGATGGATGCCATCCTCGCCGACGATTTCGTGCTGGTGACAGGAAGGGGCCGTACCTACACGAAGGCAGATCTGCTCCAGGACGCGCGCAGCCAGGACGTGATCTACCAACAGCAGGAAGACACCAGCCAAACCGTTCGCGTGTGGGGGAACACCGCGGTCGTTACCGCCCTGTTGCGGGCCAAGGGCTCCGACAAAGGCAAACCGTTCGACTACCAGCTCTGGTTCAGTGACACCTACGTTCGCACGCCGGGTGGTTGGCGCTACGTGTTTGCGCAGGCGTCGCTTCCGCTCCCATGACCGCCGGCGTCACTAGTGGCCGCCCAAGGTCCGTAGGAAGGCATCTAATGCTTCATCGAACTGTTGTGGTTGGTCTATGAACACGGCGTGTCCGGCGCCCTCGACCACGATGACCTTCGCCCCGGCCACGGCGGCGGCCATTTCCCGTTGGGCCGCTGCAGCGGAGACGCTGCCGACGCGATCACGAGGGTCGGTTTGTTGATGGTCGATAGCACCGGTCTTCGATCAACGCCGAAGATGTCTGTTACGAGCATAGCGATGCCGGTATTGGTGGGGGTGCGCAGCGCCGCAGTTACCACCGCTTGCATATCGAGCTCCGGGTGCGGCTTGAGCAAAATGGAACCCACCATTCCTTCTGTGAACTCTTTCGGATGCGCGGCGTACACGGCGATTTGTGACAGGATGACCTGGGCGAACTGCGGGCGAATCACCACCTCTGCCGCCCCGGCCGATACGGGGCTGTCCACGAAGACGATTCCGGCGACGGAATCAGTACCGTACTGCCTGACGTACGCGGCCACGTCTTGAGCGCCTTGCGACCATCCAAGGGCGCTGGAGGGGATACCGACCCAGCGTCAGAGCGGAGGTCCCTGGGTGATGTGGGCCGGCACGGCGTACGCTCATATCATGGTCCCGCTCACTTCACCGAAGAAGTGAACTCACGCCGCCCACGTACCACCTGTGGCGCTCGTCCTCAGCTACCAGCCGAGCGTTAAACGGGACCAGCTGGAGAGTCTCCATACGCTCAGCTTCATCGAGCGGCGGGAGAATGTGGTCTTCCTCGGACCGCCGGGCGTCGGCAAAACCCACTTGGCCTTCAGCCACGCGGTCGCTGCGGCCGAGGGCGGGCGCCGCGTCTACTACGCCACGCTCGCCGACCTCATCACGTCGCTCGAGGACGCCCAGCAAGCCGGCCGGCTGAGCCACCGTCTCCGGACCCTGGTCTTCCCGAGTCTCATGATCCTTGACGACATCGGCTATCTGCCGATTAGCCGGACCGGGGCGATACTCTTGTTCCAGCTCATGTCTCGCCGCTACGAGCACGCCAGCACGGTGCTCATCAGCAACACGGGCTTCGAGGAGTGGGACGAGGTGCTGGGCGACGAGGTCGTGGCCGGCGCTCTCATCGACCGGCTGCTCCACCACTGCCACATCGTGAACATCCGGGGCAACAGCTACCGGATGCGGGAGCACCGAGCGCTCGCCACTCGCTTGGCCACCGCCCCCGTCAAGCCCGCATCACCCCGTGACCGCCGGCCCAGCCGGCAGGAGGCGTAAGCCCCAGACGGGGCTGGCCGCCCCCCCGAGTGTGCAATTCCCGTCGGCGAAGGTGTGCAATCCAGATCGGCGTTGACATGCGGACCAGTGTTCTAGCATGAAACGTGCATTCTTCTCCCCCCGATCGACGGCCTCTGCCTCGCCGGGCGCGGCGAGTTGTAATGCACTCGTGACAAGAGTGTGTCCAAGGCGAGGCAATCGCCCGAGGCGCGATGTCGTGCGGCTCGCCCGCGACCCTCGGAGAGGAGCTCGCGAAGCCGGCTGAGTAGGGACGCCCGTCCGGCCAGCTCTCTTTCCGGCGCCGGCAGATGTGAAGCGACAGGATTCGGTGCGGGCATTCGCGAGCCAGCGCGAAGGGCGTAAGCCGCCTCCGTGTTTCCGAATGTGCGAAGGTCGGTGTCGCGCGCTAAGAGCCCCACCGACCTGCTCATCTCGACCCGCCGGAGGGTGAGAATGGGAGCCCATCGTCGGCGCTTGGGTCAAACGGGAAGCCGTCGCGCAGCGTTCATTCCCGCTGGCTCCACACTGGAGTCGGTATCCAAGTCGGTTCGCGCCGCTCTCCCAACCCCGATCAGATCCCGAAAGCAGTTCCACCGATTCACGGCCCGTCCCCCGCCTGTGCACGTGAACGGCCTTTTGCACGCGGCGTGAACTCACCCAATAGGAAGCACACGGAGAGGGAGGAACACTCAATGAATGCGCGGACCTCGAGTGCAGGACTCGCGGGCGTTGCGCTGATCAGCCTCGCTCTGGGATGTGAGAGGGGAACCCCAGCCTCGGCAATGCTGGCGTCACGGCCCACCGGGCTCTCCCCAAACTTCAGCGCTTCAGCCAGCAACCACCACATGCGATGGGACATCCTCAGCGTCAATTTCGGCACTAGAACGGCATCGGCCGGCGGCATTGCGTCGGCGCAGGCCAACGACGGTTCAGAGATCACGATCACCGGGTCCGGGACGTTTCGCTCCAACCCGGGAAACCCGCAGGACGTGACCGGCGGGGGGAGCTGGACCACCTATGCCTCCGGCGGCTCGGTGACCGGAAGCGGCACCTACGAGGTCACCGGCTTTGTGAGCTATGTGCTCGCTCCCGGCACGTTTCCATTGCCGAACGACAACATCGGGAACCCCGCAGACGGCCGTGCGGGCCTGCTCGTAGTGCGCGTCGCCTACTCGGACGGCAGCGAGGGCAGCCTCGTCGTGAGCTGTAACTTCGCGGGACCGGCGACGGCCGACGTCTTCGAAGGGGTCACGGCGTCGAAGGGCCGCACAGGCTTTTGGAACCGCGCGGCGGCTGCTGCGGGCGTTGAAGGAAACCGGACCGCGTTTCACGTGATCGATTAGGACACCCATTCACGGGGGCGGCGCAAGCTGCCCCCGTCAACGTCAGGGAGGAACCATGCAACGCTCTCTGCACAGCACCGCAGTAGTGGCGGCGGCGCTCGGGCTCGCCGCGTGTGCCGCTCCGGGAGATGCCTTCGCTCCGCGGGCCGCCATATCGAGCGACCGCGCGGCTGCGCCGCCGGCGCATGCCGTGCGGGTCACGGGCGGCGGCACCACCACCTTCGGCGCCGATCTCGACGGCGATGGAGACGTCGACGGGTCGCACTTTGGCTTCGCGGCAGTGATCGCAGGTGACGGATCGGCGCAAGGAGACTTCACGTGTCTCATGGCCGGCAACGCGAACTTCCTCGGACTGCGCCTGATGGCCGTGCAAGGGCCAGTAACGAGCGGGGCGCCGGACGGGCGCAGCTTCAGTGGCACAGCCACCGTGAAGGTGCTGACCGCGTTCGGCCCTGGTGTGCAATCGATCTTCCGCGATATCCCGTTCGTCGTTGCCGTCACGCCCGGTGGCCCGGGGGTCGCCACGTTGCAGCTCACGGTCTTGGGGGTGTTCGACGGCGTAGCCGGGGATGTGGCGCCCGGAAATGGCAACTACGATCTCGCCAGGGAGACGCTGACGACGGGGCAGATCACGATCCATTGAAGTCGGCGTCGCTGAGCAGGACCCGGAGCCAGATTGGAGCACGCACTTCGCTGCGGGCGAAACGGGCCTGATGAGCAAGCCCGACAGGGCCTCGTCTCGGAGGCCCTGTTGCCAAGGAGAGCGCCATGCCGAGTATCACATTCAGGACCGGCTGGCTCGTGGCCGGCGTCGTCCTCGGCGCCACCAGTTGCGCCCGGGACGCGGTGTCCCCGTACCCCGACAGGGGCGGCGCTGCCGCACCTCAGGACGTTGCGGCCACGACGGACAACGTCGCGATTCAGTGGGACAACGCGGCGCTACAGGCGATCCGGGTCGCGAAACTGGGTCCCCCGATCGTCGCGCGCGCCCTGGCCATCGTGCACACGGTGATGTACGACGCCTGGGCGGCGTACGACGACCGGGCGGTTGGCACCCGCCTGGGCGGGTCGTTGCGACGCCCCGGCGTCGAGCGCACGCTCGCCAGCAAGAACGAAGCCGTGAGCTTCGCTGCCTACCGGGCGTTGGTCGACCTCTTTCCCACCCAGACCCCCTCGTTCAACGACGTCCTGGCGAGCCTCGGCTACGATCTGGCCAACGGCTCGACCGACGTCGCGACGCCGGCCGGCGTCGGCAACGTGGCGGCGACGGCCGTGATCGCGTTCCGCCACCATGATGGCGCGAACCAGCTGGGTGATTTACACCCGGGCGCGTATTCCGATTACACGGGTTACGTGCCGGTGAACGACCCCGATCACATCAACGACCCCAACCGGTGGCAGCCCCTGCGCTTCTCCGACGGGCACGGCGGCACCGTCACGCCGGGGTTCATCGCGCCACACTGGGGGCGCGTCGTGCCGTTCGCGTTGACATCGGGCTCCCAGTTCCGGCCGCCGGAGGTGCCGAACCTGTACCCCTTCGGCGGCTACCGCGTGCAGGCCGAGCTGATCTTGCACTACAGCGCGAGGCTGGCCGACACCGAGAAAGCCATCGCCGAGTACTGGGCCGACGGCCCGAACTCGGAGCTGCCGCCGGGCCACTGGATGCTGTTCGGGCAATTCGTTTCGCGGCGGGACGGGCACACGCTGGACCAAGACGTGAAGCTGTTCTTCGCGCTCGCGAACGCCGTCTTCGACGCCGGCATCGTCGCCTGGGACTGTAAGCGCGCCTACGACTACGTGCGCCCCGCCACGGCGGTGCATTTCCTGTTCGCTGGCAAGAAGGTGCGCGCGTGGGCGGGTCCGTACCGAGGAACGCGGGTCATCGACGGAGCCGACTGGGAGCCCTACCAGCCGGTCACGTTCGTGACGCCGCCCTTCCCCGAATTCACTTCCGGCCACAGCACTTTCAGCGCCGCGGGGGCAGAGATCCTAAAGTCGTTCACCGGACGCGACGCGTTCGGCGCGTTCGCGACCGTGCGGGCGGGGAGTTCGAAGGTGGAGCCCGGCGCTGTGCCGGCGGCGGACGTCACGCTGTCTTGGGCGACGTTCTCTGACGCCGCCGATCAGGCGGGGATTTCGCGGCGCTACGGCGGGATCCACTTCGTGCAAGGGGATCTACAGGGTCGCAGCGGCGGCCGACTGGTCGGGGCGCAGGTGTGGGCGAAGGCGCTGACGTACTTCAACGGGACCGCGACTCCGTAACAGCGGCCTCGAATGTCAGAGAGCCAAACGTAGCGAAAACGCAGGTGTCGTCGTTTACGAGAACGACGGCCCGGTCGCCGAACTGACGACCGGGCCGAAGATTACGTTAGTCGGGACGGCGGGACTTGAACCCGCGACCCCCGAACCCCATGCGAATCGCCAGCGGACCGAGTTACGACTTAGCAGCCGCGCACGCCTTTCCCCTTCGACACGAGGAACAAACCGAGCGGCCGACGGTGCCGGGGAGCGGGTTGGCGATCGGAGCGTGGGACGCCTTGCCGAACTGGACACCCCGGGGCGCGAAGCCCCGGGGCGTCACCGGCCTCATACGCTGATCGTGAACTGATAGCAGTCGCTCGTCAACACCACCGCTCCGGTGGCCGCGTCGATGACGCGGAAATGAATGTCGAACCTCGACCCCACCGGGAAAGCAGCGAGGTTGCGGAACAGCTGCTCGCGGCCGGTCCCGGTTTCGTCGGTGGTGATCGCCTGCGCTTGCAGCCCCTTGCCGAGGGTCAGCCAGCCGGTGCTGGTGCAATCGTCGTCCACGTTGGTGTCCACGGCCCGCTGGAGCAGGTAGCTCGTGTTCGGCGCCAGGCCGCGCACCCAGGTGTCAAGGTAGACGATCTTGTCGGCGTCGTTCGGCTGCCGGAACTTCACCAGACCGAAGCCGTCGCCCCGCAGCACGACCTCGAGATTAAAGTTCGGCGTCTCCGGGCCCCAGGGTTGCACGCCATCGAAGGCGGGTCCGTTGGTCGCTACGACCGCGGTCGGGCTGCGCTGGGGGTCCGAGCACGCGCCCAGCGCGAGCGCAACGGCCGACGTGAGGATGAGTCTGGATGCGGAGCGCATAGGTCCTCCCAGATAATGGATGTGGCTTGCGGAACGGGCACTGGGCAACGACGTCAGACGCGAAGCGGTGTAGCGGAGGATTCCGCGGCGCGTAAATTGCAAAGTGGCCAGGCACCGTCGACATCCTACGTCCGGCCGGTGACCCACCCGTGATGCCAGCGTGACTCGGTCCTCTATGATCCGGTTGCGGACGTTGGGCGCTGTGGACTTGAAGGATTCGGAGGGTCGCGAGCTACGCCCGCTCCTGACCCAGCCCAAGCGTCTGGCCCTCCTGACCTACCTCGCCCTCGCCGGATCCTCAGGCTTCCGTCGCAGGGACACCGTGGTCGCGCTGTTCTGGCCCGAGCTGGACGAGGAGCATGCACGGGGATCGCTGCGCCAGGCGCTGCGCTTCCTTCGCCGCTCGCTGGGCGAGGGCATCATCGTGAGTCGCGGCGAAGAGGAAATCGGGGTAGACCGCGGCGTGTTGCGGTGTGACGCAACCGCATTTATGGAGGCCTGCGAGGCGGGGCGGGACGCCGAAGCCCTGGATCTCTTTCAGGGCGACTTTCTGGACGGGTTCTTCGTTTCTGAGGCGGCGCCCGAGCTCGAGCGGTGGGTGGAAGAGGAGCGAATCGCCCTGCGCCGCCGCGCGGCAGCGAGTGCCTGGGCGCTGGCGGACGGGTATCGAGTGAACGGGGATCGGAGCGACGCGGCGGCGCTGGCGCGGCGGGCGGCCGGGTTCGCGCCCGAGGACGAAGGGGAGCTGGCCCGTCTCATCGCCTTCCTCGATGATCTGGGGGACCGGTCCGGCGCTATCGGCGCCTATGACGAATTTGCGCGGCGGCTGAAACAGGAATACGACGTTCTGCCGGCGCCTGAGACGCAGGCGCTGATCCAAAGCGTCAGACACCGGACAGCGGTCGGATTGCAAACCCGTGCCGCGGGCCCGTCCGTCGCGCCTGCCGAGACGGTGGCGGGCCCCGCGCTGCGCGCGCGCCGGGCGCTCGTCTATCTCGCGATCGGCGGCGTTGTGGCGCTGATCGGATACCTGGCGGCCTTCGCCAACCGGCGGCCGCCGTTCGATCCCGAGCGCGCCACTGTGGTGGTGCTGCCGCTCGAGGATCTGAGCGGGGACAGCACGCAGTCGTATTTGGCCAGCGGCCTGACAGAGCAGCTCATCACCGATCTCGCGCAGGGTGGGGCACTGCGGGTGATCAACCGTCGCACGATGATGGCCTACCGCGACCCGGCAAAAACGGTTCAGGATATCGCTCGTACGCTGCACGCCGACGCCATCGTCTCAGGCACAGTGCAGCGTCTCGGCGACACCGTCTACATGACAGCGCACCTCGTGCTCGCGAACCAGGACCGCACCATCTGGGCTCAAAGCTACGAAGGGACTCGTGGGGACTTGTTGCGGATGCAGCGCGAAGTGGCCCGGGCAGTGACCCGACAGCTGCGGGGCGCGCTCACGCCGACCCAGCAGGCCGGGCTGGCGAGCGCGCGGCGACTCGATCCGGAGGCGCTCGACCTCTACATCCAGGGGCGCTACTGGTGGAACAAGCGGGGACCGGGACTCCTCAAGTCGATCCAGCTGTTCACGCAGGCGCTCGATCTCGATGCGACGTTTGCCCTGGCCTATTCCGGGATGGCGGACGCCTACGTCCAGCTCGGCTACGGCAGCCTGCTTTCCCCCAACGACGCGTTCCGCAAGGCGGAGGCCGCTGCGCTCCATGCCCTGCAGTTGGACTCCACGCTCGCCGAGCCGCATGCCACCCTCGGGTTCGTCAGAATGTATTACTACTGGGACTGGGCCGGCGCGGATCGGGAATTCCAACACGCGCTTGCTTTGAACCCGAGCTACGCGACCGGTCACGAGTGGTACGGCCTGTTCCTCACGGCGATGGGCCGGTATGACGAAGCCATGGCGCACGAGCGCCGCGCCCAGGACCTGGACCCGCTCTCCCCGTCGATCGACTGTACGACGGCGTGGGTGCTGCATTACAGCGGTCGCCAGGATGACGCCGAGCGGGAGCTGCAGGTCGCGCTGCGGATGGACTCGACTTTCACCCTCGGGCACCTCTATCTGGGCCGCGTTTACCAGGCCAAGGGCCAGATGGACAGCGCGCTGTCGCAGTACGCGACGACCGGCCCGCTGCGGAACTGGGTGCCCACGGTGGCGGCCGAAGGGTACGTGTACGGGGTCCTCGGTCGGCGCCGGGAAGCTCAGGCGGCACTTGTGCGCATGGACTCCCTGTCGCGGCGGCAGTACGTAACCGCGTACGCGGTGGCGCTGGTGCATACGGCGCTGGGGCAGAGGGACAGCGCCTTCGCGTGGCTGGCGCAGGGCGTCCGGGAACGCACGCACTGGCTGGTGTGGCTCAACCGCGATCTCCGTTGGGCTCCGCTGCGCGCGGACCCACGGTTCCAGGCCGTAGTCCACGAAGTGGGGTTGCCGCCGTGAGGCCGCGCGGGGCATGCGTCGCGATCGTTCTCTTCGGCGCGCTGCTGGCGTGGAAGGCGTGGGTACCGCAGGTCGGCCAACCCGCGCCGGAGTTCGAGCTCAAGACGCTGGCTGGGGGCCAGGCATCACTCTCGGCGCTGCGCGGCGTGTTCGTGGATTCGTCGGGTGTCGTGCGCGCGGTGCACAGTGGACCCATGACCCACGAGTCGCTCGACCAGGACCTCGCCACGATCCTGCCGAGGCCCTAGGCAGCCGGGTCACATCACAATCACGGGGCGATCACGCGCCGACGCCAATCTTGGCACCCCAACCCCTTCAACAGGAGCACACCGTGTCGCGTGGCTCATGGACCTTGCAGCGCCGGTGCCTGGCGGCGCTTGGCATCGTGGCTGGCATCCTCGCAACGCCCCCGGAGGCGTTCGGGCAGGGCTGAATGCCCGTGCGCTTCACATCCCCCAGTTTGGGCGGACAGCGAACCAGTTTCATCGGGGCGGGCGAGTGGCAGGTCGGCGTGGCGTACCGTCGCCTCACGGCTGACGAGTGGTATGTCGGCACGCAGGTGAACGAGGCCAGAGCGCCTTTCGGGCAACCGCTGTACCTCAACATCAACTCGCTTGACTTCAGCGTGTCCTACGGGCTCTCCGATCGGCTGAGCCTGACCCTGACGTTGCCGCTTTCTTACGGCACGCATTCGCGGTTCTATGCCGACACGGCGCGCCACAAGGTGAGCGCGCACGGACTGGGCGACGTCAACCTGGTAGGCAACCTCTGGCTGCTGGACCCGAAGGTGCACGTCGCGGGGAACGTCGCGCTCGGGCTCGGCATCAAGACGCCGAGCGGCGCCTACGAGTTCAAGGACGACTTCTTCCTGCCCAATGCCCCGCCCGTGCAACGCCCGGTGGACCAGGCGATCGAGCTGGGGGACGGCGGTTGGGGGATCATGGTGCAGGCCCAAGCTTACAAGCAGCTCTTGGCCCGCACGAGTGCGTATTTCTTCGGGGCCTACCTGATCAGCCTGCGCGAGTCGACGGAAGTCGCATCGCCGATACCGGGGACGCCCGTCGTCCATCTCGCCGTTCCCGACGTCTATTTGGCGCGCGCCGGCATGGCCTATGCCCTGGCGCCCGCGCGGGGGATTTCGCTGAGTCTCGGGGGGCGGATCAACGGGATCCCGCAAGGCGACCTGATTGGCGGCAGGGACAACAGTTTTCGGCGGCGGGGTTATTTGCTGTATCTCGATCCCGGCATCGCCCTGCGGCGGGGAGACGAGGAGTTCACGTTGAGCTTGCCGGTCCGGGTGCATCAGGATTTCCAACGGAGCTCGATCGACCAGCAACGGAGCTTCACGGGTGG
>Ga0209266_1000051_pt1 | contig 101804 bp, 95 predicted proteins | sample GraSoiAngelo_132_FD_185889 | JGI IMG/M metagenome (GOLD analysis project Ga0209266, IMG submission 185889) | Grasslands soil microbial communities from the Angelo Coastal Reserve, California, USA - 14_0929_02_40cm (SPAdes) (version 2) | ecosystem: Environmental > Terrestrial > Soil > Grasslands...
GGCGCCCGGTGCAGATCGTGTTCGCCGGCAAAGCGCATCCGGGCGACGAGCCCGGGAAGCAGGTGCTCCAGCGCGTCTATGCGCACACCCGGGAAGCGCGGTTCGAGGGGCGAATCGCCTTCATCGAAGACTACGACATGCACCTCGGCCACAATCTAGTGCAGGGCGTCGACCTCTGGCTCAACCTGCCGCGGCCGCCCCTCGAGGCGTGCGGCACCAGTGGCATGAAGGCGGCCTTGAACGGCGTGCCGCAGCTCAGCACGCTGGACGGGTGGTGGGCCGAGGGTTACGATGGGTCGAACGGCTGGGCGATCCCGGGCGTGCCGGAGGGAGCGGACGCCGACGCGGCCGACGCCGAGCAGTTGTATCGCCTGCTGGAGGACGAGGTGGTCCCGCTGTTCTACACCCGGGATGCGCGCGACGTCCCGCTCGGCTGGATGGAAAAAATGAAGCACGCGCTGTGCGTCGCGGGCCAGCGTTTCAGTGCCCGGCGCATGTTGCGGCAGTACGTGACGGAACATTACGTGCCGGCGATCAAGGGTCAGCTGCCGGGCGACGATCCTCCGACCGCCTGAACGGGGCCCGTCAAACTCGAAGGGAGCAGCTCACGAGCATCCGAGCGCCGAAGCCCGTGCGTGCGAGAGCGAGGGCCCGCCCGAAGGCCGGCCCCGTCCCTGCGCCGCGCCCTCCCGCCCCCGCGGCCGAGCGGATCGGGGTGGTCCACCTGACGGCCGAATACTGGCCGTTCGCGCGCACCGGCGGGTTGGGAGAGGCTGTGAGCGGGTTGGCCAGCTTCCAGGCAGCCGTCGGCATGCCCACGACAGTCGTACTGCCGCTGTACCGCCAGGTGCGGGAGACCGCGCCGAATCTGGAACGGGCAGGACCGCCGTTCACCGTCACGCTCGGCGACCGGACCGAGACCGCCTGGCTGTATCGCGTGCAGGACGGCGCCGCCGGCGGACCGCACGTCTTTTTCATCGAGCACCCCGACTTCTTCGATCGGGCGGGGATCTACGGCGACGACACCGGAGACTATCCGGACAACGCGCTGCGGTTCGCCTTCTTCTCCGCGGCTGCGCTGACGGTGTTGCCGCAGATCGCGCCCGAGGCGCAGGTGCTGCACGCACACGACTGGCACACCGGTCTCGCGCCGGTGTACCTGCGCACCGTGTTCGCGGGCGAGCCGCTCCACCGCCGGTTGGGCACGGTGCTGTCGGTGCACAACGCCGGATTCCAGGGCCATTTTCCTGCCGAGACGCTGGCCGCCCTCGGTCTACCCGGTGAGCTGTACAACCCACAGGTGTTCGAGTGGTACGGCCGGATGAACATTCTCAAAGGTGGCCTGACGTTCGCGGACCTGGCCGTCACCGTCAGTCCGACCCATGCGCGAGAGCTGCTGACGCCGGAAGGCGGGTTCGGCCTGCAGGAGAAGTTCACCGAGCTGGGAGACCGGGTGGTGGGGATCCTCAACGGGATCGATCCAGTAGTGTGGAATCCCGCGACGGACCCGCACATCACGGCGACCTACTCGATCGATGAGCTCGCGGGCAAGCGGCGCTGCAAGGCGGCGTTGCAGCGCGCCTACGGCTTGCCGCAGCGCGCCCACGCGCCGCTGTTCGGCATGAGCGCGCGTCTCGTGTCGCAGAAGGGGCTCGACCTCGTGCTCGGAGCCGACCTACTGGGGAAGACGGACGCGCAGTTCATCTTCCTTGGCGCAGGAGAGCACCGCTATCACGCGGCGCTGACCGAGCTCGCCGCCGCGGCCCCCGAACGGGTGGCGGTCGAGTTCGCCTTCACGGATCACCTGGAGCACGGGCTGCTCGCGGGGGCGGACCTGCTGCTGATGCCGTCCTTGTACGAGCCGTGCGGGCTCACCCAGATGCGGGCGCAGCGCTACGGCACGATCCCGGTCGCCCGCCGGGTAGGCGGCTTGCTCGACAGCATCGTGGACGGGGAGACGGGAGTGCTGTTCACCGAATACACCTCCGCGGCGCTCGAGCAAGCGGTGTTGGGGGCGCTCGACTGCTATCGGGACCGGACCGCCTGGCGCAAGATCATGCACCAGGTGATGGCGCTGGCGTTCGGCTGGGAGGGCTCTGCCTCCCGCTACCTGGCTGTCTATCTCCGCGCGCTCGCCGCGCGCTCGACTGCCGCCTGACCGCGGGCGCAATGGATTTCGTCCTCGCGCTGCACAGCCACTTGCCGTACGTGCTGAATCACGGGCGGTGGCCGCACGGCAGCGATTGGCTGTGCGAAGCGGCGCTCGACAGCTACCTCCCCCTGCTCGAGCAGCTGCAGGAGCTCGCGGCCCCTCCCCACGACACACGGGCGCCGGTGACGATCGGCTTCACGCCGGTGCTCGCGAACCAGCTCGCGAGCCCGGCATTCGCACTGGAGCTCGAGGCCTTCTTCGACCAACGCGAGGCCGTTTTCCGGGAAGCCCCGGCGGCGCTGGCCGCGACCGGCGATGCGGCGCTCATGCCCCTCGTCGACTACTGGAAGGCGCGGTTGAGCCGACTGCGGAAGCTGTTTCAGTCGCTGGACCGTGACATTGTGGCCGCCTTCCGCCGTCTCCAGGACGACGGGCGTCTGGAGATCATCGGCTCGGCGGCGACGCACGGCTATCTGCCGCTCCTCGCCCGCGACGAGAGCGTACAGCTGCAGCTCACGCTGGGGCGGAGCGAGCACCGGCGGCTGTTCGGCCGCGATCCGGTGGGCTGCTGGCTGCCGGAGTGCGCCTACCGGCCGCGCGCCGACAAGCGGCGCGGCATCGAGGACCACCTGGCGGCTGCCGGGTTCCGCTACTTCTTCACCGACGCGCATCTCGCGCGGGCCGGCACGCCGCTCGGGATGTACGCCGAGATCCCGTTGGGCGCGGAGCGGTTCGACGCGGAGCGGCACGACGCTTCGTCGCAACGCGCAACCGCGGCGGTGCGCTCGCCCTACCAGGCCTACCGGGTGACGCCGCCTCGGGCGAAGCGGGGTGTGGCCACCTTGGTGCGGGATCCTCGCTCCTCGATGCAGGTCTGGAGCCGCCACCAGGGCTACCCCGGCGACGAGTGGTACCTCGAGTTCCACAAGATCCGCTGGCCCGGCGGTCTCAAGCTGTGGCGGGTGACGGGACCCGACGTCGACCTGGGCGCGAAGCGCCCTTACGACCCGGCGGCCGCGCGCGGCCGGGCCGGAGACCATGCGCGCCACTTCGCGCACCTGCTCGCCGAAATCGCGGCGGCGCCCGGAGCGGGAGCGTTGAAAGATGCCGGCGTCGTCGTCGCACCGTTCGACACGGAGCTGTTCGGTCACTGGTGGTTCGAGGGTGTGGATTTCCTGGCCGCGGTGTACCGCGAGCTGCGCTACCATCCCCGCATCCGCGCCGCGACGGCGTCGCAGCACCTGGCGGACCATGCCCCGCGCGTGGGGTTACGCCTCGCGGAGGGCTCGTGGGGCGTGAACGGCGATCACACGATGTGGCTCAACGACCGCACCGCGTGGACGTGGCCGCGCCTCCGCGCGCTGGAGGACGCCTTCTGGAAGGCGGCCCCTGCGGCGCTCGCATCCCCCGGCGCCCGTCCCGTGCTCGCGCAGGCCGCCCGCGAGCTGCTCCTCGCCCAGGCTTCCGACTGGCAGTTCATGATCTCCACTGGCGCGGTGCCGGACTATGCCGAGCGCCGCTTCAAGCTGCACTGCGACGACGCCGAGCGGCTGGTCGCCGCCCTGACGTCCGGCTCGTCGGGCGACACGGGGACGCGGGGCGTCGCACTGGCGGCGGAGCTGGAGCGCCGCGACGGGCTGTTCCCGAAGGTCCTCGACGCCGTGGCCGAGGTGCTGGGCGATTGAGCGTTCGGTCGGTCGTCATCCACGGGCACTTCTACCAGCCGCCGCGCGAGGATCCCTGGCTCAACCAGGTCGCCGCCGAGCCGTCCGCGGCCCCGTTTCACGACTGGAACCAGCGTATCGAGCAAGAGTGCTACCGCGCGGTCGTCGCGGCGCGGCTTTATGCCCCCGACGGCAGGATCGCGCAGATCGTGAACACCCTGGCCTCGATCAGCTTCAACTTCGGCCCCACACTGCTCGAGTGGCTGGAGCGACAGGCGCCGTCGACCTATGCCGCCGTGCTGGAGGCGGACCGGCTGAGCCGCGAGCGGCGTGGCGGGCACGGCAACGCCATCGCCATGCCTTACCACCACGCGATCCTGCCGCTCTCGTCCCGCCGCGACAAAGTGACGGAGGTGCGCTGGGGGATCGCTGATTTTCGGCGTCGCTTCGGACGTGACCCCGAGGGCATGTGGCTTCCCGAGACGGCGGTCGATCCCGAGACCCTGGATGTCCTCGCGGCGGAGGGGATCCGCTTCACCATCCTTGCTCCGCATCAGGTCGAGCACGCTCCCGCCGGTGGGTCTCCCGGGCGCTACCGGACGGCGGGCGGCCGGTCCCTCGCGCTGTTCGTGTACGACGGCCCCATCTCGCACGACGTCGCGTTCGGACCGCTGCTCAAGGACGCCGCGGCGTGGGTGAAGCGGCTGGTAGCGACGCAGCAGGGGGCGAGCCCGCCGCGGCTCGTGGCGGTGGCGACCGACGGGGAGACATACGGCCACCACCACCGCTTCGGTGAAGTGGCGCTCGCCTGGCTGCTGCGGGAGCTCGAGCGGCGCCGCGATGTGCGGGTCGAAAACGTCGCCGCCTTCCTGGCGCGACACCCGCCGCAGCACGAGGTGACGCTGGTAGCGCCCACGTCGTGGAGCTGCCAGCACGGGGTGGAACGCTGGCGGGCGGACTGCGGCTGCCGCATGGCGCCCGAGCGGCCGACGCAGCAGCGGTGGCGGGCGCCGCTGCGCGAGGCGCTCGACTGGCTCGCCGGAGAGCTGCACGCGCGCTTCGAGCGCGAGGGCAGCGAGCTGTTCACCGATCCGTGGGCCGCCCGCGACGCTTATGGCGCCGTGGTCAGCTCGGACGAGGCGGCCAGCGCGCGATTCGTGACCGAGCAGATGCGCCGGCCCGTCGACGCGGCGCGCCGGGTCCGGGCTCGGGAGCTGCTCGACCTCGAGCGCAACGCCCTCCGGATGTTCACGTCCTGCGGCTGGTTTTTCGACGACATCGCCGGGCTCGAGTCGGTGCAGATCCTGCGGTACGCGGCGCGCGCGGTCGAGCTGGCCGGCACGGACGCGCCCCGGCTCGAAGCGGGCGTGCTCGACCGGTTGGCGCGCGCGGAGTCGAACGAGCCCGGAGCGGGAACCGGGCGCGACGTTTATCTGAGCCGGGTCAAGCGGCGGGTGCCGGTGGATGCGGCGTCGCGCTCGGACTGGGACACCGGGGGAACGGGCGGTGACGCGGCCCGAGAGCTGCTCCGGGCGGTGACGCGGCTCGAGCACGATCACTCGTCTCGGGCGATCGCGGTCGTCACGGAACTGGCCGATCGCGTGCAGCGCGACGGCAGTCCGGTTCCGTTCGATGCCCAGACGGTGTTCTACCGGATCCGCGCCGCATCTCCGCCCGACTGGGCGGCGCAGCTCGCGCCCGCGGCCTGGCGGCTGGGTTTCGCAGACGGGAATGGCGAAGAGAAGGGGGAGGGGGGGGACCACTAGCTGGATCCGCTGCGCTTCGCCTTCGGCGTCCATTTCCACCAACCGGTGGGCAACTTCGACCACGTGTTCGAGCAGCACGTGCGCGACGTGTACCGCCCGTTCCTGGAGCGGCTGGCGACGCGGGAATTCCTCCCCATCGCCATCCACATGTCCGGTCCGCTGCTCGAGTGGCTCGAAGGGCACGAATCCGCGTTGCTCGACCGGATCGCGCGGCTCGCCGTGGACGGGCGCTTGGAGCTGTTGCTCTCGGGGTTCTACGAGCCCGTGCTGGCGGCCCTGCCCCGGCAGGACCGGATCGAGCAGATCGATTGGATGCGCCAGGCGATCAGACGGCGATTCGGGGTGGAAGCGAGCGGGTTGTGGCTGACGGAGCGCGTGTGGGAGCCTGAGCTGGCGGCGGATCTGGCGCAGGCGGGGGTGCGCTACGCGCTGGTGGACGATCGTCATTTCCTGGTCTCAGGATTCTCCGCCGATCGGCTGCACGCCCCGTACTGGACCGAGAGCGACGGCAAGCGCGTCGCGCTGTTTCCGATCGACGAGCGGCTCCGCTACCTGATTCCTTTCAAGCCGCCCGCGGACATCGTGGCGTACCTGCGCTCGTTGCGGGAGGGGGGGGCGCCGCTCGCCGTGTTCGTGGACGACGGCGAGAAGTTCGGCGGCTGGCCCGGCACGAAGGAGTGGGTGTACGACCGTGGCTGGCTCGCGCAGTTCCTCGACGCGATGGGCGGGCTGATCGCGGGCGGCGAGATCCGCCTGACGACGCTCGCCGCCGCGCTCGCCGAGGTACCGAGCGGTGGGCTCGCGTACTTGCCGACGGCCTCGTACCGCGAGATGGAGGGCTGGGCGCTGCCGCCGGACGCCGCAACCCGACTGGCGCGGCTGGAGCACGACCTCGGGCCCGAGCGGCTCGCCGGACCCGACGGGGCGCTGGTCCGGGGGGCGCACTGGCGCAATTTCTTCGTGCGCTATCCCGAGTCGAACCGGATGCACAAGAAGATGCAGGCCCTGTCCGCGCTGTGCCGGCGCTCGGGCGACCCGGCGGCAGCACGCCAGGCGATCGGCCGCGCGCAATGCAACGACGCGTACTGGCACGGCGTGTTCGGAGGGCTGTACCTCCCGCATCTCCGGCAGGCGATCTGGCGCAACCTCGCGCTGGCCGAAGGCGAGCTGCGGCGAGACGCTCCGCTCGAGGTCGAGCAGCTCGATCTCGACGCTGACGGGTTCGAGGAGATCTGGTTGCATTCGGCGGCATTCTCCGCTCTCGTCAGCCCGCGCCGCGGCGGCGCGATCGAGGAATACACGCTGTTCGGCGCCGGGATCAACTACGCCGATGTGCTGACGCGGCGGCGCGAGGCGTATCACGAGCTCGCGCTGGAGGGGGGCGAGCAGGCGAACATGGGAACGGGAGACGGGACACCGAGCATTCACGACATCGAGAAGCGCATGCGCATCGACCAGCTGCCGCCCGTCGATCGCGACGCGCGCGCGTTGTTCGTGGAGCGGGTCCTCCCAGGGGCACTGACGCGGGAAGTCTATGCGAGCGGTGAGTACCAGCCGATCGTATCGTGGGCCGGCGTCCCGATCGCGGTCGCTGTGCGTACGGTCGGCGCGGCCGTAGAGCTGACCTGCCGGGCGCCCCAGCTCGAGAAGCGACTCCGCTTCGACGCTGGTGGCGGGGTGACCGTCTCCTACCGCTGGGATCCGGCGCGCTTTCCTCGGGATGCGCTGTTCGCGCCGGAGGTATCGCTCGCCCACCCGCTCGAGCTGCAGTGCGCGCCTGCCGCCGAAGTCTGGTCGTTTCCCATCGGCACGGTGTCGAAGTCGGAGCGGGGGCTTGACGAGACGGTCCAGGGCCATTCGCTCACGCCGCGCTGGCCGGTGGGGCTGGCGGAAGCCCGAGTCGAGATCTCATGGAGCCGGTGATTGCGAAGGGCACCTGTTTTCCTCTGTTCGCCTACGACGTCGCGCGAGCGATCGACCTGGACGCGGCCGAGCGCCGCATCCTGGCCGGCGCCGAGCGGCAGACGGTGAAGCAGCGACGCCGGGCGCCCGCATCGTTCGAATACCGTCCCGCACCACTGCGCGTGACCCGCGCGGGGGAGGTGCACGTCCTGGGCGCCTACCGCACGGCGCCGACGCTGGAGCTGGTGTTGTACGACTTCGGCGCCATCTCCGTGAGTCATGCGGTGCCGATCGAGGGCCCACTGCTGGGCCTCCCCGCGCTGGCGTACGAGCTGTGGGGAAACGAGCGGCTCGCGACCGACGCCCGCCGGCACGTGGAGGAGCTGCTGGCGACGCTCGGGGACGCGGCGTTACGACCGCACATCGCGGACTTCGTCGAGGACTACTCCATCTTCGAGATCGAGGCCTTTGCGGCGCCGTGCGCCGCCGCCGCTCTCTGGACCGACCATGCGCACACCGTCGCTCAAGTGTTGCGGGCCGAGCCGCATACTCTGTCCCAGCAGGAAGTCGCCGATGCCACGGCCTCGCGGCTCTCGTTCGGGCCCGACGACGCGACGTTCATCGACACGGACGCGACGCTACTGTTCGACCCCGAAGGCGACGACGTGCGCGCGGTGCTCGAGTTCGCCAACATCCAGCTGCTCGAGATGCGTTTCCTCGACCAGCAGCTCGACGACATTCTCGAGCGGGCCTATGAGCTGCTGCAGCCGCGCCCGACGCGGGTCGTCGGCTCGGGGAGCGAGGGTCCCGACCTGCGCCGGCTGGCCCGGCTGCAGCTCGACGGCGCGATCCTGTTCGAGCAGGTGACGAACGCGCTCAAGCTGGTGGGAGATCAGTTCCTGGCGCGGGTGTACTCGCTCGCGTCCCGGCGCTTTCACCTGGGCGATTGGGACGCGAGCATCACGCGCAAGCTGCAGACGATCGACAGCATCTACGCCAAGATGGCGGACCGCGCGTCGAGCCGGCGGATGGAGATCCTCGAATGGATCATCATCGTGCTGATCGCGGTCTCCATCGCGCTGTCCCTCGTTCCGGTACTGCCGCGGCATTGAAAGGGTGGGGATGCTGGTCCTCCACTAAGCCATGGCGGTCGCCAGTTTCACCCCCACCGGCTCGGCCACCTGAGCCGCCGACACCGGCACGACGATGAGCGACGTCGGCAGGTGGTTGAGCAACCGCTCTGTCACGCTGCCCACGAGCACGCGCGTCGCCCACCCCTTGCCGTGCGACCCTACCACGAGCAGATCCGTCTGCCATGCGGCCGTTTCGCGCAAGATGGTGTCCACCGCCGTTCCGTACCGCACCACCTTCTCGACGCCCTTCATTCGGATCGCGGGCCAGATATCGCGGTGCAAGAGCTCTTCTGACATCGCGTAGTACTCAGTCGGGTCGTAGGACGGCGTCACCTCGGGGATGACGGGGAGCGGCTCGAACACGCTCAGCGCGCGCAGCTCCGCGCCGAACAGCGCGGCGTAGCGCTCGGCCACCCGCAGGGTCCGCCGGGCGGCGCCCGACAGGTCGACGGCGACCAGCACGCGGCGGATCGTCGTTGGCGTGCCGGCGGTCACGAGGATCTGCACGTCGGCCGTGCGAGCCACGTTGAGACTTGTGCTCCCGCCGAACCAGCGGCCGAGCGTCGAGTGATGCTTCCCGCCCAGGACGACGACCTCGGCGCCGATCTCGGCCACGACGTCCTTCAACACCCCCGCGGCGGAGCCGAACCGCACCATCATCTCGTCGCGGGTACCGGCCGGAACCTTACCGCTCACGACTGCGGCTATCTGGCCGCGCGCCTGCTCGACGATCGCCTGGCGATAGACCTCCACCTGGGGCGCCTCGAACCCCGCGAGCATGTCACGCGTCGCGTGGACGAGGCGACAACCCGCGTTCGCTCGCTCCGCCGTGCGGCAAGCAAACCCCGCCGCCGCCGCTGCCTCAGGCGAGGCGTCCACACCGACCACGAAGGGTTTCCATGACATGTGACCACCTCCTGACGCAAACCAAGGTCGCGCGGGGGCGGTGAAGCGATTCTGACAGATACCGCAAGAAACCTTCATCCAGCCTCCCAGCCGCCTTAATCAAGCCTCGAGCAGATTCCTACCCGGTCACATACATCGAACCCTCTCAAGGAACACGAGATGAACTCGAAGCTTCTGGGGACCGGCATCGTCGCTCTCGCCCTGGTCGGGCTCGCGGGTGCGAGCTTCACGAGTGCGCCGCGCACCGAGCGGATCGACTTCGGCGCCGCGCCCCGCGCGGTCGGCGCGGTCTACAACCCCACGCTCGCCCCCGCCTCGGCGGCTCCGGTCAAGGAGTTCCGCATCCCCATTCGGGATGCGAAACTGGAGATTGCGAGCGGCGTCAGATACAACGGCTGGAGCTTCGGTGGCACCGTGCCCGGGCCGGTGATCCGGGTGCGCGAAGGGGATCTCGTGCGGATCCTGCTCGTCAACGAAGCGTCGCTGCCGCACTCGATCGATTTCCACGCGGCGCGGATTCCGATGAACGTAGCGTTCCGCACGATCGTCCCGCGCGACTCGCTGGCCTTCGAATTCGTGGCGCGCGACCCGGGTGCTTACCTCGTGCACTGCGGCACCCCTCCCGTGCTGCTCCACCTGATGCAGGGGATGTACCTCCCCATCATCGTGGATCCCAAGCACGGCTGGCCCGGCAAGGCCGACAAGGAGTTCGTCATCGTCCAGAGCGAGTTCTACGTGCAGGGGGGCGACAGCGCGCTGCCAGGGCAGGCCGACTGGAAGCAGGCCCTCGGACGCCAGGCGAGCTATGTCGTGTTCAACGGGCGCGCGTTCCAGTACCAGCAGCACCCCCTGGAAGTCGCCGTGGGCGACCGCGTCCGGCTGTTCGTCGTGAACGCGGGTCCGAGCTTCTCGAGCGATTTCCACGTCGTGGGTGCGGTGTTCGACAAGGTGTATCCGGACGGAGATCCGGCGCACGCGCTGGCGCACGTCCAAACGTGGGGTATCCCCGCGGGTGGTGGGGCGGTGTTCGAGACCGTGTTCGACAAGGACGGGAGCGGCGAGGGAGTATACGCGTTCGTGACGCACGCGTTCGCCGACGCCGCCAAGGGTGCGGTTGGGCTGATTCAGGTCGGCGCGCCGCCCCACGTCACGGCGATGGCGCACTAGCTGACGCGGCGGCGCCGGACGGGGCTCCGGCGCCGCTCCGCTTCATGCTTTGCGCCGCGTCACCTTCCACTGACCAGTCTGAGCGTCACCGGAGCCACCGCCGCGTGTCGTGTAGCTGCCTTCGATCGTGTCGCCATCGAGTCGGCCCTCGAACGTGGTGAAGAGCTGGGCGCCACTCTCGGGGTCGGCGTAGGGCGCGAGCGTGCCGGTCACGCGGCCGCTCGCCACGCGCACGAAGTTGATCGTCAACACCGCGCTGCGCGGCTGCGCCGCGGCGCCGCCTGCCGCTCCTTGCCGGTCCCACGCCTGGAGCGGACGGCCCCAGCCACGCGGTATCATGATCACATCGCCGAAGGCGCTGTCACTGCTGGCGGAGAGGGTGAAGGAGATGCTGCCGCTGCGGCCCGTGGCAGCGCTCGAGTACGACCCCTCCCATCGGCCTGCGAGGGCGGCCACGTCGCCGGCGGTCCCCGCCATCGGCACGCGCGGCTGGTGGGCGGCTGAGCAGGCCGTGACCAGGGCGGCGAGCGCCGCGTCCAAGACTGTGGTTTGTGAACTCATCGGGAGCTCCAGTTGTCGGGGTGGTCGAGATGAAGATACGGGCAGTGGGCCTTGCCTGATGCGTAAGACGTGCGGACGCCTCAGTTGGTTGCACTCAGATCGGGTACGCGATGGCTGTGGCGGCCGCCAACACGTCACCCGAGTCCGGCCCTCCGTCGATGGCGACGAGGATCTTGCGGATTCGCATGGTCCGAGCGTAACCGTTGGGTGTTGAAGGGAGCCTGAACCCCGGGTGAGGGAGATACCGCTGGCTTCTCCCCGAGACGAAATTCATACCGTCTTCAGGAGCGAGGCCCCGCGTGCCGAGACGACCAGCCTCCACCCCTAGACCACCCAGGGAGGGCGGTGCCGAAGGGGCACGTGTGCGACGGCGCTTCGAGGCCTTGCTGTCGGCCGGCGTGGCGATCTTCTCTGAGCACTCCCTGGAGCGGGTGCTCCAGCAGATCGTGGACTCGGCGCGCGAGGTCGTGGGGGCCCGCTATGCAGCGCTCGGCGTGCTCGCTGCGGACCGGGAGACCTTGAGCCAGTTCGTCACCTCCGGCCTCTCCCCAGCCGAGCGCGAACGGATTGGCGACCCGCCGCGGGGCCGTGGGCTGCTCGGCCTGGTCATCCGCGAGCCAAAGCCGGTCCGTTCGGCCGATATCAACCGCCACCCCAAGCGCTACGGCTTTCCGCCCCACCATCCGCCGATGAAATCGTTTCTCGGTGTCCCGATCCGGAGCCGGGGAAAGGTGTTCGGCAACCTCTACCTCACCGAGAAGATCGGGGCGAAACAGTTCAATGCGGAAGACGAGGCGATCACCGTGCTGCTCGCGGCGCACGCGGCGGTCGCCGTCGAAAATGCGCGCCTGCACGACGAAAGCGAGCGCCTGGTCGGTGAGGTACGGGCGATGCAACGCCAGCGCGACCTCTTCTTCGCCATGATGAACCATGAGCTGCGGAACGCGCTCACGGCCGTGTACGGCTGGGCGGAACGCTTGGTGCGGGGCAAGTCGCCCGAGGCGGCGGCGCAGGCGGCGCAGGAAGTGTACGAAGGAGCGGGGCTGACCATCACCCTGCTCAACAACTTCCTCGACCTCACGCGGCTCGACGCAGGGAAGGTCCGTCCCGTGTGGCGCGACGTCGAGATCCCCGCGGCAGTCGCGCGGGCGATCGGGGGGATGCAGCCGGCGGCTGAGGCGAAGCGCGTGGTGCTCGCACCCCACTATGGCCCTGGCCCGACGACATTCCGCACCGACCCGGTGCGGCTGGAGCAGATCCTCGTGAACCTGCTCTCCAACGCGGTGCGACACAGCCCGGAAGGCGGCACCGTCGCGGTGCACGTGGCGACGGCGGATTCCATGGTCTCATTCCGCGTGAGCGACCGCGGCCGCGGCATCCCGCTGGAGCTCCAGGACCGCATCTTCGAGCCGTTCGAGCGATTCGACCCGCACTCGGGGCTCGGCACGGGGCTCGGGCTGCCGGTCTCGCGCCGGCTGGCGGAGGTGCTCGGTGGGGCGCTCACGGTGCAGAGCGTCGTCAACCGCGGAGCGACATTCACCCTGGCGCTGCCGTTGCGGCCACCCGCCTGAGTATGAAGGTTCCTTCAGCGATTCTTTAGAATCGGTTCAGCACCCTTCCCTTACTCTCCGAGCCATGAAAATCCTTGTGGTGGAAGACGATCGAAAGGTCGCGGGCTTCATCGAGCAGGGGCTGCGGGAAGAGGGGTATGCCGTCGACGTGGCGCCCGACGGCGAGGAAGGCACGACCTTGGCGCACGTCTACGACTACGACCTCGTGGTTCTCGACGTGATGCTGCCCAAGAAGAACGGCCTCCAGGTCGCGTCCGAGTTGCGCCGCGAAGGCCGTAAGACGCCGATCCTGATGCTCACGGCGCGCGACACGACGGAAGACGTGGTGCGCGGGTTGGACGCCGGCGCGGATGACTATCTGCCCAAGCCCTTCAAGTTCGACGAGCTGCTGGCACGCGTGCGGGCCTTGGTGCGCCGCGGTGGGGCGTCGCGCACCGAGTTGCTCGCCTACGGGCCGGTTGAGCTCGACCGCCTGAAGCACAAGGTGCGCGTGAAGGGGCAGCGACTCGAGCTCACCCCGAAGGAATTCCAGTTGCTCGAGCACTTCCTGCTCCGGCCGGAAGAGGTCATCCGGCGCACGGAGCTGCTCGAGAAGGTCTGGGACCTGCACTTCGACCCCGAGAGTAACGTGGTGGACGTGCACGTGGGCAATCTGCGGCGCAAGCTCAAGAATGCCGCCGAGCTGGAGCTGATCCATACGGTGCGCGGGGTCGGCTTCCGTCTCCAGTCACCGGATCGGGACGAGGAGTGAGCCGGTCGCTGCGGCGGACCCTGGCCGTCCGGTTCGCGGCGACCATGGGGGCCGGCCTGCTCTTCGCGGCGGCGGCGGCGTACGGCGTGGCCGTCGGCCCCGCTGCCGGGATGCACCGCGAGCTGCTGCTCCTGCTCGCGGCCGTGGTGGTGCTGGGAACGGGGGCCACGCTCGTCGGCGCGTGGTGGCTCGCCGGGTCAGCGGTGCGGCCGGTGCACGAGATCACAGCGCAGGCAACGCGGATCGCCCCGGGCACCCTGGACCAGCGAATCGCGGCGCACGCCGAGACGGACGAGTACCGCGGCCTGGTCGCCGTGCTGAACCGGATGCTCGAGCGGTTGGACCGCGCGTTCCGCAACCAACGCCGCCTCATCGCGGACGTGAGCCACGAGCTGCGCTCGCCGCTCACGGCGCTGCGGGGCGAGATGGAAGTGGCGCTGCGGTCCGAGCGGAGCGCCCGCGACTATCAGCGGGTGCTGCACAGCGCGCTGGAGGAGATCGACCGTCTCACGGCGATGAGCGAGGACCTGCTGTTGATCAGCCGGGCGGACGCCCACCTGCTCCAGGCCGATCGCATCCCGACCGACCTCAACGCGATCGTCCACTGCGCGGTAGAAGCGCTGCAACCGCGCATCGAGGAGCGCGAGCTGGCGGTCGAGTCGCACTTCGCTCCCGAGGCGACGCACGCGGTCGTCGACTCGGATCTCGTGACCCGGCTGGTGCGACAGCTGCTCGACAACGCCGTGAAATTCACGCCCCCGGGTGGACGGGTGCGCGTCGCGACCGCTCCGCTGAACGGCGCTGGCGGCGTCCGGATCGCGGTGGAGGACTCAGGTCCGGGGATTGCCACCGAGCAGCTCCCTCACGTCTTCGAGCCGTTCTTCCGTGCCGACCAGGCACGCAGCCGTGGCACCGGGACGGGCCTCGGGTTGGCGATGGTCGCGGCCATCACTCGGCTGCACGGCGGCAGCGTGCACGTAGCGAACGTCACGGGAGGCGGGACGGGATCACGCTTCGAGGTCGATCTCCCCGCAATTCCTCACCGCTGAACCCGGAGCACGCCATGGCGCCGCAGCAGCCGCTTACCTCGCAGCACCCCAAAGGGACCCTGCTGCTCATCGGCCTGTACGGTGTGCTGTTCGTGGTCGCGTGGTTCGCCGTGTACTTGTTCGTGTATCTGCGGCGCGGCGGGGTGACGCCATGAACGTCCCGCTCTACGAAAAGATCTGGATGTGGGCGGCGGGGGGGATCATCGTTGCGTTCACCACCACGGTACTCGTGGCCGGCATCGGCAGCGCGCTCGTGCCGCCGAGCCATATCGAGACCATCGATCCGGCCACCGTGTGGCGGGACGGCCGGTTCGCGAAGCAGGGCGTCACCGTGAGCCCGACCGGCGCCACCGTCATCGCGGTCGGCATGATGTTCGCGTTCCTGCCCGCCGAGATCCACGTCCCGGCCGGGCGCCCGGTCACGTTCCGGATGACCAGCGCCGACGTCACCCACGGCTTCCTGATCGTCGGCACCAACGCGAATACGATGTTGGTCCCGGGCTACGTCAGCCAGTTCACCACGACATTCCGGCAGCAGGGCGAGTATCTGATCGTGTGCAACGAGTACTGTGGACTGAGCCATCACCTCATGTCCGCCAGGCTGATCGTGGAGGAGGCACGGCCATGATCCGCTCCAGTCGGCTCGCCGTCGCGAACCTGTGGGTTGCGATCCTGGCGTTCGGCGTCGCTTCCGCGATGGCGTTCATGCAGGCACTGTCGCGCGCGGCACTCGAGCTGCCGTGGCGTTCGGCCAAGATGTACTACCTCTCGGTCACGGCACATGGCACGCTGATGGCGTTGGTGTTCACGACGTTCTTCATCATGGCGTTCGGCTACGTCGTGGCCGAGCGGACGCTGGGTCGTCCTGTCCCGCACCGCGGCCTCGCGTGGACGGGCTTCTGGGTGGCGCTCGCGGGGACGCTCGCGGCGGTCGCGGCGATCCTCTCGGGGAAGGCCACGGTCCTGTACACCTTCTATCCTCCGCTCAAGGCGCATCCGGCGTTCTACATTGGGGCGACCCTGCTCGTGGTCGGGTCGTGGATCTGGGGCTTCGTGGTGATCCGCAGCTACCTCCTCTGGAAGCGGGAGCATGTGGGTCAGCCCGCGCCGCTCGCGTTGCACGGGACGCTCGCCACGGTGATCGTGTGGCTGATCGCCACCGTGGGGGTGGCGGCGGAAATGCTGTTCTTGCTGATTCCGTGGTCGCTTGGCTTCACCAAGACGGTCGATCCCGAGCTCGCCCGGATGCTGTTCTGGTACTTCGGCCACCCGCTCGTCTACTTCTGGCTGCTGCCGGCTTACGTGGTGTGGTACACGGTGTTGCCGAGGGTTGCCGGGGGGAAGTTGTTCAGCGACCCGCTGGCGCGCCTCGTGTTCGTGCTGTTCATCATCTTGTCCACGCCCGTGGGCTTCCATCACCAGTTCATGGACCCGGGGATTCCCGCCGCGTGGAAGCTGTTCCACGCCATCCTCACCTTCGGGATCCTGTTTCCCAGCTTCGTGACGGCGTTCACGGTGACGGCGTCGCTCGAGGTCGCGGGGCGGATGCACGGCGCAACGGGACTGCTCGACTGGCTCAAGCGACTCCCGTGGGGGGACCCGCTGGTGGCGAGCGTCCTGCTGTCGATGCTGCTGTTCGCGGTAGGAGGAATCGGCGGCGCGATCAACGCGGCATACGGGATGAACGCCGTGGTGCACAACACCGCCTGGATTCAGGGACATTTCCATCTGACGGTGGGCAGCGCAACGGCACTGACTTTCATGGGGACGGCGTACTGGTTGCTGCCGCGGTTGACTGGACGTGAGCTCGAGCTCGGACTGCTGGCGAAGGTGCAGCCGTATCTGTGGTTCGTCGGCATGGTGCTGTTCTCGATCTCAAACCACATCACCGGCCTGATGGGGATGCCCCGTCGGATCTACGACGCGACGTACGGCGGCGCGGCGGCGGCGCAGGCGTGGCGGGGGCTCACCGGGATCTCCGCGGTAGGCGGGTTGTTCCTGTTTGCCAGCGCCGGGTTCTTCATGCTCGTCATGCTCGGAACGGGGCTCGCCGGGCGGAAGCGCGAGCCGGAGCCGATCGAGTGGGCCGAGCCGCTGGAGCCGTCGAGCCCGAAGGCCACGCTGCTCGACCGCTACGGACTCTGGACGCTGGTAGCGGTGGCGCTCGTGCTGATCGCCTACGCCTACCCGCTGTGGTCGCATCTGCACATGCAGCGGTTCGGGTCGCCGGGCTATACACCGTTCTGAACATCGGGAAAGGGGAGACGGGAAAGGGGAAACGTTGATGCGACGCATGCTCAAGCTGTATCCCCTTCCCGTGCTGGTGGGCGCCGGGCTCGTCACTGGGCTCGCGGCCCGCTTAGTCGTCGGCGCTCCCCAGGTCGGACAGTGGATCTTCCTCGCGACGCTCGTCGCGGGGGGCGGCACGACATTTCGCGGGTGGGCGACGCGGTGGCTTTCAGCCGGCGGATGCGCCACATCGCGCTGCAGAGCATCGGTGTGGGGCTGGGCGTGAGCTTCGCGCTGATGGTGGTGGCGAGCTTTGGTCTCGTGAGCCCAGCGGTCAGCGCGGTGATGCAGGAAGCGCTCGACGCGGCGGTGATCCTCAACGCCCTCCGCGTGAGATGATGCTGACCGGTTTCACCACAGATCCACGAGCGGGCAGCGGAAGCCGGGCAGTACGTCCTCGCCGTCCAACGTCTCGTTGGGGTCGAGCAGCGCTTCGCTCCCGTCGGCCCGATAGACCCGGGCGGTCCGCTGCTCCGAGTCGACCACCCATACTAGCCGGACTCCGGCCTTCAACCACTGGGCTACCTTCTCGAGCGTTTCCGCGGGATGATCGTCGTGGGCCAGGACCTCCACGGCGAGGTCCGGCGCCCAACCGGGATAGCCTCGTGGCTCGACTTCCGGCACGCGGCCCTGCGCAATGAAGGCGACGTCCGGCGCCCTCACCGTGTCGGGATCCGACTCGATCTTGAAGCCCGTCTCAGCCGCGTAGACCCGCCCCAGGTCATGGGCCTCGACGTGAGCCGTGATCCGGTATGCGAGGCGATTGGCGACGGCGCCGTGCCGCGCGCCACCGGGATCCCGGACGACGAGCTTGCCGCGAATCAGCTCGGTGCGCTTGTCGGGCAGGTTCAGCCGCAGCAGCTCGTCTGCGGTCATGAGCAGGGTGTCGCCCATGCCCGGAACATAGCGTCGGCGCCTTTGCATGGCGACCGCATGATGCACGCCGACCTTCAACCCAGCGTCAACGACGTCGGGGACGGTCAGTACTTCGACTGCATGTAGGCCACACCCGGGGCCAGCGTCTCCCGCCAGGCTCGTTCGACTGCGGGGCTGAACTTGGGGTCGCAGCGCTCCACCGTCGCAATCAGGCTGTCGAGGAAGGGTCCATACAGGGCCGGCGGGATGTCGAGATCGCGGCGGCTGTGCCGCTCGGCAACCCGCGTGAGCAGCCCTGGCTCCGTGCGCGGCTCGTTCGGGAAGAGGAGCAACAGGCTGAACGCGTGCCGCAGCAATTTGTTCTGGCGCTCGAAGTCGGTGCGGGCAAACCGCGGCTTCGCCTCGGGACAGCGGGCGAAGAAGTCGTCGTAGAAGGCGCGCAAGAAGCCGGGCTCAGCGCAGCACCGCTCGTAGCTGGCCTTCGCCACCCGCGTCGCCGCTTGGGCCCCGGGCTCACCCCTGGCTGGCTGGCTCATTGTGCACCGCCCCTCGGGTCAGTGGCCCAAAGCTGACGCGCGAGCGGGGAGCCCGCCAGGGCGGGAGCTTCCAGGGAACATGAAGCTTTTCTGAACCGGTCTTTCAGACCGCTTCGTCGTTATGAGCCGGCGTTTATCGCAGCTGTTGCGCCGGCTCGCGCCGCACGTCGATTCGCGGCCGCGGCTGGGGCTGCGGCCGTGGGCGCGCGTGCGTGTCGAGGCCGAGTGCCGTGTACAGCGGGCACGCCCCGGCGATCGCCGTGGCGAGGATGACGGTCGTGACGAGCGCCGCACCGAACGCCAGGAAGGGATGCGAGTCCACGACGACCGCGGCCCACACCATGAACAGGATCCCCAACACCGCCCGGATGGCGGTATCCGCGCCGCCGATGTTCGTGGTTTTCATGGCTCCACCCTGAAAGGCTTCGTACCCAAGATCGCGGCGGGCGCGTGAAGCCAGGCGTAACCGACCGTGAAGACCGCTTCAGCAAATCCTTGGCAGCTGGTCCCCGGGCAGCATGTCGACCACGCGCGTGCCTCCTCAAGTCGCTTTCGCTGGCACCCTTGCATGGCCAGCTCCTCTTTGTGGGCCCGAATTCACGGGTGATGCCGGGCGCGAGCGGGCCATTGTGCTCCGCTAGCGCTCCGAGTTCTCAGGGCTCATCTTTGCAACGCGGGTCCGTTGGGTGAGCCACGGCACCTGCCCATCCAGGTCCAGGGAAGGCACATGAGTGACTCGCCTGCAAGACCATCTTTCATGTCACGGCTCAATGGCCCGTGGCACCGGCGTAGTCTGCAGATCTTCATGGTGATCGTGCTCGTGCATTTCGCCGAGCACCTGTTCCAGGCGTATCAGGTGTACGTGCTCCACTGGCCGGTGCATGAAGCGCGGGGCATGTTGGGCCAGTGGTTCCCCTGGCTCGTGCACTCGGAGGTGTTGCACTACGGGTATGCGGTGATCATGCTGGTCGGGATCTGGATGCTGTTGCCGGGCTTCGTCGGCCGGTCACGCACGTGGTGGCTGGCGGCGCTCGTGATTCAATTCTGGCACCACATCGAGCACGCCCTGCTCCAGGGCCAAGCCATTGCGGGGCACAACCTGTTCGGCTCGCCAGTCCCGATCAGCATCGTGCAGCTGTGGATCCCGCGCGTCGAGCTGCACCTGTTCTACAACACGCTCGTTCTCGTGCCGATGCTCGTGGCCATGTACTACCACCTCCTGCCCCGCCTCCCCGAGGCCGCGACCATGAGGTGTAGCTGCGCGCTCCGAGTCAGCGCGGGCACAGCCTGAGCGTTCTCAGACGACTGCGGCCTCCATCGCGTCCAGCCGCGAGTAGTAATCCGGGATCTCCTTGAGATGCGCCCACGCGATCTTCGCCGTCAGGTCGAGGTCGTCGTTGGTCACGTTGGTTTGTGGGTCGTGGGCGCCGTGCTCGAGCTCTACCTCGAGCCCGCGACGGAATTGCGCGAGATCGATCTTGTCCCAGTCGATGCCTGCGCGGGTTCCGATCACCCGGGCCTCATCGGCGGAGAAGTGGCGTTTGGTTGGCATGGCTGTCTCATCGAGGGATGCCGGTAAAACGGACGCCCGCCGCTCCGCCTCGCGGCGCAGCGCCGGTAGCAGCAGCCAGCGGATCAGGACGATTCCCATTCCGAACATGCGCCAGTAGCGCCGGAACTTCTTGCGCGCCGCGTCGTCGGTCGCGAGCACGCGAACCTCGGTACGGAACCGTGTGAGTGCGGGGCCGAGTGGCTCGGCCTCGAGCGTCCAGACGATTTTCACCAAATCAGGTCCGGCGAACTGCGTGAAGCGGTCCCGCGGGATGGACGTAAACCTGACATCGGCCTTCCACGGCTGGGTGGCTGCGCCCATGATCAGCTCACGCCCTGGGCGGTAGGCGAGGACGCCCCAACCCAACGCTTGAGTCTCGGCCAGCAGTCCCTGGGCGAACAAATCCGCCGGCGGCTTCGCGGCGCCGAGCAGCTGCGCGCGCAGCCAGAAGAGGGCGCGGATGATGGGGATGGACTGGACGTCGAAGTGCTGTGCGACGTCGAAGACCACGTCGGCCGGCGCGCGCACCAATGTCTCATGGCGCTCCCGGATGTCCGCATGCGGCATGAAGCGATTGATCAGTCTACCGTGTTCACGTGTCATGACCCCAGTCTAGGGGCGCGAGACTGAAGGCGATCCCAAGACGAGATGAAGGGTGGCTCAAGGCTCATGATGCAAAGCTCAGCGCGGTTTCAGCGTCGCTTTAGACATCCATCTTCACCTTAACGGCATGTCTCGAGTCCTGATCGTGTACGGCACCACCGACGGTCACACGCGCAAGATCGCGGCGGCCCTAGGGGGCGTCCTCAGGTGGGAGGGGAGTTGCGTCGATGTGATCGACACCCAGCATGTCTCCCCGGATGTCCGTCCGGAGGGCTACGACGGTGTCGTCATCGCGGGCTCGATTCACATCGGCAATTTTCAGCGCGCGGTCAAGCGCTGGGTTCGCCGGAATGTTGAGCAGCTCAATCGCCGGCCGAGCGCCTTCGTATCGGTGTGCCTCGGGATTCTGGAGCAGCGCCCCGAAGCTCGGCAAGAAGTCCAGGAGATCGTGCAGCGGTTTTTGCGTCGCAGCGGATGGCGGCCGCTCATGTCACGGATAGTCGCCGGGGCGGTGCCGTACACCCAGTACAACTGGTTGAAGAAATGGGTCATGAAGCGGGTCGTGGCCAAAGCTGAAGGCGATACGGACACGACGCCCGACTATGAGTACACGGACTGGGACGATCTCCGTGCGTTCGCGCGGGAGTTCGCGGGCCGTGTCGAGGCGGGTCAACCGGCAGGAGGGGTGCGATGATGCGGAGGATTCTCGGCTTTGCGTTGTTCGCGGTGGCCGTCTGGCTGGTCCTGAAGCTCGCGTTGGGCATTCTGGGCACGCTCATCGGGCTGGCGATCACGGTCCTGGTGCTCGCGGGTCTCGGGTATGCCTGCTATCTCGTGCTGCGGGTGATCAGTCCGAGCACAGCGGCCAAGGTGCGCGACGCGATCCGGGGACGGCCGGCGAAGGTCGGCTAGTCCCGATGTTCTTCCGGTCAATGCGCTCAAGGTGAGCGGCTCCTTCTGCCGGCAGGCCGCGGGCGCGAAGCGTTCGCCCTGATCTGCAGCCGCTGCCACGCGCTCCCCGATCCGCGGGTCCACTCGAAGCAGGACTGGGCGATCGTGTTCGCGCGCATGGAGCGGAACATGGAGCGGATGCGGGTCGCGCCGCCGGCGGGCCAGCAGACGGAGGACATCCTCTACTACCTGCAGACCGGGGGCCAGATGAAGAAACCATGAAGACGATCGGTTGACAGCTGAGCAGGACAGCGCAAACGTTCCTGCCGACGTTCGGCGACGAGGAGTGCGGGCCATGAGATACCTTCGTGCAGTTGGCTTCGTCGTAGTGCTGCTCGGTGCCTGTACCACGGAGAAGATCCAATACCTCGTACGCCCGTTCAACGCGCCCCAGGATGCCGCCAACGGGTTCCTCGGGTACTTCACGGTCAGCGACAAGCAAACCAACTGCGGCAACTGCCACGTCGGCGTGCAGGCGTCCTGGAAAGGAACCAAGCACGCGTCGGCGTGGGTCGATTTGCAAGGCTCGGGCCACGCGCAGGCCTCATGCAACGGCTGCCATTCGGTTTCGCAGCTCGGCAACAGCGTCGGCCACGCTGCCGGCTATAATCTCGTGCCGGATGCGAGCTACCAGGATGTGCAGTGCGAAAGCTGTCATGGGCCCGGATTCACCCATGCGCAGAATCCGCTCGCCACGAACGCGCCGCTCGCCGCGATGCACGTCGACACGGGGATCACGAACGGGTGCGGCGGGTGCCACACCGGAACCCACGAGCCGTTCGTGGATCAATGGGTTGGGTCCGCGCACGGCTCCGGTCCCGCTTTCTCCCACGCCGCCGCGAACGCGAGCTGTGCCCCGTGCCACGAGGGGAAAGCGGCGCTGGCCGTAAAGTTCGGCGTGACGACAAACTACGTGGAAAAGAGTGACACGACCCATCAGCGCATCGTGTGCATCGTGTGTCACGACCCGCACGGGGCGACCCCGTACTCCGGACAACTGCGCGCATCGATCTCGGATCCCACGACCGACAACCTCTGCATCAAGTGTCACTCCCGCAGTGGGACTCCGCCCTGGGGCAGAGCCGCGGTCGGCTCGCCGGCCCGTGGGGCACACGGCGCGCAGGGCTTGCTGGTGATCGGGCAGAACGTCGGGTGGATTCCACCCAACTTCACCTATGACACGAACCAGATCGTGAGCAGCCACGGCTCCGCGGCGAACACACGGCTGTGCGCGACCTGTCACGTGGCGTTCACTACGATCACCGATGCGAACGGTGTCCTCATACAGAACAGCGTCGGCCACCTGTTTGAAGCCATTCCGTGCACCAAAGCGAGCACCGGCGTCCCCGTCCCCTGCGCGACGGCTGCGCCGGCGGACACGGTGCGCAGCTTCGTGGCGTGCTCGAACAGCGGTTGTCATGCCACCGCCGCGGTCGCGCGTTCCGCGTATCTCACGTTCAAAGGACGGCTCGACAACCTGCTTGACCAGATCTGGGCGGATACGAACAAGAACGGCGTGATCGACTCGATCGAACCCGGCTTGCTGCCCCAGCTGGTCGCGCGGGCGCAGCGGTCCGGAGCCACGGCGGCCGATTCCGCCCAGATCGACTTCGGGAGCACGACCACCACGGTCGCCAAGGGGGCGCTCTTCAACGCCGCGCTCGCCGCAACGGACGACCGTCAATTCTTCCTGAACGGCACAGTGTTGGGCAAGGGCTTCGCGACGCACATGGCGTCCGGGAATGGCGTGCACAACCCGTTCCTGCTCGAGGCGCTGCTCACGTCCTCGATCGCGGCGCTGCACTCGACGTATGCATTGCCCTCGCCGCCGGCGCGCAATCTCCAGGTGCAGGCGACTCCGCCGCCAGCACTCAGGATGCGCGCGGGCCAGAGGTAGCGGGGTCGCGAGACCTTCGTTCAGACTTGCCCGCGAGCGGCGGCCCTGGGCCCCGGAACCGCGGTGGTTCCTGGGGCCCCTGTTTACCGATAACGTAGAGGGACCGACATGCTGACCCTCCAGCAGATCGCCGTCGGTCCCCCCCCACTGCCGGGCGGCGTCGCTGCGGTGCTGCGGTTCTTCTTCAATCTTCCCCAGTGGTTCCAGATCGTCGGGTTCATCGTGGGAGTCATCGTCGCCGCGGCGGTGCTCCTGCTCCTGTGGCGGCATCGCGCCGTGATCGTACAGTGGGTGTTCACGCGCCGGCGGGGGGTCAAGATCGGGCTTGCCGCCGGGGCCGCGGCGATCGTGCTCGGCTTCGGCGCCTTCGGCGTGGTCGGCTACGGCTACATGCAACACAACAACGGCTTCTGCACCGGCTGCCACGTGATGAAGGTGCCGTTCCAGCGCTTCGCCGGGTCCAAGCACGATTCCCTCTCGTGTCACTCGTGCCACCAGCAGTCGATGTTCGCCAACATGCGACAGCTCTACTTGTGGGTGGCTGAGCGCCCGAAGGAGATCGGCAAGCACGCCAAAGTGCCGACCCGCATCTGCGCCAACTGTCACGTTCGCGGCGACGCCAAGGAGACGTGGCAGCGCATCGCGTCCACCGCCGGCCACCGCACGCACCTCGAATCCGATTCGAGCGCCCTCAAGCACGTGCAGTGCGTAACCTGCCACGGGCTCGAGGTGCACCGCTTCCTGCCCGTGGATTCGACCTGCGCGCAATCCGGCTGCCACGTCAACGTCCAGATCAAGCTCGCCAAGATGCGCGGCCAGACCGACCTCCATTGCATCATGTGTCACCGCTTCACCGCGGAGGTGCCGGCGTTGGCGACGCGCGACTCGGCGCGCGGCACACTGGTCCCGGCGATGAAGCAGTGCTTGTCGTGTCACGAGATGCAGGTGGCCCTCGCCGAATTCGACCCGGCGCGCGACCCGCACCGCGGCACCTGCGGGATGTGCCACAACCCGCACACCCAGACGCAGCCCGTGGAAGCTGGGCAGACGTGCGCGTCCGCCAAGTGCCACGCCGACTGGCGCTCCGAACCGTTCCACATCGGCAAGAACCACGGCGCCATCAGCGACGAATGCACCCTCTGCCACCAACCCCACCAGGCCAAGGTGGATGCGAGCGACTGCGCCGGGTGCCACGCGGCGGTGAAACAGCGGCGCGCCGGGCGCAGGCTGAGCCCACCCCTGCCGTTCGATACGACCAAGGCGTTGCGGCGCATCTCGTTGAGGCCCCCGAAGGGCAAGGGAGACGGACCTTTTTTTGACGATCCGCCGCCGGGGGAGGCCCCGCGCGGCGGCACTCTCGCCGCGGTCGACACCTTCCCGCACGACCGCCATAAGAAGCTCTCCTGTATCACCTGCCACGCGTCCCAGCGCGAGCACGGTCGGCTAACCTTCCAGCCTCCCCGCGGCTGTCAGATCTGCCACCACCAGGCTCCGCAAACGAACGACTGCGCGGTGTGTCACCAGCCGGCGGCGCTGGTGCGTCCCGAGTCGGTGGCGGTGCGGGTCACGGTGGCAGCGCACCCGGAACGCCGGCACGCCGCGCGGTTCGATCACGCTACCCACCGGACCGTGAAGTGCGTCGCGTGTCACACCACCCCCGTCAGCCTCGACCCCGAGTCGAAGGCGGCGGCTTGTGCGGCATGCCACGACGACCACCACGCGGGCGGAAAGCAGTGCAGCGCCTGCCACACGGGCGACGCCGCCGAGCGCCGCACCGCGCACGCGCCGCCGGTCGAGGCGCACGTGGCGTGCGACGCATGTCATACGCCGGCGATCGTGGCGCGGCTCGTGCCCGACCGGGCGCTGTGCGTCACCTGCCATGCGAAGCAGCGGGACCACTATCCGGACCGGGAGTGCACACTGTGCCACTTCGGATCGTCACCCGACCGGTTCCGCGATCACCTGCGCAAACCGGCGGCCGGATCGTGAGCCGCGGTGCCGGCGCGCTCGCCGCGCTCGCCCTCGCCGTGCTTCCCGCCGCGGCGCGCGCCCAGGGCTATCGCCTGCGACTCGAGACGCGGGCGCAGACGGTCGCGTTTCGCGGGATTACGCCCGACAGCATCCCGGCCAGCGACACGGTCCCGGGCCCGAGCGGAGGACCGACCACGCCGGACGGCTTCGCCGTCACCTGCCTGAGCGGAAGCGCCTACTGCACGTACTTCCGGCCCGGGCCGGCGGTGCACGCCGCGCCGATTACCACGACAGCGGACGTTACGCTTTGGGGCCTCGGTCTCCCGGGCCTGAGCATCCGTGCCACCGCTCGCGTCGCCGGCGATCTGAGCAGCGGCGACAACTGGCCGGGGACCGATTCCCACCTGCAGCTGCTCGAAGGATACGCCCAGTACGCCGGCGAGCGGCTCACGGCACAGGTCGGCCGCCAGACGACCGTCACGCGGCTCGGCTTCGCGGGATTCGACGGCGCGCGGGTGACTGTGCGAGACGCGCGGCGTGGACTCGAGCTCGTAGCGTACGGCGGCTGGGGCCTGGCGCGCGGCGTGGCACTGCCCGTCACGAGCCCGGCGTTGAATCCGCTCGATGACTTCCAGCCGCAGCAGCGCCAGCTCGTGGCGGGCGCGGGCGCAGACTGGACCACGTCGCGCTTCGACGTGCGGGCCACCTACCTGCGCGAGGTCGACCCCATCGTCGATTATTTCGTCTCGGAGCGCGCCGGCGTGGACGTCGCGATCCGTCCCTACGCTGGTTGGACCCTCACAGGCGGCGCCGACTACGACCTCGCCGCCGGCTGGTGGGGGAGCGCGGAAGCGGCGCTCGGGTTTCTACCGGTAGGCGGCCGCGTCACCGCCACCCTCGGCGTGCGCCGCTACCGCCCGCACTTCGATCTGTGGACCATTTGGGGCGCGTTCAGCCCGGTGCCATACCACACGGTCGAGGGGTCCGTTTCGTTCGCGCCCGTCGCCAAGGTCAGGCTGCGGGCCCGCGGCGAAAGATATGCCTTCGATGCCGCCGACGTGTCGACACCGCTTGTGACGTACGAGACGTCCGGCTGGCGATTCGCCTGGGGTACCACCGTCACGCCGTCCGCTCGCTGGACCGTCGACGGCGGCTACCACGCCGAGTTCGGGCCCGGGGCGGCGTCGCGGGGGTTCGTCGGCGCCCTCACATTCACACCGGGCGAGTTCCTGGCGCTCAGCGTGTACGGCTCCACGCTCGATCGCCCGCTCGAATTCCGGTTCGACGAGTCGTCCCTCAAGGCGTACGGGCTCTCGGCCGAGTGCCGCGCAATGTCCCGGCTGCGACTGCAGATCGACGCTGGCCGTTACGTGGAAGACCGGAAGCGCCCCGACGCGGCGGCGTTCAACTGGGATCAGGTGCGGGTCAGCGCGCGCGCCATCCTGCTGTTAGGCAGCAGCGCCGATCTCTCCGGCGTCCCGCCTGCTGTGCGGCGGATGCCCGTCAGGGGCGAGAGCCGGTGAGCACAATGTCCTTCAGGATAGTGATTGGCCGAGCCGATCCTTCAGGATGGGAACGAGCGAGCAATGGCGTGCCCCTGCTGGTCCGAGCCTTGGCGGCGTTGCTGGTTGCCAGCCCGCTCGCTGCTCAGCAGCCGGCGTCCGGCTTCGATCACCCGAAGCACCAGAAGCTGTTCCCCACGTGCACCACCTGTCATGCGGGTGCCGCGAGCGCCGGCGCGGCGCTGTGGCCCGATCCGGCGTCGTGCGCGACGTGCCACGACGGCAAGATTCAGAAGGCCGTCACGTGGCGGCCGCCCGTCGAGCCAGCGCGACACAATCTGACATTCGAGCACGCCAAGCACGCGGCGACTCTTGTGGCTCGCGGCCAAGCGGTGGTCGGGTGCGTGGACTGCCACTCGGATGAGGGTGCTCCGTGGATGGCCGTGAAGCCGCCGGTCGCGGAGCGCTGCCTCGACTGCCACGCCATCCGGACCGCTCATCTCGCCGCGCCCGACAGTGCGTGCACGACGTGCCACGTGCCACTCGCCCGAGCCGAGCGGCTGACGGTTCGGGACGTCGCAGCGTTTGAAACACCACCTGCTCACAAACAGGCCGGCTTCGCGGGCGGGCGGGGTCACGGCGCACAAGCGAGGGTCGAAAGCCCGGTCGCAGCGAGCTGCGCGACCTGTCATGCGCGCGATTTCTGCCTACAGTGTCACGTGGATGCCCCGGAGCAGCCGACCGTCCAGGCGCTCGCCGCCGACCCCCGCTCGCTCGGGATCAAGGCGCGTCTCCAGGCTCCGCCGACGCACGCGGCCGGGACGTTCCTGGCTGAGCACGGCGCCGTTGCGCGCAGCGCGCCACAGCAGTGCAGCACCTGTCACACGCAGGAGAGCTGCCTCGCCTGCCACGCGGGGACCCGGCGGGTGGCGGTGCGGCTGTTCCCCTCGGGTGCGGGGCGGGGGATTGGTGCCGTCATCACGCGCCGGCGACCGCCGTCGCACGGCGAGAGCTTCCGGACACGTCACGCCGCCGCCGCGAATGCTGTCCCAGCCACGTGCTCCGGTTGCCACGTACGCAACGACTGCCTCGAGTGCCACCGGCCCGACGCCGCCCGCGCGGCCGGGTATCACCCAGCCGGCTTCCTGGCGCGTCACCCGGCGGCGGCGTACGCGCGCGAGACCTCCTGCAGCGACTGCCACAACGCCGGGCAGTTCTGCACTAGCTGTCACGCGCGGTCCGGTCTCGCGGCGCAAGGGCCGCTGCGCCACGGCTATCACGACTCGAACCAGTTCTTCGTCGCGGGGCATGGTGGGGCGGCGCGCCAAAGCCTCGAGACCTGCGTCAGCTGCCACGCCGAGCGCGACTGCCTCACCTGCCACTCGGCGATCGGCGGCCGGCACGTAGACCCGCACGGCCCGGGTTTCGACGCCACCCGGCTCGCGCGCAAGAATCCGCAGATGTGCACCGCGTGCCACGGCACCAACATCCCCACGCGCTAAGCGTGAAGGTTGTCGCTCGGAAATCTCAGACCCGTTTCAGCAGCGTCTGACGGGCCGGCCGCTAGCATGGGGTTACCCTCGCCTGGCTGCCGTTCGTCGACATCTTCGAGGCCCCGGAGTACATCCGGCTCGTCGCCGAGGTGCCGGGTGTGAAGCCCGAGGAAGTGAAGATCTTCGTGGAGGGCAACCTCCTGACGATCAAAGGCACGAAGGAGCAGGTGGCCGAGGAGAAGGCGTGATGATCCCCCCGCGGCGCCAAAGCTCCGCGGGGGGATTGACGTTTTCTGAAGGCCTCTTCATGGCGTCTTCATGTCCGCGATGCCACGCCACCCGCAAACTCCCTCAACCTTCGCACCGGGAGTGCTCATGTCGCGTCGAGCCAGGATCGTAGTCCTCATTTGCGCGCTGATCACGGGCGCCGCACGCGCCGCCCTCGCCGACCGTGGCGCCGGGGATCGCGAACGAGCGAATGCGGCGGGGGCGCTGCAGGTCTACGCCACGCGCTACGTGCTGGCTGCCGCGCGCGTAACACCGACCTACGCGCGCCAGACCGGCCTGGCGTGCAGCGCCTGCCACACCCATTTCCCGGAGCTCACGCCCACGGGCCGGGCCTTCAAGCTCAACGGCTACGTGTTCCGGAGGAGTGAGTCCCTCGAGGGCAAGAGCCCCGAGGGCCAACAAAGCCTGCTGCTCAACCTGGTGGCGCCGGTGTCCTTGATGTTCCAGACGTCGTACACCAGCACGAAAAAGGCGCTGCCCGGCACGCAGAACGGCACGGTGCTCTTTCCCGATCAGCTGAGCCTCTTCACCGGGGGCGAGATAACCCCCCACGTGGGTGGTTTCTTACAGGTGACGTTCGATCCGCAGAGCGGTCAGCTGGGGGTCGACAACGCGGATTTCCGGTTCGCGACTCACGTGAACCTCCTGTCTAAGCGCACCACGCTCGGGCTGAGCCTGAACAACAACCCCACGGTACAAGACGTCTGGAACAGCACACCAGCCTGGGGTTTCCCGTACGGCAGCTCGGCGGTGGCTCCGGCGCCGGCCGCGGCCACGCTGGTGGACGGTACACTCGGCCAGCAAGCGGCGGGACTGACGGCGTACACGATGTGGAACGATCGAGTCTACGGAGAACTCGGGGCCTACCGCTCCGCGCCCCTCGGGATCCAGCGTCCGCTCGACTCAACGGCGACGGATGTGATCAAAGGCGCCGCGCCGTACTGGCGCGTCGCGTTCCCGAACGTGTGGGGCCAGAACTATCTGTCGGTCGGGACCTACGGCCTGGCGGCCAGCGTCTTCCCTGAGGGTGTGGTGGGGCCGACGAATCGATTCACCGATATTGCCGTGGACCTCGCGTACATGCACTCGTTCGGGCCGAACAGCTTCACGCTCGACGGCACTTGGATCCACGAGAAGCAGACCTGGACCGCCGGCGGCGCGGCGAACCTCACGAACACGCTCCGCACGTTTCGGGTGGACGCCATGTACCACATCGGCACGCGGTACGCATTCACCCTCGCGCCGTTCGTCACCACGGGCACGAGCGACACCTTGCTCTACGCACCGGGCCCCGTGGCGGGGAGTCGTACCGGCAGTCCCAACAACGACGGCTTGATTGCCGAGGTCGACGTCATGCCCTGGCAGAACCTGCGGCTACAATTCCAGTACGTGGCGTACGATAAGTTCAACGGCAGCTCGAGCAACTACGACGGGTTCGGGCGCCGGGCGAGCGATAACAACACGCTGTACATCCTGACGTGGCTGCTGTACTAGCGGCGCGTCGTCATTATTTGGTAGGGAGAGGGTCCACATGCGACTGCCAACGAGCTTGATGATACTAGGTCGACGCCCGCTACTCCTGACCGGGGCGCTCCTCCTCGGCGCGGTGGGCGCTCGAGCCCAGACCACGAAAGGCGGCAAGATTGATCCGACCTGGCTACGCGCCGATGCTGCAAGCAAGACCGCCGACTTCAAGCTCGTGGCCGGCCTCACCGACGCCAATGGAGGGATGAACTTCAACGGGTTCAGCCAGGGTGCGCTCGTGCTCACGGTGCCCCAGGCTTGGAGCGTCGTGCTCCACTTCAAGAATGAAGACCCGAACCTGCCGCACTCGGTAGAAGTCATCGCTGAGGCGCGAGCCGTTCCGAGCGGCCCCGTCCCACCTGCGTTCGAGCACGCCGCGACCGGCCGACTCGAACAGGGCTTCCCGTCCGGGCAGAGTGCCGATCTCCGGTTCGTGGCGGGGAAGAGCGGCTCCTTCCTGATTTTCTGCGCCGTGCCCGGGCATGGCGCGGCCGGGATGTGGATCCGGCTCGCGGTCTCTGGATCTGCTGACAAGCCGACGCTCGTCGCCGCGCCCTGAGCGGCCCGGTTGACCTAGGCCGTTGGACCGTCCCCCCCGCGGCGCGAATGCTCTGCGGGGGGGGTATTTCATTACCGATTCATCCTCGCATGCAGGTGTTACCTTATGGCGTTGGAGGGTCATATGAACTGGACGAGCGCTTTGGTAGTAATGGTTCTCGCGACTCCGCTCGCCGCACAGCAGGCGGAGCAACCCGACACCATGCATCATCCGATGATGGGTGCCGGCCGCGGGATGATGATGGACGACCCCATGATGGAGCGGATGGGGCCGTCGCTGATGAGAATGATGCTTTACACCCCGCAACACCTGCTCGCTCGCAAGGACGCGCTCGGCCTCACCCCCGATCAGGTCGGCCGCCTCACCGCGTTGCGGGACGGCGCAAAGACGGCGCGCGACGCCGCGATGGCCGAGGCTGAAACGCACCTCAAAGAGCTGGAGCAGGTAGCAAATGCCGCGAAGCCCGACAGCGCGGCGCTCAAGACACACTTTCAGGCGGCGCACAACGCGATGGGCAAGGCGCATTGGACCATGCTGGCAGCGTCGGCGCAGGCGCGCGCAGTCCTCACCGACGCGCAGCGTGCCAAGGTACAAGTCTGGGCTGACTCGATGCAGGCATGGACCGACCAGCACCGCAGGATGATGAATCCGGGCAAGTCGCCCTGAAGCCAATCCACGTGTACGGGGCTGGTCCATCGGGGCTCGCCGCCGCTCTAGCGGCAAACCAGGCGGGGCGGCGGGTCATTGTCCACGAGCGGTGCTCGGACGTGGGACACCGCTTCCACGACGACTTCCAGGGACTCGAGAACTGGACCACGGACGGCGACGTGCTCGACGAGCTTGTCGGACTGGGTATCGAGCCGACCTTCGATCACACGCCGATTCGCGAAGCGGTGGTCTTCGATCCTCGTCGCGTACACACCTATCGCTCACCGCGGCCGCTCTTTTATCTCGTCCGCCGCGGCGCGCGCGCAGGCACACTCGATTCCAGCCTCAAAGCGCAGGCACTGGCCCGAGGGATCGAGCTCCGCTTCGGGGAGGCGCGCCCGCAACTGCCGGAGGGCGGTGTGGTCGCGGAGGGGCCGCATGGCTCGGATGCGGTCGCGCTCGGCTACGTCTTTGCGACGCAGGCGGCCGACGGTGCCTTTGCGGCCATGTCCGATCGTCTTGCCCCAAAGGGTTACGCGTATCTGCTGGTGGTCCGAGGCCAAGGAACCGTCGCCTCATGCATGTTCGACGAGTTTCACAACAAGCAGGTCTACCTCGAGCGCACGGTCGCGTTCTTCCGTGAGAAGGTTGGCTTCGACATGCAGAACGCGCGCCGCTTTGGCGGCGCGGGTGGCTTTGACGTGCCGCCAACGGGCCGGTGCGGCGACCTTCTCTTTGTCGGAGAAGCGGCCGGGTTTCAGGATGCGCTCTGGGGTTTCGGGATGCGCTACGCGATGTTGTCGGGGAGTCTCGCGGCGCGTTCGCTCGTGAGTGGCCGGCTCGACGGCTACGATCGCCTCTGGGAGGAGCGCCTCGGCGGGCTGCTCCGCACCGGCATCGTCAACCGCTTCCTATACGGCAGGCTCGGCGCGCGCGGCTACCGGGGGCTCGCGTGGTTACTCGACCGCACCGCGGATCCCAGATCGTTGCTCGGCCGCCTGTACCGGCCGTCGCTGCTGGCCCGGCTGCTCTACCCAATTGCCCGTCAAGCGATTCGGTCGGGCCGTCGTACGAGACTGCGGAGACGGGAGCCGACCGGGACGGGATGAGTCGACGGTTACCGCTGCCGCGGCTGAAACATCGCCCGTATCACGGCGGTCGCGTCCACGGCGATGAGCAGCCCCTCCAGCGGCAGCGATTGCACGCCCACAATGACTCCGGCTGGGGGATTCCGAGCGGGCAGGAACTCCGCGCCGGCCTCCCGGATCGCCTCGAAGTCGCGCGGTGAGTAATTCACCACGTAGATCGTGAGCTTCGCGACGTCGGCGGGGGTCGCTCCTCCGATCTTCAGGACGAACGCCAAGTTGGCGAACGCTTGCCTGGCCTGGGCGCGCAGATCGCTGGGGCCGACGAGCTTCCCGGTCGAGTCGAGCGCGACCTCGCCCGAGACGTACAGCGTCGAGCCGACACGCACCGCGTGCGTGAAGCCCGGCAGCGCGGCGAGCGTGCCGGGGTTGATGTAACGCGGCTGCGCCGGCTCTAGGTCACCGGGCCCGCCCGGCCCGAACCTGCCTCCCCCACCCCGGCCGCCGCCGGGAGGCCCCATGCAGGCGCTCAGGACGATGACAGCCGCCGCGATCGTGACGGTGCCGCGCATGGCGTGCTCGCTCCCTTCGTTCAGTTCGGAATGCAACGGACAGCTGGGAGTCTACGTGGAGACTACGGCACCGGCCGGCGGGACGCTGAGTAGGGGCGCAGCATGCTGCGCCCCTACATCTCACCGGGTCAGCATCGCCCGACGACCCCCCGTATTCACCAGCATGAGCGCGCTGCCCGACCGGGACCGATCTGGCCAGGCAAGGGTGGACGAGCCCGCCCTCGTCGCGCGCGCGCTGGCAGGGGATCGCGAGGCGCTCGGGACGCTGGTGCAGTGGTACGCGGGGTCGGTGCGCCGCGTGACGCGCGCGATCCTCGGGAACGTGGACGACGCAGAGGATGCGGCGCAGGACGGTGTGCTGGCGGCGCTGGTGAAGCTGGACCAGTACGATTCCAGCCGGCCGTTCGGTCCGTGGTTGCTGCGGATCGCGGCCAACGCCGCGATCGACCGCCGGCGACGGCGGACGGTGCGGAATGCCGGCGTTCTGGGGGACGACGTCGCCGCGAAGGGCCCGCTGCCGGACGTTGAGACCGAGCGCGCGGCGCTGGGCGAGCGGCTCCGCGCCGCATTGGACGAGCTGCCAGAGCATTACCGGCTGGCGGTCGTGCTGTTCGATGTCGAGGGCTACTCGCACGCCGAGATTGCGGAGATCCTGGCGATGGCCCCAGGGACCGTGCGGTCAGCGGTGTTTCATGCGCGGCGCCGGTTGCGGGCGCTGTTGGACGACTTGAAGGAGGACCGGTGAGACAAGAACCCATGTGGTCTCCAGACCATCCAGATCCCGCGCTCGGCGCGGCGCTGTGGGCGGCGCTCAGTCCGCGCAACGACACGGCAGCGTTCGTGGCCGGCGTGCTCGATCGCGCCGAATCGGCCGGGGTGGGGACGTGGCGCGCGGTGCTGGGGCGCTGGAGCCGGGTGGCGATTGCGGCGGCGGCCGTGCTGGCGTTCGTGGGCGGCTATCTCGCCGGCCAAGCGCGAGACGCCGCCACCTCGTTCGACGCGGCGTGGGTGACGTCCGCCACGGGAAGTGAATCGGCTGTCCAGCTGCTCGCTGCGCACCGCGCCCCGGACCCGAGCGCGCTGTTCGCGTCCATGCTCGCGAACTGATGGGAGGCGGCATGCTAGAGCAATCTCGTTTCTGGGCGGTCGCAGCTCTGCTCGCGTCGTTCGCGGCCGGCGGGCTGTTCGGGTGGGCGATCGGGACGCGGGTGCACGGCGGCCCGCGGGGTGGGGCGTTCCGGGGGGGGGCGCCGGGGCCCGATGGGATGATTGGCTTTCTGAGCGAGCGGTTGGAGCTGACGGCGACGCAGCGCGACTCGGTGCGGGCGATTCTGGAGCGACACCGCGCCGATGTGGAGAAGATCTGGCGCGAGGTTCACCCGCGATTCGATTCGGTGCGGTCGGCGATGAGCGCCGAGATCAATGCCCAGCTTACGCCGACGCAGCGGACGCAGTACGCGGAGCTGGAGCGGCGGCTCGAACGCCCACCTCGGTTCGGCGGCGGTCCGCCGTGGGAGGGCGGACCGAGACCACGACCCCCTTGAGTACGAGCGTGCTCCCACCAGAGGGGGAGCGCAAACCTCTCACCGAAGGAGGTGGTGCGCAGCGGCAGCCAAAAGAAAAGCGGGCTCCCTGACGGAGGAGCCCGCTGTTTCGTTAGTTACTCGACCACCACCGGCTCGCGCTCCAGCCGGACGCCGAAGCGCTCGTACACTGCCCGCTCGATGGCTTGGGCGAGCGCCAGCAACTCGGCCGTGGTGCCCCCGTGATTCACAAGGGCGAGCGCGTGGCGCGTCGAGATCCCCACCCCTCCGCGGTGGTACCCCTTGCCGAAGCCCGCGTGCTCGATCAGCCACGCCGCGGGCACCTTCACCCGTCCGTCGGCGGGGAACGTCGGGATACCGTCGCCCTCGCCCGCAGCGCGCCACCGGCGGACGAGGTGGTCGAACGCGTCGGCCGAGAGCACGGGATTCACGAAGAAGGAGCCGACCGACCGACCGTTCGGATCGGTAGGGTCGAGCACCATGGATTTGCGGCGCCGCAGCTCGAGAACCGTAGTGCGCACTACGCTCACCGCGTCGGCAGGCGCCAGGCGGTCCAGCTCGCCGTGCTGCCGGACCGCCTGCGCGAGCTCTGCGTATCGCAGCTGCGGCAGCGTATCGCGGTGCAGGCGCAGCGTAATGTCGAGAACGATGTAGCGATCGTGGTCGCGGCTCTTGAAGCGGCTGCCGCGATACACAAATTCGCACTGATCGCGCGGGAACACGACTTGTGTAAGGCCGTCGCGCTCGAGACACCGCACCGACACGAGCGTGTCCGCGATTTCCTGCCCGTAGGCGCCGACGTTCTGGATCGGGGTGGCGCCCACGGTCCCGGGGATTCCTGAGAGGCATTCAATCCCCGTCCATCCCTGCTCGACCGCCTGACGCACGAGCGCGTCCCACTCGACGCCGGCTGCCGCGGTCACCTCGACGCCTTGCGTCGTCTCGCGCGGGGCAACGCCGCCGATGGCCAGCTTGAGCACGAGGCCCGGAAAGCCCGCGTCCGCTACGACGAGGTTCGAGCCCCCGCCCATGATTTGCACGCGCAGCCGCCGCTCGCGCGCCCAGGTGAGCGCCTCACCCAGCTCGGCTTCGGTCGTGCATTCGTAGAAATAACGCGCCGGCCCGCCCAACCCGAGGGTGGTGAAAGGTGCGAGGGGTACCTGTTCGCGCAGGACCAGAGTCATGGGGTGGACTTAGAATCGAAGGTAGCTCGGCGAGGCGCGACGCTGAAGCGTGTTCGGTAATCGCCTTCAGGGCAAGGCCCAGCGCAACGACACCCCGGTGGAAATGTACCGCCAGCGCGCGGTCGTCGCGGCCTCGGCGGCGACCCCAGAATCCTCGCCGTCCAGCTCGAGCTTGAGGTCGCGCCCCGGTGCGAGCGGCACGACGATGAGCGAATAGAGGCGCAGCGCCCGGCGCCACGGCCCGAGCGCCGCGCCCTGCTCGGCCACCCGTTGGACGCCCGCCCCGATATCGAAAGCGAGCAGCACCGATCCGGAGGTCTCGAGCTCGAGATATGACCCCGCTTCCACCACCTGGATAAGCCGCGGGGCGAAGTAGCCGGCGGTGGAGGCGTGGGAGTACCGGACCTCGTGAAACTGGCCCGACAGCTCGACGCTCGGCGCCGCGGCGAACGCCGCCACGCCGGCGATGGTGGTCCGGTGATTCACTTCGGTGGAATCGCTGAGCGTCGCGGCGCGGCCGATCCCGCGCAGCCTGAATGAGCCGACCACCGGCAGCTCGACCGTCGCACCGAGCTCCGTTCGCGCCACTCGGTTGGCCACGAGGAGCGGACTCGCGTCGAGCACGCTCCGCGCCGCGCGGAGGTCCACGGCCGGGCCGGCCAGCGGAGCTCGCCAGCGGGCGCGGAGCTGGCCGGTGGGGATGACGGTTGCGCCAGTGCCCTCGCCGGCATCGAGTCGCGCCGCTCCCGCCGCAGCATCGATCTGCAACGCACCCCGGGGCCGGGCGGCGGCGCGCAGCGTCAGCTCCTCGAGGCCGGCCGCCGTGACCCCGTCCCACACCCGCTCACGGCTCGCCGCCACTGCTACCCGGGTCGGCCCGGGCGCCGCCAGCTCCGCGGTGCCGCCCAGCCGCAGCGTGGTGTTCCCGTCAGAATCGTGGCTGCCGCCCACGAGCGGCGTGACGGCTGGCGCCGCCGCCACCCGCGCGGCGGCGAGCTCGCGCACCGCCTCCGCATCCCTGGGATGGGCGGCGAGCCACCGCTCGTAGGCTGCGATCGCGGCGCCCGTGCGGCGCGCCCGCACCAGGATGCGCGCGCGCCCGACGACGCCGTCCCGCTCGCCGGGCGCGAGGCGCAACGCGTCGTCGTACCAACGCAGCGCCTCCTCGTAGCGCCTCGTGCGGGCCAGCACGTCCGCCACCGCCATGTACCCCCACGGGTCCGACGGCTCGAGCGCGACGTAGCGCCGCAGCAGCCGTAGGGCCACCGCGGGATCATGTCGCCGCAGCTGAGCGAGACGATACGTGGCGTGGGAATTCTCGGAGTCGGCAGCGAGCACGACCGCGTATTCCTGCGCGGCGGCGGCCGCGTCGCCTTCCGCGAACGCCGAGTCCGCTCGAGCGAGGTGGGCCGCAACCGGGCTGCCGCTCTGCGCGACCGCGGCGCGCGTCGGCACCGCCGTGGCCGTGAGCACGAGCACCAGGATCCGACCCAGGCGAGCCCCCCCCGCCCCCGCCGCGATGACCTGCCGCTCCTCGGATGGCTCGATCGCGGCGCTCCGGACCGCCGGGCCGTGCACCCACAGCCGCAACAGCTCGACGCCCAGCAGCACCGCGGCCAGTGTCCCGAGGCTGAGGGCCAACGTCACCGTGCGCAGCACGTTGCCCGGATGCGCCCCCGGAGGCAGCGCCACGACGGCGTGGGCGGTGCGCAGCGCGACGCCGAGGAGCCAGCCTGTCGCCCATACGCCCCCGAGGATGCCGCCCGCGATCGCCGTCTGCCCGGCAACCAGGCGCCACGTCCCCGATGCCGCGGCGCCCCGCGCCCGCCGATACGCCTCCCGCAGCGGCATCGCGAGCGCGCTCACCAGGTAGAACAGCCCGCCGATCCCGGTTCCCGGCAGCCCGGCCGTCATCGTCAGTGCCCCTTCTCGTACACGCGCAGCGAGCGACCGAGCAGCAGCTCGGCGCAGACCGCACGCAGGAAGAAGATCGCGTTGACGGTGCGCAGCACGAAGAACGCGGGGACGCTCGCCAACGCCCGGCGGACCTCCCGCCGCCGCACCGCGCCGGCGAGCACCGGAACGAGCACGGCGGGGGCGTCGATCACGTAGCCGATCAGCACCCAGGGGCTCGCGAGCACGATCGCGAGAATCGGCAGCACCACCAGGTACACAGCCGCGGCGAGCGACGCATCCCAAAACGCCACCGCCACCGCCGAGCGGAGATAGGGCACCGTGAGGAGGCCGCGCCAATGCAGCTTGACGTTTTGGACGAAGCCGTGCGACCAGCGCCGCAACTGCTTCCCCATCAGCGAGAAGGTGCGGGGCTCGATCGGGTAGCACACCGCCTCGGGCACAAAACGCACCTCATGGCCCGCCTGGTACAGGCTCCAGGTCAGGTCTACGTCTTCAGCGAGGGTGCGGTTGGACCAACCCCCCTGGGCCCCGAGGATCTCCGTCCGGTACATCGAGAAGCACCCCGAGGAGATGAGCGGCTTCCCGTAATAGTCCTGCAGCTGCTTGTAGTAGGTGAACGCGAACAGGTATTCGATGTAGCGCCCCCGCTCCCACAGGCTGCGCACCCGCTGCGGCAGCACGAATCCGCACGCCGCCGCGACGGCCGGACCGCGGAACGCGGCGAGCAGACGCTCCAGCGCGTCCGGGGCGAGGACCGTGTCGGCGTCGATCGCGACGGTGAGCGGCGTGCGGACGTAGCGGAGCCCGAAGCTTTGCGCGCCCGCCTTGGACCCCGTGTTCGTGGGCGGCCGCACGACCATGACCCCTAACGCGCGAGCCACGTCCCCGGTGCCGTCGGTCGAGCCGTCGTCCACGACGATGATCGCGCACGGCGGCGCCGTCTGGGCCTGGAGGCTTCGGATCGTGTCGGCTACGCTCGCCGCCTCGTTGTACGCGGGCACGATCACGGTCACGTCGCTGCCGGCCGCCGGTGGGTGCCGCGGCCCTACGGCCAGCGTCAGAGCCTGCGAGGCAGGGCGCTCCCGGGTCCACCGATGCTTCAGCCGCCCTGCGCGGGAAGACAAGGTCCGACTCTGCCGCCTGAGCTATATGCCGTGGTAAAGGAGTGCTGCGCGACGCCCCGGGAGACCGGAGCGTTGTCGTGGTAAAGACGCCGCTGCGCGCGCCTGCGTAACGCGGCCGCCAGCTGGCGCGGGCTGCCGCGTCACCGCGACGCCGGCTAAGGAGCGCCGCAGCCAGGGGTTAGAACATGAAGCCGGCGCGGAGGTAGAGCGCGGAGCGCTCCGGGCTTTTCGCTACCGCCAAGGACACGGTATTGGCGCGGCTGCGCCGCCAGGCGAACCAGAGGCCGCCGCCGGCCGCGGCGTGCCAGCGGTCGGACGATTCGCCTGCGACCCAAACGCGACCGGCGTCGGCGAGTCCGAACACGCCGACGTCTCCGGCCGGAAGGCGGCCGACCGCGAGCCGCAGCTCGGCGTTTGCGTATGCACCTGACGTCCCGGCAAACCGTTGCTCCGCGTAGCCGCGGACGGTCGTTCCCCCGCCGACGTAGACCGCCTCGTCGAACGGCACGCTGCCGCTCACGTGCGCGCCCCCGACGCGGAGCGCGAGAGTCGCCGCCGGCGGGTCACCCGCCGACACGTAGGTCGATGCGTCGGCCGACACGCTGCCGAACGATTCGGCCACGTCCCACGCGGCGGCGTATCCGCGGCCCTCGAGGCGGAGGTGTGTGCCGCGGGCGGGGGCGGCCGGCGCGTCGCGCGTGTCGAGCTCCAGCACGACGCGCCCCCCGAGCTGCCCGAAGTCCCCGGCACCGTAGTGCGGGCCCGTGCTGCTGAGTAGGGTGCCCGAATCAGGGTGGGTACGGGCGTACTTCACCAGCGGCCCCATCACGAGGCGGAGCCGCGGCGCGAGCGGCACCGCCACCGCGGGCGCGAACAACAGCTGCGTCTGGCGCACCCGGTAGACGCTGTCGGGCTGCGACGCGTCGCTTGCGTTGCCGAACCCGTAGAACCGAATGATCTCGAGCCCTGACGCGTGCAGCTCGATGATGAGGATCGACGGAGCGAGCGGCTGCCGAAACGCGCCCTCGACGGCCGTGCGGTAGGTGCGCGCGCTGGTCGCGTACTCGGTACTCACGACCAGCCGGGTGCTGGGAGGCAGCGCGCGGAACCCGTAGCGCGTGTGGAGCAGCCCGGCGCCGAGCAGCAGGCCGACATCAGGCGAGTAGCTCGCCCCGAACAGCGGGACGGTTCGGGGGCGCCAGGCGTCGTCCTGGGCGAAGGTCGCTGCCGGCAGCGAGACGCCCGCGGCGCCGAGCGCCGAGAGAGCGAGCAGCGCCGGCGCTGGTCTTGGCCGCCATTTGACTATTGTTCGCAAGAGGCGGATACTCGACCGGCGGAAACCATGCACGTTCTGATCGCAGACGACGACCACGTCACCGTCCAGTTGCTCTCGAGCGTGCTCAAGGTGAGCGGGTTCGAGTTGACCATCGCGCGCGACGCGATGCAGGCTGTGATGATGGCCATGCGTAACCCACCCGACGCGGTCATCTTGGACATCGGCATGCCGGGCGGGAGCGGGCTGCAGGTGCTCGAGCGTCTCAAGAAGTCGACCAAGACGAACGCGGTCCCGGTGATCGTGGTCACGGCCCTCACCGACCCGGCGCTCCCCCGCAAGGCGGCGGCCCTTGGAGCCGACGAGTTCTTCACGAAGCCCATCGCGCTGGACCGACTCCGCACCGCCTTGGACCGATTGCTTGGGAAGTCCCCGCCGGCGGAGCCGGGGCATGAAGGCGATCGGGAGGATTAGCCTCCTGAGCCTCGCAGCTGTCGCAGCACGTACTCGAGGATGCCGCCGTGCCGGTAGTACACCAGCTCCTGCGGCGTGTCGATCCGCACCGTGGTCCGGAACTCGAGCCGTGATCCGTCCGGTCGCGTGCCGCGAACCGTCAGCTCCTTGCCGCGCGGGAATCCCTCGGACAGCACGTCGGCGAGGCCGCTGAGATCGAACGTTTCTTTACCCGTGAGGCCCAGCGTCGCCGGGTCTTGATCGGGGAGGAACTGAAGGGGGAGGATCCCCATCCCCACGAGGTTCGAGCGGTGAATCCGCTCGTAGCTTTGGGCGATCACGGCGCGCACGCCGAGTAGCCGCGGCCCCTTCGCCGCCCAGTCACGGGAGGAGCCGGAGCCGTACTCCTTGCCCGCGAGCACGAGCAGGGGCACGCCTTCTGCCTGGTACTGCACCGACGCGTCGTAGATCGACAGCTGCGCGCCGTCGGGCAGGTGCACGGTGACGGGTCCCTCGGTGCCGGGCGCGAGCAGGTTCTTGAGCCGCACGTTCGCGAATGTACCGCGCACCATGACCTCGTGGTTGCCGCGGCGTGAGCCGTAGGAGTTGAAGTCCTTCGGCTCGACGCCGCGCTCCACGAGATACTTCCCCGCCGGACTCGTCTTGCGGATCGAGCCGGCGGGCGAGATGTGGTCAGTCGTGATGCTGTCACCGAGCAGGCACAACACCCGCGCCGCGCGGATGTCCTCGATCGGGGCCGGGGCGGCCGGCATCGCGTCGAAGTAGGGCGCGCGGCGGATGTAGGTCGAATCGGGCTCCCAGGCAAACCGGTCCCCCGCGGGCACCGGCAAGCCGCTCCAGCGCTCGTCTCCCTTGAAAACCTCGCCATACTGGGTGCGGAACATCGCCGACTTGATCGAGGTGCGGATGACGTCGTCCACTTCCTTGGCAGATGGCCAAATGTCCCTGAGATAGACGGGCTTCCCGTCCTTCCCCGTGCCGATCGGCTCCCGCTGCAGATCGAGGTCGATCCTTCCGGCGAGCGCGTAGGCGACGACGAGCGGGGGCGAGGCGAGGTAGTTGGCGCGCACCTCCTGCTGGATGCGCCCCTCGAAGTTGCGGTTGCCCGACAGCACCGCGCACACGACCAGCTCGCCTTCGGCGATCGCCGCCGACACCGGCTCGGGCAGCGGACCCGAATTGCCGATGCACGTCGTGCAGCCGTAACCCACGAGATGAAACCGCAGCCGCTCGAGGTACGGCGTGAGGCCCGCCTGATCCAGATAATCGGTCACCACCTTGGAGCCGGGGGCGAGGCTCGTCTTCACCCACGGCTGCGACTCGAGCCCTCGCTCGACGGCCTTCTTGGCGACCAGGCCTGCCGCGATCATCACCGACGGGTTCGACGTGTTGGTGCAGCTGGTGATCGCCGCGATGACGACCGACCCGTGGTGCAGCTTGCAGTCGACCCCCCCGAGCTTTACGTCCACATGGGTGCGGCGCTGCGGCGGCGCTTCCACGGCGGTCGCGACGTGGCCCCCTTCGGCTTCCCAGCGACCGCCGTTGGGAGAGCCCGGCGCCGCGATGGGCGATGTCGGCTTGACCAGCGTCGGCAGGGCGTCGAGGAACGCCCGTCCGACCGCGCGCAGCGGCACCCGATCCTGCGGCCGTCGCGGCCCGGCGAGGCTCGGCTCGACGGTCGAGAGGTCGAGCGACAGGGTGTCGGAGTAGACCGGCTCCGGTGCGTCCGGCGTATGGAACAGGCCCTGCTCCTTCATGTACGCCGCGACGAGCGCGACCTGCTCCTTGGTGCGCCCCGTGAACTCGAGGTAGCGGAGCGTCTCCTGGTCAACCGGGAAGATGCCCACCGTGGCGCCGTACTCCGGGGCCATGTTGCCGATCGTCGCCCGGTCGGCGAGCGGCAGCGTCGCGATCCCGGGACCGTAGAACTCCACGAACTTCCCTACGACGCCCCGTTTCCGGAGCAGCTCGGTCACCGTGAGCACGAGGTCGGTCGCGGTCGCGCCCTCGGCGAGCTTTCCCGTGAGCCGGAACCCCACGACCTGCGGGATCAGCATCGACACCGCCTGGCCGAGCATCGCGGCCTCGGCTTCGATTCCCCCGACGCCCCAGCCGAGCACGCCGAGGCCGTTGATCATCGTGGTGTGGGAGTCGGTGCCGACGAGCGTATCGGGGTAAGCCTGAGGCGTGGGCCCCGAGGTCGTGAACACCACGCGCGCGAGGTACTCCAGATTCACCTGGTGGACGATGCCCGTGTCCGGCGGCACGACGCGGAATCCCTGGAACGTTTGCTGGGCCCAGCGCAGCAGGGCGTAGCGCTCCCGGTTGCGCTGGAACTCGAGGTCGGCGTTCACCTGAAACGCGGTGGGCGTGCCGAACTCGTCCACGATCACCGAGTGATCGATCACCAGCTCGGCAGGGAGGAGCGGGTTGACCAGCGTCGGATCGCCGCCCATCGCCTGCATCGCATCGCGCATGGCGGCGAGGTCCACTACAGCGGGCACGCCGGTGAAGTCCTGCATCAGCACGCGCGCCGGCATGAACGCGATCTCGTCGTCCGGGATCTTCTTGGGGTCCCAGCGCGCCAGCCGCTCGATCTCCTCGCGCCGCACGGTGCGCCCATCCTCCAGGCGCAGCAGGTTCTCGAGCAGGATCCTGAGGGAATACGGGAGGCGGCCGACGGCGAACCCGCGCTTGTCGAGCGCCTCGAGGCGGAAGATCTCGAAGCTTCGCCCGGCGACGGCGAGCCGGGCCCGCGTGCCGAAACTGTTCGACGTCGTCATTCCACCGCCTTCACGTCCACGACGAAGTACTCGGTCTCGCCGAAGCAGCTCGTCGGGATGCCGATGTGCTGTTGGTACGTGAGCGCGACGCGTTTGCCCAAGGACTGGTTGATCCGCGCCGCGACCGCATTATCCCGCACCGTGAAGTAGAACTTCTCCGACATGGTGCCCGGGATCGAAACGATGGCCAGCTCCCCTTCCCACGTCTTACAGATCCAGCCCTTCTTGGAGAATTTCTGGACGTATCCCGCGCGCTCTCCCTTCGAGTAGCTCCACGTCAGCGCGCTCCACGTGTAGAGGGCGAAGAACACAATCGGCACGAGCACGACCGCGACGATGATGAGTTTGGTCTTGCGCGTCCAGGTGAAGGTCACGCTGGGGAATCTAGCGGGAGAGAGTCCCACTCAGTAATCCACCTCCACCTCGTATTGCTCCGTCTTGTACGGCACGAACCCGCGCTTCCGGTAGTTCGGCAACGCGTGGGGATGGTCGAGCGTGCAGGTGTGCACCCACACGCGCCCCGGCTCGAGCGCCCACGCGTCGCGCACGGCGCACGACAGCAAATGCTTGCCGAGGCCGACGCCGATCGCGCCAGGGGCAAGGCCGAAGTAGGCGATCTCGACGGAGGCGTCGTCCGGCACGCGCCGCAGCTCGTACCATCCCGCCAGCGCGGCATCGCGGCGGGCGACGTAGAGCGAGATCTCGGACTTCCCGAGGTGGGTGCGAATCTCTTCATCTGTCCAGTCCCAGCGATCGCGCCAGTGGTACGCCTCGCCCACCGTGCGGTAGCAGTGACGGTACAGCTCCGGGCTGGGATGAGCGACGCGCTCGATGTCGATCTCCGGGAAGTGCCCGAATGCGGACTGGAACTGACCGGGTGTGGTGAGCTCGAGATATGTACGAGTGACCTGCATGGAGGTAATCTTATGTCGTCCCCACACCACGAAAAGCCATGACGTTCAACCGCATGGGCACCGTCCCACTGCCGCTGGCCCTGCACCTCGCGAGCTACACCGTGCTGGGGCTGTTTTGCTTTTTCGCAGGGGCGCTGAACTTGATCGACCCGGTCAAGATCCCGCATGGGATCCTGTTCCTCCTGGTGTGCGGGTTCAGCTGGGGCTACGTCTTCGGGATCCTGATGGCGCGGAAAGAAGTGGTGATGCTGGGCTTCGTCGCGAGCATCGCCTGGCTGGTCGCCGCGCTCGCCGGGGCGGCGCGCTTCGGTTTCGACTGGCGCCTTACGGCGCTGCTGGTCGCGCTCGGCACGTACGGGTTGGTGACGCTCGGGATCTACCGCAAGCGCATCCTCGAGCACTGACGCGTCGGCTCATCCGATCGCGTTCGGCGTGACGAGCTCGGGAGCGGCCGGCATCTCGACCACGAACCTGGCCCCGCCGAGCGCCGAGTCCTCGAGCCAGATCTTGCCGCCGACCTCGGTCACGACCCGCTGGCAAATCGCGAGACCGAGGCCGGTGCCCTCGTCCGGCCCCTTGGTCGTGAAGAACGGATCGAAGATCCGGCCGCGGATCTCGACCGGGATGCCGGGCCCCGAGTCCTCGACCACGAGCCGCACCCACCCCTCGCGCGCCTGCGTCGTGAGCTGAATGACCGCAGGGTCGCGCCCCTTCACCACGTGCTCGGCGTTCGTGACGAGGTTGATGACCACCTGCTGCAGCTCCTGCCCCAGGCCCAGGACCGGCGGCGCGGCCTGATCGAGCCGCGTGCGGAACTCCACGTTGTCCGCCCGCAACACGCGCTGCCGGATCTCGGCGACGTCGTGCACCAGGTCGTTGATCTGCACGCGCGTGGGCGTCGTGTCGGCGCGCCGCGCCAGCCGCAGTAGGCTGCGCACGATGCGCGCGGCGCGGTCCACCTCGCGGGTGATGGTCATCGCTGTGGTGTTGGTGTCGGGGTCCTTGCTCGCCCGGCCGAGCAGCTCCGCCTCCATGCGGATGGCGGCGAGGGGGTTGTTGACTTCGTGCGCCACTCCGCTGGCGATCTCGCCTACGGTGGCCAGCTTCTCCCGCGCGATCAGCTCGCGCTGGGCCCGCAGCTCGTCGGTCCGGTCGTAGAGGGCCACGAGCAGGTTGTCGCGCCCCACCCCCGACAGCCCGGTAATGGTGCAGTCGCAGATGCGGCGATCCCCCACCGGCCGGGTGACGAGCACGCGCCCGTGCCACGGCGCCCCCGCCTGCGGCCGGGCGAGGACCAGGTGGAGCGAGATCTCGCTCGGTGACAGCCCCAGTGCCTCGAGGTGGACGCCCAACGCCTGCGATTCGGTCGCGATCCCGAACAGCCGGCACCCGGCTTGGTTGAGCTGCTGCACCCGGCCCTGCCGGTCGACCAGCGCGAGCGGCAGCGGGCTCGAGTCCACCATCGCGTGCGCCCGCTCGGCAGCCGCCCGGGCGCCGGTCACCGCTTCCGACAGCTCCAGCCCGCCGGCGATGTATGCCGCGACCGCCGCGAGGTATTGCAGGTCGACCAGACCGAAGGCCGGCGGCGCCGCGGTTTCCGCACCTGCCTGTTCGTAGCGGACCACTCCCACGGCTCCCGCGACGCCGCTCGACGTCTTGAGCGGCGCGATCATCGCGCCCCGCGCGGTGCCGGCGGGGTCGAGCGCGGGCTGTGCGTCGGGCTCAGCCAGAATGTTGTCGGTGAGCAGCGGCTCGCCGGTGCGCACCACCCTGCCGGTCGTGCTCGTCGTCAGCCCGACCTCGAGTCCCTGGAGCTCGGCGCATTGACCGACCGTGGCGGCGATCCGCAAGGCGTCGCCCTCCCGCTGCCGCAGCGCGACGAACGCACCCTGCGCTTCCACCAGACTCATCACGCTCTGCAACGTGTAGCGCAGCAGCAGCTCGCGCTCCGGCGCCGCCAGCAGCCAGCGCGACAGCTCGACTAGGAACGTCCCGAGCCGCCGCTCCCGCTCCAGCCCGGCACGGCGCGCCACCATGACCGCCAGGCGAGTCGCGATCTCCAGGGCCGAGCGCAGCGCTTCGGACGGGAAGCCGTCGGGGAGTCCCCGGAACGTCGCCTGCACGTGGCGGCCCTCGGCGTCGTGATAGTCGGCGATGAAGGGCTCGCCCCCCGTGGCCGTCGTTCCCGCCTGAACGGTCCCGGACTCGTTCAGGCCCTTGTAGACGAGGTGCACGCGGGCCCCGCCCACCCAGTCGCTCAGGATGCCGGTCGCCGCCTGCCAGAAAGCCCGGGTCTGCTTGGCGTTTCCGGCTTCCGTCAGCAACCGCCGAATGGGATCCATCACGCTTACAAACTACGTCGTGAGGGAACTACAAACTACCGTCACGAGGGAACGTCCCGGTAATACGTCGCGCAAAAGGCGTCACGGAAACGTCGTCACAAGCGGTTCAACGACGGTTCTCCGTGACGCCCCTTCGTGACGCCTCTTCGTGACGGTGTCTGGCGGATCGGGAACCTGCGGGCGTTCCCCAAGTATGGACACCGCACTTGACCTACTCGCCGACCCGCGCGCCGGCGATCCCCACAACGGCGGTTCGCAGAGTCTCCCACCCGTCGACGCCGACCTGCTCGACGCCTATTCTCGCGCCGTCACCGGCGCGGCGGAAAAGGTGGGGCCGGCCGTGGTCAGCGTGGAGGTGCGACACCGGATCGAGCGCCGGGGTCGCCCCGCCCGCGAGCTGCCCGGCCACGGCTCAGGATTCGTCTTCACGCCGGACGGCTTCGTCCTCACGAACAGCCATGTGGTGCACGACGCCACCCGTATCGACGCGGCATTCGCGGACGGCCGCCGGCTCCGGGCCGAGCTGGTCGGGGACGACCCGGACACCGATGTCGCGGTGATCCGCGTGGACCCCGTGTCACTCGCCATCGCCCAGCTGGGCGATTCGGGGGCGTTGCGGGTGGGGCAGCTGGTCATCGCGATCGGCAACCCGCTCGGCTTCCAGAGCACCGTCACCGCGGGCGTGGTGAGCGCGCTGGGGCGCTCGTTCCGCTCGGTCACGGGGCGCCTCATCGACGACGTCATCCAGACCGACGCCGCGCTCAACCCCGGCAACTCCGGCGGACCGCTGGTCGATTCGCGGGGAACGGTGGTCGGCGTCAACACGGCGGTGATCCTCCCGGCTCAGGGGATCTGCTTTGCGGTGGGAATCAACACGGCCAAGTTCGTGACCGGTCAGCTCATCCGGCACGGGAAGATCCGGCGCGGCAGGATCGGGGTCGCGGGGCAGAACGTCTCGCTCGCGCGGCTGGTGGTGCGGGCGCACGGCCTGGACGCGAAGAGCGGCGTGCTCGTGACCGGCGTGGATCGGGACAGCCCTGCAGAGCGTGCGGGAGTCAGGTCGGGCGATATCATCGTTGGCTTGGGCGGCAAGCCCGTGACGGGCATCGACGACCTGCACCGGTTGCTCGCTTCGGACCGGATCGGGATTCAGACTACGGTCACGGTGCTGAGGAAGGCCGAGCGGCTCGCGCTGCCGATTACGCCTGAAGACTCAAAGACCTGAACGGCGTCACGAAGAACCGTCACGATGAAGCGTCACGGAACAGCGTCTACGCCGTTTCGAGACGTCTCTCCGTGACGTTGTTCCGTGACGCAGTCTTAGATTCTGATCGCGCCGGGGAACCGAGCGGGGTCCGGCGAGAATCCCGGGAAGATCGTCGCCAGATCCGTCGCACCGAGATGCCGTGCCAGGATCTCGGCGAAGAGATCGCGGAAATCCGTCGTCACGGCCACGTCGCGGCCCTCGAACCGGTTCGCCGGGTCGAGCCCGGGCCACTTCCCGAGCATCTTGCCCCCGTTTACCGGTCCGCCCAACACGAGCATGGCCGTGGCGTGCCCGTGGTCGGTGCCCGAGTTGCCGTTCTCCCGCACCGTGCGGCCGAACTCCGACATGGTCAGCACGACGACGTCCCGCAGCTTGTCTCCCAGGTCCTGCGCGAACGCGGCGAGCGCCTGGCCGAACTCCGCGAGCCGTGCCGCGAGCTGCCCTGCGCTCGACCCTTGGTTCACGTGAGTGTCCCAGCCAGTCACGTCGGCGAACGCCACCTGCAGCCCGACCTCGGCCTTGATGAGTTGGGCGATCTGCATCATCGCCGTGCCGAACCTGCCGCGCGGGTAGTCGGCACCATTCGCCGGCTGGTACTGGCCCGGGTTCACCTGCTTCAGCATCTGGACCGCCTCGAATGCCTCCTGTGAGGACGTCGAGAGCAGCCCGGTCGCCGAGCCCGCATACAGCTCTTGGAACGCGCGAGTGAGACGGTCGCGCGCCGCCGGCTGGGGTGCCCGCAGGCCGAACGCCTGCAGGTCGTCGATCGCGAGCGATGGCGCCGAGCCCGCCAGGATGCGCGGCAGCTGCGGCCCGAAGGCCACCGCGCGGAACGGCGTGTTCTGGTGCTCGCGGTCGTGCTGGCAATAGCGGTTGAGCCAGCCGTCCGGCGTCGCCTTCGCGCCGGGGGTGCCCGACTCCATGTAGTCCTGGGCGTCGAAATGACTGCGCGTCGAGTCGGGGGATCCGATGGCGTGGATGGCGGCGAGACTCCCGTTGTTCCACAGCGGCTGCAAGGCCGCGAGGCGCGGATGCAGGCCGAAGTGCCCGTCCAGGTCGACCACGTCGTGCTGCGGTACGGCGATACGCGGACGCTCGCGGTAGTACAGGGGGTCGCCGTGCGGCACGATCATGTTGAGTCCGTCCACGGCGCCGCGCTGGAACAGACAAACCAAAATGCGGCGGTCAGGCGGACCGGCGGACGGACGGACGGCAAAGGCGGCTCGCGCGAGGAACAGCGGATCCAAGCCCAGACTGAATAGCGCGAGGCCGCCTGACTTCACGAATACACGTCTCGAGATCGTCATCTGTACCGCTCCGTCTTTTCAGTCCGCCTGTCCGCCCGTGCGCCGCCTCACTGCCTTTGAAACTCCGGTCCGCCGATCGCCAGGCCGATGGCCAGCGCGCAGGCCTGCAGGGGATCACTGATGTCTGATATCTGACGTCTAATCACCGCCTTCGTGTTCTCCGACATCGTGCCGCCCAGGAGCTGCGCGTCGACCGCGGCGATCAGCCGGGCGGGGTCCGCGCTGGCCGGAACGATCGAGTCGATGCTCACCGCCACGCCGGGCAGCCGGCCCGCGGCGAGCGCGACCGCGGCGTTCATCCGGTCGAGTAGAGCGCCGCTGTTCACCCACGCCTCTTCCCGTTCGGGGTAGCCATCGGGCGCCACATGGAGATAGAGCGGCTCTCCGAGGCGTGCCACGACCTGCGCCAGCCGGGGCGTCGTGTCGGGGTCGGCGCTCAGCGCACGGGCGGCGCTCACGACGAACTCGAGTGGCGTCTTGATCTTGGCGCGGACGTTGGGGGCGGCCCAGAACTCCGGCGACGTGAAGATCGCGCGCAGCACCTCGCGGATGTCGCCCTCCGTGCGCTTCCACGCGGCCACGGCATCGTCCACGCAGCCGTCGGGCGGATCGTCGTTCACGAATCGCTGGCACAGTTGGCGGCTCACGTGGTGCATCGTGGCCGGGTGATTGGCGAGCAGCTTGAGGAGGCGCACCCCTTCGTCCCGGCCGTGGCCGGCGGGGAAGGTCACGCCCATCAAGACCTTCTCGCCGTAGTCGTGGGCCCACTCGTGGAACTCGAAGTCCCCGCCTTGCTGCGGCCGCCGTATGCTCCAGCCGGTGAAAATCCGGGCGACGTCGATCACGTCCTGCTGAGTGTAGCCGCCCTCCGCGCCGAGCGTGTGCAGCTCGAGCAGCTCGCGAGCGTAATTCTCGTTGATGCCCTTCGGCATGCGCTCCAGGGCCCGCTGCCGCTGCGAGTCCGCGCGCATCGGGTCTCGCCCCGGATCGAACAGCGGCGGGCGGCCGAACTGGGGGGCACGTCCAAACAGGGGCCGGGCGCGCAGCCGCATCGCTTGCGGCGGCGTGGACCCCGGCGCGACGCTCTCCCAGTTGTCGAGGTAGAACAGCATCGCCGGGCTCTGCGCCGTCGCGACCAGCAGGTCCGCGAACCTGCCCAGGGCACGCGGCCGGATCGTCGCCTCGATGTAGGACGGAGTCAGGAACCGGTCCGCGCCCTTCGCCAAGAAGACGTTGAAGTGATTGATCCAGAAGTCGACCATCACCTCGTAGAGCTGTCGCTCCGACAGGGTGGCCCGCACGACGGCGAGCTCCTGGAGCTCCCCGGCGAAGCGCCGGCCCCGCTGCTCGGCTGGCCCCCCGGGGTCGGGCTTCCGCGTCATGCTGTCCGGCGCGGCCGTCGCTTCGCGCTGCCGCTCACGCCGCTCGCGCTGCGCGTCGACGTACATGGCGGCGAGATCACCTGTGTCGTACTCGAGAATTTTGAACTGTCGTTCCCGCTTGGCGAGCGCAGCGTCGGCGATCTTGTCGGGGGAAAGCTGCCGGTCGATCCATTGCATCACGCCCGCCGCCGCGACGCGGTCCACCTCGCCCGGCCGGGGGCCGTAGGCGAGACGGTTCAGCGCGTGCAGCGCGGAGTCGCGGGGCGTGAGGAGGGGAGCCTGGGCGCTCGCCCCCATCAGGGGCGACGCTCCCAGCGCCCCACACAAACTCGCCACGGCCCAGATCTTCATACGGTTATATTGACGCACAGCCCTCGGGAGAAGTTAAGGTTGTGACGGCGCCACGTTTCGTCCCGCACGGTATCCGCACGCAGCGTAACAGCTTGCTCGGGGGCGCAAACGGCAAGCCCGCCACCTGGGACGAGCGTCTCCAGGCGCTCAAGTACGTCCCACCCCTGCTCAAGCTCGTCTACGAGACCCACCGCGGCTATACCGTCGCCATCCTGGCCCTCCGGGCGGTGCGGTCGTTTGTGCCGCTCGCCGTCCTGTGGATCGGGAAGCTGATCATCGACGGGGTCATTGCGGCAGTGAAGGTGCGGGTGGACGGAGGGCAGGGCGTCGTCGACTGGTGGGCTCTGGGGGGGCTCCTGGCGCTCGAGTTCGGCATCGCCGTGGCCGGGGAGGGGCTGGCCCGGCTGTCGGCGTTGCTCGAGAGCCTGCTGGGCGATCTGTTCTCGAATCGCATCAGCGTGCGCCTGATGCAGCACGCCGCGGCGCTCGATCTCGCGCAGTACGAGGACGCGGAGACCTACGACCACCTGGAGCGCGCGCGGCGCCAGACGGTGGGGCGCATCGGGCTGATCGCGCTGCTGCTCTCGACGGCGCAGGATCTCATCACGCTCGCGTCGCTCGCCGCCGTGCTGCTCGTCCAGCTCCCGTGGCTGCTGCTCCTGCTCGTGATCGCGGTGCTGCCGTCGTTCCTGGGCGAGACGCACTACGCCGCGCTGGGCTATTCGCTGCTGTTCTCGTGGACGCCGGAGCGGCGGCTGCTCGACTACCTGCGCTACGCGGGCGCGTCGGACGAGATGGCGAAAGAGGTGAAGCTGTTCAACCTGTCGGACTTCCTGGTGGGCCGCTACGCCAGGCTCTCGGATGAGTTTTACGAAGCGAACAAGCGGCTCGCCGTGAGACGCAACCTCTTCTCCACGCTGTTCGTGACCGTCGGGACGCTCGGCTATTACGCCGCGTACGCGGTGATCGTCTATCTCACCGTACTCGGCCGCTTCACGATCGGCTCGCTCACCTTCCTGGCGGGCTCGTTTCGCCAGAGCCGCGACCTGATCCAACGCGTCCTGCTGTCGCTGTCCCAGGTGTGGGAGCAGAGTCTCTATCTGTCAGACTTATTCACGTTCTTCGACGTCCGCCCGCTGGTGACGTCCCGGCCCGGGGCGCGGCCGGTGCCCGTTCCGATCCGCACGGGCTTCGAGTTTCAGGACGTGGGGTTCCGCTATCCCGGCTCGGAGCGCTGGGCGGTGCGGCACCTCTCGTTCGCCTTCGAGCCCGGCGAGCGCATCGCGCTGGTGGGCGAGAACGGCGCGGGGAAAACCACGCTGGTAAAGCTGCTCGCCCGGCTGTACGACCCGGACGAGGGCCGCATCCTGCTCGACGGCGTGGACCTGCGCGACTACGACTTGGACAGCCTGCGCCAGAACATCGGCGTCATCTTCCAGGATTTCGTGCGCTACGATTTCGTGATGAAGGAGAACATCGGCGTCAGCCAGGTCGAGCGGCTGGGCGACGAGGAGCGGATCCGCGAGGCGGCGCGCCGCAGCCTGGCCGACTCGGTCGCCTCGCGGCTCGAGCGGGGCTACGACCAGATGCTGGGCCGCCGCTTCGAGGGCGGCGTGGAGCTGTCGGGTGGCGAGTGGCAAAAGGTGGCGTTGGGGCGCGCCTACATGCGCGACGCCCAGGTGCTGATCCTCGACGAGCCCACCGCGTCGCTCGACGCCCGCGCCGAGTACGACGTGTTCTTGCGCTTCGCCGAGCTCACCGCCGGACGGATGGCGGTGCTCATCTCACACCGCTTCTCTACGGTGCGGATGGCCGACCGGATCCTCGTGCTGCAGGGCGGCGAGCTGATCGATCAGGGAACGCACGAGGAGCTGGTGACGAAAGGCGGGCTGTACGCGGAGCTGTTTGGGCTGCAGGCCGCAGGGTACCGGTAGTCGGGCCGGGCCGCGCTGGGCTGGCGCGCAGCGCGATTCGCAACCGTGGGAGGGAAACATGCGCACGTTCCCGTTGACGCTGGTGACATTGTCGGTGGCGGCTCTTGCGGGCGCCACCCCGCTGCATGCCGTGCAGCGACGTAGCAATGTGCTCACGGCCGAGGAGATCGAGCGGGCGAAGCCGAATGGGGGCTCGGCGTTCGAGATCGTGGAGACGCTGCGGCCACGCTGGCTGCAGGTGCGAGAGCTCAGTCGGCTCCCCGGAACGGCGGGCGAGCCCCTCAAGTCGACGCCGGTCTACGTGTACGTGAACGATGTGAACATGGGGTCGGTCGACTATCTCAAGACGATCCCGGCGGAGACCGTGCTGGAAATGCGCTGGCTCAGCGCCAACGAGACGGCGGGCCGCTACGGGCCTACCGACGGGCAGGCTGCGATTGTCGTGAAGCTCAAGCGATGAACGTGTAGCACCACGCCTCGCCTTCGAGCACCGTTTCACCCGTCTGCCGTGTGACCGTGATCTTGAGGCGACACACCGGCTTGGTCTCGTGCACGCTCATCACCTCCGCCTCCGCCGTGATCGTGTCCCCGACGTACACCGGCGCCGTGAACTTCCAGTTCTGGCTCAGGAACACGGTCCCGGGCCCGGGGAGGTCCATTGCCACGAGCGCGTGCAGCAGGCCCGTGGTGAGGCCGCCTTGGACCACGAGCGCCTTGAACGTGGTCTTTGCCGCGAATGCCGGGTCGAAGTGCAGCGGATTGTAATCACCGGTGAGCTTCGCGTAGGTCGCGACGTGCTCGGGCGAGAGCGTCAGACTGCGCCGCGCCCTCTGGCCGACCGTGACTGTCATCGACTCGGGCTCGGCGCCCCGCGCGACCGCTCGAGCGCGGCCACGAACGGCGCAAAGTACTGCTTCCACGCCGCCGCCACGGTGTGGGTGCCGTGGCCGCGCGTGATGTCGCTCGTCGGAATCAGGACGAAGCGGCCCTGTTTGACGCGCGGCATCAGGCGCTCCATGATCCCGAGCTCCGGCGGATTGATGAGATCGTCGGCCGAATTGATGGCGAGCACCGGGACGGTGACGCGCTCCAGGTCGGGACTCGGGTCGTAGTCGCGCGACGCCTCGAACTGGTACGCCATGTCGTTCGCGTCCGCCCCGGCGAGGCGCTCGCGCAGCCAGCGGGTGATGTAGGCGTCCGCCGAGTCGCGCGTCGGCGCGATGCGCTGCAGCTGGAGCGGGCTCGAGCTCATCATGAAGAGTATCTGCAGGGCGGCGAGGAGCCCGCGCGGCTGTTGAGAGTAGGTGCCGCCGCGCCAGTCCGGATCGCCGCGGATGTTCTCGATGATCAGGTGGCGCATCATCCGGTTCCGGCCGGCGATCTGCGTGGGAGCGCAGGCGAGCGGCACGACTCCGTCCAGGAAGTCGGGGTGGCGCTCCGCCCAGAGCCACGCGTGCATGCAGCCCATGGACGTGCCCACGACCAGCAGCAGGTGATCGACGTGCAGCCCCTCCGTCACCAGGCGGTACTGTGCCGCGACCATGTCACCGTAGGTGTAGTGCGGGAACCGGGCCTTGAGCCCGTCGCTGGGTTTGCTGGACCGCCCGTGTCCGATGTTGTCCGGCAGGATGAGGTAATGCGTCGTCGTGTCGAGCGGCTGCCCGGGGCCGTACAGCTCCCCGGCGAAGAGCGGCGAGAGGAACTGGCTTCCCGAGCCTCCCGTGCCGTGCAGGATGAGCACGGCATTGCGCACGCTCCCGCCGGCGTCGCGCCGCGGCCGTCCCAGCGTCAGGTAGTGCAGCCGCAGGACCGACAGCGTCTCCCCGCTCCCGAACCGGAAGTCACGGATCGCGAAGCTCGCGCTGTCCGCTTGGAGCGCCGCGATGAGCAGCAGGAACGTCACCGCGACGTGATGACCTGGATCGCGCCGTGCAGGTGCCCCGGGCCGAAGCGGGCCTCCGCCTCGGACGCGCTGTAATGGCGGATCGCGGTAGCGGCGTTGACCTGGATGGTGCGCAGCGTCTCCGGCCCTCCGAGGCGGCTCTGGTCGAGATAGACGACGACGTCGCCTTCGGCTTCGGGGCGGAGGGTCGTCGGATTGCGGCGGAACCACGCGGGTCGCAGCGCGTGCAGCGCCTCGTACAAGGTGGAAGCGGTGGAGACCTTGCCCAGCTCCTCCAACGTCACGACATCGCTCGAGCGGGCGGGGGCAGGCTCGTGGGCCGCCTGACCGGTGCGGCCGCCGCACCCGCCGAGGGTGAGCGCGGCCAGCGCGGCGAGCGGCAGGATGGTCGATCGAGCGTACATTGCAAGCTCCTGCGGTGGATTGTGCCGCATCGAAATTACCCGCCGGGGGGCAGAGGGGCGAGCCTGCCAAGGTCCCGAGATGGAGCTTGATCGAGCGAGCCACGCCGCGTCCCGCCTGCGGGTCTTCGCCGCGGCGACGCTGTTTTCGACGGGCGGTGCCGCGTTCAAGCTGTGCGGCTTCAGCGGCTGGCAGGTGGCGGGGCTGCGCGGCGCGGTGGCGGCGATCGCTGTGCTCGTCATGGTACCGGAGGCGCGCCGGGCGTGGACCTGGCGCGCGACGCTGGTGGGCGTGGCCTACGCGGTCACGACCATCCTGTTCGTGCAGGCGAACAAGCTCACGACCGCCGCGGACGCCGTGTTCCTCGAGGACGCAAGCCCGCTGTGCATTCTGGTGCTCGGGCCGTGGCTGTTACGCGAGCCCGTGCAGCGCGGCGACCTGGCGTTCCTGCTCGCCGCGGCGGTGGGGATGACGCTGTTCTTCGTCGGCGTCGAGGCACCGCGCGCCACGGCGACGAACCCGTTGCTCGGGAACGTGCTCGCAGCGGTCAGCGCCGTCACCTTCGCGCTGGTCGTGATCGGCTACCGTTGGCTCACCCAGCGCCCCGGGGGCTCGGCCGCGTCGGTGGCGGCGGCCGCCGTGTCGGGGAACGTGCTCGCCTTCGTCTTGTCGCTCCCGTGGATCTTTCCGGTGGCCGGCGGCCGCGCCGTGGACTGGCTGATCGTCCTGTACCTCGGAACGGTTCAACTCGGCTTGGGATACGTGCTGCTGTCACAGGCGATGCCGCACGTCCCCGCGCTCCAGGTGTCGCTGCTGCTGCTGCTCGAGCCGGTGCTCAACCCGATCTGGGCGTGGTTGATTCACGGGGAGACGCCCAGCGCGTGGTCGCTCGCGGGAGGGGCGCTCATCCTCGGCGCGATCGTGGTCAGGATCCTGGCGCAGGGGAGGGAAACCCACGTCGGGGTAGCCGCGTAGCCGGCCACCCCGACGTCACCGCTCGCAGCCGTCAGCGCGTGCTGTCCGTCTTCTGCTGCTGGTCCTGGTGCAGGTCAGTGCGGTCCTGCCGCAGGTCGCGTCGGTCCGAGCGCGCGTCCCGCACGTCGTGGCGACGATCGCGGCGGTCTTGGCGCAGGTCGCGACGGTCGCTGCGCAGATCCCGCCGGTCCCGACGCGCATCTTTCAGGTCGCCCTCCTGCACGTCCGGACGCACGTCCCGCCGGTCCTGGCGGAGGTCACGGCGATCCTGGTGTATGTCCTTGGTGTCGTGCCGCACGTCACGGCGATCGCCGCGCAGCTCGCGGCGGTCGTGGCGGACTGCTTTGCGGTCCTGCTTCACACCGGTATCGCCCGCGGCCTGAGCCGACACGATCGTCGGCAGGCTGAGCGCAAGTGCCAGAGCGGTCAGCAGCGCGAATCGGCCTCGCATGATTTGTCCCCTGTAAAGGTTCGCACATGAGACCCGACGACCGGGACGACGTTAACAGGAGGCGATGGCGGCGCTGGCGACGCAGGTCACGCGTGAGCGTGATCGCCGAGGCGCTCGCGCGCGCTAGATTCCAGCCCCGATGCCCGCGACCCGCTCACGCCTCGGCGTGATCTTCTTGACGGTGCTCATCGATCTGATCGGCTTCGGGATCATCATGCCGATCCTGCCGATGTACGCCCAGCGCTTCGGGGCGCAGGGGATCGGGTACGGCGCCCTGGTGTTCGTCTTTTCGGCGATGCAGTTCCTCGCGACGGCCCTGCTCGGCCGGCTCTCCGACCGGATCGGCCGCCGGCCGATCCTTCTCACGACGATGCTGTTCAACGCGGCGGGTTATGTCTTGTTCGCGTTCGCCCCGTCCTACGCGGTGCTGTTCTTCGCCCGCGTGATCTCCGGCTTCGCGAGCGGCAATATCTCCGCGGCGCAGGCGTACGTCGCGGACATCACCCCGCCGCCGGAGCGCGCCCGCGGCATGGGGACGATCGGCGCCGCGTTCGGTATCGGGTTCGTGTTGGGCCCGATGATCGGCGGATTGGCCGACCACTACCTCGGACACGTCGCCCCGGGGCTGATCGCGGCCGGGCTCTCCCTGATCAACTTCCTCTCGGCGAGCGCCATCCTGCGCGAGTCACTCGCGACCGAGCACCGCACCGCGCGGCCGCTGCTCGACTTCGGGCACATGGGCGCGGCGCTGGGGCGCGAGCAGCTGCGGCCGCTGATGCTGGTGTGGCTGATCGCCCCGTTCGCCTTCGCGGGCTACACCGTGGCGCTGCCGTTGCACGCGACTGCAGCGCTGGGGTGGGGAGCGAAGGAGCTGGGCTGGCTGTTCGTCGTCATCGGTACGATCGCCGCGGCGGTGCAGGGGTTTCTGTTCGGGCGCATCGAGCGACGCACCGGCGCGCGCGCGCTGCTCGTCGTCGGGCTGTTCGGGATGGCGGTGAGCATCGCCGCCGTGCCGTACGCGGCGACCAGTCTGCAGCTGTACGCCTGGACGGTGCCGCTCGCCTTCGCGAACAGCCTGTTCGCACCCGCCGCTTCCGGGCTGGTGTCCATCTACGCCGACCCCACCGAGCAGGGCACGATTCTCGGCGCGGCGCAGGCGTTTGCGGCGCTCGGGCGCAGCCTCGGCCCACTGGCCGCCGGGTGGGCATACGACGGCCTCGGCCAGCGCACGGCGTTCCTGCTGGCGGGCGCGGTAATGCTGGTAGCTGGAGTGAGCAGCATGCAGCTGCCCAGGCCCGGCAACAGCTAGACGCACAGACGCGCAGCGGTGAACAGCTTGAGGAAGCAGGTGTTCCTAGCGCGTGTCCTCTGTTCTCCCCTGTGCGCCTGTGCGTCTAGCTTATGCCTAGCCTATACCCTGTTCTCGGTCTCATATTCTCCTGTCCCCCGCCGGAGTGAGCTGCGCCCATGCGCGTATACAAGACACCGGAGATTCGCAATGTGGCGGTCGTGGGCCACGGCGCGAGCGGCAAGACCTCCCTGGTCGACGCTCTCGCGTTCGTGGCCGGCACGAGCAAGCGCCACGGGTCCGTCAAGGACGGCACCGCTCTCACCGATTACACTCCCGACGAAATCGAGCGCAAGTACTCCATCAACCTCGCCATCGGCGTGGCCGAGTGGATGGACACGAAGCTCAACCTCATCGACACCCCGGGCTACCTCGACTTCACGGGCGAGGCGCTCGCCGGCGTCTATGCCGCGGACGGCGGCGTGGTGGTCGTATCGGCGACCGGTGGCGTGGAGGTAGGGACGGAAAAGGTGTGGGACTACTGTGAGGACCGGGGCATCCCACGCCTGTTTTTCGTCTCCCTGATGGACAAGGAGCACGCCGACTTCGAAAAGGTCTACCGCCAGATCAAGCAGCGCCTGACGCCGAAGGTGATCCCGGTGGAGATCCCCGTGGGCGAGGGCCCCGACTTCCATGGCATCATCAATCTGTTCTCGAAGAAGTGCCACCTGTACAAGAAGGGGACGAAGGCGGGCGAGTACGAGGAGGGGGACGTCCCCGCGGAGTATCAGGGGCGATTCGATCAGTACTCGAAGGAGCTGATCGAGCGCATCGCCGAGACCGATGACACGCTGCTCGAGCGTTACCTGAGCGGCGAAGAAATCGGGCGTGACGAAGCGATCAGGGCCATGAAGGCGGGGATGGCGCAGGGCGAGCTGTTCCCGCTGTTCTGCGGGGCGGCGGAGCTGACTTACGGGATGCGAGCCCTCTTGTCCAAGATGGTCGAGCTGTTCCCCGCGCCGCACGAGCGTCCGCCGGTGGAGGCGCAGAAGTGGGGGAGCGCGGAGCGGCTCATGCTGAAGGCGGAGGACGGCGGGCCGTTCGTCGGACAGGTGTTCAAGACGATGTCCGAGCCGCACGTAGGTGATGTGACGTACTTCCGCGTGTATTGCGGCATGGTCCGCAACGGGCAGGACGTGTATAACGCCCCAAGGGCGGCGGTGGAGAAGCTCAACCACCTCTGTGTCAGTATCGGGAAGGACCGCTTCGAGATCGCCGAGCTGCACGCCGGAGACATCGGCGTGGTGGCGAAGCTGCGCGACACGCACACCAACGACACGCTCTCTACCCGGGAGGCGCCGATCGTGCTCCACAAGATCCCCTTCCCGGAGCCCGTCATCACGGTGGCGATCGAGGTGAAGCAGCGCGGCGAGGAGGAAAAGCTCTCGAACGGGCTGCACAAGCTGCACGAGGAGGACCCCACCTTCCAGCACGAGTACAACCCCGAGCTGCAGCAGACGCTGATCCGCGGGCTGGGCGAGCGCCATCTCGAGATCATCGTGGGCCGGTTGGCGAGGAAGTACGGCGTGCACGCCGTCACCACAAAGCCGCGCATCGCCTATCGCGAGACCTTCCGGGGGAAGGCGGAAGGCCAGGGGAAGCACAAGAAGCAGACCGGCGGTCGCGGTCAGTACGGCGATTGCTGGATCCGGATCGCGCCGCTGCCGCGGGGCTCTGGATTGCAGTTCATGGACGAGATCGTCGGCGGCGTGATCCCGCGGCAGTATATCCCGGCGGTGGAGCGCGGCATTCAGGAAGCCGCGGCGCGTGGCCCGGTGGCGGGGTATCCAGTCGTGGACTTCAAAGTGGAGCTGTACGACGGCTCCTACCACGACGTCGATTCGAACGAGATGTCCTTCAAGATGGCCGGCATCCTCGCCTTCCGGAACGTCAGCCCGAACTGCAAGCCGGTGCTGCTCGAGCCGATCCTGGAGGTGGAGGTGTGGACGCCGGACGAGTATCAGGGCGCCGTGATGGGCGACCTCTCCTCGAGGCGCGGCCACATCCTCGGCACCGAGAAGGAGGGCCGGCTCACGAAGGTCAAGGCGCTCGTGCCCGAAGCCGAGCTGGACCGTTACGCGACCACGCTGCACTCCCTGACGCACGGCCGGGGGACGTACCGGTCGAAGTTTTATGTGTATCAGGAGGTGCCGCCGGACGTGGCGCACAAGGTGATCGAGGCGCGGAAGAAGGAGATGGAGCAGGCGAAGGCGTCTTGACGCCAGGCACCGAGGAGGGGGAGCACCCATGCGACTGACAGTCCTGTGCACCGTTCTCGCCGCCGCGGGAGCGGCCTGCGAGCCGGTGGTCAAGCGACCTCCGGTGTCTCAAACGCCGGCGACGCCCGCAGACTCCCCGGCGGCTCCGTCATCCGTCCCGCCCCCACAGGCCGCCCCGGCCACCCCGTCCCCGCCACCCGCTACCAAGGTGGCCACGGTGGCCGGGTTCCTCACGCCGGAATCGGTGCTGCACGACACGACACAGGACATCTACTTCGTCTCCAACATCAACGGTAGCCCGACGGCGAAAGACAACAACGGCTTCATCAGCCGGGTGCGCCCGGACGGCGCAGTCGAGAACCTCAAGTTCATCGAGGGCGGCAAGAGCGGCGTGACCTTGAACGCCCCGAAGGGGCTGGCGCTGTGGGCCGACACGCTGTGGGTCGCCGACATCGACGCGGTGCGCGCCTTCAACGCGAGGACCGGTGCGACGATCGACAGTGTGAGCCTCGCCAGCCTGGGCGCCGTGTTTCTGAACGACATCGCCGTCGCCCCGACGGGAGCGCTTTACATCACGGACACCGGCATTCGGTTCGACGATGTCGGCAACGTGCTGCACCCGGGGCCCGACCGGGTGTTCCGCATCGGCCCGGACCGCAAGGTGACCGTCGCGGTGCGGGGCGATACCCTGGGCCGTCCCAACGGGATCGCGTTGGATCCCGTGGGCAAGCGTTTTGTGATCGTCGAGTTCGGCGGGCGATCACTGCTCGCGTGGAAGCCCGAGGACAAGGCGCCGAGCGTGATCGCCAAGGGACCCGGCGGCTTCGACGGGGTCGTGATCGCCGGCGGCAAGATCCTCGTTTCCAGCTGGACCGACTCGACGGTGTCAAGCTACGAGACAGGACAGGAAGTCAAGGTCATCACCGGCGTGCCGAGCCCGGCCGACATCGGGTACGACGGCAAGCGCAACCGCGTGCTGATCCCGATCTTCACCGGAAACCGCGTGGAGATCTGGCAGCTGCCGTGAGACCAAAGCGGAATGCCGGATGCCGAAGCGAGCGGCACGTTCGATTCGCTGGTCGCGCGAAACGGGTCGTAGTTTCCTGCTGATGGACCAGCTCACTGATCGCGTCCGAGCCGCGTTGGCCACGCGCTACGCCATCGAGCGGGAGATCGGCCGGGGCGGCGGGGAGCGGGCGGCGTGGGGCGTCGACGAGCATGGCACGCATGTGCGGATCCCCCGCGCGAATTGTAGCGACCGCGCGACAGATTGACGAGTTGGGGCATCTCCAACGCGGAGGCCGGGTGGAGCAACGGCGGCCACGGCCGCCCCGTCTCGTGGCGCACGCGTTTTGCAAGGACGGATATGCGCGCGTGTCGTTGGGCGTGCAGCACGAACGCCAGCCCGAGGAGCATAGCGATCAACCTCAACCCGTTCGCCCATACCCGGCACCCCATCCGCGTCCTGTTGGCGGACGACCATGTCGTCTTCCGAGCCGGGGTGCGCGAACTCTTGAAGCAGCGACCCGATCTTGCCGTGGTCGGCGAGGCTGGCACGGGGAACGAAGCCGTCGCCAGCGCCGCGGCGACCCGGCCGGACGTCGTCTTGATGGATTTGGCAATGCCCGGAGAAGGCGGTCTCGAGGCCACGCGCCGGATCGTCGCGCTCGGTATCGGGGCGAAGGTGCTTGTCTTGACGGGGTTGCCGCAGGAAAAGCAATTGCTCGATGCGCTCGAGGCGGGCGCGAGCGGCTTCGTCGAGAAGGCGGGTCCCGTGGAGGAGTTGACGCGGGCGATTCGAACGGTGAGGCGGGGCCGGCTGTTCCTCGGCGTGGACGCGGCCAGGTTCGTCGTGCTGCAACGCTACTTGCGGGAGCGGCAGCCGGGGGGCGAGCGCACAGTGCGAGGCAGAAAGGAAGGCGGACGAGGGCAGGGCGCGACCCCTACGTGACGCTGGCTTGAGCTCTAGCCCACCAATATCGGTTCTGGCACGGCGGGTTGTTTGTAGACGTACCGCTTCCCTGCATAGTTCCGCAACACTACCTCGTCGTTCGTGATGGCCTCCACGTACTCGGGGAGGAGGGGGATCTTGCCGCCCCCGCCCGGCGCGTCGATGACGAAGTGGGGCACCGCGAGCCCCGACGTCCAGCCCCGCAGCGCCTTGATGATCTCGAGCCCCTTTTCGACGGTCGTGCGGAAGTGCTCGGCGCCTGCGACCTGGTCGCACATATAGATGTAGTAGGGCCGCACCCGAGCGGTGAGGAGCCGCTGCATCAGCAGCTTCATTACCTCGGGGTCGTCGTTCACGCCCTTCAGGAGCACCGTCTGGCAGCCGAGCGGGATCCCGGCATCCGCGAGCAGCCCGAGCCCCCGAACCGCGGCGGGTGTGAGCTCGTCGGGATGGTTGAAGTGCGTGTTGATGTAGAGCGGGTGGTACCGCTTGAGGATGGCGCACAGCTCCGGCGTGATCCGCTCCGGCAGGTGGCACGGCACGCGGCTCCCGATCCGGATGATTTCGATATGCTCGATGGAGCGGAGCCGCTTGCAGATCTCGTCGATGCGGCGATCGGAGAGGAGCAGCGGGTCGCCGCCCGACATGATGACGTCGCGGATCTCGGTGTGCTCGGCGAGGTAGCGGAACGCCGAGTCGAGCTCGCGCAGCGGGATCTTGTCGGGGTCGCCCACCTTGCGGCGCCGGGTGCAGAAGCGGCAGTAGGACGCGCACACGGGCGAAACCAGGAACAACGCACGGTCCGGGTAGCGGTGCGTGATGTTGGGGACGGGGGAGTTCGCGTCCTCGGCGAGCGAATCCACCATCCCATCGTGCACCTCGAGCTCCTGGAGGTCCGGGACGTACTGCCGCCAGATCGGGTCACCGGGAGCCGTGATGAGATCGACCATCGCCGGCGAGATGCGGAACTCGAAGTTCCGAGCCGCCTGCCGCAGCCGGTCGAGGTCCGGGAAGTGGTCGGGCCCGAACCTGGCGATCAACGCTTCCAGCGAAGCGATGCTCTTCTTACGGAGTAGCTCTTGCCAGGACGCCATGCGTCAGGTCCTTGAGATAGACCACCAGGTCGTCGCCCGGTGCGTAGTAGCTCCGGAGCCGCGCCGCCTGCTCGTAGCCGCGTCGCTCGTAGAAGGCCCGGGTCGCCGCGTACTCGGCGCGAGACGATGTCTCGACCACGATCAGCCGGAAGCCGTCAGCCCGCAGCGCCTGCTCGACCGCGTCGAGCAGCCGCGTGCCAACGCCCTTCCCTTGCCAGGTCGGATCGACGACGATCCAGTACAGGTCGCACGTCCCTTCGGTTCCGGGCGTGGGACCCCAGCAGGCGTACGCCACCAATGCGTCGTCGCTGTATGCACCGAGGAACCGGTAGTCGTCGTCCCCGGCGAGGCTCTCGTCGAGCAGCTCCACGGCGATCGCGATCTCTTCCGGTCGGAAGAGACCCGTGGCCCGGGTGAGCCGCTCAAGCGGTGCGCGTTGCGCGCGGCCGACGGGGCGGAGCGAGCAGCTCACGGGCCGCCTTGGCGCCCTGTGCCTCGCGGAGCGCCACCTCCGCGACCCGGCGCACCAGCTCCGCGTAGTCCCAGCCCGCGGCCTTCGCCATCCGCGACAGGCCGGCGTCGTCGTTCAGGTCGGGATTCGGATTCACGTCGAGCACCCAGGGGCGTCCCTGCTCGTCTACTCGGAGGTCCACCCGGCCGTACCCCTTGCCTTGCATGACCCGCCAGGCCGCCTCCGCCAGCTTCACCAGCTTGTCCGCCAGCTTCTGGGGAACGGCCGCCGGGCAGACAGGCACGCTGCCGAGGTCATCGGCCGACCCCACGTCCCACTTGCCGGCGTAGGTGAGGATCGGCCAGGCACCCTCCGGCATGCGGGCGAAGTCGATTTCGGAGATGGGGAGCGTGCGGGTGCCGACCAAGCCGACGTTGAACTCCCGGCCAGCGACGTATTCCTGCACGAGCACATCGTCGAACTGCTCGGTCATCGCGGCGACGCGGGCCCGCAGGGCTTTGCGGTCGGTGACGACCGAGCCGCGGTCGAGGCCGGCGCTCGCGTCCTCGGCCGCCGGTTTGACGATGGCCGGGAGGGGGAAGTCGTCGTCGATGTTCCCTTGCGCGATGGTCCAGCGAGGGATCGGGAGCCCGGCCTGGGCGAGCAGGGCGTTGGCGACCGCCTTACGCCGGCACGCGGCGATCGTCCAGAGGCTCGCGCCTGTGACCGGGACGCCGGCGAACTCCAGCGAGCCCACGACGTGCTCTTCCCATTCGCTCTTGCCGTGCACGCCTTCGCACAGATTGAAGACGAGGTCGGCCCGCCGCGCGACCTGAAACCACCGCATGTCGTGCCGCACGGGGACCTTGCGGATCTCGTGTCCCAGCGCGCCGAAGATGGCTGCGATCTCGTCCACGGCTTTCATCACGCCGCGGATGTCCTCGGCTGTCCAGTCCGCGGCCCCGGGGTCGTACAGGATGACGATTCTCACGCCGACACCGCTGCCGTGACCTCACGTTCGAGCACGATGTCCTGCCCCCCCAGCCGCCGCCACGCGATGCGCACGACCTCCTGGATCAGCTCGTCGTAGCCGAAGCCGGCGGCCCGTGCGGCCTTGGGGAAGCAGGAGTTCATCGCGGGATCGGGGATGATCCCGGGCAGGGGATTGAGCTCGAGGATGTTCGGTACACCGAACCGATCGACGCGCAAGTCGACCCGGCACCAGTCGCGGCAGCCGAGGGCGTGGTAGGCATCCAGTGCGGTGCGCTCGATCTCGGCATAGAGGCCCGCCGACACGAGCGCCGGGCACTGGAAAATCGCGAGCGGTGCTTCGGGACGGTCCCACACCCACTTGGCCTCGTAGCCGTAGACGGGCGGCGCGCCGGGGGGCAGGGCCGAGAAATCGAAGCCGATGACGGGCAGGCAGTACGCCGCTGGCCCGTTGCCGAGGATCGCCACGGTGAACTCGGGGCCGGGGAGGTAGGTCTCGACCAGCACGGGCTCCGCGTAGCGCGCGAGCAGAAACTGCGCCCGCTCGCGGAGCCGCGCGGGCGTGTCGCACAAGTTGTTGCTGAACACCCCTTTACCAGACCCCTCCGCGACCGGCTTCACGAACACCGGAAACGGCAATCGCAGGCGCTCCAGCTCCTGCGGCGTTTCGACGCAAGCGAACGGTGCGGTGGGCACGCCGCGGTAGGCGAGGATCTCTTTGGTGCGCGCCTTGTGGAGCGAGAGCCCGAGCGTGAGGGGGTCCGAGCCGGTGTAGGGAATGTTGAGGTACTCGCAGATCGCCGGCACCAGCGCCTCGCGACTTTGGCCGCGCAGACCCTCGGCCATGTTGAACACCAGATCGGGGCGGGCCAGGGCGACTTGCTGCGGGAACAATGGATCGGCTTCGAGCCGGATGACGCTGCCGAAGAGACCGAGAGCCTGCTCCACCGCAGCGATGGTGGACGGGTCGTCCCACTCGGCGAACGCGTCATTGGTACTGGGAGGCTCTTCGGCGGAGTTCGCGGGATCCGGTTTTTGGTTGTAAGCGAGACCGATGCGCATGTGGTCTCGAGTGACCTCCTACAAAAAGGGCCGCTTGTGCGGTCCGTGAATCGCAGACGGATTGTCGAGTAGAGAATACGAAACGTCGGCGCGATGCGCAATAGGGAAATGACGTCAGATGTCAGACATCAGACGTCAGAGAGACGTTCCTCATTTATTTCTGATGTCTGACGTCTGATGTCTGACGTCTGACGTCAGACTTTATGATACGCGACGCGCGCGGCCTCCTGTGTGTCGTCCGCGACATAGATCTGGAAATCGGAAAACAGCGCTGGCGCCTCGCGCTCGAGCGCGCGCAGACACGCGATCGCCATCCGGCGGATCTCGAGCTCCGCGCCCTCGCCGCACCGGAGCTCGAGCATCGTGCGCCAGGCGCGCGCGTTGCCCGACACGACGATCTTCACCTCGGTGGCGTTCGGGAGGACGCTGCGCGCGGCCTCACGCGCCAGTTTCCGCCGGTGCACCTTGTCGGCGACCCAGCCGTAGCGCTGCATCAGCCCTTCCACGGCGCGCACGTACGCCGCCTGCGCGTCCGTGACCTCCCGCTCCCATTCGGTCTCGAGCGTCGGGTCGCCGATCATCGCCGGCGGCATCACGAACGCCGCGTGGGATTCGTCGACGTAGCGCTGCGACAGCTGCGAGTAGCCGAACCCCGCCCGGTGCCGCACCAGCTCGTGCGAGCACGAGCGGGAGATCCCCTCGATCAAGAGAACGTACACGGCGTGCTCGAGCACCGAGCCGTGCCCCTGCTTCTTGATGTTCTCGAGGTATTCGGCGGTGCTGCGGTTCGCGGGGTTGTGCTGGCTCATGTAGCAGACCCGGCCGGCGAACTCGGCGAGCCGCTCGCCTGGCGAAGCGTCGCCCCGCCACTGTACCGGCAGGTGCTCGGGTTCGATGAACTCGGGACGGGCGATCAGCGTGACGCGCGGGGCGCGGAAGATTTCCATGGGGCTAGGGGCTAGGGGCTAGGGGCTCGAGGATCGCACCAGCTCCAGCTTCGGCGTGGCCCAGCCGGCGGTCTGTTCGATCTCGCGTAGGCGTGCGGCGATGTCGTCGGGAATCGGGGCCGCGTCCGGACCGACCTTCAAGTCGGCGAGCGGCGCCCAGTCGGCAGCGGGAAGTATAACACCGGGATTGAGGATCGAGCGGGGATCGTATGCCCGCTTCACCTCCCGGAACAGCGCCATCACCTCGGGTCCATAGAACCGCTGCAGCAGCCCGGCACGCAGTCGGCCGTCGCCGTGCTCACCCGAAGGCGTTCCGCCGAGCCCGACGAGCAGCTCGGTGACGGCCGCGAACAGCCCGGCGAGCCGCTCCCGCCACCCCGGCGCCGTCGTGTCGGGGAGGGCGTTCACATGCACGTGGCCGTCGCCCGCGTGGCCGAACAGGGCGACGGGCACGCCGCAGCCGTCGGCCGCCGCGCGGATGCCGGCGATGTACGCTCCCAGCCGCTCGATCGGCACGCAGCCGTCCTCGACGACTTGCAGCGAGCGCCGGGTAGGGGGGAGCCGGGCGAGCGCGGGACTCGCGAGCTTCCGCACGGACCAGAGCTGCTCGAGCGCGCGCCGATCCACGGCTGTCTCGACGTGCAGCGTGGACGCCTTGAGGCCCCGCACCGCGTCGCCGACCACCCCGCGCGCCGCGGCCGCGGTGTCCCGCTCGAACTCGACCAGGAGCAGTCCCTCGAGGCCGGCGGGTAGCTCGATACCATCCGCGCGTACCAGCTCGAGCAACGTGCGGTCGAGTAGCTCCACTGCTGACGGGTTGAGAGCGACGAGGTACGGCACGGCTTGGGCGAGTGCGTCGACGCTGCCGAAGCCGAGCGCCGCACCGGCGACGTCCGGGGGAATCGGCTCGAGCCGCCACTGCACGGCGGTGACGAGCGCCAGCGTCCCCTCGGAGCCGATCAGCAGATCCAGCTCGTCCTCCGACTCGGCGTAGCGGTCGAGCGCATAGCCGCTCGAGTTCTTGCGGGTCTTGGGGAAGCGTGCCGCGACGAGCCGTTGTTGGTCCGGCGCCAGAGCGAACTTCTCCCCTCTCCCTTCTCCCCGTGTAACCCTGCGCGCCGTCCCATCGGCCTCGACGATCTCGACCGCGTCGACCCACGCCCGCACGCTGCCGCAGCGCACCGAGCGCGGGCCCGCGGCGTTGGTCGCGATCATGCCCCCGGAGGTCGCGAACGCACCGGACGACGGGTCGGGGGCGAGGCGCAAGCCGAACGGGCGAGCGGCGTCGCTGACCTGCGCCCAGGTGACTGACGCGCCCACCCACGCCGTGCGATGCGGCCAATCCGGGGCGACCCAGTGAAAACCCTGACTTAGATCCGCGATCACCCCCCACCCGACGCCGCCGCCCGGCAGCCCGCTCCCCGACCCCCGCGGCACAAGCGGCGTGGCGGTGTCCGCCGCCCAGCGCACCAGCCGCTGGAGCTCCTCCACGCCGCGGGGCAGCGCCACGCCCGCCGGCACCATGCGATAGATCCCGGCGCCCTCGGCGTACGCGGCCCGGATGCGCGCGTCGGTGAGGAGGCCGGGGAAGGGGGAGGTGGGAAGGGTCACGTAGCGCACGGTGGAAAGTACATGCGCGCTCTCAGCTTGACACGGCTACACCCCCGAGTGATGCTTGAGGCCCGTATGCCCTCAGACGCGCCGCGCGCCCAGCTCATCCACATCGAGACCGACCGCCGCCTGGGCCACGAATGGGACGAATGGGATGGCAAGCCCCTCGCCGGAGACGGCGACTTCTCCGCACCTCCGGGACTGTTTTTCCAGTTCGGCGCCCTCACGCTGATCGTCGGGCTCGGTGCGACAGCGCTGCTGCTGTTCCTGCTCGCCCCGCGGCTCGAAGCCCTGCTCTCCGCCTTGCCCGCGCTGCTGTGGGGCGCGCTGGCGGTCGCGTCGGGCGCGTGCGCGGTGTGGTTCGCGCTGCTGCTGCTTTCCTTCTATGGGGGTGTGCTGCTGCTGCCGGGGCGGCTGCTCGAGCGAGGCCCGTATCTGCACCTGATGAGCTTCACCTCGTACGTCTCCCGTGTTTTCGGGAGGCGCGACTGGGCGGAGCACGCCGCGATCGACGTCTACAACGCCCTCGCCGCGCGCCGTCGGCGGACGGTGGGGAAGGGTGAGCTGCTGGTGTTGATTCCGCGCTGTCTCTCGAAGCAGGCGCTGGACGGGGTGCTCGCGATCGCCGGGCGGTACGAGGTGCCCGTATTCGTGGCGACCCGCGGGCAGCTCGCGCGGCGCGTGATCCGCGAGCGGCGCCCTCGGGCGGTGGTGGCCGTGGCGTGCGAGCGCGACATGACGACCGGCCTGCGGGACGTCGCGGGCAAGCTCCCGGTGCTCGGGCTCACGATGCGGCTGCCCAACGGGCCCTGCCGGGATGCGATGGTGGATCTCGACGTCATGGAGCGGTGGGTGAGGAGCTGGGTGTCCCAAAGCGCTTCCTGAGCGCCGCCACGAGAGAGTCGGCGATCGCGTGTCCGGCGTGGGTCTTGGGCACGATCACTTCGAGATCCCGCTCCGTGCGGGACGGGTCGTAGCGGGGGCGATAGACGGCCTCGACGGTGAGACGCGTCTGTCCCGGGACGTAGGGATCGGCCCAGCAGCGGATCTTCACCGTTGCGGCGAGGTCGGAGACGTCGCGGGCGCCCCGAAACGACCGGTGGGACCGAGTGTCGTACCAGGCGGTCTCGACGTATCCGTCGCGCACGTTCACCCGCTCGACTTGCAGGCTCTCTGCCGCCACGAGTGCCGCGATCTCGGGCGTCACCCGCTCGGGGCGGGCGTCGAGCACGAGCCGAGGGGCCTGCGGGTCGGGCAGGAAGTCGGGACGCGTGGTGATGGGAGTGCAGGCGAGGAGAAGGAGACAGATACAATTGCGGATTGCGGATTGTGGATTGCGGATTTGAAGCGTGGGCGTCCAACCGCGCCACGACCTCCCATTGTCAATCCGCAATCGCATCAGTGCTGATGGGCCGGCGTACCGGGGGCATGCCGGTGCGCGGAGTCGGCAAGGGAGTCGGCATGCTCATCCTCCTCCGTCTCGCCCGGGTGATGATGATGTCCCGCCTCGCGGTCCCGCATCTCCGCCTGCATCGTCGCAGCCGGGATCCCCGCTGCGTGGTCGAACACGAGCTTCCCGCCGATCCGCGCCGTCCAGACGATGCCGACCAGCCCCGCGACGCTGAGCAGGCGCAGCACCGTCTCCTCCACGCCGCCCAGCCGCGCGCGGCGGACCAGTTTCCACGCCAGCACGACGGTGAAAATGCCCATCGTGACGAGGGCGAGCGTCTCGTGCGTCTCCATCAGTTCATGGATCGCCTCGCCGTGCTCGATGACGTCCTCGGCCTGGAGCCCCGCGACCACGGCGACCCAGCCGCCGATCACGCCGGCCCACAGGGTCCAGAGTGCCGCAGCCCGCAGCGAGTCGCGCTTCGTGAGCCACGCGGCGACGTCGAACAGCGCCGTCACGAGCAGCAAGGCGGCGGGGAGGTCGTTCACGGCCGCGTGGAAGCGGGGCCAGTCGTAGCCGAACATGCCGCTCCTTTGGTCGGTGGGGTGGAGGTGACGACGCGTTAAATGCCCAGGTCGACGACCCTGGGCGGGTCGGCGGAGTAGTCGTAGAAGCCCTTGCCGCTCTTGCGGCCGTTCAGGCCGGCGAGGACCATGCGTTTGAGGAGCGGGGGCGGCGCGTAGCGGGGCTCGCGGTACTCGGTGAACATGATCTCGGCGATCTTGTAGGTCGTGTCGAGCCCCACGAAGTCGAGCAGCGTGAGCGGGCCCATTGGGTAGCCGCAACCGAGCTGCATCGCCTTGTCGATATCGGGCACGCTCGCGACACCGTGCTCCACGGCGCGAATGGCATCGAGCAGATAGGGGACGAGCAGCAGGTTCACGATGAAGCCGGAGTTGTCCTTCGCCGCGACCGGCTCCTTGCCGAGGGACTGGGCGAACGCAAAGGCGCGACGGAACGTCTCCTCCGACGTCGTCACGGTGCGCACGACCTCGACGAGCGACATCAGCGGCACCGGGTTGAAAAAGTGGAGCCCGACGAAGCGGTCACCCCGCCGCGTGGCTGCTGCCATAGCCGCGATGGTGAGGCTCGACGTGTTGGACGCAAAGATCGTCATCGGGCCCGAGCGGCCGTCGAGCTCCTTCCACAGGGCGTTCTTGAGCTCCAGGTCCTCGGTCACCGCTTCGACCACGATGTCGCACCCCTGGAGCTCGGCGGTTGCCGTGGTGAAGGTGAGTCGCTTGAGCGCGGCGTCGCGCTTGGCGGCCGCGAGCTTCCCCTTCTCCACAAACCTGGCGAGCGACTTCTCCATCCCCGCTCGTGCGCGGTCCCAGATCTCTTGCGAGACGTCGCGCACGATCGTGTCGTAGCCGGCGGTCGCGGCGACCTGCGCGATGCCGCTGCCCATCAGGCCGCAGCCCAACACCCCCACGCGCTTGATCTCTGTCAATGCGCCTCCCAAGCCCCTTCCGGGTAGGCCGACCGCGAGGTCCCGGTAAGTCGACCTACCCCCGGGGCGGTGTCCCGGGGTTCATCAGCATGCGGATCTCGTCGGCGATACGCACGAATGCGCTCGCCTTCTGGCCCGGGAGCGCGTGCTGGGGTCTGATCTCGCCCCGCTCGAGGCGGTCGAGCACCTGCTCGAGCCCCACCTGGATCCGCTCGTTCTGGGGGCGGTGACGCCGGGCCACGAGGATCGCGGCGATTCCCAGCGCCGCGCCCTTGACGAACAGGATCGGGGAGATGAGGGCGATGGGCACCGTCGCGCCGAGCGCCACCGCGGCGGCCGCCAGCGCGGCGAGGACGCCTGCACCGCTGAGCCGCGCCTTGCGCAGGTTCGCCACGTTCGCCACAAGCTGCACGTGACAGAACCCCGGCTCGAGCTGGGTCACCTGGCCCGCCACTTCCGCGGCGCGCGCCAGGGCGTACGTCTTGCCCTTGGTGCCCAGCGCCCGCTGGATCGACGCGAACGCGCCCACCTTCGGCTCCCAGCTGGTGCGGTCCGCGTGGCGCCGCTTCACCTGGAGCAGCTCCTCGTCCTCCATCCAGGCGCCCAGCGCCCTCAGGAGCGCGGCGCGGTCACCCGGGGCGACGCGCGCGGCGGAGAGGCGGGTTGGTCCCGCTAGCCAGGCGAGCGCGCCCCGCCCCTGCTCCACCACGGCGCGGGTCTGCTCTTCGAGCAGGGCCTGGTGGAGGTAGCGCTCGGGGATGCCGACGTCCTGGCCCAGGGCGAGCAGCTCGGCCTTCGTCAGCCCCTCGCCGATGTCGTGCTCCGCGGCTTGGAGCTCGGCCGCGCGCTGGATGATGCGCTCGAGCGCCGCGCGGCTGATGAGCTCGCCCGGCATTGCCTACGCCTCGACCTTGTTCGTCTTCGGCGCGGCCGGCAGCGTCTCGCCCGAAGCCCGCTCTGGGAGCGCCGGGGCCGTCACTTTCTTCGCTACCGAATCGAGGAACCCCTTGAACAAATCGATGGGGATCGGGAAGAACGTCGTGGAGTTGTTCTCCGAGGAGATCTCGGTCACCGTCTGCAGGTAGCGCAGCTGGATCGCCGCGGGCTCCGCGCCGATGATGCGAGCGGCCTGGGCGAGCTTCTCCGAGGCCTGCAGCTCGCCCTCGGCGTTGATGACCTTCGCGCGCCGCTCACGCTCCGCCTCGGCTTGCCGCGCCATCGCACGCTTCATCTCGGGCGGCAGGTCCACGTCCTTCACCTCCACGGCCGTGACCTCGATGCCCCAGTTCTCGGTGCGCTTGTCGATGATGTTCTTCAAGATGTTGTTGATCTTCTCGCGGTTCATCAGCAGCTCGTCGAGCTCGGTCTCGCCCAGCACCGAGCGCAGGGTCGTCTGCGCGAGCTGGCTCGTGGCGTAAAGGTAGTTCTCGACCCCGATCACCGCCTTCACGGGGTCGCGCACGAGCATGTAGAGGACGGCGTTCACCTTGATGGAGATGTTGTCGCGCGTGATCACGTCCTGGGGCGGGATGTCCATCGCCACGACCCGCAAGCTGACCGTCTGCGTCTTCGCGAACAACGGCGGCACGTAGATCAGTCCCGGCCCTTTCGCTCCCCACGAGCGGCCGAGGAAGAAATAGACCGCGCGCTCGTACTCCCGGAGCACCTTGAGGCCTCCGAAGAGATACAACGCCAAGAGGCCGAGGACGGTCGTCACGATCATGTCCATTGCAGCTCCTCCTCAGGCCGGGAAGGCTTCCACGATCACCGCCGCCCCCTGGCCGCCGCCGATGCAGGCGGAGCCCAGTCCGAAGCGCTGCTTGTGCCGCCGCAGCGCGTGGAGCAGGTGGATCGTGATACGCGCGCCGGTCGCGGCGAGCGGGTGGCCGATCGCGATCGCACCGCCGTCCACGTTGGTCTTGGCGCGGTCGAGCCCCAGCTCTTTCTCGACCGCGAGGTACTGGGGCGCGAACGCTTCGTTCACCTCGATCAGATCCAGCTGCTCGAGCTTCATGCCGGCCTTCTCCAGCGCCTTGCGGGCCGCGGGCGCCGGGCCGATGCCCATGTACTTGGGCTCGACGCCCACCACGGCCCACGCGACCAGCCGGCCCAGGGGCTTGAGGCCGTGCGCCTTGGCGAACTCCTCGCCCGCGATCACGGTGGCCGCCGCGCCGTCCACGATCCCGGAGGCGTTGCCGGCGGTCACGAGCCCGTCCTTCTTGAAGTATGGCTTGAGGCCCATCAGCACCTGCAGCGTGGTGTCGGGCCGCATGTGCTCGTCTTTGCGGTACTCGACGGTCTGCCCCTTCTGCTTGATGGGGACCGGGACCACCTCGTCCTGGAAGGCGCAGGCATCCCACGCCTGCTTCGCGCGCTGCTGCGACGCGAGCGCGACCTCGTCCACTTCCTTACGGGTGAGCTTGTACTGCTCGGCCAGGTTCTCGGCCGTTTCAGCCATGGAGAAGCCGCACTGCGGGTCCTTGAGCGCCTCCCACAGCAGGTCCTCGAGCGGAGCCGAGGGGCCGAGCCGCAGTCCCCAGCGCGCCCCGCGTACTACGTGGGGCGCCTGGCTCATGGATTCCGTGCCGCCCGCGAGCACGGCGCTCGCTTCGCCCAAGAGGATGAGCTGCGCCCCTTGGGTGATGGCCTCGAAGCCCGAGCCACACAACCGGTTGACCGTCACGGCCGGCACTTCGATCGGGAGGCCCGCCTTGAGCCCGACGTGACGGGCGCAGTAGATCGCGTCCGCCGAGGTCTGTAGGGCGTTGCCGAATACTGTGTGGCCGACCTCGGCTGCTGGCACGCCCGAGCGCTCGAGGGCGTGTTTGGCCGCGATGGCGCCGAGCTCAATCGCCGAGAGGTCCTTGAGCGAGCCGCCGAACGTCCCGAACCCTGTCCTGACCCCGGACAGGAAGACGATGTCTGTATGTGAACCCTGAGTCTTCATGGGTGAAAGCTCCGCGTGAGTGCTCTCAGACCGCGGAATATGGACGGGACGGCGGTCGCGCGGTAGGGCCGTAAAATGAAGCGGGAGAGACGGATATGCACCGTCTCTCCCGCCGCGCGCTGCGCTCAACTGGTCAGTGGATAAAGTTGACCCAACCCATCTCGTTCGCGACGATCGCGTGGGTGCCGCTCGCGCTGAAGCCGATGTAGCGAGCGCTGCCCCCGGTCCGGACGGAATCGAGCACCGCCCGCGTCGCGCGGTCGAGTACGTAGACCTTGCCGTCCGCCAGCGTGCTTACGTACACCCGGGCGTTATCCGGCGTGACCGCGACATCGAAGGCGTTGCGGCCCTGCGGGGTGCCGATCGGGTACTCGAGGAAAGTCGCGCTACCGGATGGCAGGTCGCGCACCAGGAGCTTGCTGCGCTCGATGTCCGTGGCGAAGAGCAGAGAGCCGTCGCGCGACACGGCGACGTTCTGGATGCGGGCGCCCGTCACAACGTCCGTGTGGACGATCCTGTTGTTGCGCAGATCCACGGTGCGGATCGCTCCTTCGTCTCGCGCCGCGACGTACATGCACGGCGCGAACGGATGGAACGCCACACCTGCGAGGATCGTGCCGGCGGTCGGGATCTGCGCCACCACCTGGCGCGTGGCCGTGTCGATCACGTACACGCCATAGTAGTCCGTGAGCGCGTACAGCCGGCTGCCGTCCAGCGACAGGCCGGTCGTGAGGATGCTGCCTTCCGGGACGATGGCGGTGCCGAACGCCTGATTGGTCGCCACGTTGATGAACGTGACGGTCCCGTCGTCCTGGTTGCTCACGTACGCCGTCCGGCCGTCCGGGCTCATGCGGACTTGCGACGGCAGGTACCCTACCGGGAACGGCGTCGAGAACGTGGTGGACGGGAGGTCCGCACGGACGGCCGAGGCGGCGAGTGATTGCGTTACGTACACGACCCCCGCAGACGACACCGCGACGGCGAACGGCGCGCCGTCCAGCCCAACCGAGTCCCGTGTGCCCAGGCCCGGATGCCCGAGGCCTCCCGGGGCCGTGCCGACCGCAGGTCGCAGGCAGACAGGCGACGCCGCGTTCGGATCGTCATACACGAAATCCACCCACCCCATCTCGTTGGCAATGACCGCGTGCGTCCCACTCTTGCTGAAGCCGATGTAGCGGGCGCTCCCTCCGGTCACGATCGAGTCGACCAGGGCGCGCGTCGCCCGATCGAGCACGTACACCTTGCCGTCGGCCAGCGTGCTCACGTACACCTGGGTGTTGTCCGGTGTGACGGCCACGTCGAACGCGTTGCGGACCTGCCCGCTCCCGATCGCGTACTCGAGGAAGGTTGAGCCCTCCGTCGTGAGGTCGCGCACCAGCAGCTTACTGCGCTGGATGTCGGTCGCGAACAGGAGTTGGCCGTCGAGCGACACCGCCACGTTCTGGATCCGGGCACCGGCGACCGCGTCGGTGTGGACGACGCTGTCGTCGCGCAGATCCACTGTGCGGATGGCTCCCTCGTCCCGGGCCGCGATGTACATGCAGGGCGCGAACGGGTGGAACGCCACGCCTGTGAGCAGACTTCCCGTTGCGCTGCCGGGAATCGAATCGATCACCTGGCGCGTGGCGGTATTGATGACGTAGATGCCGAAGAAATCGGTCAGCGCGTAGAGGCGGTCGCCCTCGGGCGACAGTCCGAGCGTGAGGATGCTGCCGGCCGGAACGGGCACAGCGGCGAACGCGTGGTTGGTCGCCACGTCGACGAACGTCACGGTGCTGGCATCCTGGTTGCTTACGTAGGCCGTCTGGCCGTTGGGATGGATGCGGACCTGCGATGGGAGGTCCCCGACGGCGAACGGTGCCGAGAGCACGGTGGACGGAAGGTCGGCGCGCACGGCAGACCCCGCGTGGCCCCGCGTGACGTAGACGACGCCCTTCGCTGACACCGCGACCGCGAAGGGCATGCCCGCGAGGGGCACGGTCGTGTGGCCGGTGAGAGCTGGGTGGCCGCGGCCGGTCGGCGCGGCGCCCCCGGGCGGCCGCTCGCAGCGGGCCGAGGAAGAGAGCAATGACGCGAGTTGCTCATTCGCCGTCGGAGAATTGCACGCGGCGACGACAAACGAAAACAGACCCACGACAGCCAGCGGCAACGCGCGGCGGCGGAGCATGACAGTCTCGTGCGATGGAAGACTGCTGCAATCTGACCAGCGATCAGGCGTCACGGGAAGAGCGGCGAGCCAAAAGTCATGTTGCGGCCGCGCAACAGCATCGTGTACACTCAGTGGACCAGATCAACCCAGCCTGCCTCGTTGGCAATCAGCGCCGACCGCCCCGTGGCATCAAACGCGATGCGACGCGGCTTGCCGCCCGTTTCGAGACGGGCGAGGACGCGCAGCGTGGGCCGGTCCAGCTGGACGACCCGCCCTGCAAACAGCAGTCCCACGTACAGCACGGCCTCGTCGGGACTCAGCGCCAGACTCACGGCAGCAGTGCCGAACTGCGCCCTGTCAACCTGGCGACCGCTGGGCAGGTGGATGCGATCGAGCCACCCCGCCTCGTTTGCGGCGTACAGCATGAGACCGTCGGCAGAGAGGACCAGGTCCTGCGGGACACCGCCCACCGCGAACCGACGCGTCATCCGCAGTGTTCGCGCGTCCATCTCCAGGATGAGCCCCGCCCTCCAGGTGGGGACGTATATCCAGCGACCGGAGGGGTGCACGGCGAGCCCCGTGCACACCTGGGCGACCGGCACGGACGCGACTACGCGTCCCACATCGATTGAGATCGCGCACAGCCGATCCAGGTTGGTCACGATGTACAGCCTGCGACCGTCGGGCGAGAGCGCCGCGCCGAGCGGGTGTCCCGGGACGGGAATGGTCCCAGTCTGCCGGCGCCGGGAGAGGTCGATGACCGCGACGTCTTCCGTGAACTGATTGGTGACGTACGCCACGCGGCTCGACGAACTCAACACTACGACCGTGGGAGCGCTGCCCGTGGCGATGGAGCCAGTGATGCGGAAGGGTGCGAGCTCGAGGCACTCGAGTGCGGCCGCGTGGAGACGCGTGAGATACGCCGTCCCGTCCGCCGCTACGGCCACGTCGAACGGGCTGCCGGTGATGGGCAGGCGCTCCGTGAGGACAGCGGCGGGATGCCTCGGGCTGCCCCGCCGCGGTAATGCCCATCCGGGCTCGCGGCGCGCCCAGCCGAGGCGTTCCCGCGCCGCCCCTGCCTCGGCCACAGCGGGGCCGGCCTGCGCCCCGGCGCGCAGCCGAGCACTCGAAAAGCGATCCCGGCACCCTTCCCGAAATCGCGACAGCAGCGCCGTGAGCCCGGCGCGCCGGACCTGGGACCAGCGCAGTCCGGTGACGCGGTGCACCAGGCGGTAAGCGACCGCCGGATCGAGCTGCTCGCGCCGCGCTAGCTCGAGCAGGGAGCTGTCGCGCGCTTCCGCCTCGAGCATCCAGTACAGCACCCGGGCCCAACCGGCCAGCTGCTCGAGCGGGGGAAGGCCGTCGCGCCGCAAGCCGCGGGCGAGCTGGTGTCGATCCCGCAGGCCGACCCAGGCGGCAATCTCGCCTGCCGATGGCGCATGCCCGTTGCGGCAGGCGAGGGCGCTGACGACGGCTCGGCTGGTCGCCGAGAGCGGCGGGAGCGCCGTCTGGAGCACGTTGGTGAGGCGAAGCGGGGGCATCGACCAGTCCTTCATCCAGCCTGACGTCAGAGCCAACGCCGGCTGCAAGAAGTGCACCGCAACCCGCGAGATGGCAAGGGCCTCCCAAGCGGAGCGCCCCGGTCGTTCACTGCCCCGCGGCCATGCCGTCCTTGCGCGGATCCGAGCCGCCGGCGTAGCCCCGCGGCAGCCGCATGATCGCCTGCGCTCCGCCGAAGGCGACATCGGCCTCCGGCGTCAGCTCGTGGCCCAGCGCGGCGAGCGCGCGGCGCACCGCGTCCGCGATCGGCGCTTCCAGCGCGATGCGCCGCCCCTCGAGGTGCCGGAAGCGCGCGGCGTCGATCGCGTCCTGCAGATCCATCCCGAACACGATCAGGTTGAGCAGCAGCTGCACGTGACCCTGCGGCTGCATCGAGCCGCCCATCACGCCGAAGCTGAGCCATGGCGCGTCGCCGCCCCTGCCGTCCGGCCGCGTAACGAAGGCCGGTATGATCGTGTGGAACGGCCGCTTCCCGGGTGCGACGGTGTTCGGCAGGTCCGGCTCGAGCGTGAACCCGGCGCCCCGGTCCTGCAGCGCGAACCCGGTGCCCGGCACCACCACGCCGGAGCCGAACAGGTCGTACAGCGAATTGATGAAGGACACCATGTTGCCGGCCGAGTCGGCCACGGTGAGGTAGATGGTCTCGCTTGCGGTGAGCGGCTTGCCGGGCGCGGGACGGTCCGCCGCGCGGGACGGGTCGAGCAGCGCGCGGCGCGACGCGGCGTAGGCGTCGGTGAGAAGGTTCGCGGCAGGCAGCGTCATCGCCGTGGGCTCTCCCACGTAGCGCGCGATGTCAGCGTAGGCGAGCTTTTTCGCCTCGATCAGGAGGTGGAGGTAAGGGGCGCTGTTGTGACCCAGCGCCTTCAAGTCGTACGGCTCGAGGATCTTGAGCATCTCGAGCGCGGCGACGCCCTGGCCGTTCGGCGGGAGCTCCCACACGCGGTAACCCTTGAACGTCGCGGCAATCGGCTCGACCCACTCGGGCCGGTGCTTACGGAGGTCGTCCACCGTCAGGTAGCCGCCGAGCGCGCGCACGCGCTCCGCGATCCGGCTGCCCAGCTCGCCGCCGTACAGCGCTCCTATCCCCTGCTCGGCGATGAGGCGAAGCGAGCGCGCCAGGTCGGGATTCCGGAACCATTCGCCGGCCTGCGGGGCGCGCCCATCGTCGACGAGGTAGGTCGTGCGCGCGCCTTCGTCTTTCCGCAGCTTGGCGGCCTGCGTGGCCCACTCGGCGGCGATGATCGGGGTGACGGGGAAGCCGCCCTCCGCGTACTCGATGGCGGGCCGCAGCGCTTGCGCCAGCGTGATGCTCCCGAAGCGGCGCAGCAGCGCATCCCACCCCGACAAGGCCCCCGGCACGGTGACGTCCTCGACGCTCTCTTGGGGCATCGTCGTGTGCCCCTTCGCGAGCAGCGCCGCGCTGGTCATCAGGCTCCCCGACCGCCCGCTGGCGTTGAGCCCGTATAGCCTGTGGTCCTTGGCGGACCAGACGATGGCGAACAGGTCGCCGCCGATCCCCGTCATCTGGGGCTCGACGACGTTGAGCACGGCGGCCGCGGTGACCGCGGCGTCGACGGCGTTGCCGCCGCGCTCGAGCACGGCGAGGCCCGCGGCAGTGGCGAGCGGCTGGCTCGTAGCGATCATGGCGTGCGGCGCATACACCGTGGAGCGATGGGCCAGGGACGTGGGACGAGGCTGCTGCGAATCGGCCGCTCGAGTCATGGTGCAAAGGAAGCTGAGCAGGGTCAGATGGCGCGCAATAGTCATGGTCGGATCCTAGGAGAGTCGGTCGGCGATAGCGGCCGCGACGTCGCGGGTCCCCGCGCCGCCGCCCAAGTCCGGGGTCCGGACCCCCGCCGCCAGCGTCTCTTTGACGGCGCGCTCGAGGTCGCGCGCGGCGTCGGGGTGGCGCAGCTGCTCGAACAGCAGCGCTCCCGTGAGCACCGCGGCCATGGGATTCGCGATGCCTTTGCCCGCGAGCGGCGGCGCGGAGCCGTGTACCGGCTCGAACAAGCCGGCGCGACCGGGGTGGAGATTGGCGCTCGCCGCGAGGCCGAGTCCGCCGACGAGCCCCGCGCCCAAGTCGGAGAGGATGTCGCCGTAGAGGTTGTTCGTCACGATTACCTGAAACCGCTCGGGCTCGCGCACCAGCTCCAGCGCCAGCGCGTCCACGTAGCGGTGCTCGGCCTCGATGCCGGGGAACGCGGCGGCGACCCGCTTGAACGTTTCCTGCCACACCTTGTGGGCGGGGACGGCGTTCGCCTTGTCGCTCATCGTCACGCGCGTCTTGCCGCGCGCCTTGGCCCACTCGAAGGCCGCCCGGATGATCCGCTCGACTCCCTTCACGGTGTTGATCTCCTCCGCGATGTAGCGTTCGCCGTCGATGCGGCCCTTGCCGACATAGACGCCCTCGGTGTTCTCCCGAAATATCACGAAGTCGATCGTCCGTCGATCACCCCGCAGCGCCGCAAGATCGGGGTGCAGCAGCTGCACCGGCCGGAAGTTGATGTAGAGATCGAGCCGGAACCGCAGTCCCAGCAGGATATCCCGGGCGTGCTCGTTCCCGGGCACGCGCGGATCGCCCAGCGCGCCCAGGAAGATGGCGTCCACGTCGTCGCGCAGGTGACGGAACGCCCCCTCGGGGAGCGTCTCCTTCGTCCTCAAGTAATGGTCGGCGGAAAACGGGAGGCGTTCCAGGTCGAGCTGGAAGCCATGCTTCGCCGCCACGCGCTCCAGCACCGGGATCGCCGCTTCGATGACCTCCGGACCGATCCCGTCTCCGGCGATCACCGCGATGCGATGGCGCTTCACTCGAAGCCGGTAGCGCGCCCGCAGCCGGCGCAGTAGCGCCAGCCGACGTCCACTTCACTACCACACGCGGGACAGCGCAGCTCGCCCGACGGCGGCTGGCCACACTGCGGGCAGAAGTTTACCTTGCGCCCCCCGGGGAGCGTTTCGCCGCAATAGGGACACTGGCGCGGGGACTCGCTCTGCTCCGCCAGCTCGAACGCAGCTCCCGATTGACGGGACGCCCCGGCGGTTTCTCCCTCCGCTTCCGCTTCCGTCTCCTCGTCCGTTCTCACGAGCTCCGGAGCATCGGGCAACGGCGGGTGCGGCGGCGCGTATGCCCGGTCGCCGCGCAGGAAGCGCTCGGCGGCGAGCCGGTTCAGGCTCAGGATGGCGTCGGGAAACTGGCGGAACAGACCGGGATCGGGATTGACCTCCGCGGTTTCGCGGCGGAGCGCCTGCTGCACCTCCCCGGGGTCCAGCGAGACGTAGCCGCGCTCGCCCGACAGCAGCCGCAGCACCGCCATTTCGTAGTCCTGATGGGTCGCGACCTTGAGCGCCGAGCGGTTGGAGCGGTACGGGACCAGCCGCTCGTAGACCTCCGCGGCGGGGAAGGGCACGGCGAGCCGCCCGGGCGCCTCGTCCGCCAGCACCCGCACCAGCCGCTCGAACAAGCGATCGAGGTCGTCAGCCACGCTTTGCCACGTTACACGTTGCACGTCGCACGGTACCCGTTTCCGTCATTTCACGACCACGACGCCTTTCATGAACGGGTGGGGAGTGCAGTGATATGAGTACGTACCGGGTCGGTCGAACTGGTGGCTGAACGCGCCACCCGGGGGGATCGTGGGTGAGCCCGGCTCGGTGCCGTCGAAAGTGACCGTGTGCTCGGCGACGTCGTCGTTCGCCCAGACCACCGTGGCGCCGGCTGGGATTCGCACGGTGTCGGTCGCGAACTTGTACTGCGAGATCTTCACGACGGCCGCCCCTGCGGGAACGACCAGCTTCGGCCTGCCGGTCCCGTGGAACCACGGGCTGAACCGCTTCAGGTGCAACGGGATCGTGAACTCGAAGCCATACAGGACGCGGTGCGATCCGGTGGGCGCGTAGCCGATCGAGGCGCCCTGGATCGTGGCGCTCGCCGCGTTGCTCGCCTGGAGTGAGAAGGTGTGCGGTGAGCCGGGGATCAGGAAATCGATCGCGGCACTCCACGCGGCGAGGCCTGCGGGACTCACGAACGAGCCGATATCGACGCTGAGGCCGATGTACTTTGTCATGCGTACGTCGAAGCCGCCCGCGAACGCTGCGGCACCAGTTCCCGGATCGCCAAGGCGGCGTGACACGGCGCGCGCCGCGCCATGAAGCGTGAGCGGACCCTGGGTCCAGTCCACACCTAGTTCACCGTCCACGCTCTTCGCAAGAAGGTTGTACGCCGGTGTCACCGCGACAGCCAAGCCGGGCCGGCCCTCCAACCCATACGCTCGCCACCGAGCGTACAGCTCGGTCTCGTTGCTCGACTGCGCTCCCCCTCCCGTGCCGGCGATCGACTTCGTAGCGAACCGTCCCCCAAAGGCGATGTTGTGTCCAAAGCCTGCCACTAGCGTGAACGTCGGGTGATTCTCCACAAAGTGCGACGGGCCCGGGAACACATAGAATCGGTGGAGGAAGTTGAACTGCACGACTCCCCCATCAGGCACCCATGAGCCACCGAGGTTCGGCGGCCTGTACAGCAGCGACTGCGCATCGAGGGGCGCGGCCGCCGATACGACCGCGATGACGAGCGGAGCAAACGCCAGACGCCGCATAGCTGACCTCCTTACATGAGATGTTCGAGCGAAGCCTTCCCTCGCTGTTCCGCGTTCCGCGTTTCGCGTTCCGCGTCCGTTCACCGCCACTCGCCCACCCAGCGGTCGTACAGCACCGGGACGACGCCGCCCTGCTCGAGCACCTCGATGCCCGACGGGTCGCGGTAGGCCTTGCGGTAGAACACGTGCGTGACGCCCGAGTTGATGATGAGCTTCGCGCACATCACGCACGGTGACGCGCTGATGAACACTACTTTGTCGCGCACGCTCCCCGGCGCCTTTACGAGCGCGTTCATCTCCGAATGGATACAGCCACAGCTCCCGGGGACCGAGGAGTCGCAGCGGTTCGGCAGGCCGCGCGCGTTCCCGTTGTAGCCGATCGCGAGCACGTTCTCGAGCAGCTGGTCGGTCACCACGGTTCCCACCCGCAACCGCACGCACGTCGAGCGCTTCGCGAGCTCCTCGGCCATCCGCATGTAAACCTCGTACAGCGGAATGCGGTCAACGGGTGGGACCGACGCACCGTTGGGTAACAGGTTCAAACAATGCGTGTTGGCAGCGACGCCGTCCTTAAAGAGGCTCATGCAGCTCCTGATCGGGATCGTAGTCGGTGTACTGCCCGCGCGCCCGTCGCTGCGCCAGCCACGTGTCGAAGCCGGACGGCACGAGCCCGTTGGAACGCTCCTGGCGCCCGGCGGCGCGGATCGCGAGGTCGTTGGCGTACTCGTTCTTGGGGTTGTCGTTGTGGCCGCGCACCCACCGCCACTCGACGGCATGCCCGGCGGCGGCTTGCACCAGCTTTTGCCACAGCGGGAGGTTCTCTACGGCGCCGCCCTTGCGCCGCCAGCCGCGCGCCACCCAGCCCGGGACCCACTCGTTCATCCCCTTGATCAGGTACTCGGAATCGGACACGAACGTGACGCGGGCATGACGCCATTGCCGGTGCAGCCATTCCAGCGTCGCGATGGCGCCGGCGAGCGCCATGCGATTGTTGGTCGTGTCGGGGGAGCATTCGTACAGGTCCCAGCGCGCGACGCTGTCGCCCGCGGGGGCCTCGATCAGGGCAGCGTTGCCGCCGGGATTGGGCGGCTCCATGCCGTTGCCGAGGCAGCTCTCGTCGGCGTGCACGAGCACGCGGATCGGCGCCGTCTTCTCGGGCATCTCAGGGCTGGATCACCACCGGGATGTCGGTGTGGCGCAGGATCTCTTCGGCGTGGGACACGACGACGGCGCTGGGCCGGCCCTGCTCGTGGCTCAAGTGGGCGCCGGCGAACAGCGCGTCGCACCGGGTCCGCTTGATCACCTGGGCGACCACCTCCCCTGGCTTGCCGGGCTCGACGTGGGTCACGAACGCCACGCGCTGCATCGAGAGCAGGGCTTCCGCGACGCCGACCACCTGCAGTCCGGCGTCGCGGTCTTGGGCGGCGTGGATCACGTGCACCGTGCTCCCGACCACCGTGGCGAACCGGGCGACGAGCTCGAGCGCCCGCTGGCTCGTCTCGCGCCCGTCGAACGCGAGCGCGCAAGCGGTCATCGGCGAGGGCAGCCCGCCGCATACGATCACGCAGCGGTCGGCGATCCGGATCAGGGAGGAGGCGGTGGGGCCGAGGGCGTCGCCCTTGGTGGTGACGCCGCGGCGGCCGACGAGCACCGCGTCCACCGCCCTCGCGAGCTCGGCGAGCTCCACGTCAGGCTCACCTTCGCGCTCGGCGAGCTCGGCGCGCAGGCCCGCCGCGACCAGCCGCTCGCGGGCTCGGTCGAGCATCCCCGCGCCGTCCGCAGCGGGCCCGCCCCGCTCCCGCACGTACGCCACGACAACGGTGCTGCCGAACCGTTGAGCCAGCACCACCGCCTGCTCGAAGGCCGAGTCGGCCCGCGGGCTGCCGTCGAGTCCCACCAGCAGTCGCGTGAACACGCCTAGGGCAGTACCGCGAAGGACTCCAGCTCGCGCAGCGGGAACTCCAGGATTTCTCCGGTCATCGGGAGCCTCCCCTCGAGCGCCTCCTCGCGCTCGCCGGTGTCGAGCCGCTCGGCCACGACGACATATTCGGTGCCGCGCCGCCGCAGCGCTACCCGGCGCCGCTCCCGCACCGCCCGCTCCAGGGCGTCGAGCGCGTCGGGCGTGAGCGCGCGGTACTCCGGTATCGGGGGCATGGCGTGATGCTACTCGATCTCGCGCGTGACGGTGATCGCGCCCGGACTGCCGGCGGAGACCTTCCCGATCCGCATGAACGTGGTCCCCGCCTGCTGCGGCGGCTGCGCCAAGGCGCGCTCGAGCGCGTCGCAGCGGTCCGGCGCGACTGCGATCAAGAGGCCTCCCGACGTCTGCGCGTCGCACAGCAGCACGCGGTCCACGGCGGCGACGTCGGGGGCGAACGTGACGGCGTCCTTCAGGCTCTCGACGTTGCGCGTCGTCCCGCCCGGGATTGCCCCGCGCTCCGCCAGCTCCCGGGCCCGGGGCAGGAGTCCGACCCGATTCGCCGCGATCATGGCCGAGGCGCCACTCGCCTGCAGCAAGCTGTGCAAGTGACCGAGCAGGCCGAATCCCGTCACGTCCGTGGCCGCATGCACGCCGACCCCTACCATGGCGCGTGCGGCCGCGGCGTTCAGCGTGGTCATCACCATGATCGCCCGCTCGAGCTCCGCCTCGCTCACGAGGTCGCGCTTCAGGGCCGTCGTCAGCACCCCGGTGCCGATCTCTTTCGTGAGCACCAGGTCGTCGCCCGGTTTCGCGCCGGCGTTCGACACGATCCGGTCCGGATGCACCTCGCCGATTACCGTCATGCCGTATTTCGGCTCCGGGTCGTCGATCGAATGCCCGCCCAGCACGAACGCGCCAGCGGCGCGGGCCACGTCGGCGCCCCCCCGCAGCACTTCACCCAGCAGTTCGTAGGGGAGCGTGTCGCGCGGCCAGCCGACCAGGTTCAGGGCGAGCAGCGGCGTCGCGCCCATCGCGTACACGTCGGAGAAAGCGTTGGCCGCGGCGATGCGTCCGAAGTCGTAGGGGTCGTCGACGATGGGCGTGAAGAAGTCCACCGTCGCCACGATCGCGCGGTCGGCCGACAGGCGAAACACCGCGGCGTCGTCGCGGGTGGCGGCGTCGACGAGGATCCGGGGATCCGTCGCAACGGGCACATGACGCAGGACCTGCGCCAGCTCGGCAGGGCCGAGCTTGCAGGCTCAGCCCGCGCCGTGCGAGTAGCGCGTCAGCCGGATGGCGGTCATGAGTTCGGGAGCCATGGAGCTACCGAAGATACCCTATCCGAGTCTCCAGGCGAGCATACCACCCGCCGCTACGTAACGAGCCACGTCGAGCGATGCGTGCGCGAGCAGCGCGCGCCGCCGCGGCGGCTCCACGTACTGCCACAGGACGAGACGCCGCGGGAAGGCGACGAGCAGTCCGACCAGGAAGAACAGCAGCCACCAGCCGCCCGCACCCAGGGAGTCGAACCACAGCGAAGCGAACAGCGTCACCACGGCAGCCTCGGCGAGGCGCCACCCGATCTCCCAGCGGTTGAACGACCACACGACGGAGTGCTGGCCGATCGCCTGGTCCCAGCGGTATCCGATCGGTGGCGCGACCGCGAAAAGGATGGCCACGGGCAGCCAGGCGGCGACGAGCCGGCCGAGGGTCACCGCCGGCGCCGCTCCGGCGGCACGTAGCCGGGACCCTTGAGCCCGCGTCCGGGACGCGCCGCCGTGAGCGCACCGTGGTCCAGCACCTTCTGCCCGTTCACGAACACGTAGGCGAATCCCACGGACGGCTGGTGCGGCCGCTCAAACGTGGCGCGGTCGGCCACGGTGTTGGGGTCGAAGATCGTGATGTCCGCGGCCATGCCGGGCGCGAGCAGGCCGCGGTCCCGCAAGCCGACGCGCTGCGCGGCGAGGGAAGTCATTTTCCGGACGGCGAACTCGAGCGGGAACAGGTCGAGCTCGCGTACGTAGTGGCCGAGGATGCGCGCGAAGCTGCCATAGGCCCGCGGATGCGTGCCGTCCTTGCCGAACGGCCCGTCGGGGGCGACGCCCCCGGCGTCACAATCCACGGCGACCCACCACGTCTTCATGGCCTCCCGCACGTCCGGCTCGCTCATCGTGAAGTAGATCGCCCCGGTGCGGCCGTGGTCGGCGATCACGATGTCGAACAGCGTCTCGATGGCGTCGGCATGGCGGGCGCGGGCGATCTCGCTCAACCGCTTCCCGTCGAGGTAGTGCAGCGAGTCCTGGAACGGGCCGGCGATGAGCACGCCGTCGGCGCCGCCGGCGTTCTCGTAGGTGCTCTCGTCCCCGAGGGCGGGGCGGAGCATCTCCTGGTGGATGCGCGCGCGGGTCGCCGGCTCCTTGAGCCGCGCGATGAGCGAGTCCATCCCCCCGGAATGCGCCCATTGCGGGATCGACGCGTCGAGCGACGTGGCGGCGGCGATGTACGGGTATTGGTCGGCGGTGACGTCGAGACCGGCGGAGCGCGCCGAGTCGATTTTCGCCAGGATGTGCGGCATCCTGCCCCAGCGCGGCTTGCCCGACACTTTGAGGTGCCAGATCTCGACCGGGATGCCCGCTTCGCGCCCGATCCGGAACGCCTCCTCGAGGGCGGCGTCCTCGTGAGCGGCTTCGTTGCGGATATGGCTCGCGTAGATGCCGCCGTGGCGTCGTGCGGCTCTGGCGAGGGCGATCAGCTCGTTGGTCGGCGCGTAGATCGCCGGGGCGTACAGCAGGGCGGTCGACACACCGAGCGCGCCCTGCTCCATCATGGTGTCGACGAGGGCCGTCATGTGCTCCAGCTCCGCCGGCGTCGCGCGGCGGTTCTGGAACCCGATGACGGCCGCGCGCACCTGCGTCGCGCCCACGAAGGTCGCGATGTTGAGGGTCGAGCCCGTGCGCGCGAGGTGGGCGAAGTAGCCGTCCAGGTCGCGCCAATCTTCGCTGAGCCTGTACTTTTTGATGAACTCCGAGTCCAGCGCTGCCAGCGCGTCGGTGAGCGGAGCGACCGAGCCGCCCTCGCCCGTCACCTCGGTGGTGATGCCCTGCGTGACCTTGCTCAGGGCGCGGTTGTCGATCAGGACGTTGGTCTCCGACTGACCCAGCATGTCGATGAATCCGGGCGCGACGACGAGGCCCGAGACGTCGATCGTCTCGCGGGCCTGGGCGCCGTTCAGAAAGCCGACGCCCACGATCCGGTCCCCGGCGATCGCCACGTCGCCCTGGTGGCGTGGGTTGCCGCTCCCGTCCACGATCCAGCCGCCGCGGAGGAGCACGTCGTAGCTCCCCTTCCCCCTTTCCCCTTCCCCGTTCCCACACCCAACCAACAGTAGGAGCATTCCCAGAACCGGTCTTATTTCGCCCATGTCTTCCTCAACGAATCGGGTTGGATCAAGCGTCCGCGCAGCATCACCCAGGCGATCCGCCGCGTCGCCAGGATGCCCTTCAGCGGATCGCCGTCGAGCACCACGAGGTCGGCGACCTTCCCGGCTCCGAGCAGGCCGAGCGAATCAGCGTGCAGCAGCTGGGCGCCCTTGCGCGTCGCCGCGGTGATCGCCTCCACGGGCGTGAAGCCCGCGGCCACCAGCAGGCCGATCTCTTCATGGAGCGAGAGGCCCGGCACGAGCAGCTGGTTGGCGGCGTCCGATCCCGCCGCGATCAGGCCCCCGGCGCGCTTGAACTCGCGCACGAACTGATCTTGGTGCGGTCGCGCGCGGCGGAACGCCTGGAACTCGGCGGAGCGCCAGCGAGTGCGCTGCAGCAGGCCGGAGACGTCGCGCACGCTGGCGGCGGCCGTCGGAACGTCTTCCATCCCGGGACGCAGCAGCAGCGTGGGGTTGTCGAGCCGCGCGAGCATCTCGTGCAGCACCAGCGTGGGAACGACCGCGACGTGCGTCGCTGCCAGCGCGCGGGCGACCCGCGCGACCGAGGCGGAGTCGAGCGACGCCCAACCGCTTTCCTCGAGCGTCCACCCCGCGAGGAAGCGATCGTGCGCGCTGAGGTACGGCGCCGGATTGCGCGCCGCGGCCTGCACCACGCCCGCCATGTGCTCGAGCGACGCCACGCCGGCCTTCGCCGCTGTCACCGCGTCAGTCTTGCCGAGGTGCGCCGCCACCTGGAGCCGCAGCGTGGCGGCTTCGTCCATCAGGGGTGCCAGCAGGGGCGGCGTGATCTTGGTGTAGATCTTGAGCAGGTCGGCGCCGACCACCGCCCGCTGGTCGACCGCCCTGCGGGCGTCGCTACCGGTGGCGACGCCGGTCGCTGTGGGATACGTGGGAGGCACGCCGTCGATCATCGCCCCCGCGGTAAACACGCGCGGCCCCAGCACCGAGCCGAGGTTGCAGTCGTTCCTGAGGGCGAGCGCCGAATCGGTGGTCATCGCGCCCAGGTCCCGCACCGTGGTCACACCCCACGCGACATAACGCTCCACCGCCCAACGCTCCACGTGCGCGTGCGCGTCGATCAGACCCGGGATCACCGTCTTGCCGATCAGGCTGATCTCTCTGGCGCCCCGCGGCACTGGGATCTCGTTCACGCGGGCGACGGCCTCGATGTGACCGCCCCTGACGAGGATGAGGGCGTCCTTGACCGGCTCGCGCCCGGAGCCGTCGATCAGCGTGGCGCCCGCGAGCGCGATGACCCCTTCACCCGACGACTTGCAGGCGGCCGACATCAGGACCACGGCGGCGGTCAAGAGCATCGGCGGTCGGGCGGCCGGCAGCCGGCCCCAAACGCCCTTCACTTCGGGTCGCTCGATGTGTGGTCGTGCAGGATCAGCCAGCGGTCGCCCCGCCTCTGGAGGAGCAGCGTGAACGGCCCGCTCGCCACGACCGAGTCCCCGCGGTGCAGCGCGAAGCGCGCGGTGCAGAGAGCGAGGTCGAGCGTCAGCGGCCGGACCCGGACTTCCTCGAAGGTGAGTGAATCGCGCGTCTTGCCGGGCGCGAAGTAGGTGGCCTGGTAACGGTCGTAGAGCTTTTGCCATCCGTACTGTACGTGGCCGCCCGTGACGTAGCTCGTGAGGGAGTCACGGGCGTAATCGCTCATGAAGCCGGCCAGGTCCCCGCGGTTCCAGTCCGCCGCGCTGCGCGCGAGCACGCCCGCGATCTCGGCTTGCGGATCGCCGACCGGAACCTTCGGGGCCGAGCATGCGGCCACCAGGACGGCGGCCGCGCCCCACGCCCAACGTCCCACGCCCATGGCAGTCTCGCTCCGTTCCGAGGTGCCGCTAAACGTACCGCGGGAGCGCCTCGAGGAGATGGCTCGAGCCATCCAAAAGGCGCTCCCGCGGTGCCGTGCTGAGGTGTGCTAGCGGCGACGCCGCCTCGCCGCCTTCTTCTTCTTTCCGCCCCGCTTGGCCTTCGCCTTCGGCCGCTTCTTGCCTGCCTTCTTCGCCTTGGGTCGCTTCGCCGCTTTCTTCTTCCGCGCGGGCGCCTTGCGCCGCGGGGCCTCCGCCGGCTCGTCCATCATCGGCGCCGGGCTCGGCATCGGTGGTGGCGACGGTGGGTACATCGGCTCCATCATGCCGGGGCCAGTCCAGCTGCTCTCCGAGAAGTCGTTTGGCTCGAGCATCGGATCTCCTCTGCTGGTTGTCCGTGGGCGTGGCTTATAGCTTACCCCGGGAATGCTGCCACGCAAGTGATCACGCGGCACGGCGCCGCGCGGTGCATGCTGCCGGCGCTGGTCGCCGCGGAGGCGGCCAACCCAACGCGTGCGGGCTACGAGCTGCTCATGCCGCGGCCCGCGTCCGCATTGGGCGAGCACTCCCGGCCCCCTGCCTCCTCGCGTTGCGGCGTGTGCGCGACACGTTCGTCGCAGCGCTCCAAGGGGTGGCGGGCTCGTCGTATGACGTCCAAATCCCCACCCCAGGCGGAGTCGTTCGGGTGAAAGCGGTTATGCCGCCGCCGGGCGACAGCGGGCTGGACAGGCACACCACCGGCCGGCTGCGCGTGCGATCCTACGGTGACAAGTTAGCTTGACAACGACACTTACGGGCACTTACGTTGGCGCCGTTATGACGGCTCGCTCGTTTGTGATCTGGATCACGCTCGTCCTTCCCGGGCGTCTCTTTGCACAGAACGTATCCGAAGTTCAGGTAGCTCCACCCACGGTGACGGTCAAAGTAGGAGAGCGCAGCGGTCTCCTCGCCACTGCGTTCGACCGCGCCGGCAACGTCATCCCGACCGTCCGGTTCATCTGGTCCTCGAACAACGTCTCGGTCGCCCGGGTCGACAACGACGGCACCGTCACCGGCGTGGCCGGCGGCGTCGCCATCGTCGAAGCGCGCGCGGGTGCGCGCAAGGGTCAGGCCGCGGTACAGGTGATCGGCGCACCTGCCGGTGGCGGACAAACGAGCACGCAGTCGCAGCCGCCGGCCCGACCGGCCGAGCCGCCGGGGGGAGTCGATCCGTTCGCCGGTCAGCCGCCGGGCACGGGCCCGGCCGCGGTGCTGCGCATCGAGCCGCCGACGGTGTACTTGCTGCCGTCCGAAAACACGCGGGTCGTGCCGCGGGCGCTCAAGGACGACGGCTCGCCCGCGGCGCCGGTCGCCGTGACGTGGAAGTCGCTCCGCCCCGACATCGCGAGCGTAGACCAGAACGGCGTGATCGTGGCATTGTCCGCCGGCCAGGGAACCGTACAGGTGACGAGCTCGACCGGCCTCACCGCCACGGCGCCGGTGGTGGTGCAGCCAAGTGACATCGCGATCCAGGAGTCGAGTCCGGTCACACTCGGTCCCAACGAGGTCGACACCCTGCATGTGATCGTGCCGGGACAGGGGAATCGAGTCGTGAGCCCGCTGACCATGCAATGGTCCTCGGCGGACCCGAACGTCGCGCGGGTCTCGCTCACCGGCGTCGTGACCGCGGTGGCGCCCGGCAAGACCACGCTCTCGGTTTCCGGGCTGCTGCAAACCAAGAGCGTGGACATCGTCGTGCACAAGACCGTGGACCGCTTGTCCGTGATCCCCACGCAAAAGGCGGAGGTGCCGCTGCCGATTCAGGGGACGACGAAGTTTCAGGTGCAGGCACTCGCGCCTGATGGGACACCCGTGCCCGAGGCTCCGATCCGCTGGAGCGTGGCGGATTCGTCACTCGCGAGCTTCGACGCCGCAACCGGGTCGCTGACGGGAAAGAAGGCCGGGAAGACCACACTGACGGCCAAAGGCCCGGGCCTGGGGCTCGTGGCGACGTGGCAGATCCGGGTCATAGCGGCGGGCCTCAAGCTGTCGGCCACGCGACTCGGGCTGCCGCTCAACCGGCGGTACGGGTTGCGCGCCAGCTTCGCCGACGAGACGGGCGCCGTGATAGGCCCCGCGACGGGCGTGACGTTCGCTTCCGACAACCCGCAGGTCGCCGCCGTCGGAGAGGACGGCACGATCACAGCGGCGGGGTACGGTCACGCGCACATCACCGCCTCGGCACCGGGGGGGAAGCGCGCCGCGCTCGCCGTGTTCGTGCAGGGGGAGATCGTGCTCGCGAGCTCGCGGTCGGGGCGGCTCCAGCTCTACTCGGCCGAGCGCTCCAACCTGGCTCAGTTGCGCAAAGTATTGGACGACTCGTCCATGGCCACCGACCCCGCGTACTCGCCGGACGGCTCGCGCATCGCATTCGTGTCGACCCGCGACGGCCAGCCGGAGGTCTACGTGATGGACGCGGACGGCACGGACGCGGCCCGCCTCACGAACTCTCCGGGTGTGGACGGCGACCCGTCGTTCACCGCCGACGGGCAGGCCGTGGTGTTCCACTCCAATCGTACCGGCCACCGGCAGATCTTCGTGCAGGCGATCACGGGCTCGGACGCCTTCCAGCTTACCCAGGAGCCGGGGGACAACTCGCAGGCGAGCGTCTCGCCGGACGGCGAGACCATCGCGTTCGTGTCGAGCCGCGACGGCAGTGATGACATCTGGCTGATGTCGCGGGACGGCGCGAGCCAGCGCAATCTCACGAAATCGCCGCAGCTCAAGGAACGCAGCCCGCACTTCCTGCGCGACGGCTCGCTCGCCTTCCTGCTCGAAGGGAAAGACGGTGGCCGCACGGTCACGCAGGTCGTGAAGATGGAGCTGGCGACGGGCCGCATGGCTCCGGTCACGGGGACCGATCTCGTCATCGGCGACTTCGCCGTCTCCCCGGCGGGCGACCTGCTGGCGCTCGTGGTCAACGTCCAGAAGAACGTGTCGAAGGTCTACATCCAGCCGGTCGGGACGGGGAGCGGAGGCGGGGGAGGGGGCGCCCCGGTCGCGATCCCCACGACCGGCGCTGAGCAGATGGTGTCCGCGACGTTCATGCCCTGAGCCGCCGATGCGCGCTTGCGTTATCCGCGCGACCGGCGGCCTCGATCGCCTGCAGCTTGCCGATGTCCCCCTCCCCGCTGAGCCGCTGGGCCCCCGTGACGTGCGTGTCGCGATCCGCGCCGCGGCGCTGAACCACCTCGACCTCCACGTCGTGCGCGGGCTGCCCGTCGAGCACCGCTTCCCCCACATCCTGGGCGCGGACGGGGCGGGGGTGGTGGACGCCGTCGGCGCGCAGGTCCGCTCCGTCAAGCCTGGCGACCGCGTCATGATCAACCCCGGCATCTCCGACTACAGCTGCGAGTACTGCCGCGCCGGCGAGCATTCGCTGTGTGTGAGCTACCGCCTGCTCGGCGAGCACGTCCCGGGGACGCTGTGCGAAGCGATCGTCGTCCCCGAGCAGAATGTCGCCATCATCCCGACAGTGACGCCGCCGCTCAGCTGGGCCGAAGCCGCCGCGTTCTCCCTCGTGACGCTGACGGCGTGGCGCATGGTCGTGACGCGGGCCCAGCTCGAGCGTGGCGAGACGGCGCTCATCTGGGGGATCGGAGGAGGCGTGGCGCTCGCCGCGCTGCGCGTCGCGAAGCTGCGTGGCGCTCGGGTGATCGTCACGAGCTCGAGCGACGCGAAGCTCGCGGCGGCGCGGCAGCTCGGCGCCGACGTGACGCTCAATCACCGCACCCAGAAGGTGTCTCAGGAGGTCCGCGCGCTGACGGGCAAGCGGGGTGCGGACGTAGTGATCGAGAACGTCGGAGAGGCGACGTGGGAGGAGTCGCTACGGTCGCTCGGTCGCGGCGGCCGACTGGTAAGCTGCGGCGCCACGACCGGCCCCAAGGTTGCGATCGACCTCCGGCGACTCTTCTGGTATCACTGGAGCATTCTGGGTTCGACGATGGGGAACGACGCTGAATACCGCGAGATCGTGCGGCTGCTGGCGAGCGGCGCGCTGCGGCCGATCGTCGATCGCGTGTTTCCCCTCGAGCAGGTCCGTGCGGCGTTCGAGCGGTTGGATAAAGGGGAGCAGATGGGGAAGATCGTGGTGGAGGTGGCGGAGTGATTCCCCTTCGAATGCCGATCCGTGTTCCCATCCTAGAAGGATGGGCTCGGCCATCACTGTCCTTAAGGACAGTGTCTGCCGAGCCCAGGCTTCAGCCTGGGAACATCAACGGACGCCATCCTCCACTGCTTCTCCTGGGTGATGCTTGCCTTGCCCCTCGATGTACCGAATCACATCGGCGAGCTGTTTTGGTCCCACGGTCGTAGCAGAGTATTCCGGTGCCCAGCGCAATCCGAGGACATTTCCGGGGAGACGGCTCGCGGCATAGCTACTCCCACCCTTGAAGTATTGAACCAGTCGTGGCAGGTCGATGCGGGGGACGGTGCGGAGCAGCATGTGGACGTGCGTGCGGAGAATGGCAAGCGTAACGACGTCAGCGCGCTCCCGTGCAGCCGTTCGACGAAAGTACTGCTCCAGGAACTGGCGCGTGGGACAATCGATCATCGGACGGCGATCGCGGGTAGTCCACGCGAGGTGGACGTAGAGCTGATGAGCGGACATGCCGAAGCGGGAAATCACCGTGTGATACGTTGTTGTTCCCATCCTGTAAGCATGAGCCCGGCGCAGCGCGGTCCTGAAGGACAGTCGCTCCCACGGATTCGCTTCGCTCGTTGTGCTTCAGCACAGTGCTGGCCGAGCCCACGCTTCAGCGTGGGATATGCTAGCGCGTCGCCATCAACCGACCATCAACCGGATCGCGCTCGCTAAGCCTTCGCCCTGCAGCGACTTGACGCCCTTCAGCGGGTTGAACTTTCTTGTCTAAGTGATTATTTTATAGGAACTTAGGTCTGGTCGAGCAAGCCCGAGCCCCTGTCCCTAACCCTGAGCCCCTGTCGTTCATGACCGCACCCAACGCCCGCGAACGCATCCTGCCGCGCCTCATCGAAGACGAGATGAAGGAGTCGTTCCTCGACTACTCGATGAGCGTGATCGTGCAACGCGCGCTGCCCGACGTGCGCGACGGCTTGAAGCCCGTGCACCGCCGCATCCTGTACGCGATGCACGAGCTCGGCCTCGTACCGGGCCGGCCGTACAAGAAGAGCGCCACCGTCGTCGGCGACGTGCTGGGCAAGTACCACCCGCACGGCGACATCGCCGTGTACGACGCGCTGGTGCGCATGGTGCAGGACTTCTCGTTGCGCTACCCGCTGGTGGACGGTCAGGGGAACTTCGGCTCGGTCGACGGGGACCCGGCGGCGGCGTACCGCTACACCGAAACGCGCCTCACCCGCGTCGCGATGACGATGCTGGAGGACATCGACAAGAATACGGTCGATTTCATCCCCAACTTCGACGACCGGCTCCAGGAGCCGACGGTGCTGCCGGCGAAGCTGCCCAACCTGATCGTCAACGGCGCGGCCGGCATCGCGGTCGGCATGGCGACGAACATCCCGCCGCACAACCTCGCGGAGACGGTGGAGGCGCTTACCCACCTGGTGGACCACCCCGACGCCGGGGTGAAGGATCTGCGGAAGTTCATCAAGGGGCCCGACTTCCCCACCGGGGCGATCATCTACGGCCGCGAGGGGATCAAGGAGTGCTACGAGAAGGGCCGCGGCCGGATCACGATCCGCGCCCGCGCGGTGATCGAGGAGAAGGAGTCGACCGGGAAGCACCAGATCGTCGTCGCCGAGATCCCGTATCAGGTCAACAAGAGCAACCTGATCACGCAGATCGCCGAGCTGGTCAACGCCAAGAAACTCGAGGGAATCTCGGACCTGCGCGACGAGTCGGACCGCGAGGGGATGCGGATCGTGATCGAGCTGAAGCGCGATGCCGTGCCGGCGGTCGTGCTGAACCAGCTCTACAAGCGCACCCAGATGCAGACCACCTTCGGCGCGATCATGCTCGCGCTGGTCGACGGCGCGCCGAAGGAGATGAACCTGAAGGAGCTGCTCGAGCACTTCATCGAGCATCGCCACACGGTCATCGTGCGTCGCACCGAATTCGAGCTGAAGCGCGCGCAGGACCGCGAGCACATTCTCGACGGCCTCAAGATCGCCGTCGACAACATCGACGAGGTGGTGAAGATCATCCGCAAGTCCAAGGACACGCCGACCGCGGACGCCAGCTTGCGCAAGCGGTTCAAGCTGTCCGAGAAGCAGTCGGCCGAGATCCTCAACATGCGGCTGGCCCGGCTCACCGCCCTCGAGATCACCAAGCTCGAGGACGAGCTGAAAGAGGTCCGCAAGTTCATCAAGGAGTGCAAGGAGATCCTCGCCTCCAAGCCGCGCCGCATGAAGATCCTGAAGCAAGAGCTGACCGAGGTGGCCGCGGGCTTCGGCGACCAGCGCCGCACCGAGATCGTCGCCGACCAGGGGGAGTTCTCGATCGAGGACCTGATCGCCGAAGAAGACATGGTGATCACGGTATCCCACGCGGGCTACATCAAGCGGCTCCCCGTGTCGGCGTACCGGCGCCAGCGGCGCGGCGGCAAGGGCGTGATCTCCGCCCACACGAAGGAAGACGACTGGGTCGAGCACCTGTTCATCGCGTCGACCCACGATTACGTGATGTTCTTCACCCAGCAAGGCCAGTGCTACTGGCTCAAGGTGCACGAGATCCCGCAGGCTGCCCGCGCGGCGCGCGGCAAGCCGATCATCTCGTGCGTCGCGATGAAGCCGGACGAACGGCTGGCCGCGCTCGTGCCGGTGCGCGAGTTCTCCGAAGACCAGTACCTGCTGTTCGCGACCAAGAACGGCGTGGTGAAGAAGACGCGGCTCTCGGAATTCGGCAATCCGCGCTCCGTGGGGATTCGGGCCATCAACATCGAGAAGGGCGACGAGCTCATCGACGTGCAGGTGACCGACGGACGAAACGACATCGTGCTCGCGACCCGGCACGGTATGAGCATTCGCTTCCACGAGAAGGACGTGCGCGACATGGGCCGCACGGCAACCGGCGTGAAGGGGATCGAGCTCGACAAAAAGGACCACGTGATCGATATGGTCGTGGTGCGACGCAAGTCGACGCTGCTCACGGTCACCGAGAAGGGCATGGGCAAGCGTTCCGAGCTGGACGAATACCGCGTGCAGCACCGCGGCGGCCGCGGCATCATCACCCTCAAGCGGTCCGACAAGACGGGCGACATCGTGGCGCTCAAGGAAGTGCTACCCGACGACGAGCTCATGATGATCACCAAGAAGGGGATCATGATCCGCGTGCCGGTCGAGGGGATCCGGATCTCGGGCCGCAACACCCAGGGCGTCAAGGTCATGAACCTGACCCCGGGCGATCTCGTGGTCGATGTCGCCCGCGTCGTGAAGGAGGATGACGCCGAGAACGGCGACGGCGGCGACGATGACGCAGATACACCGGCGCCCAAGACGGCGGCGCCGCCATCCGCACGCAAGGGTCCCGGCAAGAAGAGTCCGAGCAAGAAGAAGAAGCGGGCATAAGCGTGGTGACCGCCCAAGAGGTCCGCGAGGCGGCTGAGCGGCTGCGCGGTGTCGCCGTTCGGACGCCGCTCCGCTACGTGGAGCCGCTCGACGCCTACTTGAAGCTCGAGAACCTGCAGCCGATGGGCGCCTTCAAGATCCGGGGTGCCTACAACGCGATCAGCCGTCTGCCGCTCGCCGTCAGGCGCCAGGGCGTGATCACCTACTCGAGCGGCAATCATGGCCAGGCGGTGGCCTACGCGGCCCAGCTGCTGGGGATCCGCGCGGTCGTGGTAATGCCCGAGACCGCGCCGGCGGTCAAGGTGGCGGGCGTGAGGAAGTGGGGTGGCGAGGTCGTCGTCGCCGGTCGCACGTCACAGGACCGGCAGGTCAAGGCCGAGGAGATCGCCGCGCGCGAAGGACTCGCCGTGGTGCCTCCGTTCGACCATCCGGACATCGTCGCCGGGCAGGCGACCGTGGGGCTCGAGATCGCCGCGGAGCTGCCCGACGTCCAAACGGTCGTGGTGCCAGTGGGCGGGGGCGGGCTGATCTCGGGGGTCGTGGTCGGCCTGGCGGCGGCGGACAGCGCGGCGCGCGTGTGGGGCGTCGAGCCGGCGGGCGCGCCCAAGCTCGCCCGCTCGCTCGCGGCCGGACAGCCGGTGCGGCTCGAGCGCACGGCCAGCCTCGCCGACGGGTTGATCACACTCACCGTCGGGGACATCCCCTTCGCCCACCTCGCGCACCATCGCGACCGGCTCGGCGGGGTCGTCCTCGTAGAAGATGACACGCTGCGCGAGGCGGTGCATTTTCTCTGGCGCCAGTGCCACCTCGCGGTCGAGCCCTCCGGGGCGGCGACGACCGCGGCGGTGCGGTCCGGCGCGCTCGTGCCGGTCCCGCCCACCGTGCTCGTGGTGAGCGGCGGCAACGTCGATCCCTCGCTGCTCGAGGACTGAACGACCGATGCCCGAGCCCGCCGCGGCCAAGATCCTCGTCGCCGACGACGACCAGTCGCTGGTGCGCACTCTGACGTGGATCCTCAAGGAGAACGGCTACGACGTCAGCGTCGCGCCCGGCGGCGAGGGGCTCATGGGGAAGCTCGAGGAAGAGCGTCCCCACCTGCTGCTGCTCGACATCATGATGCCCAAGGTGGACGGGCTGCAGCTCCTGGCCAAGATGAAGGCCGACGAGCGGTTCCGCGATCTCCCGGTCCTGATGATCTCGTCGATGCCGCCCGAGGAGGCGACGGTCAAGTCGCTCGGCCTCGGCGCCGCCGACTTCATCGCCAAGCCCTTCCGGGTGCGCGAGCTGCTCGCCCGCGTGAAAGCGCACATCCGCACCGCGCAGGAGCTGTCGCGCGCGCGGGACGAGGCACAGAGCCGGGCGGCCATCGTCGATATCCTGCACGAGGTCACCGACTCGCTCAAGCCGGACGAGATCTACCACATCCTCGTGCGGCGGGTCGCCCGCGTGCTCCAGATCTCCAAGTGCTCGATGGTGCTCGCGAAGGCGGGCGACCAGCTCGGCGTCGTAGTGGCGGCGTACGAGAACCCGATGCTGCGCAACCTGCAGATCGAGCTCGCCCGCTACCCCGAGATCGAGCGCGCGCTCGCGAGCGGTCGCGCGGTGCTGGTGGAGGACGTCGCGGCCGACCCGCTGTACGCGGAGGAGCGCGTGCGCTGGGAGCGCGAGCGCATCACCGTCCCGACGCGCTCCGCGGTGGCGCTGCCCTTTTCCATGAAGGATCAGCAGGTGGGCGTGTTCTTTCTCCGCACCACGGGCGAGGACCCGCCGCTCACCCGCGCCGACGCCCAGTTCGCCGAGACCGTGATCCGCACGGCCGTGGCGGCGATCGAGAAGGCCTACGACTTCGAGACCGCGGTATCCGACAAGAAGCGGCTGGAGAAGCTCGCCGCGACAGACGCCCTCACCGGCTGCCTCAATCGCCGCGCGCTCTCCGAAGAGCTCGGGCAGGAGCTCGACCGCGCCGGCCGGTACAACTTGGCGGTCACGATCCTGCTCGCCGACATCGACCGTTTCAAGCTGGTGAACGACACCCGCGGCCACATCGCGGGGGACTCGGTGCTGCGGCAAGTCGGCGAGATCCTGCGGCGCGAGGCGCGGTCGGTGGATCTGGTGGCGCGCTATGGCGGCGAGGAGTTCGTCGTGGTGATGCCGGAGACGGCGCTCCACGGGGCGGCCATCTTCGCGGAGCGGCTGCGGCGCCGCATGATGCACCACGATTTCGCCGATCCCGGCGAGAATCCGCTCAACCTCACGGTCTCGATCGGGCTCGCCTCGTTCCCCGACGACCGCGTGACCGGCGCCGACAGCTTCGTCGCACTCGCCGACCAGGCCCTCTATCGCGCGAAGAACGAAGGCCGCAATTTGGTGCGGCAATGAGCGAACGTCGCTGTCCCAGGTGCGGCGCGGTCTACCCGGAGACCGCGCGCTTCTGCCCGCGCGACGGCAACATGCTCGTCGAGGCGCAGTCGAAGGCGCCCTCCCCTACACCGGCCGCGCCGTCCGGAGGCGGGGCGACCGCCGTCCGCACCCCGCCTGGCCCCCGCCGCGGCCCCGGCCTCGACCGCGCCGCGACGCTGTCGGGGCAGACCCTCGACGCGCGCTACCAGGTCATGAAGAAGCTGGGCGAGGGTGGGATGTCGTACGTGTACCTGGCGCGCGAGGTCGCGAGCGGCGACGAGGTGGCCATCAAGGTGCTCTCGCCCAAGCTCGCGACGGACCGGAGCTCGATCGAGCGGTTGCGTCGCGAGGCGGGCCTCGCCATGCGACTCGACCACGCCAACGTGTGCCGCATCCTGCGTCTCGGCGAATCCGAGGACGGCCTGATCTATCTGGTGATGCCGTTCTTGAACGGCGAGCTGCTGTCCGATCGCGAGGTGCGGGGCGGGCCGATGGAGCTCGCCCACGGGATCGACCTGCTACGCCAGGTCTGCGCGGGGCTGCACCACGCCCACGAGCTGCAGATCGTGCACCGCGACTTGAAGCCCGAGAACATCATGCTGGTCCGAGAGGACGGGGGCCGCGACCGCGCCGTCGTCATGGACTTCGGACTCGCCAAGGAGCGCCGCGCCGATCCCGCGATCGCGAAGCTCACGGCGACCGGCATCATCCTCGGCACGCCGGAGTTCATGAGCCCCGAGCAGATCCGCGGGAGGCCGCTGGACGGGCGCTCCGACATCTACGCCCTCGGCATCGTGGCGTTCGAGATGTTCACCGGTAAGCTGCCGTTCCAGGGGCGGAACGCCCAGGAGATGATGATCGCGCGGCTGCGTGATCGGCCGAGGCAGCTGCGTCAGCTCCGGCCCGATCTCCCCGCGAACCTCGAGAAGGCGCTCGCCCGGGCGCTCGAGTCGAGTCCCGACGCGCGCTACGGCACGGCGCTCGAATTCGCCGACGCCCTCACGGCGACCCACGAGGGCGGCCTGTTCTCCAGGATCAAGGAGAAGCTGAAGTAGTTGAAACGCTTCCCGGCATTCGATCCCCCCGAGTACGTCGACTGGAAGGCCGACCCCGCGCTGGTGCGCCGCTTCCGGGAGACAATCGAGCACAGCCCCGAGCGCGCCGCGCTCGTTTCCCGACTCTCGAGCGACGACAAACTGGGGCTGTACGCCGGCCTGCTGCGTGCCCGGCTGCACGACATCCAGCTGCAGCGCTGGGTGCGCACGGGAGTGATCTCCAAGGCCTGGCTGGGCACGGGCGAAGAGGCGACGACCGTCGGCCCGGTGCACGCGCTCGAGCGGGGGAAGGACATCGTCGCGCCGATGATCCGGAACGCTGCCGCGTGCTGCGAGCTTGGCATGCCCCTCGCCGACATGCTGCGGGCCTACCTCGGGAGCGACGACGCGCCGTCGCGCGGTCGCGACCTGCACGTGGGCTCATTCTCCCACGGCGTGCTGCAGCCGATCTCCCACGTCGGGGACATGGTGCCGGTGATCTGCGGGATCGCGCTGACGTTCAAGATGAAAGGCGAGCGGCGCGTGGCGCTCACGTGGGTGGGCGACGGCGCGACCAAGACCGCCGCGGCGCACGAGGGCACGAACTTCGCGGCCGTCCAGCGGGTCCCCGCCATCTTCGTGATCCAGAACAACCAGGTCGCCCTCGGCACCCGGCTCGACCAGCACCACCTCGCCGGCAACTTCAAGGATTGGCCCGCGAGCTACGGCATGTGGAGCGCCGCGTTCGACGGGAACAACGTGCTCGATGCGTGGGCCGCGACGCGGCTCGCCACCGAGCGCTGCCGCGAGGGCGAGGGGCCCGCGATGCTGATCGCCGAGACGTTCCGGATGGGCGGCCACGCAACCCACGATGAGCGCGAGGCGCGGGAGACGTTCTCCGCTGAACTGTTCAACACGTGGGGGAAGCGGGACCCGATCGGGCTGTACGAGGAATACTTGAAGGAAGAGGGCCGGACGGCGCAGCAGCTGGAGGCGGTGGAAGCGGAAGTGACGGCAGCGGTCGAGCAGGCGGCGGAGCAGGCGGTCGCGAGCCGGGAAAAGATGCCCGCGGGGGAGAGCGCGCGCTTCGGGGTATACGCCAGGAACGGTCGGTAGGAGGCACGCATGGAGCGACTCATCCTGGTCATCTGGATGGTGACCGGCTGTAGCCCACGGGCGCCCACGGGCGGGGGCGGGGGAGGGGGAGGGGGAGGGGGGGGTGACTCGATCCCGATCGCCGGTCACGTCCTGTATGTGCCGGCCGGGTTTACGGTCAACAGCTTCGCTCAAAACCTCGGCGGCGTGCGCTTCCTCGCGCTCGGTCCGGGCGGCGCGGTG